>ERZ772917.341-NODE-341-length-33500-cov-25.792286_pt1 | contig 33500 bp, 31 predicted proteins | sample MGYA00511187_ERZ772917 | MGnify/ENA primary metagenome ERZ772917 (study PRJEB29015, sample SAMEA2737925) | human oral metagenome | biome: human oral; feature: human-associated habitat; material: dental | place: China | collected 2012 ...
GCATGTGTTAAGCACGCCGCCAGCGTTCGTCCTGAGCCAGGATCAAACTCTCCAAGATATCTTGAAGCTATTTGAATAGCTCATTTGTTTTGTTGTCGCTACTTTGAAGTAGCTTTGAATTATGGTTGGTTTTGACTGTGTCAAAACCCGCACTCTGGCATATGTTCAATCATTTCGATTGATTACCTATCATTGTTCAGTTTTCAAAGATCTGTTATCAATTCGGATCACTTCATCTAAAGTTCAGCCTCATTTGACGACTTGATTATAATAACATTTGACTACTTTCATGTCAACACATTTTATAATCTTTTTTGAAGTTAATTTTAAACTTCTAAGTGTATTGCTACACTCATTAAGAAACAGCCGCTCAAACGACTGTATGCATATTATAGTACAATGAAAATATAATCGCAACCCCCAATTCTCAATTTTACAAAAATTTCATTTTATTTTCATTTTAAGGCACAAAACCAATAATTGATTTTACACAATCAATCATGTACAATAGAGCTGTAATAAAGAACATTTAGCATAAATTGGCTCTATTTTAATAGCATTTATCAATATGAATATTACATTAGTGTAAGGAGATTGAGTATGAAACTATCAAAACATTTATTATCAAAAACTATAGCTATAGCTGCTGTATGTGCCACTATGGCAACTACTGTATTAGCTGTACCACAAGGCACGTTTGATACTTCAGAAATTAATATTACCGGTCAAGCATCTCGTTCTGTAGCGCCTAACTATGCGATTTTAACACTTGGTATCACAAGCCAAAACACCAATATCAATACTGCAAAATCTAATAATGATCGTATTATGAGTGATTTAATTAGCCGTTTAGCTAACTTAGGCGTAGCAAAAAAAGATATATACACATCCAGCATTTCTATCAATCCAACGAGCGACTATCAAGACGGCAAACGCATCAACACGGGTTACAAAGTATCAAATCACGTAACAATTAAGATCAATAACCTTGATAACGTAGGAAAGGTTGTCGATGCCGCTGTTAGCGCTGGTGCTAACGACATCAACAACCTTTCATTCCAAAATGATGTGTCTCAACAATTATCTGATTCTTTAACTACAGAAGCGGTTCAAAATGGTCGTCATAAAGCAGAAGTCATCGCAGCTGCCCTAGGTCGTACATTAGGACCAGTAAAAACGGTTTCCATTAGCACAACCGAAACCAGCACAATGGACTCTGGTTACTATCGTAACCCAGTGATGCTAAAAGCAGCTCTCGAAACTGCTACACCTGTAGAAAAAGGCTCTTTAATAGTTTCCCAAGACGCTAACATCACTTACTATCTACAATAGAATTTTCTGGTACCACACCTTCGTGTACAGCTACAATGCCGCCTGTCAATTCATGATAGGTGGCATTTTCATACCCCACAGATTTCCAGATTTCTAAAATCTCACTTTGATGAGGATATCTACGTAAAGATTCTGGAAGCCACGCATAGGAGGAGTTATCCTTACTCAATTTCCCTATAATAGGTAATATATAGGAGAAATAGAAGTTATATAATTGTTTAAAACCAAACATGCTTGGTTTTGCTAGTTCTAGTACGACAACCTTCCCTCCCGGCTTTACAACACGTTGCATTTCAGATAATACTTGTTTAATATCCGGCACATTACGCATTGCAAAACCACTCATGGCTGCATTAAATGTATTATCCGCATATGGTAATGCCATAGCATCACCTTGCACTAAATTGACTTGATCAATTAAACCGGCATTTTCTATACGAATACGACCTTGATCAAGCATTTCACTATTAAAGTCCAAGGCCTCCACCTTTAAAGTTGGCTCTTGACGTAATGCTTCCTTTGTAAAAACACAAGTACCACACGCTACATCAAGTACGCATTGATGAGGACCGATATTCATTGCTTTTACAGAGAATTTGCGCCAAAAATAATCTTGCCCAAAACTTAAGACTGTATTCATTAAGTCATAATTTTTTGCAATATTAGAAAAAACGCCTTGTACAAATTCTTCTTTATCAGCATATGTTTTAAATTCTTTACTATTCATTATGGTCCTTTCACTAATCAAGAACTATATTCAAGTACTATATATGGCATAGTATACCATACTATAGGAAAGCTAAAAAGAATCCTATTATATATACTATATATAGCAACTATGTGCTATACACATATAAAACTAAAACATACAAATATTTAATATATTTTATTGTAAAATATATAGCTTAATAAACATGTTTATCATTTACTTTATATATAACATAAATGCTTATAGCCATCTATGATATTATCTATTGCCACTATCTCGTGTTCGTTGTATAATGACATATGTCCATGATGAAAGGATATTTTGTTGTGGGTTTTATTTGTTTTTATTTAAGTATTGGAGTGTACTATGAATCGATTTGTAAAATCAATCAACAGCGTCAGTTTAATCCAACAAATTATCATAGGTTTGATTATTGGTATTTTGACTGCTCTTTATGTGCCAGATGTGGCCAATGAACTTGCTTTATTAGGTGTTCTTTTTGTTGGTGCCCTTAAAGGCATTGCCCCTATCCTTGTATTTTTCTTGGTAATTGCAGCGATCAGTAAACATCGTTCTGGCCAAAAAACTGGCATGGGTTCTGTTATCACCTTATACTTATTAGGTACATTCCTATCTGCAGCATTAGCAGTAATCGTAAGTTTCTTCTTCCCGACTACATTACATCTAGCTGCAGGTGCCGCTGATGCAGCGCCTCCGCAAGGTATCGCAGAGGTTATGACAACTTTGCTTAAAAATATAGTTGATAACCCTGTAAAAGCGTTAATGACTGCTAACTACATCGGTATTTTAGGTTGGGCCCTTATTATTGGTGGTGCATTACGCCATGCACCAATGAATACGAAGGAAGTTATGGAGTCCATTGCACAAGCTATTACTACTGTAGTAGGTTGGATCATCCGCTTCGCTCCTCTTGGTATTATGGGCCTTGTAGCAGAATCCATTGCTACTAACGGCATCGAAGCCTTGATTGGTTACTTCCAATTACTCGTATTATTACTTGGTTCTATGATTTTTGTAGCACTAGTGATTAACCCAATTTTATCCTTTATATACCTCCGCCGTAATCCATACCCATTGGTATTCAAATGCTTACGTGAATCTGCAATCTATGCGTTCTTCACACGTAGCTCTGCTGCAAACATTCCCGTAAACCTTGATTTGGCAAAACGTTTAAAACTCAATCCAGATATGTATTCCGTATCGATTCCATTAGGTGCCACAATCAATATGGGTGGTGCAGCAATCACGATTACAATCATGACATTAGCAGCAGCTCACACTTTAGGTATCGTTGTAGATATTCCTACTGCAATTCTCTTATCCATCATTGCCACTATTGGTGCTTGTGGTGCTTCTGGTGTTGCAGGCGGTTCCTTGTTACTTATTCCATTGGCTTGTTCCCTATTTGGTATCTCCAATGATGTAGCAATGCAAGTTGTAGGCGTAGGTTTTATTATTGGCGTATTACAAGACTCCACAGAAACTGCGCTTAACTCTAGCACAGATATCCTTTTCACTGCTACTGCTGATTATGCAAAACGCGGTTATCATCAAGATTGGAATTAAAACTTTCTTAGGCGGTCCTTTGGGACCGTCTTTTTTTGTAAACTAATTATATATTCTTTTCTTAAGACTTTGTGAAAGTTACATATATCTCCACCTCTTAATTATCTGGAAAAGATATTATATATTTGGACTAACTAAATATAAACTTTCACCAAACATTAACAAACTATATTGATTTTCTTCAATATAGTGGTATAATATAGTTAATGATAATAACTATTAGTAGATATATAGAAAGGAATCAACATGAAACAATACGATATTATTGTGGTTGGTACAGGCGGCGCAACCATCGTAGCTGACGCTGCGCTCAAAAAAGGCCTTAAAGTGGCCATCATAGAAAAAGGTAAATTTGGTGGCACATGCCTAACTCGCGGTTGTATTCCTACAAAAGTTATGGTTACAGCAGCTAATGCAATCCAAGAAGTAGAAGAGTTCAAAAAAATCGGTGTTAATGTTGGTTCTGCTACTATGGACTGGGATACTGTTTCAAAACGTACATGGCATAAAATTGACGAATCTGCTGGCATCTATGATTATTACAACGCCTATGACAACGTAGATGTGTATCGTGGTGCAGCAAGCTTTGTATCCGATAAAGTAATGAATATTCATCTTAACGATGGCTCTGGCATTGTTGAAATTACAGCACCAACGATTATCCTTGGTACTGGCGGTTATAGTAATGTACCGAATGTACCAGGTCTTCAAGAGGCAGGTTTCCTTACTAGTGAAAGCCTCTTTGGCGATAAATTCCCTAAACATCCATACAAATCTCTTGCTGTACTTGGTGCAGGTCCAATCGGTGTTGAATTTGCTCACGTATTTGCATCCGCTGGTACAGAGGTAACACTTCTTCAACATAATGTACGTTTAGTACCTAAAGAAGATGTAGATGCATCTGAACACTTGTTAAATAACTACAGAGAACGTGGCATCAACGTAGTTCTAAATCAAGATACTGTTGAAATCCGTCAAGAAGATGGTCTCAAAGTAGTCGTTACTAAAGATCGTACTACTGGCGAAATTTTAGAAACTAAAGTTGAAGAAATCCTTGTAGCTGCAGGTATCCGCCCAGCTGTAGAAGAGCTTCACCTTGAAAATACTGGTATCGAAACATGGCCAAAAGGTTGGATAAAAACAAATGAGTTCCTTGAAACATCTGTTGATGGCATTTATGCTCTAGGTGATGTAAATGGTGAACCTGCATTCCGCCATCGTGCAAACTACGAAGCGGATATCATTGCTCATAATCTCTTCTACGCAACAAACGAAGAAGATTACCGTTGGGCACGTTATGATACATTGCCTAAGGTTACATTCTCCTACCCTGAAATTGGTAGCGTAGGTCTTACTGAGGCAGAAGCTATTAAAGCTGGTTACAATGTAGGTATAGGCAAAAACTACTACTCTTCTACAGCCAAAGGCTATGCAATGGGTATCAACCCTGGTGATGTAAACGACGGGTTTGTAAAAATCGTGGTAGACAAAGACACAAACCATATCCTTGGTATGCATGTAGTAGGACCTCAAGCATCCATCCTCTTCCAGCCTTATGTAAACCTTATGAATAGCGGCGTAACTCCGTTGACAGCAATCAATGAAGAGATCGCGTCTGAACGTACAAAACGTTTACGTGAAAAAGGTATTATTCATGAAATGGATCCTAGATCCGTTATCACTGTAGGCGAAACAATGAGTCCACACCCATCCCTTGTTGAGGTTATTATGTGGACACAAGTATACTACGAAAATCGTTGGTAATAAATATAACATTAAGTCACATAAAAAGACTGTACCTAGGTACAGTCTTTTTATATGAGCAAATTTACTACAGATACTAACATATTTAATAGAAAATAATACTATTAATGGGCATGTATATAAGTCAACCATAAAAAAGAGCCAAAGGCATATACCTTTGGCTCTTTCATTATTTGATTATCATCCGTTAAATTAACGACCCATATCGATGCCACTACCAAAAATAAGATTTGTTTTACGACCATCAAAACCTTGATCTGGCTCAGGTGGTAACTTGTAGGATTTAGATTGTTCTACATAAGCTCCTGTTTCAGCATCTACAGTAACGACAACTTTTTTACCATCTTGATGCATAGTTACATAGTATAAGACTTTACCTTCGTGAGCTTGAATTTTCCAGCCCTTCATAACAGCATCAGCGCCAAGTTGTTGTTTAGCAACACGTTCCGCTTGAGTGGACTCAATAACTTTATCTTTATTGAAAATCTCACCAATAACTTTCTTAGGTTTGCCACCCTCTTCCATATTGGAAGCATTACCAGTGATTACATCAATTTTCATCTTGTATTGATGATACTTACTATAACCAACCACTTTATAACCATAATTCAAGTCATTAGAGTTGAGCTCTACAGAATGAAGTGCAGCATTTGGAAAGCGATTTTGGAAAATAGTACCAATTTGGCTCATAGTCATAACCATAGATTCGCCTGGTGCGCGTTTTACAGAAATATCAGTACTTGTTTCAGGCTTTGTTTTACGTGCATCTGCCACACTTGGTGTAGCAACAGATAACACGCCCACTGCTAATACACCTGCTAATGCCATAGAAACTAACTTTTTATTCATTATAATCCTCCTACTAGATACCATGTTTTTATCACCAAAACCATTGATATACTAGAATTACTATAAGTCCGTGCCATACTCAACAGCACTAAAACATACATAATAGTCGTATTATTTAGACAATATACTATAAACCTTCATTAGATGCAAGTCGTCCGTCTACATCAGTCATAATCAATTTATAGCATGTAGCCACTAAAGGTACACCGATCAACATGCCAGTAACCCCCATCAAGCTACCACCTACGATAACCGCAGCAAATACCCACAACCCCGGCAATCCCACAGAATTACCTACAATTTTAGGATAAATAAAGTTACTTTCAATTTGATGAAGTACCTCTAAGATAATTACATAGATAAGAGCATCCATAGGGCTTACTGTAAGCAGCATTACAGCCCCAATAACACCACCTACATAAATTCCTAACAACGGTATCAAACCAGTAAGACCAATTACACAGGCAATCGTTGTAGCATATTCAATATTGAATAGCCATAATGTAATACCTACCATGACACCTAAAATCAAAGCATCAATAAACTGTCCCACAAAGAAACTACTGAAAGTTTGAACTGCTACGCGAGCAACATAACTAACGCGATTTACCCACTCATCTGATGCGTAAGCTTTTAATATACGCTCACCTTGCAGCATAAGACGTTCCTTATCAAGCAACATATAAATTGCAAAGATTAGTCCAAGTCCGATGTTCAAAGTCCAAGATAATACAGATCCCATTGCATTCACAATATATGTGCCGCCCTTTGTACCCCATTCACGAGTATATTCAACAATATTCTCTCCACTTAAGGTATCTATAATTGTTTGATTCGACGCCATTGGAATTGTTTCTGTAATTTGCTTCATCCATGTTTGGAAGTCCGTATACAGTTGCGGTGATGCAGCTACAATAATCGACATTGAATGAATCAATTGTGGCAACGCCATCCGAGCAATAAAATATACAATAACACTAATTGTCACAAAGGATAAAACAAGGCTTAAAGGACGACGAATTTTATACTTCCATCCAGAGGCACACTTAGGCCATAGCCATCTCTCATAACGAACGACAAGAATATCTAATACAAAAGCAATACAAGCGCCCACTATAAGCGGTACAAAGGCTGTAAATATAGCGTCAATACCGTTAGCAATATCACTTATACGTAGTGCCACCATTATCATAATGCCAGCCAGTATAATAGCCCCTATGAGCTGTTTGTAATATTTAAATTCTTTCATAATAACCTACTTTACATAACACTATCAATAAACTGCACCCTATAACTATACTATTCTCACATCGCATACATTATCAAAACTTAATGAACATTGTATGACCTATTATTGTATGCAAGCTTAGTATAACACAAAAGTCCACCTTATCACATGCTCGAATTTCAGATAAACACGAGAACATGATCGAAGGTGGACTTATTATATGCATAATCTAGATGAGTCTAAAGATTAGCGGTGAATATAAACGTCTACACGACGGTTTTCAGCTTTACCTACTGCAGTAGAGTTAGTTGCAACTGGTTTAACATCACCATTAGCAATACCGATAAGACGATCAGCAATTACGCCATGGTTAACTAGATATTGAGCAACATATTGTACTCGGCGTTCAGACAAAGCAATGTTGTATTGAGGGTTTGCATCAGTATCAGCATTACCCATCAATTTAACTTGATCTTGAGGATATTGTTTAGCAGCGTTTACAGCAGCTGTCAAGTTTGGATATTGGTCTGCACGAGCAACATCTTGGTCGGAGTCAAAGTAGATAGATTGTACATAGTAGTCCAATTTAGGAGTTTTATATACAGGAGCTTCTGCAGCAGGAGCTGGTACTGGAGTATATACAGGAGCTGCGGATTTTTGACCACCAAAACGGTAGGACAAACCAACTACTGGACCTTGGAAGGAGATGTTGGATACATCATCACGTTTAGTATTGATATAACGGTAACCAGCATTGATATCCCAGTCTTGGTTAACTTTGTAGCCTAAACCTGCTTCCCAAGTAGAAGTTCTCTTAGTACCTACACCAACTTTACCATAAACGTCTACTTTAGAGCCAAGATTAGCTTTACCAATTACACCTACTTGTGCAATGTTATTTGCTTTAGGGAATACATCACCAGAAAGATGAGCATAACCACCATATACTGCAAAGTTTTTATTCAAGGATTGAACCAAGTTAAGTTCATGCATTTTATCGCTATAACTAGTGCCAAGCATTTTGTCATTCAAACCATGATATTGGTATTGCAACGCTGTTTTATCAGTTAAACCGTATGTTACACCACCATCAAAGTTCCATTTTGCATCAGAAGTCCAAACTTTAGTTTTTGCTTTAGTATCAGATGCACCAAGATCTACTTGAAATTCACCTTTATTGAATTGAGTTTGTGGAGTTGCACCTACTACGGACACGCCTACAGCAGCAACTGCCAATAAAGCTAATAATTTTTTATTCATTATAAATCTCTCCAGAAATAACCCTTACAATACTAGGGTTTTGTAATAATATAATTATATTTTACACATTTTTACACTTTTTTTCAATATAAGTCCATATTTTTTATGAATTCACAATGAGCTTTTCAAATTTTATCTATATAGAAATATTATAAATATGAACATTAAACTGTCTCAATTACTTTATCACTACAAAGCCCAACCATTATAAAAAAATAAAAGCCTCCGTATGCACTAAGGAGGCTTTTATCGTTTCTTATATATACCCTTACATATATACGTGAAATCAGAAGTTTCTGGTCAGATAACACATTCCCCAATGTGTCATTTTCTCCATATTAGGTATGTGTACATCAAATAAAATAAATAGACAAGAGTTTATTCACTATTTTTTCATGAACTATTCTATTTTTTTCAATGTAACAAATGATAATTAACAAAACAATACTGATTTTATCTATATCCTCATATTACATCGAGTCTTTTAAATTTTACATGAAAATCCCCTTAGTATAAAACAAAATTAGAGCAAACTGTATTCACGTAATATCAAACAATTTTATGTTGCCATGCTCCACGAATAAATCGCCAATAAGAACAGCATAATCGTAGAGACTGATCAAAGCACAAAGATAACCATGCCCCAAAGAGGCCTAAACCTAATGTAATACACAATAGATATGTAATGATAGGCCGAATGATTGCTACGCTCACAAGGGAATATTTCATGATGTAATATGTATCCCCTGCACCTTTCAACACACCGGAGTATACTTGTTGTAATGCTTGAGGAAATGCAGCGATTGCCATAATGCCCATCAAAGTAGCAGAAAGGGTAACAACATCACTTTCACGAGTATAAAACTGTACTAAAAAATCACCAGGGCCAATAAAGATTAATGCACTTACAAGGCCCACGACTAAACCGATACGAGCACCAATTTTACCATAAGTACGTGCAATATCCGGCCTTTTATGCCCAAGATTTTGACCCGTATGTGACGCGCCTGCAAAGCCAAGTCCCATTGCAAAATAATAAAATATATCCATTAGATTCATACATACGTAATGCGCGGCCAAAGGTACTGCACCTAAGGAAGCCACGATCATAGTGTATGTATACATACCGAACCGTTCAAAGAACTGTTCCCCCAAAGAACTGCCACCTACATGAAACATCGTATGAAGTACAGGTCTTTCAAAAATCCACTTCGACGGATGGCGCAATGTTAATCCAGTAGCAGTATGTTGTGAAATCGTACGCAACAACAATAATGCAATAATCGCACTACTGATCATGGTGGAAACCCCTGCCCCCATAACACCAAGTTCAGGGAAGAAACCAATACCATAAATCAAGAAGAAGTTCATTATTGTATTCAAAATATTCCCTACTACATTAGATTTAAAAATAACTTTAGTATTACCATATCCAATGAGTGCAGCCCCTACGATTTGACTAAAAGACTGAAAGATTAAACTAATAACTATGAAACGACCATACCAAACAGCTGTTTCAATATAGCCATCTTCAGCACCTGTAAAACGTAGAATATGCTCTAAATTTAAGAAACATATCAATAATAACGGTACATAAATCAAAAAATTCAATAAAATAGACTGCTTGAGCACGGCATTCATACCATCTACATCACCTTCACCATTACGACGAGCTATAATTGCCGTCACGGCAATGGATAAGGCTCGACAGAAGATGAGCATTACCATCTCAGGTTGTCCCATAATGCCTACCGAAGCAAGAGCTGACGCACCTAAGGCACCAACCATCGCCAAATCGATAGCCGTCATAAATTGTAACATCAAGCCTTGTAATGTAGCTGGCCAAGCTATTTTTAAATAATTACCATATAGCTGCTTTGTAGTTCCTACAGGTCCTAATCGTTCTGCAACAGGTAACATGGTATCTATTGAAAGCCATCGTTGTATACGGTCTAACATCCTATCTCCTATTCATGTAAGATCATATAGTAAAGGCATTACTTCACTTCTTATATCTATTGTATTATATCATATAACACATAAGAAGTCATTCATACATTATGCATTTTAAATAAGAATATATATCAAAATAACAAAAGAACCTCTTATACAAAATCTATGTAACCTATCAGGTATAACAGTGTATAAGAGGTTCTTTAAGTTTACAGGAAAATGATTATCTTAAACTATTATCAAAACTAGCTCTCAACTTTTAACCTTTAGATGCTAATAGTTGATTTACTACTGCACGCAAGTCATCTAAGCCTTGTTTAGTCTCAGCCAATTCTTGACGTTGACGTTCATTTTCAGCTTCTAATGTATTTAGACGTGCTGCTTGATTAGCAATAACAGTTTTTTGATTACTATTCTCTTTTTTTTGAGGCTAGATACTTCGTCTTGCATTACATAAACAGAGCTAATAGGACCTGCTTTATAACGTTCTGGAATAGCGTCTTTTCTTTCACGACTACCACCAAATTTATGCGTTACACCTGCATTTACCATATTGTGGCTAGTACCAAGTGAAACACCTACGTTGAACATAGTATCTTCAGTTCGGTAGTGAGCAATACCGATAGCCCCCGCAGTTTCACCACGGTAGTTGCCAATACCAGCCATAATTTGAGTTGGTTCCAATGGATCGTATTGAATTGGTTTCAACGCTGCCATAGCTGCCGCATGAGCACCAACACGTTGTGTTTCAGTACCTACACGATTAACAGCTTCTTGTAAACCAGCATTAGATACTTTCAATTGGCTAACATTTACTGCATCAGTATCATCTGTGCCAGGCGCTACCCCATGAATTTGGTTGCCACCATTATTTAAGCCGTCCACAGTAAGGGATACAGGGCTAGCTGTTGCATCTGCTGGAGTAATAGTCATGCCACCACCCTTAATTACAGTAGAGTTGCCAGCTGCATCTTTCACAGTTGTACCTGCAGGGGTAATCTTAGTAGATACACCGTTTTCATCACCTATGGTAACACTGTTTAGACCTTTCAAGTCTTTAGCCAAGCCATATGTGAAAGTAGTTCTATCTTGGTTAACTACAAGACTATCACCAGCTTGGAATTTTACAGTATCTCCACCTTGTACTTTTTCAACGGTACCGCCAGCAGCCGTTACATTCCATGCAGATATATCTTTAACTTGTTGTTTACCAGCATCTGTTGAGTTGCTCAAGTCTTGATTTGCTGCATTATCGATTTTACGTTTAGTCACATCATCGAGTTTAACAGTGACATCGTCGCCATTAGCAACAGTAGTAAGACTATTTTCCCCTTTAACATTGAATTTCACATCACCTGTGCTCAAAGACTTTTCATCGGTAGAACCAGAGTTACCACCTAAAGAAACCTTACGAGCAATGGCTTCTGTATTTTTATCAATATTAGCTTTATTGGTTGCAATATCGCCAGCATTTTTAGAGATTGCCGCTTTGTTATCAGCAATAGCATCAGCATTTTTGCCAATCTTATCTGTATTATCAGCGATATTGGCTTTATTTTCCTCTACTTGATCATCAACGTGTTTCAACTGGTCTTCTGTGGCAGCACGACCAGATACAGGTTGTGTTTGACCTGGAACCCATGTAGTGTTAGTCAAGCCTGTTACTTGAGGTGTTTCAACTCCAGTTGTCGCTTTCACTTTTGGTGCTGTAATCGTTTGAGTAGCGGTTACCGTATCAAAAGTTACATCTTTCTTAGTAGAAACGGTGAAGTCTTTTCCATTTTGAGTAATGGAAATATTATCACCATCGATAAACTTAACTGTGTTGCCACCTTCAACTTTTTCGGCAGTATTACCATTAGCTACTACATTCCATACAGATAAATCTTTAACTTGTTGTTTACCAGTATCTGTTAAGTTGCTCAAATCCGTATTTGCTGCATTGTTGATTTTATTAGCCGTGGCATCATCTAATTTGACAGTTACATCTTCGCCATTAGCTTCAGTAACAATACCATTTTGACCTTTAATATTGAATTTTACATCACCTGTGCTCAAGGATTTCTCATCGGTAGACCCAGTATTACCACCTAAAGAAATCTTACGAGGGATAGCTGTCGTGTTTTTGTCGATGTTATCCTTATTAGTTGTAATATCAGCTTTGTTTGTAGCAATATCGCCCGCATTTTTATCTATTGCAGTTTTATTGTCGGCTATCTTTTACTTATTCGCAGCAATATTATCCTTATTGGTAGTAATATCCGTTATGTTTGTCGCAATATCGCCTGCATTCCTATCAATTGCAGTTTTATTGTCCGCAATTTTTTGTTTATTCGTCGCAATATTGTCTTTATTGGTTGCAATATCAGACTTATTTATTACAATATCGCCTGCATTTTTAGCGATTGCAGTTTTATTTGTATCAATAGCAGTTTTGTTAGCTTCAGCTTTATCGTCAACTTTTTTCAATTGATATACATTAACAGCATCTTTATCAGCGATACCATCTGCTACATTGGCAACTTTCAAATTCCCAGCATTGATACCTTTGTCACCATCAATTTTTACAGTTTCATTACCGCCAACATTATTGAATGATGCACTGTTTAATTTAGAAAAATCTTTTTCAAGGCTACAGAGATTTTCTTATCATTTCTAGCAACCGTAACATTATCGTCACCAAAAAAATCTACTGCATTTCCTTTTTTAACCGCCACTGGTGTAGTTTCTCCATTAGCAGAAAGATTCCACCCGTATTTATTTTGATCAATCGCTTGATTAATAGCATTAGCTACGTTAGCAGAATCCGCCATACCAGTCGATGCTGTAGCGCTACCATTTGCTACAGTAATATCTTGCTTTTTACCAGAAACTGTAATTTTCTTACCATTAGCTGTAGTTGTAATGTATGTATTATCACCATTTACAGCTAATTTACTATTAGCAAGGTTCACGTCGCCTGTACCAGTATCACCTGTGAAAGCTAAATTAACACTCTTTAGTTGTGCCACGTTTACTGCATCTGTATCAGCAGTACCTGCAGCAACATAATTAATTTGACGTGTTTGGTTTGTCGTACCAATAGCAACACCACCTAATTTAGATGTTAACGTAGCACCACTTAAATCAGCATATGTATCTGTACGACTAGCATTAACATTATATCCCGCTACACCTGAAGCAATATCAGCTGTAGATTTTGAGCCAACAGCTACACCATCTACTACTTTACCTCTAGCGCCATCACCAACAGCTACAGAACGGCTTGCAGATGCGTCTGTTGCGGCATTTGGACCAATAGCAATGGAATTAGTTGCCGTAGCACCAGTATTATCTTTATTAGCAACATCAGAAGATTTTATAGATATATATTTATAAGCGATTTGATCTACAATAGCACTAAGTTGGGAGCCATTAATTGCATCTGTGGAAGTAGCACTTACTTTACCAGGAGCCACGTGTTTCAACTGACGCTCATACCCTTTAGAACCAAAAGATACGACGTCACCTGGCAATGTTTTATCACCACCAGCCCAGGAAGCAACAACGTTATTTGGCAATGTATAGCTAGATTGTTTTGTACCACCTACATCAGTATTAGAACCACCACCGATGGCAATAGCATTATCACGATTTTCCCTAGCCCCTGTGCCAATGGCAATAGCATTTTTTACATCATCATTGGCTTGACCAGAAGCACCACTAGAAATTCCTGATAAACGATCCTTCGCATTTGCACCAGTACCAATTGCAATGCCCACATTACCAGACTGACCTTTCATACCTAATGTGATACCAGATTCGCTAGCCGTTGCCGTTGTATATAGCGGATTTCTCATATCAAAGCCTGTTAAGCTTTGAACAGCACTACGCAAATCTCCAGTCTTATTCTCACTATTATTCGTAGTATAAACAACTTTTATACCATCAGCTTTAACTACATCATCGCCACCAATAACAGTAGAAGAGTTACCTTGAGCTATTGTATTTCCCCCAATGGCAATTGCTTGTTCCCCAATTACTCTTGCACCTTCATTAGCAGTATTACCCCCACCAATAGCGATTCCTTGTGGACTGTTAACACTGGTACTAGAATTAGAACCTATTGCAATAGAATATCCACCAGCAGCTGCTGCATTTTGACCGAAACCTACAGCTTTGTCACCAGTAACAGAAGCACCAGCCCCTAAGCCTACTGCTGTTGCATGCAGATTTGTAGGCAAAGTATTTGCCGCCATAGAGATGCTAGCATTAGTCATTGCTAATGCAGCCAAGATTGCTGCTACAACAATTTTCTTTTTACCACTATTATTCTTAGCGAACTCAGATACTACTACGTAACATTTTTTGATTTGCTCCAAACCACTTTAAAAATCTTATTCATACTTTCTCCTATAAACTATATTAATATTAATGCTCCCTCGATGTTTTATCATATGGTAAGTCATACGAGAATTTTAAAATTTTCAATGTTATAAGTATACCAAAACCTTTAATATACTATCAAACTTTTTCATTTATTTTTCACAATTATAGGCATTACAAAAATAGCGTAGCAATGGGCTTTATATTGATTTATGTCACAAATTTATATAAAATATGGGCTTATTTTATACCATACCGAAGAGATAAAATGAATATAAACTCATAATTAATTATTTAAGTTCCGTTTATATGATTATATATACTAAGAAATACGTTTATACCGCTAGATATTATGAACTAAATCACATATTACCACTGTAGACATAATTATTTCATTAAATTATTATAAAACTTTAGATATAACCCCTTAATCAAGGATTCAGTTACTATATCTTTCAAAACTATGCTCAAAATATTATCGATTATGTTAAACTTCTTATACATCACTATTGTCTTGTTATAAAGCATTTAGCCTATTATGTATCGCTTTTAGTTTATTATGTTTCATTTTCGCCAACATTTAATTGAGTTCATCTTATATTACATAATAAAAAGCTATCTCATAGAAATGACAATCTACGAGATAGCTTTATTACTAAATTGTATAATTAAATTAGGGAACAAACTAGCGTAATTTAAAAACATATAAACTTTGTTCGTGTGCTAATTGTATTCGCTTATGCAAGCGTCTTATATATGTACGATATATTTCTTGTGCTTCTTCAACGGATATAATATCAAAATGAATTCCGTCCCCTACTGGCAATTGGCTCAACCTAGGTAAATCCGCCGTAATCACAGTACCAATCTTTGTATAGCCACCTGTTGTTTGCCGATCTGCCATGAGCACTATAGGATTGCCATCTGAAGGAACTTGAATAGAACCAAAAACAGCTCCATCAGAAATAATATCCGCACTCTCTATATGCTCTATAACAGGACCATCTAAGCGGAAGCCCATGCGATCACATTGCACAGTCAACGTATATATTTTACTTCCAAAAGTCTTGATCCCTTTCTCTGTAAAATACTTTGCTTGATCACCAAGAACAACACGCAAAGGTTCGTGACACTCACGACCGCCGCGGTTATATAGGGCAGTATTGAATAAGTTATGACTACCATAGAAGTCGCACACATTCACGTCTCCTCTAGTAAATGCTTTAATGCCAAACTGATCTCCCGCTTGTAATGGACGCCCCTCAAAACCACCTATGTTAGCCTTTGTATGAGTGGATACGCTACCGTTAATAGCGGGAACATCGATACCACCAGAGAAAGCAATATACATACGCACTCCACATTGGCTGAAGACACCAGAAATGATATCGCCTTCGTGACATATAAAAGGTATATATCGAGGCACCACTACATTATTAATCGTAGGGTGCATATCGGCGCCCGTGAAAGCAACGATACATGTACCTTGGACGATTAACGTAGGTGGCAATACGGTGCACTCTAGTGCACCGAGAGGAGTCGTATTACCTACAAGTGCTTGTCCTAAGAGATAGCTTTCACTATCCATAGGACCAGCCACAGGCATACCATATTGTTGAAAGCCAATACGCCCTACATCTTGAATCGTTGTATACATACCCGGAGCATCTACGTAGATTAAAGCACGCTGAAACTCATTTATATCCACGCAAATCACCACTTTCTATTTCATATATAGATGGAATATATTCCATCCCCAAGGATTTAATCCTATGGAATTTGTTTTCATCGATAGGCACATAACGAACGTAGTCCCCTGCCCTTAATAGGGCAGCTTGCTTTTTAGACATGTCATACATAGTCAAAGGTGTGCGTCCAATAATCTGCCAGCCCCCTGGAGAATCTGATGGATATGTACCAGTCTGTTCCCCTGCAATACCTACAGAGCCGGCAGGAATCAAAGTTCTTGGTGAAGACAACCGCGGCGTTGCAATGCGTGGGTCCATCCCTCCTAAATAGGTAAAGCCAGGAATGAAGCCTAGCATATAAACTAAATAATCTGTACCACTATGAATGGATACAACCTCAGCTTCACTTAAATGATTATGCGAGGCTACAAAGCCTAAATCTGGGCCAAATTCGCCACCATATACGGTGGGTATTTCAACAATCGTAACGAGTTCATTTGCGCTATCCATTACCGATTCTTGCAATGTGGGTTCAAGAATTCTACAAATATCTGAATAAGAATATACCATTGCATCATATTGAACAAGCAATGCGCAATATGTAGGAACTAGTTCAATAATTCCATCTAGCTGTAAGTCTTTAATCTGCTCTATAATTTGTCGGATGTGTCGATTAATCTTTGGATCGATTACTTGACCAAAATCAATAGAGATAGCGCAATCCCCTACAGGTGAAATTGTAGGTTTCATTTGTACCTCCCGTTGTAACTGGAAAGTACCATTACTTTTAATTAAAAGGTAATGGTGCTTTCACAGATATCAAATTAACCAAGTAACTTAGCAATGCCCTTTAAAGATGTAACACCAATATAAGATGTTACAAGCACTACAATCCAACCGGTATAATATAAAAGTTTATTGTGTTTGTATGCCCCTACGATTTCGGATTTATGAGTAGCAACGAGCATAACTGCCAACGTAACAGGCAAGATTAGACCGTTTACAGAGCCCGCTAAAATCAATAGTGATGCTGGTTTACCAATAAAGATTAAGATACATGTAGAAATAAAAATAAACACCATAATAGTCAATTTTTCATTTCGCTCTACAATCTTAAACAATGTTTTTAAGAAGGATACTGATGTGTAGGCAGCCCCTACTACAGAGGTCAATGCAGCACAGAAGAACACTATACCAAATAATTTATGTCCGATTTCACCAGCGCCGAGAAGAAATGCGGAACCAGCTGGATCCTTAGAGTCTAGTACATAACCCATAGATACCACACCAAGAACAGCTAAGAACAATAATATACGAACTAGGGCATCAACAGACATGCCCATAATCGCTGCACGACGTACATCCTTTAAATGTTCTTGACCTGTAATACCAGCATCAATGAGGCGATGACCACCAGAGAATGTTATATATCCACCTACGGTACCTCCAATAAGAGTTATCGTAGCAAGCCACGGATAATTCGTAGGTACTATCGCATGAGTTACTGCTGTCCCTACTGGAGGATTTGTTGAAAGGGCTACGTAAGCGATAAGAACAAGCATAACAGTACCGAGTACTTTAGCCGTATTATCTAAAACACCACCCATCTTCTTAGATGTAAATAGTAAGATACCCAAGATACCGCTAATAGCGGCCGCTGTTGTTGTGTCGATACCAAATATAATATTGAGGCCCATAGAAGCACCACCAATATTACCGATATTAAAGGCCAAGCCACCAAGGGAAATTAAAAATGCCACTATATAACCAAGGCCTGGCAATACCTTATTCGCAATATCTTGACCACGCATTTGGGATACACCAATAATCGTCCACACATTAAGCTGTGCAATAATAGAGAAAATAACGGATACAACGATAGCAAATGCAAAGTCTGCTTTCAACTCATTTGTAAATGCTGCCGTTTGTAACATAAAGCCAGGTCCAATGGAAGACGTGGCCATTAAGAAAGCTGCCCCTAATAGGACAGAGAAACTCGCTTTACCTGTAATTGGTTTCATAGGAACCTCCACATATAATAATTAATCTATGTCATACTTAGTGCTTAAAGCTCATACTTACATGTAATACTCACTTTTAATACTTATATTTGCATTTCCTGTTGGTATTAATTAAGCATTTATTTTAATGTATTTAATAGTTTTATCGGTATTGAAAATTCGCCACCGTTACACCAGCTTTTGTGAGCCCCTCCCGAATATACCTTGTGAAAGCTATCGCTTCAGGGTTATCACCATGAACACATACGGAATCGGCCACAATATCAATGGTCTTCCCAGTATTAGTAACAACCTTACCCTTTGTAATCATCATGAGAACTCGGTCTAAAGCCTCTTGCGGGTCTTTAATGAAAGCACCTACTTCTGTACGAGGGACCAATGTTCCCTCCTCTGTATAGCCACGATCGGCAAACACTTCCTGTATAACAGGAATACCTCGTCGCTGTGCCTCTTGAGCAATATAGCTACCACTCAATACCATGGCCGCTATATTAGGATTTACCGCTTGTAAACCATCTAAAATTGCATCGGCTAGTACAGGCGTAACACAGGCTGTATTGTAAAAAGCACCATGTAGTTTCATATGCTGTAAACTAATGTCATAACTGTCACAAAAAGCTTGAAGTGCACCTAGTTGGTACATCATATAGGCTTTTGCCTCAGCAGGATTTACTGCCATCACACGACGACCAAATCCCATCAGATCTGGATAACCAGGATGCGCCCCTACAGCAACGCCTTTTTCCTTACATATGCGGACAGTCGCATCCATAATAAGAGGATCTCCAGCGTGCCAACCACAAGCAATATTAGCACTTGTTACATGATTTAATACTTCACTATCCATGCCTAATGTATAGTTACCAAAACTTTCACCTAAATCACTATTTAAATCTACATAATGAGACATATACTATTACCTCTCCATCTTCATTTATTTTATAAATTCTATAGAATATCGAATTTAATGATACGATTATACTAAATAAATCGATGTGTTAGCAATGATTTTTATCACGTATACAAAATTCTTTTATAACTAAAAAAACCACAAGATTTTAATCTTGTGGTTTGTATATAAACTCAATTTTTTATCTGACTCTACTATATCCAGTCATAAGCTCACAAACCGTATTTTGTATATTGTCCGACTCTGTTATTTCAGAAACGGCACAAATAAAATCGGGATGCGCTTGCCAAACGATATCAGCATTTGTCGTTTTAATCCCTCCAATGGCGACAATGGGAACCTTACTAAATTGCTTTGCCCAATATACATAAGAAATTCCTACAGGATTAGCATTGGGTTTTGTCTGTGTAGAAAAAATATGCCCTACCCCAATATTACCTATAGTAAATGTATCCAATATATCAATTACCTCCTACAAAGCTAACGATCTCTAATCTATCAGCAGCCGTTAATTTAGTGGTTGTATATGTTTCCTTACTAATAATCTCTCCATTAAGCTCAACTACAAAGTGTTTACCAGAATAGCCTAATTCATCAAGAACCAAATGAAGTTGCTCACCTACAACATGCTTTGGTTCTCCATTAACAATCAAATCCATAATGACCTCCCATATGAAAAAGCTTATAAAATATCAATATATTCTTCTTGTAAAGCTTTATTCATACTGCGTACAGCACAAAACTTGCCACACATCGAACAGGTTTCACTATGGTCTTCCTCCGGTGCTCTACTTTCACGAATAGAACGAGCCCGTTCAGGATCAAGGGCACAAGCATATTGTGCCTCCCAGTCGAGGACTTGACGAGCCTTAGCCATGGTGTCATCTATATCTCTTGCATTAGGAATACCACGAGCAATATCTGCAGCATGCGCCGCTATTTTGAAAGCCATAATTCCATCTTTTACATCATCTGCATTTGGTAAGGCTAAATGTTCAGCTGGTGTAACATAGCACAAGAATGACGCCCCATGCATACCCGCTACAGCCCCACCAATGGCAGCTGTAATATGATCATAACCAGGAGCAATATCTGTTACGAGCGGTCCCAATACATAGAAGGGCGCTCCATCACACAAGGACTCTTGTATTTCCATATTCATTTGTATTTGATGTAAAGGTACATGCCCAGGTCCTTCAATCATGGCTTGTACACCATGTTGTTTCGCTCGTTTTGCCAATTCACCAAGCCTTACAAGCTCTTCAATTTGGCACACATCAGTTGAATCCGCCAAGCAACCTGGACGACAAGCATCACCTAAAGACAAAGTAACATCATATTCTTTGCAAATCTTTAAGATTTCATCAAAGTATTCATAGAATGGATTTTCATGGCCTGTCATGCTCATCCATGCAAATACCAAACTCCCTCCGCGGCTAACAATATTAAGCATCCGTTTATGATTCTTGATTTGATCTATTGTTTTCCTCGTAATACCACTGTGGATAGTAATAAAATCTACACCATCTTGAGCGTGTAATCGGATAGTATCCAAGAAGTCTTGAGCCGTTAATTCGCCCAAATCTTTTTGATGATGAATGACACTATCATAGATAGGTACCGTACCAATCATTACTGGCGATGTCTCGATTAATTTACGTCTAAAAATACGAGTGTCACCATGAGTGGAAAGGTCCATAATCGACTCTGCTCCAAGTCGAATAGCTCGATTAACCTTTTCAATCTCACTATCATAATCAGTAACGTCTTTCGATGTACCTAAATTAACATTGACTTTTGTTCTTAAACGCTTACCAATTCCCTCAGGCGAAATGCTATTATGCTGCTTGTTACAAGGGATAACAACCTTTCCTGCTGCCACTAGGGAACGTAACACCTCTTCATCCATACGTTCTTTTTCCGCGACTACTTTCATTTCCTTCGTAACTACGCCAGCTACAGCCGATTCCAATTGTGTCATAAACATTTTTACATCCTCCTATATAAAAGACATATATAGTTAGGTATGCAAAAACGGGTATCGAACAAAATGATCGATACCCGTATTAAGTATTAGCGTGCTTCCTACGCGGGCATAATCCCGATCAGGTATAAAGGTCAGGTGCTCGCAGCCCTTTCTCAGCCTATATAATAGGCTCCCTTGCATACTCACTATATAATTATGCTATTAATATTACTACTTTATTCAGATTTGTCAAATGATTATTCTGACACGTATACATCTGTTATTTATTTCTCAGCCTTATCTTGGTCTTTACTATCATCGGAATCTGCTTTTTCAGAGATTACAATATGCCCATCCTTAACATCTGCAAGCAAGTGTTTAGCATCGATGTGATCCAAGTAGAAGTCAGTTACATTATCGCGGATTTCAGATTCGATAACACGACGTAATGGACGAGCGCCCATAGTTTTGTCATACCCTTGTTCCATCAACAATTCTTTAGCTGCATCTGTTACATCAAGAGTGATGTCTTTTTTAGCTAAAGTTTTATTCACTTGATCAAGCATCAAATCTACAATTTTTTTCAAATCTTCTTTGCTCAATTGATTGAACTCGATAACTGCGTTGAAACGGTTCAAGAATTCTGGACGGAAGAATGGAGCAATGCGTTCCATTACATCTACTTTATTTTCATCATCATTGTCACTACCATAACCGAAACCTGCATTGGATGTAGCGATGATAACGGTATTTTTAAAGTTTACTGTGTTACCCTGACCATCTGTTAAGCGACCATCATCCAATACTTGAAGAAGTAATGTAATAACTTGAGGATCTGCTTTTTCGATTTCGTCGAATAATACGATAGAATAAGGATTACGACGTACGCGTTCAGTCAATGTGTTAGAGTTATCTTCGTAACCAACATAACCAGCTGTAGCACCAATTAATTTAGATACGGCTGTGCGATCACTGTATTCGGACATATCCAAACGAATGATTGCATCTTTGTTACCGAACATATCTAGAGCTAATTGTTTAGCTAATTCTGTCTTACCAACACCTGTAGGTCCTACGAATAAGAAGCTCCCAATTGGGCGGTTGCCTTCATCAAAGCCTGCGCGGTTACGACGAATTGCTTTAGATACAGCTTCTACGGCTTTATCTTGACCAATTACATGAGCTTCTAAACGAGATTTCATGTCTTTCAAGCGCTCGATATCGGATGCACCCATTTGAGATACAGGAATACCAGTCATTCTTTCAACGGCTTCTGCTACGTCGTTTACTTGAGCTACCACCTTTTGATTTTCTGTATGGTTATCAAGCTCTGCTTGTAACTTTTGAATACGCATTTTTTCATTAATCGCAGATTCATAGTCTTCTTTTTGAGCATATTCCTCTTGTTTTGCTTTAGCATCAGCAATATCTGCTTCCAATGTTTTAATATCTGTTACAGGATGTTGAGATGCCAAATGAGCTGCTGTTACATCAATTAAATCAATAGCTTTATCTGGCAAGCTACGTTGTGGAATATACTGTACGGAATAATCTACAGCGGCTTTCAACACCGCATCTGGCAATTCAATGTTATGATGCGCTTCGTACAATGGACGAATGCCTTGTAAGATTTTGAAAGTATCTTCTACAGATGGTGCATTGACCTTAACTTCATTGAAACGACGAGCAAGAGCTGCGTTTTTCATGATTGTGTTACGGTATTCATCTTGTGTTGTAGCACCGATAACTGTCATTTCACCACGGGACAAAGCAGGCTTCAAGATATCTGCCAAGCCTTTAGATCCTTGACCATCACCTGTGGACCCAGCACCCAAAATTTGGTGAATTTCATCGAAGAACAAGATAATATTGCCTGCGGCTTTTACCTCTTTAATAAGGTTTTGAATGTTTTCTTCGAAAGAACCACGATATTGAGTACCAGCTTCCAAACCGGAAATATCGATAGAAATGATTTCTTTATTTTTAATAGCTGCTGGAACGTCACCATTTACAATAGCTTGTGCCAAACCTTCTACTACTGCAGTTTTACCAACACCAGCATCACCTACAAGTACAGGATTATTTTTAGTACGACGCGCCAAGATTTCTGCTGTTTCTTGGATTTCTTTATTTCGACCAATTACAGGATCGAGTTTACCATCACGAGCTTGCTGAGTTAAGTTTGTCCCCAAACGAGCAAGGATGCCATCTTGTTTAATTTTACCTTGTTGCGCAGCTTGAGCAGCTTGCATTTCCTCATTAGATGGTAATCGACCAGTTTGACGATAAAACGCAAATTCTTCTGGAGTTACTTCGCGACCATTAATCTTATAACTGCGTCGTTCTGTGGAATAACCACCCATATTCCCCATCAATTGATTAAACAAATCATTCATGCTAGAAAATTCATTACCAAAGTTGTTAAAGTTGTTGTTCATATATTTTACCCCCTCATACATCATAGAGTTTAACTATTTGACTAATATTATTTTTACTGGGTTTATTTACCCTATGGCATTATAATAACCCTTAAAAGTCAAAAAGTCAATAAATCAAAAGATAAATTTTTAAAATATTTTTGACTTTATATTCTAACAACAAAAAAGTTTGTAATACAATGTAATCTTTCTACATTATATTACAAACTTAATCAATCCTACTAACTTTAATAATTATCTAATCGTTTCTTCTTAGAACGTTTCCGTTTTTTATGTTTAACTCGTATTTCATCCCTAAGAATAGCATAACGTAATAAATTTCTTATAAAATTTTGCACATCTGTATTACCCCATTCTAACAATCTAGAATTATCTATTGTTCCAAGATTTACTTTATCATTTTGAATTAAGTCTGGTGCTTTCTCTTGTATATAATCAATAACAACTTTATGGCTCATAGATCCACCTCTACCAAAGGATAATGCTCCATTATGTGTAACTGTTATCATATTTGTAGCGGAATCATATTCACAAAATTTATCCATGTTTAATTGTAAAGAATGATGCCCTTTTTTCTTATTTGTTATGGATATATTCAATTGTGTATTATAATCCCCAATCATACTAAGCCCACAAATTATATCTTTTCCTTTATTATCTTTTGCGATGAACAAACGAGTCAACTCTTGATAGTTATAACCAGCACTATTACCAAATCGAGTTCGTTTTATACCAAAATCCTCTGATACGCCTATTCTCATCAAATCTTCAATACTAATAAAAGACTTAAGTAGAATTAAATTCAAAAAATTAAGTACAAATGATTTTATATCATTTGGAGTGAAATCACCTATATAATGCTCTTTTACAAATGCACGTTGAATATTTTGGGATTTGATATCAAGATAGCTATATGGTTTTACTTGCAATAATGTAGTATACTCTACTTTATTGTTTATAAGCTCTATATATGAAGGGATGCCATCAAGCTCTATTGCTAATCCATCATTATATTTATACATCATAATCTGGCGTCCATTAATTAACATACAATAATTAGCACCTAGAATTTTCTGATACCTTTCTGACTGCTCACGTACTATATAACAGGACACATCCACTTCAGGCGCCTTACATTCAATTACTAAAAGAGCGTCTTTTTTCTTGTCATCCCGATAAACAACGATATCCGCTCTACCTCGTGCTCCTCGTTTAACATGAGCCATAGACTCTTCAACGCTAATCCTCTCAAGTGGCACTCCTAGGTCGCTCTGTAAAAAATGAATTGTTTTTTGCCGTACCACCTCTTCTGGTGTGCATTGGACAAATATATTTCGTATAGGATCAGCAAAGGATGTTCCTCCCGGTTTATATTTCTGTAATCTGATACTTTTAAATATCTTTTCTATATTCTCCACAATATAAATCCCCTTATAACAGCTGTTCGAAATTCATCATTTTTTCATTTTCAATATTATATCACACATAAATATTAGTTGTCTTATAAGGTGACACTACGATAAAAATAATTAGAACCACCCGTTTTACGGATGGTTTGCTCACGTATATATTTTTTACTGTTGCCTCATTTAGACCTACTGTACTAACATAATATTCCTCAGACCAAAAGTGTCTATTTCCAAATTTATACTTTAAGTTTGCGTGCTTATCGAACATCATAAGTGCACTTTTACCTTTTAAATATCCCATAAAAGATGAAACTGCTATTTTAGATGGGATTAATACTAACATATGCACATGATCTGCCATGAGCTACCCCTCTATAATCTTGACGCCCTTATATTCGCATAAACGTCTCAGTATTTCACGTAAACTATTTCTGTATTGATTATATATAACTTTACGTCTATACTTAGGTGTAAATACTATGTGGTATTTGCATAACCATTTTGTGTGCGCAAGACTCTGTGTCTTTGTTGCCATATAAAATCACCTTTCTTTTGCATATAATGCGGCTTGAACACCTACATTATACTTAAGCAAGGTGATTTTTTGTATAACTTTCGTTGCCGCACCCGCATAGCGGGTGGTTTTATAATTCGCGACTACGTCTCGAACCAGTCTAAAGACAATAACAAAAAGCGGATAGCTCATTACGAACTATCCGCTTATTTCTTTGGTGATCCAGGAGGGATTCGAACCCCCGACCCACGGCTTAGAAGTGTGTAGATAAACCCAGTATCTATCTAGTTTCACCAACATTTACATATGTTTGCAAGTATATATGCAAGCATAATTCATTGTTTTTTTTATACTTGCACGTTGTACCTGTTCACAAAAATTAGTGTACAAATCATTTTAAAGTACTAACAAAATCAAGAGCACCATCTTTCATCCGATTTTTAGGAACATCTACTTTTAATTGCGACCAATCTATTTCAAACTTATCTATTGATGGTTGCTGTATATTAATCTCTTCTTTACATTGTACTTTAAACGGAATGGATGTGTTAATTAAAACTGTCCCTCTAAACATTACATCTATAGGGTTACCTGAATCATCAAAGAATACAGCCTCAGCACCCGTATTAGTAAACAATACGTAAGCTAATCCTTGAATATATAAAACTCCTTCACAGTTCTTTCCAACTAAAGAAGTTAAGGCAAACGAAAAGTCCAACTGAGCTACTGACTCTACCCACTGTATACATATATTATAGTCAACAGCTTCATAGATATCTCGATTTTCCAGATATGAAATAGCTTCATCTTTAAACTCTGCACTAGCAAAATGTTTAGTTAATAACTCTCCTATATTTTTATCACCTGGCTTTAACTGCCGTAAAACAGGGAGAAATTGAGTAATATTATTATGAGTTATAAAATCGTGATTACTCTTACTAAAGGCTTCCCTAAAAAGTTCATCAGTACTCACAATATGAATTGGTTCGGGAATACTTTTTTTTAATTCCTTTAACAAGTGAATATTTATCGCATCTTTAAATTCATCTTTTTTAGATTTACCAAATGGTGGTTTTCCTTCTCGATAATCCTCAACTATAGATTCAATACAGTCTTTTGATAACTCGAGTTTAATATTTTGAGGATTAGTCAAAAACTCTTTCAAAGGTAAATAAATTTTTTTATTTAAGTCATTTTGAAATGATTTCCAAGGACTTTTTATATCGTATTCTTCAAGATCCTTACAAAGCCCATTATATTCATCATTTAACTCTTTGAACCTATCATTATAATGTCGTATAAATTCAGCTTCTAGTACTGAAGTTAGTATTAAGGTTACTTGATTTTCTTTAATATATCGATTTAACTCACCTAACCTTCCCCGATGAAATTGGAACTTAGCACTAGTAACTATATTCGTATCTATAAACACATACATTTTCCACCTATATATTTCTTATTTACGAGTAAATCCATTATAAGACGAAAAAGCTAACATATAAAAAGCAATCGCAATCGGAAGGCTACTGTCCTTATCATTAACCTCACCATATGCGCTAGCAAGATTTATAATCTCATTATAAACAGTATCATTATTCTTAACTTCGGAATAATGTTCATCAACAACTTTTTTTATAACTTCTGGTAATACCATACACAGCTTGAAAAAAGCATCCTTTTCACCAGTAACTAATTCATAAAATTTATCAATACTAACTCTACGAATTAACTTATGCTTCACTTTTTGTTTATCAACAGTAGTTTGCCACATAATATTTTGTGAGGTCTGTGCAATAGCCTCGACTAAAAAGCATGCACAATTATCATCCTGTAACAATTGATTCTGCATTTTAATAAAAGTCTTACTAGATGAAGCTGAATTCATTGTATTATGCTTATTTTTAAGCTCAACAAAAATACGCTTTACTGTCCTATCACTAGTTACATCGATTAGATTTTCTGGTTCGAATATAACATCCCAACCACCTTCTTTACCATTAGCAGGCACTCGGCAATTTTTTATGTATTTGAAAATATTTTGATGAAAATAACCGATATCATTATTATTAGACTTATCACGCTGTCTAAAAATTTCATTTTTAACAATTTCTTCCCAAGTAGCTTTATAAACAGTTTTATCAAAAATCATTTTAATTGGATCAATAATATTCCTGTTGAACCGCTCTAAATCAAAAGGGCACAACTTTTCACCATACTTTTCAATAGTGACTGTTACATGTTCTGTTAATTCTTCTTCTGTGATAAAATCCAAATTCCACATAGTTACTCTCCCATTTTATCCAATGTATGTTTTATAGAACGTGCAACCTCAAAGGCTAAATTAACAGGTACTGCATTACCAATTTGCTTATACTGTTGCCCCATTGCACCTGCAAACTCCCATTCATCTGGAAAGCTTTGACATCTAGCACTTTCTCTAATATTAAAAGGTCTAGCCTCTAAGGGATGACAGCGTTCTGTTTGTTTTTGACTAGGAGAAGTTAAAACCGTCAAAGATGGTTCATCTAAACTCATTCTACGCAAAATACCAGTACGACCACCACCCATGTCCCAAGTAGATTTCATATACTCTTTTGCAATACTCTCTGGAATATCTCGCCAATAACCACCTGGTGGCACCAATTCAAATATACTTCTCTTGTAGTCTGAATATTGTGCCCCTGGACTTGAAGGACAATCCAATAGGATATCTTTTAAGACAGGTTTATACTTATGCTTTTTAGGAAATTCAAACTCTACATAATTTGCAAGATCTTTACGAATACCAACCATAATTAAGCGTTCTCTTTTTTGTGGTACACCATAATCCCAAGCATTTAGTATCTTTTCCTTTATAACATAACCTTCATTTTCAAAGACATTTAAAATTGTATCATGTGTTCTTCCTTTATCATGTGTTAACAAACCTCGAACATTTTCAAATAAAAACATTTTGGGCTGTAGTTTTTTTAAAAAGACTGCATAGTGATAAAAAAGCGTACCTCTAGTATCCTCCAGCCCAAGACGCTTACCTGCATAAGAAAAGGCTTGACATGGCGCACCACCACTTAATAAATCCAACTCACCTTTTACTATTCCAAAATATGACTCTAAATCTAACGGACTAATATTAGCAATATCATCATGAATTACATTCCAGGTAGGACGATTAAGTTTTAACGTCTCACTAGCAGACTTATCAAACTCTACTAAGCCAATGGTTTTAAATCCGGCTTTCTCTATTCCTAATGCGAGCCCTCCACCGCCTGCAAACAGCTCAATTACTTTATACTTATTAGACATTCTTACTATTTCCTTAATAATCAATTAACGCCATTGCCAAAACAGGGCTAACCATAGGTTAGCCCTTATTTTAATCAAACTATTCTTTTTTATATTATATAATGGCCCTATTTCCACGTCAATTGATGTTAATTGTAAATAAACCACTACAAGATAACCTACGTTATTATCTCATTATACACTGATCTCAATATACAAAACGTAAAAGCCATACACCAATAGTTATCTTGATAGCATTAATATGTAAAAAATTGTTTCAATGCTATAATATACTTAGAGAGTTGTGCGGTAGTAGAATATTCATACCTAGGAAGGAAATCTATGTCTGAGGCAGAAACAGAAACTAATAAAGTTGTTAAAAGTAAAGACATCTCTGCATTTTTAAATTCAGAAGAAGAACGTGATTTTAATGAACACTCAAAAGCTCTGTACAATGCATTTAATACCTTAATACTAAAAGCAAGCTCTTTAGAGGAACTTAAATGCTTAAAAGATCTCTTCGAGCAACAAAAAAAGAACTTTAAAAACAATGATTATGCCAATATAAAGGGTTGCTTACGAAAAAAAATTTATGAATGCTTATAAAATATAATTTCTGATTATATTTTCGCCTATTTAATCAACAAAGCTTTTAATTCCAATACTTTAGGCTTGCTTGCTAGGAGGTAATCAATGTCTTCAGAAAGTGTTAAATGTGATAAAGTCTTTATAGATAAAGATAACGGAAAAAATTCAGAGTTGAATAAACCAATTCCCCTCTTTGATGATTCTGAACCTCTATACAACTCGTTTGGAGTTCTAATAAAAAATTCAGGATCTTTAGATGAGCTAAGTGCACTAAAAGGCCTCATAGAATTACACAAAGATGACCTTATAGAAATGCATTATGATAGATTAAGAATTAGGCTACAAAGACAAGCTTATATACTTCTATAAAATATTAACCTCATCTTATACATACCATTGTTCCAAAATTCCATAGTTCTCAAACTTAATATTTCTAAATAATGATCACTTGTATATTATTAATACATTACATTGAAATATTCAGACTTTTCAGTTGTATACTATAATACTGATAGCATATATAGCTATTCCTTAAGGTTACCCCCTAGGTGCATTGCCACCTAGGGGTATTTTATTTGGAGGTTTAGTATGAGCCAATATTATCAAAATACATTTTTATTTATCAGTAGGCAACGGTCAGTATTACAACCATTATTGGAGTCCTTACAATGGGCTTTAAAAGAACAAGTTGACCGATTGGATATACCTCTTGTTCATATGGGGATGTTTGCCAATATGCTTACAGACAGTCGAAATCATAGCCTCATGGGTTATGATCTCTATCAGCATGAACAAACAAAAGAATATATTTTACGAATTCATACAGAAAGTCAAGATGGGATACATCCTATAGATATGGAATACTGCCGGGTGTATTTATCGCCTAATACTAAATTACATTACGTATCAGAAGGATACTCTGAATGTACCTATATTAATACGGATATATCACATGTATACTTACCAATTCGATTTAAGATTGAGTTATACATCGATGAAACCTATGATATTAACTATTTCCTCAATCTAACTACATTACAACGATTTTTAGTGACGGCATTTCCTTTGCTGCATATTGATATCTTCGATGGTATTAAAACCATTTGCTCTAAAATCAACCGTCATATTAAATCGTTAAATACTAATAATTGGTGTCATATTTTTCGTTATGAACCTAAATAATTTATTTATAAATAAGGAGAATCTATTATGAATACTACAGTTGAAACTATGTTAACAGAACTATTACCAAAAGCATCCGTACAAGAGTTAGTGGAACGTTATGGAGATCCATATGATGCGTTATTTCATGCAGAAGAATCTGAATGGTATGATGCACCCGGTATGGGTAACCGCGGTATTGCTAAGCTACGAGCTATTAAATCTATCATTAAGAATGTACAGAATAGAACTCGTAAAGCTCCTATCAATGTGGGTAGACCTATTGATATCTATAAAGCTATGTCAGATATGCAGTACTTTGAGACAGAACACGTACGTGTACTATACCTAAACGCTAGAAACCATTTAATTAAATCAGAGGATATTTCTATTGGTGATGTAACTAGTGCCGCTCTTGATATCAAATGCATTTTTTCTTCTGCCGTTCGTTTAAAAGCATGCGCGATTGTTATCGTCCATAACCACCCTTCTGGTGACTCTCACCCCAGTGATACAGATATTCGCAGTACAAAACGAATCGTAGAAGCTGGTAGACTTTTTGATATCCCTGTACTAGACCATATCATCATTGGACATGGTGAATTTCATAGTATGAGTGAATGTGGTCAGTTATAAGGAGGATATTATGCCAGCTAAACGATTTATTTGTCCCAACGGGGACGAAATTAACATGTATGAATGTCTACTACGATGTCCTCAGGGAACGAGATGTATGTTTCTACCTACATTACGTGCGGTAGCTTCATCATTAGAACGCAATTTGACTAAGCCTTCTGTTACTGAGCTGCTAAGTGGTACTCGTGAATTATATCTAAAAAAGATTACTGAATATGCCGTAGATCCACAAAAGCAACTATATGCTTTACATGGTTCAGCTGTGCATACGATTACAGAGCATCATACCAGTGGCAATATGCTTTCAGAAGAACGTTTGAAAAATACCACCACAACAGGACAGCTTGATTTATATGGGCAAGTGTTATCCAATACGGATACCACACTGGGCGATTTGAAAATTACCAGTTCTTATAAGTTAATGAGAGCGTTAGGATACTACAAAAAAGATGTAGAAACTGGTGAAGTATACAAAACAGGTTTGAAGAAAGGCCAACCTAAAACACGAAAAGAATTATTCACCGATGGTGTACGTCATGTATTAGACTGGGCTTTGCAATTAAACTACTACCGATTGCTGTTAGAAGAAGAAAGCTATACGGTATCATCTATGGTTATTCAGGCCCTTTGTCGTGATACAGGCTTACGCATTGCTTCTGAACGAGGTATTACGCAGCCGTTATATCTTATCCCTATCAACCCTATTAGCAATCATTGGTTAAAACGATATATGGAAGCTAAAGCAAAACGGTTACAACAAGCCATAGAAACGGGTGTAGTGCCGAAGAAATGTAGCCAACGTGAAACTTGGCATGGTAAAAAATGTGAAGGCTATTGTGCTGTATCCGCTCAATGCAAAGCAATTGAAGACGCACAACAAGTGAAGTCAGCATAGTAGAAAGGAAGCATTATGACACAATACTGCGGTATTATTATTACGGAGACAGAACTCTATGTATCTGTAGTAAAAAGAATACAAAATAAAATTAAGGTACTAGATCGCTATATATGTAAACGTGGACAATCCCTCATTGCAGATTTGGCAATCATTCATAGTAAAAACGCAGACACCCCTACACTTTACTCATTAGCCTATACAGAAATCCCACATCTTATATTTAATAAGACTTGTTCTAATACCCCTTTGCAAGATGCATGGAAGCAACGAGACGAGCTTACATCCGCACGAGATAATCAATATACTTACCAATTTATTTTACCCACCATAGATAACCAGGAATGGATGTATATGGTGGGTATTTCTCAATCTAAGATATCCGAATTGCAGTGTGCCAAAACAATAAACCATATGGAAACGGAAGTTATTTCTTATTGGCCTATATCATTACTTGATTTACATAAAAGTCATAGTAAACCTGTTCTTCTATTAATTGAGGAAAACAATACTGTTACGGGATATCTATGCAGTGGAACTGTAATTGTAACTACAATTGATTGGAATCAAGATACGGAAACACCAAAAGATATGATTCAACGATTGCTAAAGAAATCTCCTGTTCAATTAAGTGACACACTTGAAATTCAAGCATATTTGACCGAAAAAACATATCCTTTATGGAAAGACTTGCTTTCTCAATATGGAGCGGTCAACACGTCAACAATTACGGATGTCTTAAATCATTTTACACATCGTTGGGATGGTAATTTATATATGGATGCATCTGCAGGTCTAAGTTATTATTTGGCACGATCTGGTGTGCAAGCGGAGGAACAAAAATGACGAATACAGCATTATATGAAAAGCTATCACTCGCTATGAAAAGCTGTAGCTACATTGAAAAAACAGGTGAAAATACCTTTCATGGGTATTCTTACGTTA
>ERZ772917.342-NODE-342-length-33469-cov-21.553780_pt1 | contig 33469 bp, 34 predicted proteins | sample MGYA00511187_ERZ772917 | MGnify/ENA primary metagenome ERZ772917 (study PRJEB29015, sample SAMEA2737925) | human oral metagenome | biome: human oral; feature: human-associated habitat; material: dental | place: China | collected 2012 ...
GAAGCCAGTAGCACCGCAATGATAATCACCGCCAGTCCAGCGCCCCACACCGCCAACAGATCCGTCGGCTGCACACCAACCGTCACCTTGTCCAGCGTCCGCGATGACGTCACCGAGTCAGCGTCAGCACCAAGTGACGCACCATTGAGGGAACTGCCAGCTTGACGCGTGGCGCTCTGTGCCGCCTGCGACACCACGTGATCACCCAGTTGTTGTGCGATCAGCCCGGCGGTAAAGTACGACGCACCAAAGCTCAGCACCGCGATCATCACTAGCTCAGCGATGTATTGCAGCACAATTTTTGACTGCGGTACGCCCGTCGCCAAGAGCACGCCCGCCTCGCGCTTGCGCTCATTCATCCACAAATACAGCACCATGCCAATCACTGCGACGCTGACCAGCGCCGTCGCCCACAACATACCGTCGATCAGACCGTACACGCCGTTCACCGCGCCAGTCACGCCAGCCAGTTCCTGGCTATTCTTATTCAATTGATACTTTTGCCAATTGACCGGCAATTTATTCGCCCGCGCCATCACCTCATCCAACTGTTTGGTACCTTTGGTGAAGAACGTGGCATCTTGGTAAATCTCATTTTGTGCAGTATAGGCATTCAACTGGCGAGTTGTCGCAAGGTCAGTCAAGAACAAATTCTCGAACAACTCCACCTGGTACGTTGCCTGCTTTGGGTTCTTGCCGTTAAATAGACCGACGATTTCCACTTCAACCTCATCCTTGGATGGATGCTCGTTATCGGTGTCGTATTGATTGGCTTTCAGTTTAATTTTGCTGCCAAGCTTCAGGTTGTTTGCCTTGGCGAAATCTTCGTGCACCAAAATCTTGTGCGAATCGTTCTCGGCGATGTGCCGGCCAGCGATGAGCTTGAGCGACTCAGCCCGGAACTTCTTCTCGGACTCAGATTTATTGACACCGATGATGGTGGCGGCGTTGCCAAATTGCTTGTCTTTCTCGGCATCATAGCCACTGCCACCGCTCGGTAATGGCACCAGTTTGGTGTTGATAAAATCGACCGTGGCATTCTGGCGTTTGACATAGTCCGTCACGCCCTCCAGATTCTTCACCGCGTCAATGTCTTTGTTCGACACTGTTCCTGAACCGCGGGCCGTTCCCGGATTGGTGCGCGGATTATTGCCCAGCGTGAAGCCGGCCTTGAGCGTTTTGTCGAGCGACTGCGCCGCCGCGTCGGTCGAATGCTTGATGGCAAATCCACTCAGCATAATCGTCGACATACACAGCAAAATCGCCAGCAAAATCAGCGTTTTGAGTTTTTTCCTGGTGATATACAACCAGGCACGTTGTACAAATGACATAGATCTCCTTTCTTGGTTCTATGTCAGTGTAGCAAGAGGATGTGAAGGGAATGTGAAATGGGCGAGCTTATAGTGAGTTCGAGCACAAAACCAATATATAATCCATGGGTTCACTCAAACAATTCAGAAACAACCCAGCAATGGTTGGCGGAAATATATAGGCAACTAAAAAGGAACAGTCCTGTAAAATAGTAGTTATCAACTAACAACTAAATATAGAAAGGACTGTTCCTAGTGAAGAGTTTAACAGAACTACCATCAGAATATAAGTGCCATCAGAACTTTTACCGTATGGTGTGGGGAGATTTAACTTGTAGAGAATGTGGAAATAAAAGGCTGCTGTTCAGAGAGACATACGAATACTGCTCTCATTGCAAGCGTAAGTTTTCTGCTAAAGCAGACTCTAAACTATTTAAGTTTAGTAATCTTAGCTTTCGGCAAATCTATGCTTTAATCTGGTGCTGGCAGCATAAGTGCAGTATCGGCGAAATAAAGAATATCCTGGGCCTATCATATCCAACCGTTAGTAATTGGCTAAGGAAACTCAGGCAAGCTCTTCCGGCTTCGCAACCAGCTCTAGAAGGCGATATTGAAGTAGATGGCAGCTATTTCGGCAGGCGTAGGTTTGGCAGACAAAGATTAGTCATTGGCGCTATTAGTCCAAAAACCAAACAGATTAGACTGAAGATTATAAAATACAGGAATAGAGCAGAGGCAGAAAGCTTTATACAAGATACTGTTAAGATTGGTAGCATTATGTCGACAGACGGATTCAAAGGCTACAATGAGCTACCGCTGCTTGGCTATATATGGCAAAACTGCGACCATTCTATTGGCTGCTTCGGCCCCACTAACCACATAGAGAATCTCTGGAGCGTTATAAAAAGAGCTTTACGCTATATGTACCGAGATCTAACCTTTAGCGTAAGAGACCTAGAACTCATACTAAGAGAATGGGAGAACAGGCACAATAACCCAGAATTGTTCTATAATGAAGATGACTACTTAAAGATGGCTTATTCCGGATTGTTTAGGTGAACCTAATCCATGCACTGTGTTTACATAATGCATGCACTTTGCTATAATTACAGTATCACCATGGCCAGACAAGCCTAAGGTTTCGACCGAACGCTGTTTCTGGCCTTTTTGTATTCTAATTTATTTCGAGTATTACCGATAATATTGATATACCCGCGGTATTTTCGTAACAAGCTGGAATATCGTTTGTTTGGGCAGACTAGTGCCAGAAGTTTATCATTTTGGTGTAAATATTCTACAAGACAGCCAAAATCACCGTCACCAGAGACGATAACTGCTTTATCATATTCATTAAAACATTTAGCGGATGCATATAGTACCAGCTCGGCGTCAACATTCCCCTTGTATGTTTTCTTGCCATCCTCACGGTATTCGACAGTTGGCTTGAATACGAGCAAATATCCCATCTCGAGTAGGCTTGTGTATAATTGCTCATTACCTGGTACTAAACCGATAAACAAATAAGCTTTTTCAACATGGTATTTATTCTTTAAATAGAGGCGGAATTTCTTAAAATCAAGCTCCCAGCCCTGTGACCGTATGCCAAGGTTGAGGTTTTGACTGTCTATAAAAGCATACACTTTTGGTATCTTTTGTTCATGCTCCATGAGTATAGTATAGCAAAGTTTTATTTACTCGACTTACTCGTTGCGTCATCCTACTCTTTGAGCTTCTTTAATAGGATAATCTACCATTGCACTAATCAACCCGCTCGGCAAGCGACATCACCTGATAGCCGTATTGATCAATGTCTTCTTGTTTCCAAAAATCGATTTCTTTCGTGCGTAAAACTTCGCCGACTATGTGACGGATTGTGCGGCCGGTTGGTGTTCCATTGTAATTTATCTCAATCTGCTCCAGAATGTCGCCAGGTTGGATATCAAAATCGGCCACTCTCATATCAAATGTATTCTCACCTGCTAGGACTTTTTCGAATAAATCAGGGTAGGATTTTTTGGTGATGACTTTCATACGTTTTATCAATAAGCCGTCAAATTCAGCTTCCCGTCCACATACTCTCCCAAAAACACATCACTATACGCCTTTAGCCCCTGCTTTTTCATTTCTTTCAGCAGCCATTTCTCATCCTTGCCAATTACATGCAAAATATCAGTTTGCAATTGCCCATCTGTTATCAATGGGAATTTCGGGTTCTCTTCTCCTTCGTGGGTAATGATCAATTCGCCGTCCTGCTCCACCACGGCTCTTTTCACTTTTCTCGTTGAATAGATATGGTGAGTTCGCAGCTTGAATGATACATCATGAGCGCTTAGACCAACTTTCTTGCAATTTTCAATATTGATTTTTCCATTATCAATGATTATCAACGCCCTGCCGTCGATCAGCTGCTTTGCTTTCACGTTATACTGCTTTATCCATTTCAATGTCAGCACCAGCGCGCACCATATGCACAAAATGCCGATGTAATCCAAAATCTGAATGCTGTTATTATAAATAACACCGCCAATGATGCCACCCAGCACATAGTTCTGTACTTGGTCGCTGGCAGATGACGGCGACAAATTACCTTTTCCGGAAACGTTGATGATTATTGTCAGCGTGAAAAAGCCAATCAATAATTTTATTGCTACTAGGATGAATTCATTCATGATTTAATTTTAGCACAGACAGCCGCGCTGCTAACTCTCGCCAAACCGCTGCTGTTAATTCCGCTTTCTCTTCATCGGTCATTTCAGCAAGCGTTTTGTTATGATTATCCGGCAAGAAATAGGTATCGTAATTGCGGCCGTTATCTCCGCGCGGTTCTTTGAGTAGTATGCCATGCAGTTTTAAGGTAAACGTCTGCGGTTTGTCGCCGTCAAAATAGGTAATCGTGCGCTGCGTGTACGCCCGAGCGGCGCCGCCGAGCAGCTGAACTATCCTGTCAATACCGATGGTGTCGAGCGCGTATTTGGTGTAAACGCCGGGAAAGCCGTTCAGTTCGTCGATGAACAGACCTGAATCCATTACCACCAGCGGACGCTTAAGTAGATCGTAATATTTTAGCGCTTTATCGACAGAGACGGCTTGTTGATCGTCGGACTGGATTTCTGGCACGTCAGGCAAGGTTTCGTCTGGCGCGATCAAGTTGATGTCCGTTCCTGCCAGCGCCTGCTTAGCTCCAGCAAATTTGTGTTTATTAGTCGTCGCGTAGATTAATTCCATGGACTAATAATACATTTTGCTGCAATTTTCGTAAAATTGCTTGACAAAGGATTCTAGTATTGATATATAATATTAGCTTTTGCAATCGCAGAGGCCGGCGTTTCGCCCAAAGCCATTGGGTTCGAGACGCCCCACTTCGCGGAGAATTCGTTCTCCGCCTGACTCCAAGAGGAGTTATCATGGGAAAGAATAACAACGGTCGCTTCGAGACCCAGTCTGAGGCGGACGTCGACGGACCCGCCTATGTCGGAGTGGACTCCAGTGGCATTTACAGGGCTACCAACACCCCTGTTGCCTCGGAGTTCATCATTGACGGCGGTCCTGGAAGCTCCCATGTCCACATGGGGCTCGACGACGACGGGGATACCCTGTTCATTGCCGGGCGCCAGAACTAGCGAGCACCTCTAAAGGTGCAGCCCCGTTGGTTATATAACCGACGGGGCAATTTCACTTCTCCGGTACATAAACCAGGTCGTCTTCGTCAGCGGAACCAGTAGCCCAACTGCTTACAATTTCATCATAATGGTCTGCAAGTATCTGCTTATTTTTTATTTCAGCTCCTCCCCAGCTAGCATGAATGAGAGGTTTCCACTTCGCGGACGGATGAGAGATAATATAGTTAACTATTTCAAGAGCTTCTTCAGGGGTTTTGCAAGCATTCCAATACTTTATTATATCTTCTTCGAGTTTTTCAAGATTTTTCATTTGAGCTCCTTTCTTTTCAAGATATGATTACATTCGGCGCGCTCTCCATTGCTGTTATTTTAGCAAAAAGCATAGATAAGCTTTAGTTCCCCATGTATAATCAAGACGTAAAAAAATACCCTTTCTACTCTGTTATATTTTATAGATACGATACTCTATTTGAGCTAGTATCAGACATAGATAGCCTTTTAATCATTAGGGTTGTTGCACAGCATGGTAAACTAATTTATTCTTTATTTATGAACCCTATTACTCGTCGAATCGCCGCTGCCATTCGCGCCAACGACCTGCCAGCCTACCAGCGCGAGCGCTACCCCGTCATCCCAGACGGCGAGATTGTGCGGTTTGTTGATGAAGATTTTTCTGGTGTTGATTTTGGGCAGTTTGTCATGGGATTTTTCATGTTTGAAAATTGCAATTTAGACAATGCAAAGCATATTTACGGACAGCCGATTTATTTTACCAATTCGTCGGTTCGGAATGTAGATTTTTGCGGCGTGAAAGTTATTATTGAAGCGGAGGGTTGTGACTTTCGCGGCATGAAATATGACGAGGAGACGCAATTTGTTTATGGTAGCGGTGAATTGGCGGCGCGATCACGTTTCGTGAATTGTAGGCTAGACGAGGAGGCACGAGGGTTTTTGATGCGGCAGGGTGTGGAGATTATAAGTTACGATAAACAAGTAAAATTATAACCTCACCACAAACCGCATGCCCCGCCCGTGCGACACAAACTCATAGTCCAGCCCCTTAGCGTCGAGCAACATTTTCACGGTGTAGAGGCCTATGCCGCTGCTATCAGCGTACTGCTTCGTGGAGTCAGAGCTGCGATAAAACGGATCGAAAACGTGCTGGAGTTGTTTTTTGGTGAGTGGTTTGCAGGCGTTTTCGATGGCTAGTTCACGCTGGTCGCAGGTAATTGTTATGACGCTGCCGGCGTCGCCGTGGCGCACCGCGTTTGACACCAGGTTCGAGATGACGTGGCGCATCATGTCGCGGTTAATACGAATGGTCGTCGGCTCTGTATTAACCATGAAAGTCATGCCGCGCGTTTTTGCTAGCAACATATAATCGTCGACCACCTCAACAAGCAACTTATCGATCCTCAGTCGCTTTTCTTGACGCAAAGCCTGCTCGGCGACACTACCAGAGCGTAAAATATCATTCACCATCGCCGCCAAGCGATCAACCTGCGCTACCGATTCCGCCAGATACTGATCGCGATTTTTATACTCGCCGATGTTGAGTTGCATATTCTCAAGCATGATCCTGAGAGCTGCCAGTGGCGTTTTCAACTCGTGCGAGGCCGCACGTAAAAACGCGATTTTCTCCTTTTCTAACTGCGTGATCCGCTTATTCTCATGCTCCAGCGAGCGAATCGTTTGCCACAGATTTTGATAGAGTTCATTAATGTTCCGCCCCAGCACGCCGATTTCATCACGGCTATTTACCGGGTATCGCGCATCCTTTTCCAGCCGCTGCATAGTCGTGGTCACCGCCGCCATCTGGCGAATCGGCCGCGTTACAAAACGGCTATAGATGTACGAAAACACGAACGCCACCAACAGCGAGCCGAGCATGGTATATGGCAATACGTGCAAGGTAGCGAGCTTGGCCTGAGTGACAGGTGCTACGTCGGCCAGCAACTTGACGGCGATCGTTTGACCTTGGCTATTCGCCACACTACCCTGCTGCAAAATCACCGAGCGCGGATCGACCGTTTGTCCATCAGCAATTTTTACCACGCTAGTATCGACCGATTTACCGCTATCCGTCACGATGTTGATCGACTGAAACCCTTGAAAATACTGGTCGCGCCCGTCAATTGTCAGCGTGATATTAACATTTTTCACTTGAGCAAACTCCTGGCTGATTCGGCGCATTTCCTCAGTCGATTTACCGCGTAGTTCAGTTGTCAGCGCCGTGAGATTGTTCGCCGCCTCGCGCTCTTTTTGCTGCAGATAAAATTGCGGCATCAAGATGTAAACCAGCGCATGCACCAGGATGATTAACGCCGTGAATAAACCGATTGATATCAAAAATGTTTTGGGGAATAATTTAAGATTCTTCATAGCGATAGCCCACTCCCTTCACTGTGATGATGCAGTCCAGGTGCAATTTCTTGCGCAGGTTTTTGATGTAGACGTCAATCACCCGATCGAACGGCACCTCGTTATCACGCCACAACTTGTCGATGATAGCCTGCCGACTCCAGACCATGTTTGGATTATCCACCAGTAGCTTGAGTAGCTGCACTTCCTTGGGCTTGAGATGCGCGTCAGCATTATCATAAAATCCCTGATAAGCCATAAAATCCACCGAGGCCAGGCCGCGCTGCCACAAGGTCTTTTTGACAGACTGCTGGCGGCGAAGTAACGCCCTGATTCGTTTTTCCAAAATCACCAGCGAAAACGGCTTACTCATATAGTCATCCGCCAGCTCGTCAAAGCTGGCAATTTGCGTCGGCTCATCGTGCAGTGCCGTCAGCATCAGCACCGGCACGTCGCTAGTCCGGCGAATTTGGTGCAATACTTCAATGCCGCTCATCCCTGGTAGCATGATGTCAAGGATAATCACATCCGCCTCAGTAAATTTCTTTAGCGCCTCCTCGCCGCTGATCGCCGTCACCACCGTAAAACCACGCTGGCGAAGGAACTGCTCAGTACCACTACGTAGAGCAGGCTCATCTTCGACAATCATAATAACGGGACGATCATCGGCATAGTTTGTCACGATTGGCTTTCTCCACAAAAATCTACGCAACCTTTATACACCAAACTTACGATGCTCCATTTTCATAGACCTTTTTCCAAACCTGACGATAGCAAAGCGCAAATATAAACATGACGATAGTGGCAGCAAGAACAATTGGTGAGGTAGCAAATGCTAGATCATTTGGCGCAAAGACTACCAGCATCAGGTTGGCTCCGGTGTGTAAAATTGTGGCTGGCACCATACGTTGCCAAAATGAACCATTGTAGGTGGTGACGATAGTGAGAGCCAAGAACATTGCAGTTAGCGAAAAAGTAAACGATGGAATAAACCCGAGCGACCAAAAACTAAAATGCAATAACCCAAAGATAAAACCACTTAATCCCGCCACCACCAGCCTATGGCCATATGCTTCTCCACAGTGCTGGACTAGACCGCGCCAACCAACCTCCTCGGTAAACGCGCCAAATATTTGTAACAGTAAAAACACGCCAATTGACGCCCCCGCGGTCGGAAGTTGCCAGTGTGGTTTGTAGCCGATAGCCACAAACAATAATCCGACAACACCGATAGTCAAACAGGCTGAAATAATACTCATAGCCCATCGCGCGGCACTAACCGTCTGCCACCGAGACGGTCGCCAGTGTCGAAGCGGTATAGTCGCCAAGTATGCTATAAAAGGAGCAAGTGTTACCAATGCATAGAGTTCAAAAGGTAAGCCAATCGCAATCTGCAAAGGCACAGTAACAGCAACCGCTATAGCCATAGCGACGAACCAAATAGCAAGTAGTAGAGTAGGCTGCTTAGATTTCTGCGACTTCGACCGTCGTATCATGACACTCTCCTATTAGCTTGATAAGTTATCTTGACTATTTATTATATCATTGCCCCATAGCTTTAATATATCATCAAAAACCTTATACTATTATTCATTAGTTCTGTTTCTGCGGATTCACTCAATCACGAAAAAAGCCCACCCCTAGAGAGTGAGCTGTTTTCGTGGTGACCTCACGGGGAATATAAAAATTGGTTCAAGCCTACTTTACCCCCCCATCAATTACACTAAATAGCAGATGGAAAACAAGTATTTAAAACGTTCACATATTTCAGAGGCTAAAACCAGGCAGATAGTGAGGTTGTTTTGCGAAGATATTACCGCCACTCAGATAGCCTCGCTAACCGGATTAAATCGCAATACTGTCAATCGAATTCTCACACATATTCGTATCGTTATTGCCAAGCACTGTAAAGCAACCTCACCGCTATCAGGTGAAGTCGAGATAGATGAAAGTTACTTTGGTCCGCGTCGCGTGCGTGGTATTCGTGGGCGCGGCGCCAGCAAGAAAATCATCGTTTTCGGTCTTTTAAAGCACGATGGCAAAGTCTACACCCAAATAGTCCCCAATGTTAGCCGAAAGACCTTAAAACAGATTGTACAGATGAAAGTAGAGCCGGATAGCACCATCTATAGTGATGGCTGGCGTAGCTACGACAGCCTGGTTGACTAGGGATACAAACACCACTACCGGGTTAGCCATGGAAATAATGAGTTTGTTTCAAAAGACAATCCTAAAAACCATATCAATGGCATCGAGAATTTCTGGGGTATCACTAAAGTTCGTCTAGCAAAGCTAAGAGGACTCAGAAAAGACCATTTCAACCTCCACCTCAAAGAGTGTGAGTTTAGGTATAATATGAGGCATGAAGAAATTAAAACTCACTAAGACTATTTAAATCCACAAGAAAACCCTCGCTCGTTTGAGCAAGGGTTTATGATTGTAGAAGTAGATTTTAATTTTAGCTAATAAGTGAATAACAAACAGATTCTAATCTCAATATTCTTCTAAAGATACTCTACTGCAACTCGATGTATTGGGCCGTACATCTTTCCGTAATCGCTCCAAGAGAAATCACCCTCCTCGCCTATATACCATAAACAAGCGGGCAAACTCTCAAACGAATCAGCCAATTGTAAGGTCTCGTCTTTGCTGAGAGTAATGATCTGTTTAACATCATCTCCTGGTCGATATTTCTGATCTTTGAGCTTGGCGCCATACAGATAGGTTTCATTTTTATACTCTTTTCCATCCCTATCTACTGCATTGGTTATAAATTTTGCAATTGGCTCTAAATCCTCAACAGATAGTTCAACCCCTAACTCTTCAGATAGCTCGCGAATAGCGGCAGCTTCAGGCCGTTCACCTTTATCCAATCCTCCACCCAGCAGCCTTGTGATAGTTGGCGGAAAGAATCCTGGTTTTGCCCCGCTTAGGAGCTTGTCATCCTTATCTTTTACAGCGATTAACACACATCGGTCACGGTGTAGATTACCGAAAGCCTGATCTACTTCTATATTTAGTTCAATTACTTTCATTTTTTACCTTTCTTTATTTATTGTTTCCATTATTATTTAACCATAAAATTGCTCAACTGCGAATTATTGGTTCCAGATATGGAAGCCTTATTCTAAGAATATTTAATCCTTTTAGTTTTCTAAAACTATCTAACCACTTAGCTAGGTTATCTATATCTTCTAAACAAAGATCAACTGTGACATTACTATAGCCAGCTATTGCTAAGTCAACACTATCAGCCGCCACTTGCCCACCAGTACACCATGACATTTGATTGTCTAAAATAATGATACCAAGATTCACTTTCCTGCGTCTAGCTTCCTCTAGAATACCCCTGCCCTCGTGAAGAAATGACGTATCGCCAACAATGGCATAGCTTTTGCCTAATACTTCCGATACGCCAATAGCAGTCGATACGGCGACACCAAGAGCTAAAGCAACTTTAGCAGTATCTGTTGTCTCAACCGTAGATTGATTTATTTCGCTAACTACGATTGAATCTTTCAGGTACTTATTTAAAAGCTTAAATAGCTCAACGTATTTATTCCATCTAGTAAATTTAACTGCTACACCTCTATTTGGCTGGGGTTCAAATCTAACTTTCAATTCCTCCTCTCCCAAAATTCTTAGAAGTACTTTCTTGAAGAAGTCGCCATCCTCTCGCACCGTTATTTCGTCGTGCTCTTTAATGAATTTTAAAATAGCGTCCCTAGGTAGCGGTAATGTAAATACTTTCATAACATCACAGTCAACGTCAATAGGACTCTGGCTGGTGGTACCAAAGGAAATTAATGCCTTTTTGCTTCCCGCCTCTTTAATTTCGTAAAGACCAGCTGTATACTCTCTAATCGCCCCATTCTTTAAACGTAGCCGTTTCTCTTGTTTCTTAAAATAATACGGATGAATTACGTACTTACCTGGTGTTATTATCTCCTCTAGGTCTTGTAAGTTCTGCTTCTTAAAGTGCTTTGTAGGACAGACCTCAACAGTCTCAGGTTTGAGGTGAAAATAATTACCCGAAAGCCTGATTACAACCGGTATATCTAATCTCTCTGAGACTGCAAACGCCCGAGTGGACATCAAGTAAGCCTGTTCTATGCTAGACGGCTCATACCAGAGACCGCCGCTAATTTCGAAAAAATGCCTAGAATCCTGGTACTCCTGAGAGCCAACAACATGAGTGTCGTCAGTAACAACCAGGACTAAACCAGCATTGACTCCAGCAATTAGTGAATGTAAAAACGCGTCAAGGGCAATATTTAGCCCTACTGTTTTCATGGTAACTACGGATCTAGCACCCGCTACAGCAGCACCAAAGGCCTCACTATAGGCCACTCGCTCATTGATAGAGATCTGAGTGCAACCTAACTGCTCAGCTATCTCATGCGAGTGGAATCCGGGAAAATTATAAACACATTCAACACCAGCATCCTTTAGGCCTTCAGCCAATGCAGATACAGGAGTTAACTCTTTATAAGGCATCGATCATCTCCAAGGCCATCTTCTTTTTTATATCTGGCCTCAACTCATCCTGCACATTGATAAAAAATAGAATCTCATCAACTAATGTAGCTAGCTCCTTATCACCAGAGTTATCAACGATTAATAACCTATCTTGCCTACTATAGACACCTAAAGCTTTGTGGTAGGACAAATTATAAAAACTATATGCATCAAGCGCACGAAGCTCATCTACACTTATTTCTCTAGCTTGCCTGCTTATATATTCATCCTGATTATTGCAGGTCACCAATACCATAAGATCAGGAATAATCACTGTACCTTTTTCAATTTTATTCTTGTAATAATTTCTTGCGTAATCACCAGCATTTGACCAGCCATTCTCTAAAGATTTAATAAAATCTTGAAAAATAATCACTGATAAAAAGGTTCTATCTACAAAAATATTTGTATCATTAGCTAATTCTACGTCGCCTACTCGCTTCAGCTCCAGCCCACCAAAGAAATCTACATTGTCAATCGACATCTGCTGATTAGTAGGGGGAAACGGGGGATATTTATCGATCCCACCAGCATAAGTATCGCACTCTGCAATAGAAACAGCATCTCTTTTAACCGCAAGCGCCTCAAGTAACACGGTCTTTCCGGTAAAGGAATGTCCTTCCAAGCCAATAATCATGCTTGCATTATACTCATCAATGCGTAATAATACAAACTATAAATAATTTTACCAATATGCAATACTATTTTTCAGCGAAATCGAACACCCTCGACTACAATGACAACAAGAGGTATGACAAAATCCTATCCAAGTTGGAGTCCTTAGGGCATGAAAACACAAATTATGTACATATGGATCTAAATTCAAAAAAATATAAAATGATTCAAAACTATATAAATAAAAACGAAAAGACAGTACTTAATCTCCAATTAGAGTACCTATTAAGTTCTGACGCCCTAATCTGCGACCTCACTGTGCCCTCAACGACTGTTGGTTTTCAAATAGCTACCGCAATCAACAGCAAAATCCCCTGCTTGGCTATAATTCTTCAAGATGAATATAATAACACCGACGAACTTGACCCTATTGTTCTAACAAAAGAATATTATGGTCTACTAAAGTACGCAAAGATAAGTGATCTTGACGAGCTAGATGAGATTGTCAATCAGTTTATTCTGGAATGTGTAGAAAGACCCTATAAATTTAACTTCTTCTTACCCCTAAATACCCATAACACTATAGCAAGACATGCCAGGAAGAGTGGAAAATCTAAATCTGAGCTAATTCGTGAAATTATCGATAATTATATAGAAAAAAATAAGGACAAACTACAGTGAGACGATACATACATATCGAGGGGCTTGACCTATCGGGTAAAACATCAGTTACTAATGAGATAGTAAATATGAGGCTAGATGAGGGTGAGGAATGGGTAGTGCGCCACAGAACACTCTCAGACGAGAGAAATGAACTTCAATATATTGCCGACAAAATGTGCGAACAAAGAAAACACTCTGAGCTAGAAGTTGGTCTCACCTATGTAGCAGCGCTTAGATTCGACCTGGATAATTTTAAATACCCTGAAGTTAACACAATCCAAGAATCGACCGTACTCCTTAGGTCTTTAGCCTACCATGCTATACGCGGCAACAGTAAGGTCGTGGCTGAACTTGAGGACATGGCGGCATTACACCCAAAGTTTGAACAGTCCTACCTGCTAACCGCAAGACCAGAGATACGTTTAGCACGTTTGGCTACTAGGGCTTCTAACAGCCATAATGATCTATTAATCGTAAGGGATCCAAAAAGATTCGCTCGAATAGAGGATAAAATTGAAGAATATTCTCAGGAGTTATTCGGCTCAGAAATCATAGACACAAGCGACATGTCTATTCAGGAAGCCGCAGAATACATCAATGGAAATATCACTACAGAAAGAAGGGGTGATGAAGCAAAGGCAAGTTAGAATCGCTATAATTGGCGGTTCCGGTTTTTGGTCAGAAACAGGCCACCACAAACATCTCATATCTATTAGTAAAGACCTCGACGTAAAGCTGGTTGCAATTGTAGACCTAGTTGATCCGCGTATCGTGACTAAGCATGAAAATATGCAGATTAATCTTGGGCGAGACAGTACAGCCTGGATTAATCCAGTCGATTTTAAAGATACTGATAGCATTATTAAAACTCTGAAAGAAAAATATAAGATTAATCTAGTAATTATAGCATCGACTCCATGTACTCATTACTCTTATGGTATGAGTGCAATTAAGTATCGTATCAATACTATCTGTGATAAACCTATAATTAGTCATAACAATGCATCGACAGACATTAATGCATCAAACGCGATTCGAGATGATTTCAATAAGTTACTAAATGCCTACACTGAAGCCAAAAAAGATACCCCAAACCTAATATTCCATTCAATACTAAGAAGAAGGGCGCTGAAGTCGTTTGTAAGAGTTGCTGAAGACCTAGGGGAAATCTATCAGAGAACTGGTGCTGGAGTTAATAATATATCTATCACCGTTAATGGTGGCAAATACAAATTCCCTGCTGAATTAGACAAGCCTGGCGCCCATGGCTACCTTGAAGGCGTTGGATCTATTTCACACTCCGCCTATCATTATCTAGATGTAATAGGGTGGTATCTTTCGGTTGCTCCAGGTAAAACAAAATATATTCGACCAAAATTAAATTATGTTTTCAGAATAAGTGACTACATTAAGGCAGGGTCGTACGAAGCCCTAGGAAGCGTAATTAATGAAGACAATATGGCAATGACTACTCCTAATCTACCTAAAGAGGTGCTTGGATGTGAGCTAAACGCTGGCTTCACTTTTGATCTTCTAGATGAAAGTAAGAATTTATTAGGGTGTAGCTCATTCTTGTTTAATTTAATAACTTTCAGCCCTAGAACTATCAATTTTAGCCCCGATATTCATGAGCCAGCTGACTATCATAATGGAGGTAGAATGTCTCATATTATCATTGACGTCCATCAAGATGGGTTGACTAACTGGCAAGTGGTAAAGAATAATATCGTCTTTAACGGTGATAGTATCGAGTCAACCTGTCGTCGACACCCTGCTTTAAATATGAAAACTCTTGAGCGATTTACGGATGAAAAAGCATATCAGACTGGCGTAACACTTGAGCTACTTCTAAGACATACAATAGATATGGTAGGCAGTGAGAACGCTATCATAGGTCACCCTAATATTCGTAGCCTAGAAGAAGAGCAGCTAGCAATGAGTCTTTATGCAGAATGTTATAGATTAATTGCGGAGGAATATTCTAAGAATGGTCACTCCCAGGGCGAAGTACTAATACCACTTGGGTCTTAATCATGGATAAATACAAAAAAACTTTAAAGTTGGTCGCTCAAGATATAGATCGAAATGAAAGGTTCCTACATTTAACGCCAAACGAATCGGTTTTGTCTAACACGGCAAGAAAATTTCAATCCACCAGACTAAGTGATCGCTACTACTTTGGCCCAGGGGAAAGCGGAGTGATGGACAACGGAACTTTTACAGCACTTGGTCTTGCTGGTGTCGGAGATATCACTGATAAAGCAGAGGAGGCTCTAAAGAAGATGGTTGGCGCTGAGGTAGTAAACCTAAATTGCCTGTCTGGAATTCACGCCATGATGTGTGTTTTGCTATCCACGACTAATGCCGGAGACACGGTCATGACTCTACATCACAATCATGGAGGGCATTTTGCCACTAAAGGTATCATAGAAAGGGCGGGGCGAAAAAGCATAGATGCAGTATTTGATTCTACTAATCGCGAGCTTGACATCAAAGCAACTACTAAAGTATTTAAAAACTCCAATGCAAAACTGTTTTATATAGATATATCCTATATTACAGATACTATCGACATATCCAAACTCAGAAGCCATCTAGGAGAAGAGGCTTTAATCGCTTACGATGCCAGCCACACAATTGGGCTTATTATGGGGGAGGCACTTCCTTCCCCGTTAGCTAATGGCGTAGACATTATGTGCGCGAATACCCACAAGACTCTTCCGGGGCCACAAAAAGGATTAATTGCCTTTAAGGATGCCAGTTATGGACAGAAAATCAATAAGCTGATCAATAGCTGTCTATTTTCTAGTACGCATACCGGATCTTTAATTGCCTTAGCGATAACAATTCTAGAAATGGAATCCTACGGCAAAGCTTATGCAAAGCAGGTACAAAATAACTCACAAGCTTTGGGTGAAGCGCTGCAAACCCTAGGGTTTGAGGTAAGAAAAAATCCCGACGGATCCTTCTCTCGTACGCACCAGGTGCATCTTTTAACGGATAGATTAGGTGAAAGAAGATCCATCTACGATACTCTTTATCAAAACTCTATCGCTTCCTCATTTGACAGCCCTAGAATACAGAATAACGGTAATTTCATACGGCTAGGTACACAGGAGATAACCCGAAGAGGTATGAAGGAAGAGGAGATGGCAATTATCGCTAATCTAATTAAACAGGCGCTAGATGGTAAAGATGTTAAAGAAAAAGTTGAATCTCTAAAAAGCAAATTCTCTAGCGTTCAGTTCTCTTTTGATAATAATATCTAACCAACAGATAACCTTTACTAATAAAAGTCTCGCCTATTTTTGGTGAGATTTTTATCAAACACTGCATCAAACAATTCTTATTATATTGCTAGTCTGAGTGAGCGTTTTTGGTATCCGGATGGATGATAAATGATTTGATGGTGATCCCACCGGGAATCGAACCCGAATTGCCAGGATGAAAACCTGGTGTCCTAACCGTTAGACGATGGGACCGTTTAGCGTTATGCTTGTACTATTTTATCAAAAATTAGGATTATTTCAAGTTATGAATAAGGGGTGAGCATGGATTTACCCACGCTCACCCCCAGATGAGGTCTCTAGTGCCAGCAACCGCCGACCGAGACCCCTTCGACCGTTCTGTTTTTTCGGTCGCGATCCGGTCGACCGTGATACGGTCGTCGGTCGTACTTCTTACGATGCCTACGACGCCCGCGACGACTCGGCCTACGTCCCGAGCTATACTTGTCAATCAGAGACTGGGCCGACTGCCAGCGAGAGAAGCCGGGTCCTGTGTGATACCACAACTGAACCATGCTATCGAGCAGTTCTTCGACAGCCTCTCTGATCAGCGAATAGCGAGCCTGTGATCGCACCGACTCGCGCCAGCTATAGGACAGGCCTCTATAGTCATCGCGTAGATCGCTCACCCGTACAAATTTCCCTGGTCTTTTTATATGGGTAACGATATACCCAACGAGAGACTCAAGGTCCTCGTCACCAGGAATAATATTCTCTGGTGCTTGACGACAGCGCCCACCAACTGACAGGCAAAGCGTCACCAGGCTAAATGCGTCCGCCACCCTGGACTTTGCCTCGTCCCTCAGGCGGGACAGACATCCCTCATTTATCATCTCGACGAGGGGAATCTGTCCTGCCATTATCCGCGCCGCCTGCTCCCGCGTCGGCTGGATACCTGATGTACCGCTCATCAAAACCTCTTTCTAGTAGGTGCCCGGCAATTTGCCGTTAATATATGTATTATCATCAAATCCAGATTTTTACAATACCCAATCCTAGCGTGTGCAACTCGTCCTTTGCTGAGTTGACCCCTTAGTTTCGTATTGACATTTCTAGCTTTTTGTGATAAAATCTTAAGGTCACGATAGGCGAGGTGAATACCTCTCGTCAAGAGATGGGAACATTAATAATCAGGCTATACCTTATTGTACTAACCTACTACGAGGGCAGCGACAGAGTTCACGAGATTCGCGGCATCTGTCGCTGCTCTTGTAGCAGTGAGGTATATTACAATCAACTATTTCCTATTCTTTTGGTTGCACCGGAATACTAATAGACGATAAACAGACTCGCCTACTAGTATTCTGGTGCAATCAGGTACCGGAATCAGTCGGTCCAAGAAAGGTCCGACTAATCCTAGAGAGAGGAAATAAAATGGCAAAGAAAATTCGTACGTTGAGAGATAGGATAACCGATGCACTTGACGTCGAAGGGGTTCACCCCGGAAATGGCAGATGGTTCAAAGCATTTGATGCCTTCTTTGATGCGTTAAAGGCTGGCGCCACAATCAAACAGGCGCTTAACCTGGCACTTGACATAGTCAAGTGCCATGACATGGCACTGAGAAATCAGGCCTTCGTCGCCTTTGACGTAGCTGGGGCCGAAGCTGAAACGGCTCAGGGGGAGATAAAACCCCAAGAGTCAACTCGACCCAGACCCAGGCTGATGCCACTTATAAAGAGAGTCATTAAGTGGCTCACCGAGAGTAACTAAGGCAACCGCAAGAAAGGAGATATAATGCTTGCGGCTGCATTCGCTGTGGCGTTATTGGTCACCCTGGGGCTGGCGACGAGTGTCGCCACGTACCAGGCGACCATGCGAGGGATAGTGGGCGACATCATCCTATACCTGGGAGCGAGCCTGTCGCTTCTGTTCCTCGCTACATGGTGCCTGATAAAAGGCACTGGTGTCGCACTCACCCTGGGTATCGGCGAGATTATGGTTGGCTTCGTAGCCATTGCTCTCCTCAGCGGAGGACTAGCCGGCGCACGTCGGCTAAACCTGTTGGGGGTAGGGTTCGTGACGTGGTACGTCCACGGACTGCTCGGCGTAGAAGGCAACTGGCCTTTGATCTGGGCGTGGGTAGGCGTCATTTGCCTACTCGCCTACTCCGACCCGAAGACGAGAAGGCGCTGGATGGCGCTTCTCGCCATGGTGACACTCCTACTCGGAATGTACACAGGTTTCACCGGTGTGAACTGGGATGAGTTGACGCTAAAAGCGTCCCTGCTGAACCAGGTTCGCTAGCTTTTGCCAAGGTCGGGTCGCGCCGGCCTTGGCATACGAGTCTAGTCGTTTCGTGGAACGGCTAGGCAGTTGATTGTGATACCAAAACCAGGAGGCGCTCGTGCGTAACGATCGAGGGGTCATCTCCTCTCGTGCGCACGGCGCCTCCTGGTATAAAACTTCTAATGTAACTAGTATGAAAAGGTATAGCCTGATCGATAATCCACCTATCGAAACCAAACGAGACTGACCGCTCCGATAGCAACAAGTCTGAAGCATCAGTTTCAGCACTTTATTTAAAAAACACCCCGTTGTCATGGGGTGTTTTTTTTGGATGCACCGCCTGTAGATTCGGGCGGGCTAGCTAATCGTCTAATTGGCAGACGGAAGCCAAACGTACTTCCTTTGCCGACCGCCGATTCAAATACTAATTTTCCTTGATGTCCATCAATGATTCGCTTCGCTAAGTACAAGCCAATCCCTGTACCGTCTGGACGCTGTTTGCGCGCATTTGAGGCGCGAAAGAACTTCGTAAATAGCTTTTTTTGGACGTTAGCCGGCACACCCATTCCTTGATCGACAACCCTCAAAACAACATCACCATCCTCAATCTCCATCACTACATCCACTGGCGTACCCTCAGGTGAATAGTAAATTGCATTGTCAATAAAATTCATAACGACCTGACGGATCTTGTTTTCGTCGAGATAAAGTATCGGGGATCGAGTCGGTTTTTTTAGTGTCAGCTTGATATCATGAGACAGTGCGATCGGCTTCATGCTATCAACCTCTTGCTCGATAATCCGCGCTATATCGACTGGGTGGCGTTCGATCACGAATCGCCCGGTCTGGAGACGACTCATATTTAGAAAATCGCCGATCAAGTGAACCATTCTTTCACTACTCGTATAAGCCTCCTTGAGTAGCTCACGTTGGGCAGGCGCTAAATCGCCCGCGTCACCCTCTAGTACCATGCTCAAATAGCCCTTGACGCTTGTCAATGGTGTGCGAAGCTGATGGCTCGCCATACTGACGAATTCGTCTTTTGTCGCGTCTAGCTCTAGCAATTTGTTGTTGCTCTCTCTTAGTTCTTTTGTCGCGTCATTCACTTCTCGCTCAAGCGTGCGTGCAAATGCACGAATCTCCTCGAGGCGAAAGATATTTTGGAGCGCCACCGACAACTCATCGGCGATCACACCCATTGCTCGTTCGTCATCATGTCGATACAGGCGACCATCCGCCTCGCTACCGATGATAAAATAACCGATTCTCTGAGCAGGTGTCCTCAGTTCCAAGACTTTACCAATTGTTGGGGGTGTGATTACTTCGCGAGATACAAGTTTTTCTAGATAATCAAATGAACGATATCGATCCGCAAGCTTGCCCCTCACGATATCTGCGTGTGCCGAATCTCGAAACAATACCGCTATCATCCGCGGGTTAAATGCATCGTCCGTCTTATCGATTACACTCTCGACTAGTATCCGAAGATCGGTAATTTCCACGCACATCGTCGTAATTTCGTCAATCAAAACTCGACTATCATACCGCTGGTACCGAAAATAACGATTAAGAAACCTGTCAACACCAGCCCGAATCGGACCAAAGCTAACAGCAACTATCAAAGATGCGACCACATTCGCCGAAAACTGCACACTCGGACTGACATTGTTTCCGAGAAGCACCGTCGTCAATACATAAATCGTTGCAGCATAGACACCAGATATAGCAAGTATGACGATGACGTATAGGGCAGTTTTTGCCAAAAAAAGCTTCACGTCAAGCATGCGATGTCGACCGATACTATAACCCGTCATCATGAGAAACAAAACCGAAGCAACGGGACCAATCCAGATGTATCGATAATCACCAAAATACGGCAAAATTAAGTCTGCAACAAATCCTGGGATACTCGTAAACAAAATACCAAACGCATAGTATGAGGCGCGCTTCTGCTCACTACCTCTATATAAGAAATATTTCCGAAAAGCGACACCGATCGCAATTGCAAAATAGACAATGAAATACAAACTAAACGCCAAGTATCCCGGCTGGTTGATAACTGCTCGCCAACCACCAGCCTCACGGCTCAGCTCGCTTATTATGACATGATCCTGGGTCAGTATAACCGCCAAAAAAAGTACTGCACTCCAGACTGTAGCGTGCCACAATGGTTTTGGTATGGATTTTTCTCGAGGATAATACAAGGCAAATATAGCAATAAGAGGCGCAAACAGCACAGATCCACCATAAAACAATTTGGAATAAGCGAGCGCATAGCGAGATTCCATCGTCGCCGAGAACAGTAGTATGCTCAAAGACCAAAGCGCAAAACACGCCGCTACTCCAGCAAATAACTGATTTGAACGTCGTTTACCGTCGCTCATCAAAATTACGATTGCCAGGATCGACGAGCCCACCAGTGTCGCGACAAGCATAAACTCTATCATTTGTGTTCTATTTTACGACGGTTTTTCTGTAAAGTACATGCTATAAACTCCATCTCGCGTCACACGTACTCGTGTATTTTCAGTTGGCACACCTGCGCGACGATGAAGCTCTAACCCCTCTCGAATTGTACGCATTCTCACCTGTGGCCACCAACCCATCATGCCGTGGATAAATCGCGCTTGAGGGCGATTGCGGTTCATGTTACCGGTCGTCATGATACCGCCCGGCTTGAGCGCATTCCAGGACTCTCGGGTCAGCCAACGGTATATCATATCTGGCAAGTACTCACGCAAACCAGAATCTTCGGCGACATCGAGCTGACGACCCTTTAGAACGGTGTCAAGCTTGATAGGCTGACCAAAACTATTGAACAATCTTTCGCAGTGGATCTCGATATTATCAGCCAGACCCATATCCTCGGCCAATAATGATGCAGATGCAAGTGCTAGAGGGTCTTGGTCGAGTAGAATCAAACGACTATTTATGTCTAGCGTATCTTTTAGGTCTTTTACTATATCAAGCATCGGCAGGGCAGTACCGCAACCAAAACTCATCATGAGAAACTCACGTTTTCGCTCCTCTTCTGATTTGTCCAAGAGGTGATCCCGAATCGCATCGCGAACTTCTTCTCGTCTGGCTCTAATTCCAAGCGCATCTGTACAATACTGAGTCACGTCTTTGAATACCGGCGAGACCGGCGCGTCAATAAAACTTTTTAGCTGAGTTAAGCGAGCCGAGCTTCTCTCTTTTGCAGTTATCCAGTCGCTCCGTTTAAACCTCATCTCTCCCTGAATCAACGCCTCGTTTAGAGAGAGGCCAGACAAAGATCCAGCATTTTCGCCAAACCGATAGTCAAATATTCTATCGTCAAGTGGCCCACTCATTGTTTCGTAAAATCCAGTCTCGGGATCTCGGTCGACCATCAGGTCGTGCGCACTGACAATCGATAAAAGCGCCGACGCGCTACCACGCTGATTATGCCAATCAACCGCCCTCTGTGGGCCAAACAATAATTCAACACGATGAGGATCAATCGCACGATCGATGGCCTGAGCTCGACGTATTTGTCTACCTATCGGATTTATACCCAGTCTACCAAGCCCCCTCTCGATAGCACGATGACGCTCAACCGCTAGCTGATCGTCAAGACCGTCCAAAAACTCATATACACTTCTGATTTTCTCTGGATGATCATAAGCCTCATCCTCAGTCATTCCAACTATTGCGTCATGGCCGCGTTCTCTAGCCTGATCAACTTCTTGGATTAGGCGATCGTCAGCCTCAAGATCGAGCCCAAGTAGTACCTCATTTTTGCGCTTCTCAAGTGTATAAAGTGATTCTCTCATATTGCTTATTTCTACCTGCTGCCATTATACTAAAAATATGACAAAAATCGTTATCATTGAAGATGACCAAGTTATCAACCAGATGTATCGCATGAAGTTTGAAGCGGCCGGCTTTGATGTTGCGACAGCGAGCGACGGGCAGGCTGGTATAAAAATGGCTGAAAAATTCAAACCAGAAATTATCCTCCTCGACCTTCAAATGCCAAATATGGGTGGTGCTGAAGCACTTGAGATTATCCGTAAATCAACTTGGGGTGCGAAAATACCCGTCATCATCCTCACCAACCTTGGCGAAGAAGAAGCACCAAAATCACTCCGTTCACTCGGTATCCATAGCTACATCGTCAAAGCAGATCTCACACCAAGCCAAGTTGTAGTTCGCGTCAAAGACGCCCTCGGGATTACAGACTAATCCAGTCTGATAGTCAGACCCGGCGTTAAAGCATGCCCGCTTTTTTGAGACACGCCTCAATGAGGTGATCAAATAAGACAGTATAGGTTAGCGGACCAACGCCACCTTTTTTTGGAGTGATAGTTAGGTCTTTTCGTTCACGCACATCTTCGGCTACATCGCCCACAATCTTACCTTTTTCGCTCGCCGTACCTGCATCTACAACAATCGCCCCAGGTTTCACATCACAACTTTTAACAATTCGCGGACTACCTGTCGCTGAAACAATTACATCACTCGCACGCAATACCTCTGGTATATTATCCGATGAATCGTCTAGAATCGTTACCATATAGCCACGAGATTTCCACATCTGCGAAAGCGGGTTACCGACAAGTCTGCCATTACCGACTATCGCAATGTGCTTTTTAGTCAGGTCAATCCCGTAGCCCGCCAAAAGCCAATCAATCGCCTGCGCCGTAGCGCTTGGAAACAGGCTGCCAACGCCTAGCCCGTCTACATCTTTTTCGGGTGTGATTTTATTACACAGTGTATCGGTTTGACTAATATCATCTAGAGGTAGCTGGACAATTATTCCTTGAATCTTTGAGTCAATATTAGCCTCAGCTATCCTATTTATCATGTCAGCCTCCGAAAGCGACTCAACAATAACCTCGACCTCAATATCCTCAGCAAACTTAGTCTTCATGCGCACATATGTATCGATCACTGGACTCGCGCCAAGGCTTTTCAAAATAAGTAGCCTAGGGACAATGTGATGCTCCTGGCGCAGATTTCTCACCTGCCTGAGTTGACGTGCTTTTATATAGCTTTGCAGCTCTAGACCGTTCAATAGCTTTGTCATGAGATATTATCCTTTCGGTCATCGATAAATGCGCTCCACTGGCGGATCAACCTCAGCACTGTCTTTAGCGGCAGCTCAATCAGCATATCAAGAACAAGGCTCACGATGTTTACCTGAGCGTACTTATCGCTCATCCAGCGACCGACCACCACAAATGGAAGATATATAAAATCACGCAAAACCGTGAAGCCGTTGCTTGCTCCACGTACCACTTCGAGCTCGCGAATAAGCCGGCTAAGTCTAAACCCGAGGAAACTAGCCGCCGAAATAAACATAAAGAATATACCTATATGTACCAGCGCAAATCCCATCATCAATAGAAGCCATGTTACACCGCTAAATACAGCGAGCCCAAAGATAATATACATAATCGAAAATACAGGACCATACCGACGTTGAGTAGATTGCTGTTTACACAAGACGCTGCTTGATCCGTAGAGTATACTATCAATCCGACCAACCAGTGCGGTGGTGTTGGCGTAGCCTGGCAAATTCAGCGTCAAACGAAGCGCCACCATATAGAGCGGCGGAAATAGTAAGTTGATTATGAGCGACCACCAGAGGATTTCTTTGTGAACCCACAAATCATAAGGCACCTCGATCGCTACACCAATCAGAAACTTTGTTATGACCAGAAAAATTACACTTCTGACAATCGCTCGATTTACTCTATGCATTATGTACGAATATTCTTGCGCTACCTGCTGTTCAAACGCCTCGAGAAATGCCTCTCGGCGTGGTAGTAAATCGATGACATCAGCCCGACTCTCGATCATACGTCGCACTATACGCAGTGGCGCTCCTTGTCGGTTGGCGAGATGATATAGACGATCTGCCTCGGCTGATTCGAGCATTTTATCAATTAGCTTGTTGTATGTCACGTACTGATCGTTCATGTTTACCGCAATGCCATAGCGAGCTAGCAAATCAGTTCGGATTGTCGCCGTATCAGATTTTAATAGCGCCTTATGAATCGCCGCAAAAAGTGCGGCACTATGCGTATCGGTATTTTCTTTTTTCTTTGATGAAGACTGGCTCAATTTATCGAGGTACTGATAGGCAAAATCAACAAACACATCGTCAGTAGCATGTGGGCTGATTAAGCGAGCGACACCGACCGAAAGCGTATCAAGTATCCATTTAGTTGACGTGTCCAGAGAGATTGATCGGCGCTTTTGTAGCTTTTCGTACATCTGATAGTGATCGATAGCAAGTTTCGATATACCATCCAGATCACCATCCAAGAGGCTATCGTTTGGTATATAACCCGCCAACGTTAATTCCACTACCAGCTCGCCGCCACTCCTTCTGACCAGTGCTTCGTCGCGCATGATAAACAGTCGCTTATAGAAGCGTCGTATCGCATTTTGCAATAACAAGTGCTCCTCAGTATTCTCTGCTGCGTTGCGCAACTGTTCGTACGCAGCGGTCAAGACACCACCTGCACCAACAACATTAACCTTTTCGGCACGAGCAACACGTCGACGAGTCTCATCGTCGACATATTTTGCATGCGTAAGTCCCGCCACGAGGCGCTGACCGATTGAGTTAAGTGATGGCATTGTAGAGAGTATTATACCCGAAAATAAGCAAAAAACCTACCATAATAGTAGGCTATTTATCTGGAGGGCCAGGTGGGGCTTGAACCCACGACACCCTGCTTAAGAGGCAGGTGCTCTAACCAGCTGAGCTACTGGCCCATAACTTCAGGAATTATAGCAGTTTACCTCGATATTGTAAATAACTCCCTCTATAAAAACTATTCTAGGCCTAATTTTATTTACCACGTAGTAATAGGTTTTTACAGATTAGAACATTAATAAAAAGGACTCCGAGGAGTCCTTTGATTTTCATATGGTACACCCGGCACGATTCGAACGTGCGACCACTTGGTTCGAAGCCAAGTACTCTAATCCACTGAGCTACGGGTGCTAACAATGATCATTATATCATATTTTACAGTGATATAATTGATATTATCATGGACATTCATATAGATATCCCTTTGAAAAACCATTTGACCATGCGCCTAGGCGGTGTCGCACGCTTCATGACCGATATCCACTCCCCAGAAGAGGCGGCCGAAGCCGTCAAACGCGCAACCGCCCAACATCTACCGATTTACATATTAGGTGGTGGCAGTAATACACTCGTCAAAGACGAAGGCTACGATGGTCTAGTTGTGCGTAATCGTATACCTGGTTTTGAGGTTATCGACGAGACAGCAACCGATACTACGATCAAAATTGGTGCAGGAGAAATTTGGGACGACGTCGTCAAAAGAGTGGTTGATATGAATCTTACTGGAATAGAATGTCTCTCGATGATTCCAGGCACCGCTGGGGCGGCACCAGTTCAAAATATTGGCGCATACGGCCAAGAGGTCGCTGATACATTGTTGTCGCTAGAGGCATACGACAAACAGTCTGACAGTATCGTTACCCTCACAAATGGGCAGTGTCGATTCTCGTATCGCCACAGTATTTTTCGTGGCGAAGAGATGGGACGATATATCATCACCTCAATCACTCTTCGACTCTATAAATCTGCTCCTCACCCACCGTTTTACAAGGCCGTCCAAGACTACCTAGACAAAAATGATATTTCAATTTATACGCCACAAGCATTACGTGAGGCGGTTATTGCCATCCGCACGGACAAGCTTCCCGACCCAAAAGAGCGACCTAATTCTGGGTCATTCTTCAAAAATGCTATCATTGAAACCTGGCAACTCAAGGACCTAAAAACACGTTTCCCTGATATCCCCGCCTACGACATGACCGATGGATCATACAAAATACCCACCGGCTGGCTAATCGAACGAGCTGGCTTTAAGGGTCAACTTCTCCACGGTATCCGCGTTCACGACAAAAATGCCCTAGTGCTTATAAATGAATCTGCTTCAGGATATGCCGATCTCGCCAAAGCAAGAGATGAAATTATCGGTGGCGTCCGTGATAAGTTTCGCATCATGATCGAGCAAGAACCGCTCGAAATGTAGCCTCCCTACCCTTGCCTTTCCGCTCCAAACCGCTTATTCTAAATACATGAACGCTCGGCGTGGGTTCACTATAGTGGAGATTGTAATTGTCATGGTGATTATGGCAATTCTTATCGGACTTGCGGTACTAAATATATCCTCCACGCAGGCAAACGCCCGCGACAACAAACGCAAAACTGACGTCGAAAATATCGCTCGTGGACTCGAAACACGCTACAAAGAAGGCAACCCTGTTGTTACGGCAGTTTCGGCATACCCAGATGTCAACTCATACATAGGACCCGGAACATACCCTAGTGTAGCCGAGCTATTTCACACGTTTGGTCAGAGCCAAGCTGGCTGGACGCCACAGCAAGTACTAGGTGGCTACGGGCCAAAAAACCTATCTGGCACCTCAGAGCAGTCGTTTACACCTCCAGCATTTACCGAGCCATACGTTGGCGTAGGCGTCATCTGTTCATCTGCGCCATGCACTGGTCAACCTGAGGCTCAATCTACGATCAACAGCGCTTTCTCCACTGGAAACAACCGTGAAAAGTATCTCTACGAGCCCATTGACGCCTCAGGTCAACATTGCCTCGATAATCCATGCGTCCGATTCAACCTATATTATTGGTCAGAGATAGACAACGAATATAAGATGATAAAGAGTAAGCACCAATGAGATACTCCGAAGGGTTTACCGCCGTAGAACTTCTCGTTGCCCTCGTAATTGGCGCGCTACTACTGGGGTCGGGATATCAACTTTATACAGCAGTTATACGCGACTCGAATGACAACTTAAAACGCTCTCAGGCCAGCGGCGCGGCGTACCAGATCCTCCGTCAAAACCAGAATTTACTGACCTCTCCCTGCACAAGCTCAACGAGAAACCCAGCCATACCCGCCGAGTCAGGGCTTGGCACCAATGCGTCTGCTGAATTGAAAATTACCTGCCCATACAACACCTATAATTCAGACGGCTCCGTCAAAACAACCTCAAATATCAGTCTTATGTCGGTTACTATCACCTATCACACAATAACAGAGCAAAAGGTCACCCGTGCAATCGCTATTCGTCCATAAATACCAGATAAAACGCAACCGTCGACACGCTGGATTTACACTTGTCGAGATGCTTGCCGTCGCTCCAATAGTCCTAATCGTCATCGGCGTACTTATCAGTGCAATGGTTTCTATGATCGGTGATGCATTAGTGGCAAACGCACGCACCGTTGTTGCCTACAATACCCGTGATGCGCTCAACCGTATCGAAGAAGACGCCCGTATCAGCATCAATTTTATGTCAACCTTCTCACTAATCAGCGCACCTCAAGGAAAAGACGGCGGCACAGGTGCATTTAACTCTGGGAACGACGACCTGATCATGACCCAACAGGCGACCACTGACAATCCATACAACAACACACGCGACCTCGTTTATTACGCCAACCAGCCACACTCCTGTAGCGGTAGAAAAACTGGTAACCGCGTTCTCCTAAGCCGCGTAATCTACTTCACAAAAGCTGGTAGCGACGGCAAAAAACAACTCTGGCGTCGCGTTATCGTCCGTAATGCCAACAAAAATAACCCACCAACCGTCGATACAGTTTGCGACCTTCCGTGGCAACGAAACACCTGTCCAGTTGGAACAAATTCCGCCACATATCCACGCTGTCGCGCCAACGATGAGCTTCTTTTAGAGCATATCACCAACTTTAGAACCGCATACTACACCAAAGACGGCACAGAAACGACCAACCCCGTACTAGCCACATCGATAGGTATCACAATCTCGACAAGTGAAAAAACTGCCGGAAAAGACATCAACCAATCCGGCAGCGTAAGGGTGTCGCGCATCAACGACATCCCACCAACACCACCACCAGCGACACCTACAATTAGTATATTCAACCAAGGGGTAGCGATCGACAACAACCCTACAAAAGTAACATTCCAGTGGTCGTCAGCCAATGCCCAAGCCTATACAGTTTCCACTCGTGTAAATGGTGGCGCATGGTCTACACCAACTGTCACGACAAAAACCACCCTAGGCGTTACTACTGGCCCTAGCCAAACCGTCTCGATACGCGTAACCGCCCATAATGATACAGCCAACTCTGCCACGGCTCAGTTCGATACTCAATCAGACTTCTTTGCAAATCTCAACCTGGAAAACGGCTGGATATCCTACAACAGTACACCCCACAATAATGCCTATGCGCCAGCCTCTTTCTCGATAACTAGTGCCGGCTTCGTCAAGCTTCGTGGCCTCATAGGGGGCGCATCAGGCAAGATCGCAACCCTACCAGAGGGCTTTCGCCCATCAAAACGCGTCATGGTCACCGTCATGGGGACATCAAATAACGCGGCCTGGGTGACTGTCGATCCAGACGGTGCAGTAGCTATGACGAATAACACCACCCAGACCTGGGTGTCACTAGATAATGTTAGTTTTCTAGCAGACGGTCGAGGGACCTGGAATCCTGTCCCAAGTGGCAATTTTACCTGCCCGTCTGGATGTTCCCTCCCGTGGCGCGACTATACGACCAGCGGCGGCGGTGGCGGCTTCATGAACACTGGTTTTGCAAAGGATGCAATGGGGCGCATCCACCTCGAAGGACTAATCCTTCCCCCGTCGCCAAACTCAATCCCGCCTTATTCATCTATGTTTACCATCCCGTCATCAAGCTTTTACTCAGCCAATGGTCGCGGTGCGGACGATATATACCCGACATCATCTAACTACTCTTTCTCCGACTACTCAATATATGGCACATACCTAATGTATCGCTACGGCACAGGATCATTCTACAGCATGCATTCTATATACTACGGCACGTCACCAACCCCGTCCTGGACAAACGCTTCGCTAGAGAATAGCTGGTCAAACTATAGCACCCCTGGCACAAACTACTCGCCCGCTTCGTTTACGAGGGCTTCTGATGGAGTTGTCCTAGTTCGCGGCCTCATCAGATTCGGCGCCAACTCAAACGGTACAACACTATTTAGACTGCCCTCAGGCTACCGTCCAAAACACCGACTACTATTTCTAACCGCAAGCAACACGGTAGCCCCTGCCCGTATAGACGTATTCCCGACTGGCGAAGTCCAAGTTTGGAATACACCAAACAACGGTTGGCTATCGCTCGCGGGCATTAATTTTGTTGCTGAACAGTAGTAAATGTATCGATAAAAAAGCTCTTGCATAGCCATAAACGGTTTGATATCATACGGGTATACAAGTTAACTTTAATTAGGGGGCATCTCTAATATGACAAAACAAACCAAATCAAGCGGATTCACGATCGTTGAGCTTCTCATCGTTATCGTGGTTATTGCGATCCTCGCAGCTATCACTATCGTCGCTTATAACGGTATCCAGAACCGTGCCAATGACACAGCTGCCAAAGAAACAGCTAGCCAGTTCCGCACAAAAATTGAGGCATACAACACCATCAAGTCAAAGTATCCAGCTACTACGACCTCTGCATCTGATCTTGTTACGGATCTTGCCACCGAGGCTGAATCAAAGCTTGATAAAGGTGTTGAAGATAAGGTTTCTGACACCGCAGCAGTCACCAAAGAAAAGCCTGTCCACTGGGCAGCATGTACTTCAGGTACTACTGGCGGTACTGTCACCTACTGGAAGACCGGTGGAACTGAAAAATTTGAGCTAGGAAAATGCTAAAGCCTAATCTAGCGATCCATAAACTAAATACGCCCAACAGGGCGTATTTAGTTTATCTCGCTTAAAACTAGTATATAGACAAGCCAGCCAAAAAGTCTCGCACCTCAGCGCGCAGCGAGTTTAGCACTGTATCGTCATCTCGATGGTCAATAGCCTGTTTCATCCACTCAGCAATCTTTACCATATGCCCCTCAGACAGACCGCGTGTTGTCAGGGCTGGCGTACCGAGACGGATGCCACTTGGCGTAAACATCGGCAGTGGATCATCCGGCACAGCATTGGCATTAAGCGTCAGCCCAATTTTGTCAAGAGCCCGCTCGACCACCTTGCCGTCGACACCAAAGCTCTTGTAGACATCAGCCAAGATCAAATGATTGCTTGTCCCACCAGTGACCAGCAGGAAACCACGTTTTTGCATCTCCTCAGCAAGCACTTTGGCGTTTTTGACAATTTGCGTAGCGTATTTGCGGAACTCAGGTTGTAATGCCTCGCCAAAAGCTACCGCTTTTGCCGCAATCACATGCATATGTGGCCCACCCTGCATACCTGGAAATACCGCGCGGTCGATTAGAGTTGGAATATTCTCGATAGTCTTTTCTGGTTTTTTGAGCGGATTACCTACCACCCCCATAGACAAGATCAAGCCACCTCGCGGACCACGCAATGTCTTGTGGGTTGTTGTAGTCATAACGTGGAATCCGTGGTCGAGTGGATTTTTGGCAACACCACCTGCGATGAGGCCGGCGATGTGAGACATATCAGCCATCAACAGCGCACCGACCTCTCGACCAATCTCAGCAAACTTATCATAATCAAGCTCACGAGGATAAGCGCTAAATCCAGCCAAGATAATCTTTGGCTTATGCTCTAGCGCCAGCTGACGAAGCTCATCATAGTCAATCTCACCCGTCGAACTATCTTTCATCTTGTAGCGGATGAAATTATAGAGCCTGGCACTACGAGTTACCGGCGAGCCATGTGTCAGATGTCCGCCATGAGATAAATCCATCGCCAGAATCGTATCACCCGGCTCGCACCATGCGCTATATACCGCCTCATTAGCTGGTGCCCCGCTATGAGGCTGAACATTTGCATGGTCAGCATGAAAGAGCTTTTTTGCCCGATCAATCGCCAGCTGCTCTATCTTGTCGGTAAACTCTTGTCCGCCGTAGTAACGCCTGCCTGGATACCCTTCGCTATACTTGTTTGTAAACACGCTCCCAAGTGCCGTCAATACATCTTGGCTGACATAATTCTCACTAGGTATTAGTTCTAAGCCCTCGAGCTGTCGTTGCTGTTCACCAGCTATAAGTTGCGCGACAATCGTATCGTTCATATCCAATTTCTCCTCTTGTAATTATCAAGGTTTTCAATACTTTTCAGGTGGATATGTCGTCGCTAGATCATAGTGGCATTATATCATAAAAAATTATTTGACAATATATCATGATAGGTATAATCTGTAGTCATGAGCACGACAAAATACCTTCGAAACATCGGAAATCTTATCCAAGAAACACGTCAATCTCGAGGCATGACCCAGGCTGAGCTAGCTACCGCACTAGGCACTAGTCAGAGTGCCATCAATCGTATTGAAAAAGGTGGTCAAAATATCAGTCTAGAGATGATTGCGCGAATCAGTGAAGTATTGTCGAGCGAAATCGTTCGAATCAACAAATCTGGAAAAACTAATTTCCTAATCAATGGTGGCAAAAAACTACACGGTGAAATTGAAGTAAAAACCAGCAAAAATGCTGCCGTCGGGCTACTTTGTGCTTCTCTTTTAAATAAGGGTAAAACAACCCTGAGACGCGTAGCACGTATCGAAGAAGTAAATCGAATCATCGAAGTTCTAGAAAGCATCGGCGTTAAATGTCGCTGGCTCGACAACAACGACCTCGAGATTATCCCGCCAAAGAAATTGAAACTTGACGAAATGAATATTGAAGCGGCCAAAAAAACTCGCACTGTTATCATGTTCCTTGGCCCTCTACTTCACCAATATAGAGAGTTCAGCTTGCCGTTTGCTGGTGGCTGCAGCCTAGGCACACGAACAGTCGAGCCACATATGACCGGATTGGCACCATTTGGCCTCAACGTTGTCGCTACTGCTGACCGCTATCAAGCAAAAACCACCGCCAAACCGGTAAAAAAAGCTATCATCCTGACTGAGCGCGGTGATACTGTTACCGAAAACGTCATCATGGCAGCAGCGTTATATGACGGCGAAGTAACGATCCGAAACGCCAGCCCAAATTATATGGTCCAAGATGTTTGCTTCTTCCTCGAAAAACTGGGCGTTAAAATCGAAGGTATAGGCACAACGACGCTCAAAATTCACGGACTTAAGTCGATCAACAAGACGATTGAATATTATCCGAGCGAGGACCCGATCGAGGCAATGAGTTTCGTTGCAGCTGGCGTGGTAACAGAATCTGAAATCACGGTGAAACGTGTACCAATAGAATTTATGGAACTTGAGATGGCAACACTCGCTGGTATGGGGCTTCGGTATGACATGACCGATGAATACCCAGCCCGAAATGGCAAAACTCGATTGGTCGATATTTCTCTCAAGAAGTCCAAGCTCCATGCGCCAAAAGACAAGATCCATGCCCTACCGTTTCCTGGAATCAATATGGACAATTTACCATTCCTTGGTCTGTGTGCAACCGTTGCCGAGGGTCGCACTCTAATTCATGACTGGAGCTATGAAAACCGAGCTATCTACTTTACTGAGCTATCTAAGCTCAACGCTACAATCGAGATGGTCGACCCACACCGCGTCTACATAACGGGACCAACCCGTTGGCGCCCAGCAGACATCACCGCTCCCTCTGCGCTACGACCAAGCGTCGTTATACTCCTGGCGATGATAGCAGCGCCCGGTAAGTCTGTCCTGCGTGACGTATACAGCATCAACCGCGGCTATGAAGATATCGCCAATCGCCTAAATAGACTCGGCGCAGAGATAGAAACCACCTGGGAATAGTCGACAAATCACGTCACCTCTGCTATAATTACCAAGTACTTTTGCACTTATCTGGTAGCGTAGTTATATCGAACTAGAGACCTGCAAAAAATTAAACATGGCGGATGTAGCTCAGTTGGTTAGAGCGCTGGATTGTGGCTCCGGAGGCCGTGG
>ERZ772917.343-NODE-343-length-33450-cov-18.223267_pt1 | contig 33450 bp, 25 predicted proteins | sample MGYA00511187_ERZ772917 | MGnify/ENA primary metagenome ERZ772917 (study PRJEB29015, sample SAMEA2737925) | human oral metagenome | biome: human oral; feature: human-associated habitat; material: dental | place: China | collected 2012 ...
TCTACGACTTCCCGGAGGACACCTCCCCGCTGACCCGCTACCACCGCTCCCGCCCCGGCCTGACCGAGAAGTGGGACCTGTACGTGCGCGGCTTCGAGACGGGCACCGCCTACTCCGAGCTGGCCGACCCGGTCGTCCAGCGCGAGCGCTTCGAGGCGCAGGCCCTCGCGGCTGCCAACGGCGACCCCGAGGCCATGGTCATGGATGAGGACTTCCTCGTCGCCATGGAGCAGGGCTTCCCGCCGTGCGGTGGCATGGGCATGGGCATCGACCGTCTGCTCATGGTCCTCACCGGCCAGGGCATCCGCGAGACGATTCCGTTCCCGCTGGTCAAGCGCCTGGGCTGATCTGAGCCGGCTAAAGGGCCCTGGCCTCGTTCTCATCATGGACGAGGCCGGGGCCCTTTCTTGTACGTGGGTGTCCCCTCGGGCTCAGATGTAGGAGCGTCGGGGCGACATGCGCGTGTGAACGAGGTCGAGGAGCTCGTGCGCGGCCCCGTCGTCGAGGACGAGGTCGGTGGCGACCCCCGCACGCAGCGCGCCGAGGAGGGGCAGCGCCTTCGAAGCGCCGGACACGACGCAGAGGCGGCGCGGGATCTTCTTGAGGGTGGCCGGGCTAGGGCCGGAAGCGCGCTCGTTGAGGTGCATGTTCGTGGAGCCGTCCTCGCGGATGAGGACGGTGCACACGTCGCCGACGACCCCGTCGTTCTGTGCCGCCGCGATCTCGTTGGGGTCGAGGAATCCGCCCGAGTAGACGTGGGAGGGCAGGCGTGCCGACATGGAGCCGACGCCGAAGAGGGCGACGTCCGCGCTGTCGATCGTGTTGAGGACCGACTGAACGGAGCGTTCGCGCCAGAGCGCCTCTTTAGTGTCCGCGTAGTCGAAGAATGCGGGCACGGGGAAGTTGACGATGCGTCCGCCGATGGCCTTCGCGGCGCGGGCGATGATGGCCTCGGCGTAGGGCATGCCCGACTCGGTGGCGGTGGCCGCACCGTTGAGCTGGACGACGGTGGAACCCGCAAAAGACACGTGGGGCATGGCCCGCGTCACTTCTGCTGTGGTATTTCCCCAGGCGATGCCGAGGGTGACGCCGGGGAAGAGCATGTCGATGAGGTGTTCTGCCGCGACGAGCGCAACGTTGTACAGGCGGTTGACCTCGGTGTGGACGTCGTGGACGGGAACGACGGAGACCTGGACGCCGAAGAGGTCCGCGATCTGTCCTGCGAGGGTGCCCTTGAGGCCTGGGGAGGCGGACACCGAGATGCGCACCAGGCCGACCTCTCGCGCGTGGGCGAGAAGTCGCGAGACCGAGGAGCGTGATATCTGCAGGTGGCGGGCGATTGTCTCCATCGTCTGCCCCTGGAGGTAGTACATCGAGGCGGCCTCATGCGCCTGTTCGTCACGTATTGTCACGTTTTCTAGTGTGCCATGCACAAGCGTGCAGATGTGTGTGTTTGCACATTGACTTCCGTGCGGGGGTGATTAGATTAAGCATCGTCAGATGGTCAGGGTCACACCTCGGGGTGTGCACGAATGTGCGCTCAGTTTGGGCTAACGTGCAACGAGTGACATACTTGGTGTGACCTACGGATCGCTATCTCAGTTGATAGTGTTCGATGGCACATTATTCGCGGTGGGGAACCACCGGTGACCGGCGCGATGACGCGCTGGAGAAAGATAGGGAAACATGCTCACAACACTGCTCCCGGCAGCCGCCGATGCGGCTGTCCCTACCACGGGCCAGATTTTCTGGTCTGAGTTCCTCGGCACGGCCGTGCTGCTGCTCCTCGGTGGCGGCGTCGTCGCCACGAACTTGCTGCCCAAGTCCAAGGGCAAGGGTGGCGGCTGGCTGCTCATCAACTGGGGATGGGGCCTAGCGGTCTTCGCCGGCGTCTACGTCGCGTTCCGCACCGGCGGTCACCTGAACCCCGCCGTGACGATCGCCAAGGTCGTCGCCCACATGTTCGACTCCAGCGTCACCTTGGCGGGCGACATTCCCGTCACCGGTGCCAATGTTGCGATCTACATTGTCGCCCAGTTCCTCGGTGCCTTCGTCGGCGCCGTTCTGTGCTGGCTGACCTTCAAGAAGCACTTCGACGAGGACCTCGACCCCGCCCTCAAGCTCGGCGTCTTCTCCACCGGTCCCGAGATCCGTTCCTACGGTTGGAACTGCCTCACTGAGGCCATCGGCACCGCCGTCCTGATCCTGTGGATCTTCGTCTCCGGCTACACCGAGACCCACGTCGGCCCGCTCGGCGTCGCGCTCATCATCGTCGTCATCGGTAACTCGCTCGGTGGCCCCACCGGTTACGCCATCAACCCGGCCCGTGACCTCGGCCCCCGTATCGCCCACGCGATCCTGCCGATCAAGGGCAAGGGTGGCTCCGACTGGGGCTACGCCTGGGTCCCCGTCGTCGGCCCGATCATCGGCGCTATCGTCGGCACCGTTCTCTACTACCTCATTCTCGCCTGAGAGTGAGTGCGCGGGCGAGGCCTCCGCGGCCTCGCCCGCGTGATCCCCACCGTCGGGGACCATACATTGAGGGGCGCTGACGCCCCTGAAGCCGCGCAGGTGGCCCGGCGCGGCACACACAACGACGTGACAACGCCTCCGAAAGGACACTCATGACCACCGAAAATTTCGTTCTCGCCATCGATCAGGGCACCACCTCGACCCGCGCGATCATCTTCAACCACGCCGGCGAGATCGTCTCTGTCGGGCAGAAGGAATTCACCCAGATCTTCCCGAACCCGGGCTGGGTCGAGCACAACCCCATCGAAATCTGGGACACCACCCGCACCGTCGTCGCCGAGGCTCTGCAGAAGGCGGAAATCAACCGCCACAACCTCGCCGCCGTCGGCATCACCAACCAGCGTGAGACCACCGTCGTGTGGGATAAGAACACCGGCGAGCCCGTCTACAACGCGATCGTCTGGCAGGACATGCGTACCTCTGACATCGTCAAGGAGCTTGAGGGTGACGAGGGGCCGGATCGTTTCCGCCAGATCTGCGGCCTGGGCCTGTCCCCCTACTTCTCCGGCTCCAAGATCAAGTGGATCCTCGACAACGTCGAGGGCGCTCGTGAGCGCGCCGAGGCTGGCGACCTTTATTTCGGCAACACCGACTCCTGGGTCCTGTGGAACCTGACGGGCGGCATCAACGGCGGCGTGCACTGCACCGACGTCACCAACGCCTCGCGCACCATGCTCATGGATATCCGCACGCTGTCCTGGCGCGAGGACGTCTGCGAGATCTTCGGCATCCCGATGTCGATGCTCCCCGAGATCAAGTCCTCCTCCGAGATCTACGGCTACGGCCGCAAGAACGGTCTGCTCATCGACACCCCGATCGCCGGCATCCTCGGCGACCAGCAGGCGGCCACCTTCGGCCAGGCCTGCTTCGAGAAGGGTATGGCGAAGAACACCTACGGAACCGGCTGCTTCATGCTCATGAACACCGGCACGGAGCCCGTATTCTCGAACAATGGCCTGCTCACCACCGTGGCCTACAAGATCGGCGACCAGCCGGCCGTCTACGCCCTCGAGGGTTCGATCGCCGTCGCCGGTTCGCTGGTCCAGTGGCTGCGCGACAACCTGGGCATGATCGTCAAGTCCTCGGACATCGGCGAGCTGGCGAGCACGGTCGAGGACAACGGTGGCGTCTACTTCGTCCCCGCCTTCTCCGGCCTGTTCGCCCCCTACTGGCGTTCGGACGCCCGCGGCGCGATCGTGGGCCTGACCCGCTACGTCAACAAGGGCCACATCGCTCGCGCCGTCGAGGAGTCGACCGCGTTCCAGAGCGCCGAGGTCCTCGACGCGATGAACGCCGACTCCGGCGTGCCGCTCAAGGAGCTCAAGGTTGATGGCGGCATGACGCATGACGACCTGGTCATGCAGTTCCAGGCCGATCTGTGCGGCGTCGACGTCGTTCGCCCGAAGGTCATCGAGACGACTGCCCTGGGTGCCGCCTACGCCGCCGGCATGGCGGTGGGCTTCTGGTTGGGTACCGAGGACGTCGTGGCCAACTGGCAGGAAGGCAAGCGCTGGACGCCGTCCATGGAGCCGGCCGAGCGCGACCGCACCTACCGCCTGTGGAAGAAGGCCGTCACGCGTACGCTCGACTGGGTCGACGACGACGTGTTGTGACAGTCACTCCATAGAAAGTGACGAGGCCGGGGCTGCGTGAAGCGGTCCTGGCCTCGCCGCGTGTGGGGAGGGGATCGTTAGAACGTCTCGTAGGAGACGCGTGCGCTCCCGGCCTGGATGGTGCCCGAAATGTCGCGGACTATGCGGGCGGAGCCGCACACGTAGTACGTGGCCTGGGGATCGATGCCCTCGGCGTTCAGGTAGTCGGTGATGCGCCCGTGAAACGTGCCGGGCACCGCCTCGCGGCTGACGCATCGAATGAGCCGGGGCAGCGGTGTGTCGACTCGGCCTGTCAGGTCGTCTTCCGTCCGTGAGCATCCGACGATGAGTATGTCGTCGTCGCGCCTGCCAGCCTTCAGCGCTGCGAGGAATGGGGCGATGCCCGTCCCTGTTGCGATGAAAACGCGCCTGTGCGGTGCCTCGGCGTCGGTCGTGCCCCGGCCTGGCGTGACGAGCCAGTGGCCGTAGGGCAGCTCAAGGTCGACGTCGTCGCCGGGTGCGGTGGTGCTCGCCCAGGAGGCGCCCACGCCCTTCGTGCGCACGTCAACGAGGAGCCTGACGGTGCCCCCAGGGGCTGATGCGAGCGAGTAAGGTCGCCATTCGAATGGGGCGACCCGAACGAGCGCGTACTGGCCTGCCTCCCACGTCGCGCATTCCGGTAGCTCGAGTGTGATGTCGCGGGTGGTGGGGCTCATCCAACGAGCGCGTTGTACTGTCGCCCGATGGCGTGCCGCCCCGGCGGTGCGTTCAGTCGTCGTGTCGTGGGAGGAGCTCGCGCGATCCTTGGTGGGGACCTGATCGCGCAGTGCGCGCATGATGCGGGGATATCCCGCGGGCCCGAGTACCTTGCAGGCCGTGGACATACCGGCCAGGGCGGCGCCCACAATGCCGGGCATTCCGGCGTCCTGCCCGGTCAGGTAGAGGCCGTCGATGGGGGTCGAGGGAGAGGCGAGGTCGGCGGCGAAGCGCTCGGGCGTGAGGGGTAGGCCGTAGAAGCATCCGCCCTCGTGTGACGTGGAGTGTTTGATGGTGAGCGGGGTGGCGACCTCGACGGAGCGCACGGCGTCTGTCAGGCCGGGTATGGCCGTGTCCGCGAGGTCAATGAGTCCGCGTGCCATCGCCGACGTCAGGCGTTCGTAGTCCTCCCCGCGCATCCCCGGCCTCGTCCCCGACCATCGGTCGAAGGCCTGTGGCTGGGCGAAGGACACGATCTCCACTGTCGCGTGGAGGTCTCCGGCTTTGATTCCGGGGAACGAGATGAAGGCTGATTGAGGGCGTCCCCGGCATAGGTCCTCGGTCATCTGCTCCAGGTTGTCGGGTCCCTGGGATGTATTCACCCAGACGTTCGACCCGTCCACGCCGGTGGGGTAGTGGTCGAGGGTGAGGTAGACGATCACTGCGGAGCCTCCGTGTCCCAGGCGGGCGATCCTGTCGCGGACACGTGCAGTGAGCGCGCCGACCGGACCGGTCGTTGGTAGAAGCCGGGTGTAGGTTTCGCGCGCGCCGACGCCGGAAATCACGATGGGAGCACGCTCCTCGTAGGAGACAGGCGCGGACCTGCGATCAGTGACGCGTATGCCCACTGCTCGCCCGTTGTCGATGAGGATGTCGTCGACGTCCTGGCACAGGCGGATCTCACCTCCGGTTGCGCGGATCCGTTCTTCGATCATGCGCGCGATCTGCCCGCTTCCGCCGCGTGGGAACCATGCGCCGTCCATGTAGTGGCACACGATCATCGCGTGGGCGACGAAGGCGCTGCGCGAAGGCTCCACCCCGTAGTCGCCCCAATGCGTGGTGAGGAGGGCACGCAGGGCCGGGTCGCGGAAGCGGCGCTCCATGTAGTGCTCTGTTCGTTCCAGGGCTCATCCCGTCCGCAGGCGGAGTGCGAGGTGAATGGCGGGGGATGCCTGTGGCGGGACCATGTCGGCCATGTAGCGCAGCGACATCCATGAATAGGCGCGCGTCGCATCCCGGCAGTAGCGTCGAATGGCTCTCTTCTCGTGTGGAAACAGAGAGATCAGGAGGTGCTGGTACTCCTTGAAACTGGATGGGATTGTGACGGTCAGGCCGTGGCCGGGCAGGATGAAGCGGTCGTAGCCCGACGGCATTCGAATCCATGTGAGGGCGCCGCCGGTGAGGTAGTCGAAGAGCTGGCGTGGGCGGGATCCCTGGTGCATGTCGCCGACGTAGTGCAGCCCGACATCCCAGGAAGCGCCCATCCGACGGAATGAGTGGGTGAGGCCGCCTGGGGTGCTGTGTTTTTCGAGGACAAGCACGCGCGCTCCCGCGACTCCGGCAAGGAGGCTGGCCGTCGTGAGTGCGCCGATGCCCGAGCCAATAACGATCACATCATACATGGAAACTCCCAAAACTAGACAGTGTCTACTTACGACAACGTGCCTGCTAGACATTGTCAAGTTTGGCTGCTGTCTCGGCTACACTGAGTGCATGACGCGCTCTACGACATTCGAGGGGCTGCGCGAGGCAATCCTCGCGATCAGCCGCGATCTCCTCAATGAGGGTGGGCCTTCTTCGCTCTCCATGCGCGAAGTTGCTCGTCGTGCGGGCTGTACGCACCAAGCTCCCTACCACCACTTCCAGGGGCGCGAAGGGATCCTCGTGGCGCTTGTCGAGGAGGGTTACCGCTCCCTCGAACAGGCACTGAGTGAGGCCAGAGAGCGTAGTGATGGGGCGCCGCCGCAGGACGTGACGCGAGCCGCTGGACATGCCTACCTGTCGTGCGCCCTGGCAAATCCCGGCGTCTTTCGGATCATGTTCCGATCAGACATGTACGACGCCGACGCGCACCCGGGGCTGAGGCAGGCCAGCCTGGCTGCGCGCTCCCAGCTACGCTCGTTGGCGCACACCGCCTACGGAACCGACGAACCCCACGCGGAAGTGACCCTGTGGGCATACATTCACGGCCTTGCTACTCTCGTCCTTGATGGGCCGCCCGCCCTCGGCAGCGGACAGGACGCGCAGTGCTTCGCTCGCCAAGCCATCGAATCCCCCTTCTTTATCGATGGAGTGACGGGAGCATAACGGGCTTTGTCGAGATGGGGAGGAATGTCTAGGACCCAAGGCTGATTAGGTCCAGATAATCGTCAGTTACTCTATTCCCATGGAAAACCCTAATAATCAAACGACATACCTCGTCGTAGATGGCGAGAATATTGATGCGACCCTGGGCCTTTCTGTCCTTGATCGCCGCCCGAATCCCGAGGAACGCCCACGCTGGGATCGCGTCCTCGAGTGCGCGCGCGGCCGCTGGGGGCACAAGGCCAAGGGCCTGTTCTTCCTGAACGGCTCCTCCGGCTTCCTGCCGATGGGTTTCGTGCAGGCGCTCACGGCCATGGACTACTCGGTCATCCCCCTGTCGGGCCCGGCCGACATGAAGGTCGTCGACGTCGGCCTCCAGCGAACGATGGATGCGATCGCGCAGCTCGGCTCGGGCGACGTCATCCTGGCCAGCCACGACGCTGACTTCCTTCCCCAGATCGAGACCCTCCTCGACCAGGGCCGCCGCGTCGCGGTCATGTGCTTCAAGGAGTTCCTCTCCTCCCAGCTCCACGAGCTGGAGGAGCGAGGCCTGGAAATCATCGACCTCGAATACGACGTGCACGCCTTCCAGGTGCGCCTGCCCAGGCTCCACATCATCGACATCGGCGACTTCGACCCGATGTCCTTCCTGTAAGTCTGAGAGGCACTCGAAGCGCTGCCCAGAGACATGCAACGAACCGGGCGGCCCCGCGAGGGGCCGCCCGGCTTATCTATGTGTGGGTGAACAGCGGTGCTGCACGGCTCACGCCTGCGTGTTCTGACCCTTGAGGGCAGCCAGGCGAGCCTCGATCTCCACCTGCGAGGAGTCGGTCTGCAGTTCAGCGAACTGGGCATCCAGCGAGGACGCAGCCAGTTCCATCTTGCCCTGGGCGAGAGCCTCCTGCTGGCGCACGCGATCCTCGAAGCGACCGAGTTCGCTCGTGGGATCCAGGATGTTGATGGAGTTGAGGGCGTCGGTCACCTGTGCCTGCGCCTTCGCGGTCTTCTCGCGGGCGATCAGCTGGTCACGGCGGGTCTTGAGCTCGGAGAGCTTATCCTTCATCTGAGCGAGACCGGTCTTGAGGCGCTCGGCAACATCGCGCTGAGAAGCGAGAGCGGGCTCCTCGGTCTTGACCTCGTTCTCGAACTGGATCTGCTTGCCGAGAGCGACCTTGGCCAGGTTATCCCACTTATCGGCTCCTGCCTCGTCTCCGGCGGCGCGCAGTGAGTCAGCCTTCGCGGAGGCAGCGGCGGCCTTCTGGCCCCAGTCGGCGGCAGCCTTGACGTCTTCCTCGTAGTCACGCTCGGCCATGCGCAGGTTGCCCAGCGTCTGAGCGATCGCGTTCTCGGCCTCGATGATCGAGTTGGTGTAGTCGCGGATGAGCTGGTCGATCATCTTCTGCGGGTCCTCAGCCTTGTCGAGGAGCGCGTTGATGTTCGCCTTGGCGAGCTGGGCGATACGGCCCAGGATCGTCTGCTTTTCGGCCATGATGTTCTCCTTTGGTGATGGTGCGCATGCGCGCGGGTTGTGAGCGAGATGGGCCTCGCGCGATTGGTGGGTGGGCTACATGTCGCCCAAGCCGGTCGTCGGGTTAGTGTGTGTGGGGGAGAGGCCTGCCATGATGCTGAGTGCGCGTCTCCCGAGTGGCGCCACCCATGGCGAAGCGGATCGAGCGAGGCATCCGGCCTGGCTTCCACAGTGCGTACGAGCTCGAGTTTCCCGAATCCGTGGCATGTGATCCTCCTTGGTGAGTGGCGAACAGATCAAGATACACCATCGTGCAGTGCAGTGTCTCTATAATTATGTATCTTGTATCACACGCTGGTTGTGTGAGACCAGTGTAGGTGATGGTCGTGTGCGGGTGGAAATAAGTCCGTGGTGAGCCGATGCCCTGCGTCGAGGCATGGGTAACGTGGTCATTGCTGTCAGCGTCATGTGGCGGGGAATCCGCGCCAACCTCCTCTATCGTCGCCCTGGTGCCGCAAGTGCTCGGTTGATGAGTGTGGCGGCCTTCGAAGCGGCTGCGCTCGCTCGTAAGGGGTCTGCGTCAAGGGCCTTGTGTGCCTCGGTCATTGCCTGTTCGGCTTCGCTCATCAGCTTGTTCACGTTGAGGAGAGTCGAACCCTCGCGGTCCTTCAGGTACTTGCGAGCCCAAGCGAGGGCGGCATCAGCGTCGCGAATATGGCGTTGGGCGGTCTCTTTCGCCTTGCGCCTAGCTTCTTCCTGCGTCATGAGTGGAGCGAGGACCGCATCCATTCGAAGCTCAACGACGCGAAGATTTTCTAGCGCGCCGAGGGGATCCTCGTCGCTGACCAGCGCGCGCTGTCCCCTGGCGATGGCGGCCTCGGCCTCGTCCAGAAGGGGAGAGAAAGCATCGGTGGAATCGAGCTGCTTCGCATCCGACAGGGCGGCGGACACGGATCCGATGGAAGCGGTGAGCCTCTCGCGGAACGCGTCAAGATCGGTCTTCGCAGAGAAGATCGCATCCGTCTGCGCATTGGCCATGGCCAGTGCGCGCTGGGCGGTATCCAGCGCGGAGGCTGCTCGGGTGGTGTCGCTTTCGAGATGCGCGCCGGCCGTCTCCAACGCTGCGCGAGCGGACTCCAGCAGTTGTGCCGCACGCTGCGGATTGTCCTGGAGGGAAGCGAGCATAGATTCGGGGTAGAGGCCCGCAATGCTGGAGAGTTCCTCCTTCGAGCGTTCCAAATCGGCGACTTCCTCGACGAGACGTTCGCGAGCGTCGGCAAGCTGGACGGGAAGCGATGATCGCTTCTCGCGCTGTGCGGCAAACTCCTTGCTTGCATCCTGCAGGGGCGGCAGGTTCTTGTCAAGGTCCTCCGTGATTGTTGTGGCGAGGCGTCGCTTGGCGTGAGAATCAGGAGTGTGCTCGATCTGTTTGTAAGTATCAAAACCGCGCGCAATAGCCGCCTTCGCCGCCTCGAGGCGACGTCCGTACTCTTCAGCCGCGGCGCTACCGAACTGAGCGCGAGCAAAGTTCCAGTCTTCTTCGGCAGCGCGCACCTGTTCCTCAGCCTCCGATAGGCGCCGCCGTGCTTCTGCGGCTGCCCTCAGGGCGTCGCGCCTAACGGTGTCCACGGGAGGGGTGACATCCTCAAATTCAGTGGGGGATACCCCTTGCTCTAGCTCACGTTCTTTTCGTATCCAAACCCATAGCTTGGAGCCAATGGCAATCACAATGATCGCGTATATGAGGATGTTAACGTCGCGATTCCACTTTTGTTGTTCCTTCTTTTGCTTCTCGCGCCTTTTCTCCTCCGCTTGCTGCCTCTCCCTGTTCTCGCCAGCGTTGCGTGCCCTGAAGTCGTAATCGCTGCGTAGAGAGTCGATGAACGTGCGAGAGTCCGCCGTAGCCTCTTCAGGGGTCAGTGGGGTGGTTTTATGCTTGTTACTGGCGGCGCGTAGCGCGCCGTCCAGCATCAGCCTGGTCATCGGATCTGACGCCAGCTTCGCACCCGCGCAGGAGGCGTTCGTGCCGTTCTCGTAGGCGACAACGTAGAGGATGCCCTGTTGTGCGGTGCGCGATTGCTTGAGGGTGGCGTTGCACCACGCTGATGGCTCCTGGCCGGAGAAGTTGGGAATGATGGCGATGTCGATGAGCGTGGAGTATGTGGAATAAAACGATTTCGCTGGGGTCTCAATAGTTTCGCGTTGCTCGTCGTTCAGAAAGCCGTCGGGATCGGTGACGTGTCCGCTCGTGGTGAGCGGCTCGGTCGCGAACGCGGGCGCGCCGCCGACCAGCATCGCAACCATCATGATGGCTGCGAAGCCCAGGCGTCGGATCCGTGACACGGTGCCTCCTGCTCGTCGATGAAGCGATAAACCTCTGCGGCGTGGCTCGATGGCTCAGAAGCTACCGGAGGCGGAGGACCAGCCGCCCGAGCCCCAGTCGGAGCTGCTCGAGCTCGAGCCCCAGTCGGAGCCGCCGCCGGAAGCGAAGGACCATCCAGACCCGGACGAGCTGGAGCCGCTGTGGAAGGGGTCGAAGTCGTCTCGGTGGTGCGAACCGGAATTCGAGAACAGCGTCGACCACAGGAGGAAGTCGCCCAGGGACGATCCCGTGTAGGACCCGTTGCCCGTGGTGGGCTGTCCCCACGCGCCCCCGAAGTTCTGGATGGGGGTCGCCATGACGCTGTGGGCGAGGGCGCGTGCGTTCATTGCGTGCGTCGACGCGGCCTCGGGATCGTCCTCGAGCGACCGGCGGGCGGTGCTCAGGGCGGTCTCAGCGTTGTTGAGGGTTGAACGGAGCTCCAGATCGATGGCTCCACGTCGGCCCTGCACGTAACGCTCGGCCTGGGAGACGGCGGAATCAGCGAGCGAAATCTGCGCCTCGGCGGCCGTGCGAGCCTTTTCGTAGGCCTCCTCCTTGGTGCGCAGCGGCTCGAGTGCCGCGTCCAGGGTGGCCTCGGACATGCGCAGGTGCTCGAGGGCTGCGAGCGGATCGCCCGTGTTCGCAAGGGCCGCCTGGGCCTCGGCAATGGCCGCGTGAGCGTCGGCCACCAACGGGTTGAACACCGCCGGATCCGTGTTCAGTTCGTTGACGTCGGTGATGTCCGAGGAAATCGAGCTGATCGCCGCGACGAGGCGATCGCGGATCGCGTCCAGGTCGGACTTCGCAGAGAAGATCGCGTCGGTCTGGTGGTTGGCCATCGTCAGGGCACGCAGGGCGGTGTCGAGGGCGCTCGCGGCGTGGGCGCGGTCGGTGGGGGCAGACGCCTCCGCGGTGTCGAGCGCGCTGCGCGCTGACGTGAGGAGCGCCTCAGCCTGCTCGGGGTTGTCCTGGAGGGAGGCGAGCATCTGCGCAGGGTAGAGCGTCGAAATGCTGGACAGCTCGGACTTCGCGCGCTCCAGATCCGTCAGCTCCTCCGCGAGGCGTTCGCGGGCCTCGGCGATTCGCTCGGGGAGTGAGGCCTGCTCGGCGCGCTTGGTGGCGAACGACGCCTGAATGGTGCTCAGAGGGTTCATGTTGGCACCCAGATCCCGCATGATCGCGGTGGCCAGGCGGAGCTGCTCTGCGGGGGCGGTAGCGGAGTTCATCTGCGCCTGGGCGCTAAAGCCGCGCGAGACAGCCGCCTTGCCCGCTTCGATGGCGCGGGCGAATTCGTCCGTGGAGTTCAAGCCGAACTGCGCGCGTGCGTAGTTGAGTTCGTCGGTCGCGGTGCGTACCTGCTCGTCCGCCGACATGAGCTGCCGGTTTGCTTCCTGGGCGGCGCGGGCCGCGCTCTCGGCATCGACCTGTGCGGCCTGCTGGGCGGCGAGCCTGTTACGACGCGATGAGCGAGCAACTCCGATGGCGATGGCAATGACGCCACCTACGAGCAGCAGGAACATGACGGACATGCCGACAAGTGGGCGGACGTCGTCATCGGTCGCGCCGGGGTTGCTGGAGTAACTCGGGTTCGTGGAACTGGAACCCGAGTTGGACGTGCCGTTCAGGAGGGTGTTGACGAATGCGTTGACCCCGTTGGCGACGGCGGAAGACGTCAGCGGATTGGGTGTCAGCTGCTTCTCGGAGGCACGCACGGCACCCTGGAGGGAGGAGCTAGACGGTCCGTTGAAGGAGCAGGCCGCGTCGCGGCGCTGGTCGTACGCGATGACGTAGACGACGGTGCCGTTGGTCAGGGAGGAGCGCTCGACGGTCTGCTGGCACCACGACTCTGCGTCCGTGCCCGAGAAGTTGGCGATCACGACGACCTTGACGGGTTTGCCCGAGGAGGCGGCCCTGCTCGTCGCGGACTCGATCGTGGAGCGGTCGGCGCTGGAGAGCCATCCGTCGGGATCGGTGACCGAATCGCTGATGGACATGGGCGACGCTGCGAGCGCGGGAAGGCCCAGCGCAAGCAGTATCGCTGTCAGAACAGCGATGAGGCTGAAACGGCGGATTCGTGTCACGAGGGCCTCCTGTGATGTGGCGAACAAATCAACATACACCAAGAGTGCGCGCGATGTGACGTGGTGCTCCTAATGTACGTGTTACTGCGGTCTCAGTCTACGCGATAGGTGAACGCTCGTGGGGCGGGCGGTGCTGTTCGCTACAGGCGTCGGCTCGTCTGCCGCGCGCGGGGGGCGAGCGCCCTATGATAAGGAGAGCCCATAGGGGCATTCAGACTATTGAGAGAAGGAGGGGACCATGCCTACCGGTAAAGTGAGGTTCTTCGACGCAGATCGCGGTTTTGGCTTCATCGCGGGAGATGATGGCGCTGATGTCTTCCTCCACTCGTCCGCGCTGCCGGCCGACCATGCTAACCCTCGAGTGGGTGCTCGCGTGGAGTATTCGGTGGCCGATGGACGAAAGGGACCGCAGGCTCTGAGCGTGCGTTTCCTGAAGGAGACAGCTTCCGTTGCCCGAGCCAAGCGCCGCAAGCCGCAGGCGATGGTGCCCGTCGTCGAGGACCTGATTAAGCTCCTCGACTCCTCGAGCGCCGCGCTGCGCCGCGGTTCCTACCCGGACAACGCGACCAAGATCGCGAAGGTGCTGCGCGCCGTCGCAGAGGAATTTGATGCCTAAGACTAGTGCCCGCCTGCGGGCAGTGAAGAAGGACGCAGTCCTTGAGGCCGCCGTCGACGTCGCGCGCGCCGGTGCCGAGGCCGTTGCGCACCCCCGTCCCGTCGGCGAGCACGTCGGATTTGAGATGGTGTCGGAGCGTCTGGCTACCCACTACTTTGCGTCAACCGACGCGGGCTACGTGGGCTGGTGCTGGGCGGTGACCGTCGCCCGCGTGCCGCGCGGGCGCGTCGCCACTGTCTGTGAGGTCGACATGACTCCCCGCGAGGGTGCGCTGTTGGCCCCGGAGTGGGTGCCCTGGGAAGAGCGTCTGCGTCCCTCGGATATTTCTCGTGACGACGTCCTGCCCTACAAGGCGGACGATGAGCGCCTCGAACAGGGATTCGAGGATACGAGTGAGGACCCCGATCTGCCGGTCGTGCGAGAGCTCGGCCTTGGGCGCCCGCGCGTGTTGTCGCAGGAGGGTATCGATCAGGCGGCCAAGCGGTGGTACGAGTCCGACCGTGGGCCCAAGTTCGGTCGCCGTCCGCGTAACACCTGCTCGTCGTGTGGTTTCCTCATGAAGATGAGTGGCGGCATGCGCACGATGTTTGGCGTGTGTGCGAACGAGTGGGCGACCGACGACGGCGCTGTGGTCTCTCTGGATCACACGTGCGGCTCCCACTCGGAGACCGACGTCCCCAAGAACGGTACCGCGTGGCCCGTGCGTCCCTCGCGCGTAAACGAGGGTGCTCTCGACGCCGAGCCGATGCCGCGCGCATCGGACGAGGCGCGCAAGGACGAGGCCACGGTCGACGAAGTGACGTCCGATGAGGCCGAAGCTCCGACAGGCGAGAAATAGGAAACCTGACGTTTCCTTCCGCTATGAACTGACAGAAAGCACTCGGGACTCAGTCCCGGGTGCTTTCTCAGCAAGTGGGCAAATGGTGAGTTTTTTTGCGTGCGGGCGGCTGAGCAGGCACGATTATCCGGTGAGCACACAAGAAAAAACCGCCCCATCCCGCGGCGGCTTCGCACAGTCACTTGATTCGTTCTTCCAGATCTCCAAGCGCGGCTCGACTATCAGTCACGAAATCCGCGGTGGAATCGTCACCTTCTTCGCGATGGCTTACATCCTGGTCGTCAACCCGGCGATCCTGGGCAACGCCGTCCCCGAAGACGGCTCCATTACGACCCAGGGCATCGCCGCCGGTACCGCGCTCGTCGCGGGCATCATGACGATCCTCATGGGCGTTGTCGCGAACTACCCGCTGGCGCTCGCCGCAGGCCTTGGCCTCAACGCGGTCGTCGCCTTCACGCTCGTCCTCGGTGCAGGCCTCAGCTACGGCGAGGCCATGGGCATTATCGCCTGGGAAGGCATCCTCATCTTCCTGCTCGTCCTCACGGGCTTCCGTGAGGCTGTTTTCCGTGCCGTCCCCGCAGCCCTCAAGACCGCCATCACGGTGGGCCTGGGCCTCTTCGTGGCCCTCATCGGCCTCGTGAACGCGGGCATCGTGCGCACCGGCGCGACCCCCGTCCAGTTCGGCATCTCGGGCTCGCTCGACGGCTGGCCGGCCCTCGTCTTCGTGTTCGGCCTGTTCCTCATGATGATCCTCTACGTGCGCAAGGTGAAGGGCGCGGTCCTGATCTCGATCATCGCCTCCACGATCCTCGCCGTCATCGTTCAGGCCTTCGCCCACATCGATCGCATCTCCGACACGAACCCGACCGGCTGGGGCCAGACCGTCCCCGAGCTCAAGGGCTCCCCGATCGCGGTTCCCGTGTTCGACACGCTCGGTAAGGTGGACCTCTTCGGCGGCTTCGGCAAGCTCGGCGTCGTTTCCGTGATCCTGCTGGTCTTCTCGCTCATGCTCGCTGACTTCTTCGACACGATGGGCACCATGGTGGCTGTTGGCGCCGAGGGTAACCTGCTCGACAAGGACGGCAACCCGCCCAAGACCCGCCAGATCCTGATCATCGACTCCCTGGCCGCGGTGGCCGGCGGCGTCGGCGGCGTCTCCTCGAACACCTCCTACGTCGAGTCCGCCTCGGGTGTCGCCGAGGGGGCCCGCACGGGCCTGGCCTCCGTGGTCACCGGCATCCTGTTCCTGCTGTCGACCTTCCTGGCACCCCTCGTCGAGCTGGTCCCGACCGAGGCCGCCTCCACGGCCCTCGTGTTCGTCGGCTTCCTCATGATGACCCAGGTGACCGGCATCGACTGGGATTCCAAGGAAGTTGCGATCCCCGCCTTCATGACGATCGCCTTCATGCCCTTCGGTTACTCCGTGTCCGTCGGCATCGGCGTGGGCTTCGTGACCTACGCGGTCATCCAGCTCATCAAGGGCAAGGCCGCCAAGGTGCACCCGCTCATGTGGGTGGTCGCCAGCCTGTTCATCATCTACTTCCTGATGGGCCCGATCCAGCGTCTCCTCGGCGTCGGCTGATTCGTCACGCTTCACGCCCTTCCCGCCCCGCCGGAGTCTTTCTCCGGCGGGGCGGTCGTATCCTGGGGAAGATGCACCGATGAGGGAGGTCGGCGCTGCCAGCCCCGGCCTCGTTCGGTGCGTGGAGTGAGAGAGGGAGGACCAGCATGTCGGCAACGTTTGCATCCATGCGCTACGTGAACTACCGGTACTGGTTTGTCGCCTCCCTCATTGCGTCCACGGGCGTGTGGCTCCAGCGCGTCGCCCAGGACTGGTACGTTCTGACGGTCCTCACCGATCACGACGCGTCGCAGGTTGGCCTCGTGACGGCGCTCCAGTTCCTTCCCATCATCCTGTTCTCCGCGTGGGCGGGGGTCCTCGCGGACCGCATCCCGGGGCGCCGCCTCCTGCAGTGCACGCAGGTCGGCGTCGGCCTCGTGTCCCTCATCATCGGTATCGTCGTCTTGACGGGGACGGGCGAGCTCTGGCACCAATACATCCTGGCGTTCATCTCGGGCACGATCTCCGCCGTCGATACCCCGGCGCGCCAGGCCTTCGTGGGTGAGCTCGTGCCACACGAGAAGATGGCGAACGCCGTGGCCCTGAACGCCACCGCCTTCCATACCGCGCGCCTGATCGGCCCAGCCTCCGCAGGCTTCTTCATTGACTGGTGGGGGATCGGCCCGGTCTTTCTTATCGATGCTGTGATGTTCATGGCCCCCGTCATCGCGCTGGCCCTCATGCGCGGCGACCAGCTCTACCCGCGCACCCTCGTGCCGCGCGCCCCGGGGCAGCTGCGAGAGTCCGTCGTCTACGTGCACAGCCGCACCGACATTCGCATCATCCTGGCGCTGATCTTTGTCGTGAGCGCCCTGGGCATGAACTTTCAGATGACGAGCGCCCTCATGGCGACGACGGTCTTCGGTAAGGCCGCCGGCTCCTTTGGAATCCTCTCCACGTTCATGGCGGTGGGGTCGATCCTCGGCTCCACGGGAGCCGCGCGCCGTGCTCCCCGCCTGCGTATCATCCTCCTGGGTGCCGCCTTTTACGGGACCGCCGAGATCCTCCTGGCCCTGTCGCCCTCCTACTGGTGGTTCGCGCTCCTGTCGATCCCCACGGGTTTCGGCATGCTGACGATGAACACGAGCGCCAGTGCCCTGGTCCAGACGCGCACCGATCCGGATAAGCGCGGGCGCGTCATGGCCCTGTACTCCCTCGTGTTCCTCGGAGCAACCCCGATCGGCTCGCCGCTCATCGGGTGGGTGGGCACGACGTTTGGCGCGCGCTGGTCGATCCTGGTCGGCGGTATCGCCTCCCTCGGCATCGCGCTCATCTGCGGGGCGTGGGCGATGATCCACTGGAAGGGCCGCGTCGTGCGCAGCCCCTCGTTCCCGTGGGTGGGCATCGAGGCGGATTCCTCCGTGGACGCGCCGCGTCGCTCGGTCGGCCCGCTCTGATCGGTGCCCGGAGAGGAACTAGAGCGCGCGCTCCAGGCAGTAGTCGATGCAGGCGAGGAGCGCCTCCACGTCCTCGATCTCAACGCTCGGCCACGTGCCGATGCGCAGCTGGTTGACTCCCACGCCGCGGTAGGCGCCGATGTCGACGATCCCCCGCGCGCGCAGGTGGGCGGCCAGCTCGGATGCGCTCACGGCCTCGTCGATCTCGATTGTGGCGGTCACGGGGGAGCGCCAGGTCGGATTCTCGACGAAGGGGCGCACGGCCAGGTTCGCCTCGGCCCAGTCGTAGATGAGGGACGAGGCCTGGGCGCACTGGGCGCTCACCTCATCCATGCCGCCACGCTCGAGGAGCCAGCGCACCTGGCGTTCCGCCATGACAATCGTCGCGAGCGCGGGAGTGTTGAGCGTTTGGTCCTTGCGTGAGTTGTCGATGGCTGCGGACAGGGACAGGAACTGTGGGACCCATCGCCCGTCGGAGCTGTCCTCGATGCGGCGGGCGCGCTCGACGGCGGCGGGGGAGAGGACCGCGATCCACAGGCCGCCGTCGGATCCGAGGGCCTTTTGGAGAGAGAAGTAGTAGGCGTCGACGCGGGTCAGGTCGACGGGTGCGGCTCCCGCGATCGACGTGCCGTCCACGAGGGTGAGCGCGCCGGGAGCCTCGACTCGGTAGACGGGGGAGGTGACGCCGGTGGAGGTCTCGTTGTGGGGGTAGGCGTAGACGTCGACGCCCTCTGATTTCTCGCGCGGGGACACGGTGGCAAGAGAACCATGTGTGGCCTCGTCAATGAGGGGGGTAGCCAGGTGCGGGGCGTGCGCCGCTTCGAAGGCGAATTTCGCGCCGAACGCGCCCCAGGAACCGAAGGCCGCGCGAGAGGAGATGAGGCACGCGCAGGCCACGTCCCAGAAAGCGGAGGCACCCCCGTTGCCCAGGACGATCTCGTAGTCGTCGGGGACTGACAGGAGGGTGCGTAGTCCTTCCTTCAGTGAGGCGACCACGCCTCGCACGGGCGCTGCGCGGTGGGAGGTGCCCATGAGGAGCGGAGAGGACAGCGCCTCGATCTGCGCGGCGCGCACCTTGGAGGGACCGCAGCCGAAGCGTCCGTCTGAGGGAAGCAGGGCCTGGGGAATGTCGGGGAAAGCCACCATAGCAACAGCCTAGTCTCCTCGGGCTGGGTATTTCCATCACGTTCATTAATCGAATTATCGTGAGGGGGCACACTCCGACACGCCTGTTTTTCCGCACTAACGCGTCGTTGCGCATGTCAGAAGGAAGGTGACCCTATTCTGTGTCTATTACCTGCCTGATGAAGGAGGCCGACGTGGCGGACCTGATCGACACCACCGAGATGTACCTCAAGACCATCCTTGAGCTCGAGGAGGACGGGGTCACCCCCCTGCGTGCGCGCATCGTCGACCGCCTGGGGCATTCTGGCCCGACGGTTTCGCAGACGGTCGCGCGCATGGAGCGTGACGGTCTGCTGCACGTGATGGGTGATCGCCGCCTTGAGCTGACTGAGGCCGGCCGTGCGCACGCGACCGAGGTGCTGCGTAAGCATCGCCTGGCGGAGCGCCTCCTCCTCGATGTGATCGGCATGGAATGGGCGCAGGTGCACGACGAGGCGTGCCGCTGGGAGCACGTGATGAGCGACGCCGTCGAGGCTCGTCTGGAGGAGCTGTTGAGCAATACGTGCGTGGACCCCTACGGTAATCCCATGCCCGGCTGTGAGCAGATTGAGGGGGCTTATTCTGCTGAGCTCGCGGTGCGTTCGCTCGAGGCAGGCACCCTCACGGTGGCGCGCATCGGTGAGCCGATTCAGGCGGACACGGAGCTGCTGGCTTCCTTCGATGAGCTGGGCCTGCGTCCGGGCGCTCGCGTGGGGCTCTCGGCGCACGGTCATGTCGTGCGCGTGGCCTCCCTCGACGAGGCCGGGGAGGTCCGTGGGTACCTGACGATCCCGATGGCTTTGGCCGCGCACCTTTTCGTGCGGGGTGAGTGAGCGCTGAGAAACGACGAGGCCGGGGCGACGAGCCCCGGCTTTTGTCATTTACGGGGTGTGTCTCGAATCGCAAAACACGAGGGAGAGGCGAGTTTTTCCTGAGATTGCAGGGCGCAAATGTCACGGAATAATAACGATGGGGGCGATCGATGTTACCGGAACGTGACATTTATCGGTCGGCCAAGGTATAGTCGACATCGGTCATCAGACCAGCCGCCCATTCGGAACCCGAAGTGAGACGACGAATGGAGCGGAAGAACCGTCTCACGCGGGGAACCCAGATGTGGCTCCATGAGCCTTGGGGTGAAGCTCGCACGCCGAGCCGGACCTCCCGTCCGAACCCGACAGCTAACCTCGCAGGGAAACAGGGAGAACATGAGTGAAGACTATTAAGCCTGCTCCGCGTCACCGCATGGCACGTCGTCCGCTGACCGATTCCGTGGTCGAGGGCATGAACGTTTCCGGTGCCGCTCGTCCGATCGCTTTCGCGTCGGCCGCCGGTGTTGCGCTGACCGCGATTGCCGCCGGCGTTGCGAACGCCGCCCCGGCGACCCCCCAGTCTGAGCCGCAGAGCGCTGACCTCAACACGACGACCGTCGCCGTCGATGACGTGACCACCGTCGAGGTTCCAGACATCGAGTGGACCGCTGAAGAGGACGTCACCGCTTCCGCGACCGCCGAGGCACCTGCGGCGGCTCCCGGCACCGCAACCCCCGCCGCCGATCATTCCGACTCGGCCGCCTCTCGCTCGCAGACCCGCTCCGACGCGTCCTCTGACACCTCCGCCCGTCAGGCCACCCTGAACGCGGCTGGTGGCGACATCGCCTCCGTCGCCCTCGGCCTGACTGGTATTCCTTACGTCTACGGTGGTGAGAACCTCGGCGGTCTCGACTGCTCCGGCCTGGTCAAGTACGCGTACGCGGCTGCTGGCATCAGCCTGCCGCACTCCGCGTCCGCTCAGGCCGCTGGCGGCACCATCGTGTCCGACCCGCAGCCCGGCGACATCGTGTCCTACCCCGGCCACGCCGCCATCTACATCGGCGGCGGCCAGATGGTCGAGGCAACGGTGCCCGGCAGTGTCTCCCGGATCTCGCCGGTCCGCAGCGGCGCCACCTACGTGCGCTACTGAGCCTGCGATAGACAGCTAGTGATCCCCGCAGCCAGCATGGGCTGCGGGGATTACTGTTTGTGCTCGGGTTGGGCTTTCGCGGATCGTTAAAATACGGCACAATATAAGTGACTGCCACCACGAGGAGGACATCATGAGTTCTACCGAAGTCATTCTGGTCGGTGTCGACGGCTCGACGGAGAGCCTTGCCGCCGTCAAATGGGCCGCCGATCGCGGCGCGCGCACCGGAGCGCGCATCCATTGCCTGTGCACCTACGCGCTGGCCTCGTATTCTGCTGCCGCCCTGGACGGCGGATACGCCGTTCTCGACGATGAGGCCCTGAAATCGGGCGCCGAACAGGTCGTTGAGGAGGCAAAGACCCTGGCTCGCGAACGCGGAGCGGCGCATGTCTCCGGATCGACCGAGCCCGGAGACCCGGCGGGGGTCCTCATCGACTTCTCCGCCGAGGTGGACATGATCGTCGTGGGATCTCGCGGCGGCGGCGGATTCGCCGACCGCCTCCTGGGAACGGTCTCCTCCGCCCTGCCCGCCCACTCAAAGTGTCCCGTTGTCGTCGTACCCCGCCACACCTCGGGTAAGAAGTTCACGCCCGTCGAGCGCGTCGTCGTCGGTATCGACGGCACCGATCAGCCTTCGTGCGCACTCAAGCGCGCGATCGGCGAGGCGCGCCTGTGGGATGCGCGCCTGACCGCGGTGTCCGCTGTGCCGATCGCGGTGGGCCCCTCCGTCATGACGTGGACGCCCACGGGCGTCGATCACTCGGCCCTGCTCGCTCAGGTCCGCGAGGGAATGGACGCTGCGATCGCCGCTGCCCTGGACGGGGACGACATGCACGTCTCCCGTCATGCCCTCGACGGCTCCGCAGCATCGCTGCTCATCGAGTTCTCCACCGCTGTCGACCTGATCGTCGTCGGCACCCGCGGGCGCGGCGGCCTGGCCGGTGTCCTTCTCGGGTCGACGTCGCAGACGGTACTCGGTCACTCGACCTGCCCGGTCATGATCGTTCCCTCCGCCCACCTCGGGGAGACGGGCACGGCCGTGCATACGGAGTGGGAGCGCCGCTAAGCGTAGACGGTCACGAGGCCGGGGTGCCCGTGTGGGTGCCCCGGCCTCGTGCGCGTGTGGGCGCGAATGTCCGCCGGGGTGAGCCTCTCCGCATGGCGATGCAGGGCAGCGGTGCGCGCACTTTGCTACAGTGGGCGCGGACAACATGTCACGCCCTCGTAGCTCAGGGGATAGAGCACCGCTCTCCTAAAGCGGGTGTCGGACGTTCGAATCGTCTCGGGGGCACAGTAGAAGGACGCCATGCGCAACGCTCTTGGGTATCTCGTGACCCTCGTGGCTGCCCTGTGCTGGGGCGCCTCCGGTGTCTCCGCCGACTACCTCATGGAACATCACGGCATCGAGCTGACGGCTATCAGCTTCTTCCGTATGTTCATCTCGGGTGTCCTCGCCCTCGTTTACGTTCTCGCGCGCTCGCGCGGGGTATCCGCTCGTCACCGAGAATTGGTGTCCACACCTCGCAACTGGCGAGTCCTCGTGATCTACACGATTTTTGGGCTCGCGGCCTGCCAGATCACCTACATGGGGGCGATCCGGGAGTCGAACGCGGGCACCGGCACCGTCCTCCAGTACCTGGGCCTGATCCTCATCGTCGTCTGGGTGTGTCTCACCCACAGGCGATGGCCGCGTGCCTCCGAGGTGATCGCCATCGTCCTCGCCGTGAGCGGTACCTTCCTGCTGTGCACGCACGGGTCGCTGAACTCCTTCGTCATTACGCCCACTGCCCTCGCCTGGGGAGCCGTTGCTGCGCTCACGCTCGCGACATACACCCTGCTTCCCGCACGGCTCATTGCGGCCTACGGTGCGGACGTCGTCGTGGCATACGGCCTGCTGATCGCGGGTGCGTGCGTCGGCCTGGTCGGTCGAGTGTGGCGATTCGCCATCACCTGGACGCCCGACGTCATCCTCGCCATGTTCATCACCGTCGTCCTCGGCACCGCCGTCGCCTTCACCGCATTCCTGTGGGGCGTGGACCGCATCGGGCCCGTCAAAGCCGCGCTGATAGGGAGCCTCGAACCCATCGCAGCGACCGCCTTTTCCGCCCTCATCATGGGGACGTCGTACACGGGCGTAGACATCGTCGGCATGGCCCTCATCGTCGGAGCCGTTGTGACCATTTCCGTTGTCGACCTCCTCCGGGCGCGCCGCGTCACACAATAGGGCGGTGCTGCCGTAGGGTTAAAACGTGGTTCCTAGTATCTTTTCGCGCCGTTCCGCTCCCGAGCCCGAGGCCACTAAGGCCTCGTCCACGTCGACGCACCCGACCACCCTCGTCGGCTCTGCGCGCGATGCGTGGCGCTCACGCCTCGACCGGGACATCGCCGCAGACTCCACGTCTATGCCGACGCTGTCCCTGTCCGGCGCGCACCCCGGAGGCCTTGCCCAGCTCTACACGGAACACCCCGTCCGCCTGAGCCTCCTCATTCGTGAACCCATTGCACTGGGCCGTGCCCTCGAGCGCGCCCGTTCCATCATCGCGCGCTCCGAGCAGCGCGCGTCCGCCCACGGCACAGGCCCCATCCACCTGGGAATCGGGACCGCCTCGTGGCGTAACGGAACCGACGCCGTCACCGTGCCCGCCCTGCTGCGCCCCGTGCGCCTCGTGCGCCGCGACGACGACGTTCTCATCGCGCTCGGACGCGGCGGCCTGCTCGCCCCCGAGCTGTCCGAGGCCCTGCGCAGCCACGGCCTCGACGTGGATGGGGACACGATCCTCGCTCAGGCGAGCGGCGCCCACGGGTTCTCCTCCTCCCAGGCGATGGCCGCTCTGCGCGAGGCCTGCGCCGCCCTGCCGCGCTTCGAGGTCCGCGACGACCTCGCGATCGGCCTGTTCTGCCACCCGGCGGATGCCCTCGCCGCCAGCCTGGCCGAGGACGTCACCGCCCTCGAAGACTCACAGGTGATCCGCGCGCTCGCGGGCGACCAGGACGCGCGCAACGACTTGCGCTCCGAGGCTCCGGTCCCCAACCCCGCTGACCGCGACCCGTGGGCTGAAAAGGGCGTCGGCGACCTGATTCCCTCCCAGCAGGACGCGGTCGAGGCCGCCTCCGACGGGCGCAGCGTCTTCATCGACATCCCCGCGCACAGTGACGACGCGTCGGTCGTCGCGGCGATCCTCGCGGACGCGGCCGCCACCGGTCGGTCGGTCCTGCACGTGTCGACCTTCCCGTCGCGTTCAATCGCCGCCTACACGCGCCTGGCCGATCTGGGCCTCGCCGACATCGTGGCGAATATCGACGGCTATTCCGACGCGCGTAAGACCCTGGCAGCGCGCGTGAGCGCCGCGATGGAGGACACCTCGCCCGTCGTCGACCAGGCAAGCGTTGACGAGATGCGCGCGCGCCTGCGTCAGGTGCGCACCGCACTGGCCTCCTATGCGGCCGCGCTCCACCAGCCCTACGGCCGCTTCGGCGTGTGCGCGGCCGACGCGCTGCGTGTCCTCACCGATCTCACGAGCGGTGAGAACCCGCCCACGACCCGCGTGCGCCTGGACGAAAAGACCCTTTACGACATCGCGGTTGATCAGGGTGAGAGTGCCCGCGCCCTGCTGCGCGAGGCCCTGGCGTCCGGAACACTCAGCGGCTCCGCATCCTCCGCGTGGGGTAAAGCTGTCCTGACCTCCGACGAGCAGGCCTCCAACGTGCTGCTGTGCGTCGATCGCCTCTCTAAGAACCTGCCCGAACTGCGCGTGCACATCGCGGCCGTCGCCGGCGAGGCCGGCATCAAGCCCGCCGGCACGCTCGCCCAGTGGGACCGCCAGCTCGCCATGTTCGATGGGATCGCCGACGTCCTCGACGTCTTCCTACCCCGCGTGTTCGAGCGCAGCGCCGCCGACATGGTGATCGCAACCGCGCCCAAGCAGTGGCGCAAGGACCACGATATTTCGATGGGCCGCTCCGAGCGCAACCGCCTCGTCAAACAGGCCCAGGACCTCGTGCGCCCGGGCGTCCACGTGCCCGACCTGCACCGTGCCCTCATTCGCGTCCAGGAGCGCCGCGATGCGTGGTGCGCGGTCTGCGGCGACGACTCGTGGCCCATTCTGCCGGCAAAGATCGGCGAGATTTCGGCCCTGACGGACTCCGTACGTGACGACCTCGACGCCATCGCCCCCGTGTTCGCGGCCGAGGAACCGGACCTGGTGGGCACCCACCTGCAGCGCCTGACGACCCTCATCGAACGCTGGGCCGGCGACACCTCCGCCGCCCGCGAGGTGCCCGCGCGCCTGCAGATGCGTGAGCGCCTGGCCGCCCGCGGCCTCGACAAACTTGCCCAGGACCTCGCCGATCGTGAGGTTGAGGACGCCGCGATCGACACCGAGCTCGACCTCGCCTGGTGGGCCTCGCTGCTGCGCGCCATGCTCGCCTCCCAGCCCGCGCTCGGCGGAGTGAACCCCGCCTCACTCGAGGACCTGGCGCGCGAGGGGCGCAAGCTCGATGAGGCCCAGGTGGCCTCGCTCATCCCACAGGCCATCACGGGCGTGCGTCGAATCCGTACGAACGCCCTGGCGGCCCGACCCAGCCAGTACGAGGAGCTGCGCGACCTGCTCGCCGACGGAATGGCTCCCTCCGACCTGGACTTGCTGTCGTCGTACCCGCTGGTGCGCCACCTGCTGCCCGTCCTCATGACGGTGCCCGCGATGGTTCCGGCCCTCGCGCCGACGGGGCGTACCGTCGACGTCGTCGTCCTGGACGGCGCTGACGGCCTGCCGCTCGCCGAGCTGGCGCCGATCATCGCACGCGGCCACCAGCTGGTCGTCATCGACGATCTGACCGGTGCCTCGGAAGGCGGCGCGACCCGTGAGCTGGCGGGCGTCCTGCCGGTCGTGCGTGTCGAGCCCGGTCCGCGCCGTCTCAACGATCAGGTGGCCCTGCTGCTCGCCCGCTACGGCTACGAGCACGCCGGCATTCCCGTCCCGTGGACTGCCGCGAATGCGCCCGTGTCTGCCCGCTGGGTGGAGGCGACGGGCATGCCCGCTCCCGGTGCGCACGCGATCGAATCGACCGGCGCCGAGGTGCGCGCAGTCGTCGACGCCGTCATCGAGCACGCGGTCGAGGATCCGGAGCGTTCCCTCGCGGTCGTTGCCCTGTCCGAGCGACACGCGCAGCGCATCCGTGAGGCCCTGGAGAGCGTGAAGGCCGACGAACCCGGCCTGGCCTCGTTCTTCGACCCCGCGACCCCGGAACCCTTCGTCGTCGTCGGGCCTGATCAGGTGGCCGGCCTGACCCGCGAATCGCTCATCCTGTCCGTCGGGTTCGCGAAGACCCCGCACGGGCGCGTCATTCATGACTTCGGTGTCCTGTCGAGCGAGGAGGGCGCGGACGCGCTCGCCGAGGTCCTGCGCGTCGTGCGCGGCGACCTGACGCTCGTCTCTGCCTTGCACAGCGAGGAGATCGACCGTGAGCGCCTCGGTCACGAGGGCTCGCGTATGCTCGTCGACCTCCTGGAGATCGCCGAGGGACACGCAGGCGAGGGGATGGACGCCTGGCCTGTCCTCGCCGGTGAACCGGACCGCCTGCTTGTCGACCTCGCCGAGCACCTGTACTCGCGAGGCCTCGAGGTCGTCGCGAACGTCGGTATCCCCGGCGGCATGCGGATTCCGCTCGCGATCGGTCACCCGGAGTCTCCGGGGCACCTGCTCCTCGCGGTGCTCACGGACGACGAGGAGTACCTGGCGGAGCCCAGCCAGCGCGTGCGCGACCGCGCCCGTCTCCGCTGGCTCGAAGCTCAGGGTTGGGCGGTCTACACCGCCCTGTCGATGCCGCTGTTCATCGACCCCGACAAGGAAGCGTCTCTTGTCGTCGATGCCGTCTTGGACGCGCTCGATAAGCTGCGCGCCGCCGACGACGAGCCCGTCGTCGAGGTGCCCGAGCGCATCGCCGATGACGATGCCGCAGACGAGCGTGTGGTAGAGCGCGTTGAAGAGGCTTCCTCTGATGGTGGAGCCGAGGTGGCGGACGATGCTGAGGACGCCTCCTCCCCGCGCATGCCGATGTTGGACGACGGCCTCGATGAGGAATCGAAGCGTCGCAAGAAGGCCGACGAGGACACCACCGGCATGCTGCTGGCCATCAAGTGCAAGGAGCGCGCGTCCGAGGAAAACCGTGGTCCGCGCCCCGCGATCGCCAAGGGTCTGCCGCTGGCCGCCTACTCCGATGACCAGCTCGACGAGATGGCCGCCTGGGTGCGTTCTGACGGCATCGAGCGCACCGACTTGGAGACCGCCGAAGAGCTGCGCGAGGCCCTGGGCATCACGCGACGCGGCTTCCAATCCGACGCGGTCCTGGGCAACGTCGTGCGCCGCACGAAGCCCGCGGCCTCGCAGGATGCGGGCGAGCCGTCGGACGAGGACGCGGCGCCCGAGGATTCCAGCGATGAGTGAACCGACGCCGCGCAAGCGTCGCCGCGTCGCCCGCTACGTGTCCGACGTGGACCGGCGCCTCATCGAGGAGGGCCTGCCGCCTTCCTGGGAGGATCGCGTGCGCCCCGAGGACACGCGCCCCGGCTCCATGGCCGACGCCCCCGACCGTGGGGATGGTGCCAACGACGCGCGGCTGCTCGAGAACGTGCCGCCGCACGCGCAGGCGCGGGCGTAGGGGCTGGCGTAGGCGCGAGTGTCCGGATGTTGTTTACCTATCCGAGTGCTGCTATCCGCAGGCTGCCCGCCAGTTCTTCGTGCGGTATCCCTGTGGCGTGGCTTGTCGCTCGACCCTGTCGTTCCCCCAATCTTGCACGTAATTCCTCGCTGACTATTTCAGGTCTTGAAATCACGTCGTTGCAATTCCAACGTTTTTTCGGGTGCTCAAAAGTGACCGGGTTGAATTACGTGCACCATTTGTGGGGAAGTATGTGCGATCGGGTACTTCAGTGGGGGAGGATCAGCGGGGGGAGAACCTGGGGCGCGCGGCCGGTGCTCACGTGTTTATACAAAACGGCGGGGCCGATGCAATCGCATCGGCCCCGCCGCGTTCCCTCGCAAGGAGGGGGAAGAATCAGGCGCGGTCGCCCTTGGCGAGAGCGTCCCGGATCTCGGTGAGGAGCTTGACCTCGTCGGAGATCTCCTTGGGAGCGTCTTCCTTGGCCTTCTTGTTGCGCTTGGCCAGCGCGTTCATCGGTAGAACAAGGAAGAAGTACAGGGCGAACGCGATGAGCATGAAGTTAATGACGGCAGTCAGCAGGACGCCTAACTTCAGCGAGGAGCCGTTGAAGGAGAAAATGAGAAGTTCGGAGAAGTCCGGCTTGCCGAAGATCATGCCGATCAGCGGGTTGATGACATTGTTGACAAGTGAGTCGACGATGTCCTTGAAGGCGTTGCCGATGATGACACCGACCGCCAGCTCGATGACGTTTCCGCGAGTAATGAATTCCTTGAAACCCTTAAGCATGGGATCTCCTGTAGTGAAGGGGGTCGGCTTTGCCGACAAGACTGGATCGCCGGAAGCTTCGGCGTGGCGGGCGGGAGCCGCCGGGGCTGGCGCCGCGCGGGCGCGCTGTTACCACGGAGAACATTAGGGAGACTTTCGTCTTAACGACAGTGTTTAGAGGGTAATCTTCGTCGCACTTTCTGTAATTCGGTCAGGCGTTACTGAAATAGCGCCGAAAAGGGCACCCTGAGATGTGTATGGCAAACGTCTGGCACCGCGTCAGGCGTGCCGCGCGGGAACGTGGAGTGTTCGCGTGGGGGTGATGATCGCGTCGATGGGAACGTCGTGAGGCTCACGAGGGATCCGGCCGCCGGCGAGCACCTCGTCGTCGAAGACGACGGCCACGATCGGAGCCGAGGGGGCGCGGTGGGGCAGCGTTCGGTCGTACCACCCGCCGCCCTGCCCCAGCCTCGTCCCGTCCTCGCTCGCCGCCAGCGCGGGAATGAGGATCAGGTCGGCGCCCGCCAGCGCTTCCGATCCGAGGGCCTCGCCGTCCGGCTGAGCGGGAGGCCGCCCAAGCGTCACCAACGCCCGGCCCGCCTCCCACAGTCCCCAGTGCGGCGCGCCGAGGGGGGCCCCGGCCTCGTCGAGGAGGACGGGCAGGAGCGCGCGGGGGAACAACCCGAGCGCGAGGGACATGTCGGGCTCTAGGGGGGTGGAGACGAAGAGTGCGGGCAGCGTGACGCCGCCCATCGACGAGGCTAGGGCGCGTATCTGGGAGGCGATCCCCTCGGCCTCGGCGCGGTGACGCGCCGGTAGGGGTGCTTGGTCAGTATGTGGCGACCGTGCGCCCATCTGGGGGCTGGGGAGTGCTCGGCGAGCCCTGCGACGGCCTCGGATCTCCGCGCGGAGAGTTGTTTTTGTGGCCATCGTCTCCCTCTTCAGTCGTTTCTTCGCTACGCTTGCAGTATGACAGATAAAAACCAGACCGTCGTGCACGCCGTTGTCCCCTCGGCCGGTCGCGGAACCCGGTTCCTGCCCATCACGAAGTCAGTGCCCAAGGAAATGTTGCCCGTCGTCGACCGTCCCTCGATCGAGTACATCGTGCGCGAGGCCACGGACGCCGGCATCGAAGACATCCTCTTCGTGACCCGCGCCGGTAAGCAGTCGATCGAAGACTACTTCGACGCCGAACCCGGCCTCGAGGCCGACCTGGAGAAGGCCGGCAAGGAGAAGGCCCTCGAGTACGTCAACGAGTACAAGAAGTACGCGCGCGTCCACTCCGTGCGCCAGGGCCACCCCCTCGGCCTCGGCCACGCGATCCTGCAGGCCAAGTCCCACGTGGGCGACGCCCCCTGCGCCGTCTTGCTGCCCGACGACCTCATGGAGCCCGGCTCTCAGCTGCTGCGCAAGATGATCCAGGTGAGAAGCGCTCTGGGCGGCACCGTCGTCGCCCTGATGAAGGTCACCCCCGAGCAGGCCACGGCCTACGCCTCGACCGCCGTCAAGGTTCTGCCGATCCCCGAGGGCGTCGACCTCGAAGAAGGACAGCTCATGCGCATCACCGACGTCACTGAGAAGCCCCCGCTCGAAGAAGTCAAGTCCGAGTACGCGGTCGTTGGCCGCTACCTACTCGACCCGGCCGTGTTCACGGCCCTCGAGAACATCGAACCGGGCGCCGGTGGTGAGTATCAGCTCACAGATGGGTACGCGCGCATGATCGACCTCCCCGAAGAAGAGGGTGGAGGGTTGTACGGTGTAGTCATCGACGAGCGACGCTTCGACACCGGGGACAAACTCGGCTACCTCGAAGCTAACGTCACGCTCGCCCTTGAGGACCCGGCGCTTGGAGCGGAACTCAAGGAGTTCCTGCGCTCCAAGCTCGAGGATTAATAACTATGCGAAGCGTTGCCGACTTCTACCAGGACTGCATGGCCGTTGCCCACGCGCTACCGCCGCTCGACGTGCAGCTCGCTGACGCGGTCAGCTGCGTGCTCGCAGAGGACGTGCAGGCCCCCTTCAACCTCCCGGTCGCCGACCTGTCGGCGCGCGACGGATACGCCGTTCGCATCCGCGACTGTGAGGGAGCCACCCTGGAGTCGCCGGTGACGCTTCCCGTCACCGAGGAGATCCGCGCCGGCGCCGTCGGCCCGGCTGCCCTCGTGCCCGGCACCGCGATCCGCATCGCGTCCGGCGCGCCCATGCCCTCGGGTGCCGAGGCCGTCGTCTCCCTCGAGTTCACGGACCACGGCATCGCCCAGGTCGCCCTGCGTACCGCCCCCGCTAATGGCGAGAACATTCGCCGCCGTGCGGAGGACGTTGCGCAGGGTGACACGGTGCTGCGCTCCGGCACGCGTATCGGTGCCCGCCAGATGGCACTCCTCGCCGGCGTGGGCCGCGACCGCGTCCTGGTTCACCCGCGCCCGCGCGTCGTCATCATCTCGATCGGCGACGAGATCGTCGAGCCCGGTGGCGAGGCTCGCCCCGGCACCGTCTTCGACGCGAACGGTCACGCCCTGTCGACGGCCGTTGCTGACGCCGGCGCACAGACCTTCCGCGTCTCCGCCGTCCCGGATGAGCGCGCTCGCCTGCGCGAGACCATCGAGGATCAGCTGGTGCGCGCGGACCTGATCCTGACGACCGGCGGCATCTCCTACGGCAGTGGCGACACCGTGCGCGAGGTCCTCGGTGCGCTCGGCACCGTCCGCTTCGACAACGTCGCCGCCTGGCCCGGCCACATCATGGGTGTGGGCACCGTCGGGGCCGAGGACGGCCAGCCCGGTACGCCCATCGTCTGCCTGCCCGGCGACCCCGTCTCCGCCCAGGTGTGCTTCGAGGTGTTCGTCCGCCCCGCGCTGCGCCACATGCAGGGCTGGACCGCCGTCAACCGTCCCGTCGTGCGCGCCGCCATCGACCGCTCCTGGTACTCCCCGCGCGGCCGCCGCGAGTTCGTGCGCGTGCGCCTGGCCGGCTCCCCCCGCTCCGGCTACAACGCTGCCGTTATGGGCACCCCGGCCTCGTTACTGCTGTCCGCGCTCGCGGACTCCAACGCTCTCGCGGTCGTCCCCGAGGACGTGACGACGGTGCGCGCGGGCGACCGCCTGCAGTGCCTGGTCCTCGAATGAAATGCTTCGTCCGTCGCTCCCGGTGCGTGTGGGGTCGCGACATTGAGATGCTCACGCTGCGCGTGGTCGACCCGGTCGGCCGCGGTTTCCTGCGTAGCGGCACCGAGTCGAATCCGCGCCCGCGCGAGCTCGTCGTGCGCCCCGTGCGCGGCGAGGAGCATCGCGCGCTCGATGCCGTGCGTCGCACCGACGGGCATTGGTTGCGCCCGTGGGAGGCGACCCTGCCCCCGGACACGCTCGAACACATCCCGACGTTCTCGCAGTACATGCGTCGCGCCGATCGGGACCATCGCGAGGGCACCGGCCTGATCTTCGGCGTCCAGATCGACGGGCGCTTTGTCGGCCAGTTCTCCATCTCCAACGTGCGCTGGGGTGCGATGTTGACGGGCATGCTCGGCTACTGGATCGTCTCGGAATGGTCGGGTCGAGGCCTGGGGTCCCTGGTTGCGGCGCTCGTCCTCGACCTCGTCGTCGGGGAGCTCGGCCTGCACCGCGTCGAGGTGTGTGTGCGACCCGAGAACGAGCGGTCGTTGGGCGTGTGCCGAGGCCTCGGCCTCATGGAGGAGGGGCTGCGTCCGCGTTTCATGCACATCGGTGGGCAGTGGGCGGACCATATTGCGTTCTTTATTGATACTGAGTCCCTGCCTGAGGGTGGACTCGTGCGACGTCGGTGGGGGCGATCCGCGATTGACTGAGCCAGCCGGTTGTCGCGGCTGTCAGACGATGCATGTGGGGCACATGTTACAGGTGTGACACCTGTGGTTACTTCTCTTTTTACCGAAAGGTTTGAGAGCTCGACACGCGCCCATCGCACAAAGCGCAGCGCCACAAACGCCCGTACTTTGTGAGGGTGGAGATTGGTGGACTCGTCATTGTAGCGATATTCGTCGCGCTCATCGCGACGGTACCGTCGCTCGTTGCGCGCAGGACAGCAATCGTTCAGTCTCGAGAAATTGACCGTTTCTCTCCGAGGCTGCGCATGATCCACACGAATGAGCCAGAATTAGACACATGCGACCACGCCAGCGGGACCATCCTGGCGCGGAGCGCATTGACGAGCGGAGGCAGCATGCACCAGGGCACCACGGGGCGCACGCGTCCCGTTATCGACCGTCGCAACAACAAGGCCGTCCGTGAGATCGCGAAGCTGCGCGCCCGCCGCGCCGCCCGTCTCGCTGCCGAAAGCGCCGCCGGCCGTCGCCGCATGGTTGTCACCGGCGTGTGCGCGCTCGCAACCGTCGTGCTCGGCATCGTCATCGCGGCGACCTCCCTCGCGTGGGCGTGGATCGTCATTCCGGCCGCCGCGCTCGTCGCTTCCCTGGCTACCTCCCGCGTCGCCGCCGTGCGCTCCCAGCGTGCCTCCGAACGCGAACTCGAGCTGCTGACCAAGCTCCGCGGCGGCGTGCGTGGCGCTGGGCGCGCTACTGCTGCCGCCCCTGCGGAGCCTCAGGTGCCGGTGGCCGAGGAGGCCGTCGAGGCCGCTGTCGAGGTTTCCGAACCCCAGACGGTCTCCGTCCCCTCCCTCGTCTTCAACGTCGAGGTGCCCGAGGTCCTCGAGGTCGCTGACACCCCGGCCCGCGCCTGGACCGTCGCGCCGATCCCCGCGCCCACCTACGCCTCGCGCGAGCGCGTGCGCGGCCGCATCGTCCACGCCGACACCGACCTGCGCGGCATCCCGCGCATCGCCGGCGCCGTCCCGGCCCGCCCGATCGCCCGGACCGCCCAGCTGGGTGCCCGCTCCACCGCGGAGGTCGTGGCTGATCAGGCCGTCGCCCTCGACCTGGATGCCGTCCTGGACGCGCGACGCGCCCAGTAGTAAACGAATCGTTGTGATGCCGCGCCGCGGGCCTTCGGGCTCGCGGCGCGGTCGCGTGTGGGGCGGTTGGATCCATTGGATTGGATGCCCGTACTCCAAGAGTCGGGAGCTGTGTCGTCCATCGTGGGCGTCCGTATGTGGGTATTCGTGAATGGCACGCTGCGTAGAGTATTCGCAGCGCGTGCTCGTCAATCGTGCGCTTCGCGGAGTGCGCAGCAGGGTACTCGTGAATGCCCCGCTGCTTAAGTCCTCGCTCTCTTTAGTTCCCTCCCCGTGTCATGCCGCACGCGGCGGTGGTCGGCTTGCATGGCTGATTGTGATGGTGCTAAGCTGTTCGAGTCCTTGGGGCTATGGCGCAGTTGGTAGCGCGTCTCGTTCGCAATGAGAAGGT
>ERZ772917.344-NODE-344-length-33423-cov-105.417436_pt1 | contig 33423 bp, 30 predicted proteins | sample MGYA00511187_ERZ772917 | MGnify/ENA primary metagenome ERZ772917 (study PRJEB29015, sample SAMEA2737925) | human oral metagenome | biome: human oral; feature: human-associated habitat; material: dental | place: China | collected 2012 ...
ATGCTGACGCGGCCTCCACTATCGAGCAGGTGCGGTGGTCGAGGGCGGCGTGCGTCGTGACCCCGGCCGGCAGGCTCGTGCGGGCGGTTGACACCGGCCACTTCCCCGAGGATCCGATGTGGTTCGACGGCACCCCGACCGCAGCGGGTCATTGGTGGTGCCCGGTGTGCGGGCAGGCGTGGCCGTGCGCGTCGCGTCGTCTGGAGGTCGAGGCCGTCACCGCCGACGTTGACGTTGACCCGATGGCCGCTTGGGCGGACGGGCTGGTGGCGTCATGAGTGGTACTGCTCGTCGTCGTCCGGTCTCGACGCGTTGGAAGGTGTTCCAGCTGCTGGACCGGTTGCGCAGGCTGGGGTGGGGGCCGCTGGCCGGTACCCCGTGGAAGGGCGCCAGGGCGGTCCTTGCGGGCCTGGCCTCACGCCTGAACTACCTGTCAGGGACCGGCACCACCACCATTGAGCAGGTGGCTGCGGCCGCCGGCTACGGGATGCGCTGGACCCGTCAGTGCCTCAACGACCTGGAGGACATGGGCCTGATCGAGTGGCGGCGCGGCGGCGTGGTCTACGGCCGCCCCACCCCCAGCGTGTTCCGCCTGAACAAGGCGATGCTGGTGGATCTCATCAACGCTGCTGAGGTCACCCGCTCCGCCACCGTCGCGGCGTTCGCTGCGGCTACCCGCGCTCGTCTGGCATCGATCCGCTCGGTGCGGCTCGTCAGGGCCCGGCGCACCGCCCCGGTAGCGCACGTGCACGGCGTGGTCGAGCGACCAGCACCCCGCCCGGCCCCGCTCCCACCAGCCCATGCGGCAGTGGCTGCCAGCCCCTCCTCTAGAGGGGGAGCCCGTAGGGCATCCGCCCCCCGACCAGAGCATTGCGCACCCACCACCGTGCGTGTGGTGGACCCCAGACCACCAGCACCCAGAGCGGTTCCCGAGGACCTCGCGGGCCTGAGCGGCCCGGCCCTGGCCCGAGCCACGCTCGCAGCGATCACAAGGAGCAGACGATGGTGAGCACCGAGGGCCTGACCCCGTGCATCCACGGGCACCCCGACTACAGGCTGTGCCGTCGCTGCCAGGACGCCCTGACCAGAAGCGCGGCCGCTACAGCCCGCACCAGCCCGCGCCGTCGTCGCGCTGCGCGCGAGGCAAGGACGAGGAACAGCAGCACGAGCAGCGTGGTGGTCCCGGCTCCCAGCACACCACCACCACCGCCGTCGCCTCCGGCTAGCGCTGCGACTATCGCTGCTGCTCGTCAGGCCGCAGCTGCGGCTACCGCTCGTGCTGTCCAGGCGGTGACCGCTCAGCGGCGGGCCGAGGCAGACCGTCGTGCTCGCGCTCGGCAGGACGTGGTGCGTGAGGCGATGCAGGCCCTCGCCCGGTCCGAGGGAAGGACGCGGGCGTGAGTGGGTGGGGAGGCAGCGCGGTACGCCGGGCTCGTGAGCAGGTGCTGGCTACCTACGGTCCGGTGTGCTGGCTGTGTGGTGGGGCGATCCCGCTGGACGTTGCGCGGACCTCGCCCGATGGGCTGACCGTGGATCACGTCGTGCCTCGGTCTCGTGGTGGTGGTGACGAGCTGGCGAACCTGCGGCCGGCTCATCGTCACTGCAACGTCAGCCGGCAGGCCCGCCCGCCCTCGTCGGTTCGTCCTCGTCGTCGTGCTGTGGTCACGGCGTCGTCGTGGCCGGGCCTGACCTGCTGACCGGCCGGCCGTCGTTTTCTGAGCCTGCTGGCGGGCAGTCCCCGCCCCCATCTGCCTTCTCCCCCCGGCGCCCCGATTAACCGGGCCGCGCCAGCCCGTAACCACCACGAAAGGACACGAAATGACCACGAACGCCCCCGGCCTGTTCGCTCTGCCCGAGGACCGGGCGGGGGACAGCCACCAGGGAGAGATCGAGCAGGCCGTGCGCACCGCGTTCGACGACCTGGAGCAGGCCGGGACCCTGGGACCTATCGAGCGGGCGAAGAGGGCCGCGCTGATCAAGGCCGCTGCCGGTCTGGACCGTGGCCTGTCCGCTGCGAAGGTCTCGGTCGCTACCTCTACCGTCCTCAAGCAGGTCCTGGAGGGGCTGGACACCCTGCCCCGCCCGGCCGCTGGCACGGACCTGGAGCTCGACGCCTTCGATGCCTCGCTCGCTGCGCTGACCGCTGACGCTCTCAAGGCCCGCTCGTGAACGCTGTCCCGAAGTACGCCACCACCCGCACGCCGGCCAACCCGACCTTCGGTGCTCGTATCGCTGCGACCGCCGCGTTCATGGGCGGCTTGCTCATGCCCTGGCAGCGGCAGGTCGCCGACGTCGCTCTAGAGCTCGACCCCACCAACCCGGGCGCGTTCCGCTACCCCGTCGTCGTGGTGTCCGTGCCCCGCCAGGCCGGTAAGTCGTTCCTGCTGCGCGCGGTCATGGTCGACCGGATGATGGCCTACCGGAATCACGAGATTCTGATGACCGCGCAAACAGGAAAAGACGCGCGGAAAAGGTGGAAGCAGATCAACACGGCACTCAGGACAGAAAAAAGACCGGGATACTTCCGTACCTACGCCTCGCAGGGGTCAGAGCGCACCGAGTACGTGCGCACCGGCTCCTTCATCAGCCCGTTCGCTCCTACACCCAAGAGCATCCACGGTGACTCGCTGCACCTGGTGACCGTGGACGAGGCGTGGGCCTTCGACTCCGAGTCAGGGCTCGCGCTGGAGACCGCGATCAACCCGTCACAGCTGACGATCAAGGACTCGCAGCTGTGGATCGTTTCGACCAAGGGCACAACGAGCTCTGCGTACCTGAACAACCTCATCCGAGCGGGCCGTGAAGCGGTCAAGGACCCGACGGCGAGAATGGCGTACTTCGAGTGGTCGGCGGACGAGGAAAAGGCCGAGCAGGACCCCTACTCCGACGAGACCCTCTCCTTCCACCCGGCCGTCGGTCACACGCAGACGATGGACAAGATCAGGTCCCTGGCCACGGGCGACGTCTCCGCGTGGCGCCGCTCCATCCTGAACCTGGAGACCCTGACCGACACCACCGTGATCGACCTCGCCGTGTGGGACTCCCTGGCCGCTGGCGCAGAGCGGCCGGTCCCGCCGCCGTCGAGGGCGGCGATCGCGTTCGACGTCGCTGCTGACCGGTCTGCCGCGACCATCGCTGCCGGCTGGATCTCGGACGGGGCGCTGAACGTTGCCGTGCTCGCGTCCGCTGCCGGTGTGGAGTGGCTGCGCCCGCGCCTGCGGTCGCTGGCCGCCGCCGGCTACCGGTGGGTCGGCGCGGACGACGCCGGCCCCACCCGCACCGTCGCCGCTGACCTCATCGACGAGGGCCTGGACCTGAGCGTGCTGAGCCCGCGCGAGTACGCCACCGCGACGCAGCTCTTCCTGGACCGGGTGCGTGACGGTGACCTCGTGCACGACGGCGCCGACATCCTGCGCGAGAACCTCACCGCTGCTACCACCCGCACCCTCGCCGGGGTCAGCGCGTGGGACACCAACCGGTCCGCCGGCCCTATCGACGCCCTGCGTGCCGTGACCGTCGCGGCCTGGGCGGCGTCCCAGCCCGCTCCTGATCCGATCCAGATCTTCTAGAAAGGCCCGCAGTCGTGTCTGTTCGTGTTGACCGCTCCCCGTCCACCTGTCTGCCGGTGTGCTCGTGCGGCTGGCGTGGCCTGCCGTCACCGACCATGGAAGCCGCCCTGATCGAGGCCCGCCACCACGAGCAGCGAGCCCACTACGGCGACCAGCACGCCGCTGACGCCCTGCGTAAGTGGCGCGCGCGACACGCCGACCGGTGAACAGTTCGTCCGCCCGCCCTCGTCCAATGGTCACGTGAGCCTCATCGCCCGCGCCGCCCGCCGCCTCGTCCTCGCCACCCGGGACGACGACGGCGCGCCCGCCGGTGTCCTACCGCCCCCGCGCCGGCCGGCCACCACCACCACCGCCGTGACCTCGCCCGCACAGGCGCTGGCCCTGGACTCGGTGTACCGGTGCGTGTCCGTGATCCAGACCGCCGCGAAGCAGCTGTCCCTGGACGTGTGGCGCCGCGACACCGCCACCGGTGAGAGCGTGCTGCTGGACGAGGCGGACGTGCCCGCGATCCTCACCCGCCCCGCGCCCGACACCGACCAGACCGACCTCATCGCCGAGACCATCGCGTCCCTCGCGCTGCGCGGCAACGCCTACTGGCTCGTGACCTCCGACCGTGACGGGCGCGCCACCGGCATCCGCGTGCTCGACCCGCTCGACTGCACCCCCACCATCAACCGCTGGACCGGCGAGCGCACCGTGCGCTGGCACGGACGCACCTGGAAGCCCGAGCAGCTCCGACACCTGCGCCTGCTGCGCGTGCCCGGCGACCCCGAGGGCCTGGGCCCCATCCAGGCCTGCGCCCGCGCCCTGGGCGGCGCCACCCAGATGAGCGAGTACGTCTCCCAGTGGATCACCGACTCCGGTGTCCCCACGGGCGTGCTGTCCACTGACCAGACCATCACCGCCGAGCAGGCACAGGAAGCCAAGACCCGCTGGAACGAGTCCAACAGCCCCGGCCAGGGCGTGGCCGTCCTCGGTAACGGCCTGTCCTACGCCCCCCTGTCCCTCAAGCCCTCAGAGGTCCAGTTCCTAGAGACCCGCGCCTTCGACGTCCTGGCCGTCGGACGCATGTTCGGCGTGCCCGCGCACATGCTCCTGGCCGCCGTGCCCGGAACCTCCATGACCTACCAGAACGTCGGCGACGCCGCCCTGGACTTCATCCGCTGGACCGTCATGGCCTACCTGCGCGAGATCGAGGCCGCCCTGACCAAGGTCATGCCCCGCACCACCACCGTGCGCTTCAACCTCGACGTCCTCCTGCGCGCCGACGCCTCCACCCGCATGAGCACCCACGCCACCGCCATCACCGCCGGCGTCTACGACCCCGCATGGGCGCGCCGTATCGAGGGCATCCCCACCACCGCCACCAAGGAGACCGACGCATGAGCACCGCGACCCTGCGCACCCGTGAGTTCACCCTGCGCACCCGTGAGTTCACCCTGCGCGCCCAGACCGACGACGACCAGCGCACCGTCACCGGCCTGGCCGTGCCCTACGACGACGAGATCGAGCTGTACGAAGGAATGTTCGAGTCCGTCGCCCCCGGAGCCTTCCGCGCCCCCGACCCCTCCGCCACCGCCATGAAGCTGCTGTGGCGCCACGACGAGCCCATCGGCCTGATCACCGAGGCCGAGGACACCGACGACGGCCTGACCATCACCGCACGCATCTCACGCACCACGCGCGGCGACGAGGCCTACGCGCTGCTGCGTGACGGCGTGATCGACCGCTTCTCCATCGGCTTCGTCTCCCTGGCCCGCGAGGAGACCCACGACGAGGACGGCAGCTACCACATCCGTCACACCGCCATCGAGGTCCGCGAGGTCTCCCTCGTGCCCTGGCCCGCCTACTCCGCCGCCACCGTCACCGACATCCGCACCGCACCCACCGTCACCCACCTGGAGGACCCCATGACCAACACCGCCCCCGCCGCCGTCGCCTCTGACGCCATGATCGAGGTCCGTGAGGCCCTCACCGACCTCAAGCGCGACGTCGACGCCCTGCGCACCCTGACCACCACGCCGCCCGCACCCGTCACGGACACCCGCTCCGCCGGCGAGGTCCTCAAGGCCATCGCCGCCGGCGACACCGCCACCATCGAGCAGTACAACGAGCTCGTCGCCCGCGCCTGGAGCGGCACCACCACCACCGACGACCCCACCGCCGCGAAGGCCGCGTGGGTCGGAGACCTCACCCGCATCTTCGAGCTCGTCGACCCCGTCAAGGCCCTGTTCTCCACCGGCACCCTGCCGGCCGAGGGCATGAGCGTGGAGTACGCCGAGCTCGCATCCAACTCCATCACCATCGCCGAGCAGGCCAAGGAGGGCGACGACCTGCCCATGGGCAAGGTCTCCCTGGCCCTCAAGAACGCCGCCATCAAGACCTTCGGCGGCTACACCACCCTGTCCCGCCAGGCCATCGAGCGCACGCGCCTGAACATCCTCAACGCCCACCTCGACGCCATGACCAAGGCGGCCGCCAAGACCAGCGCCACCTACTTCAACGGCGTCTACGCCAACGCCGTCAAGGAGCGCGCCTCCGCCGCCATCACCATCAGCAAGGCCGCCGACGCCCTGCGGTGGGGCGACCTCGCCGCCATGGTCGTTGACGCCGCCGCCGCGTTCTCCGACCAGGTCCTGCCCCTGGACGGCCTCATCGTCGACAAGGCCACCTTCAAGGCCCTGGCCGCCCTGACCGGCTCCGACGGCCGCCCCCTGATGAGCGTGTCCGGCACCGGAGCCAACACCGCCGGCACCCTCAACCTCACCGGCCTGGCCGGCACCCTCGTCGGCGTCACCGTCACCCCGAACCTGCGCCAGACGACCGACGCGCTGGGCGCGGGCGTCGTCGGCGCCTTCTACACCGCCACCGCCATCCGCAGCTACGAGTCCAGCCTCGTCCAGCTCCAGGACGAGAACATCGTCAACCTCACCAAGTCCTTCTCCGTCTACCGCTACGGAGGCGCCGCCGTCGAGGTCCCCGCCGGCCTCGTGCCCCTCAAGATCGGCGCCTGAGCATGACCCCGCCGGACCCGGAAGCGACGGCAAAGGCCCTGGCCGCCTACGTCGGTGACGTGCCCGTCACCGACTACCTGACCGGCTGCGTGGCCACGGCCACCGACCTCGTCACCCGCTACATCGGTACGGCCACCGTGCCCGAGCACGTACTCACCCGGGCCGTGATCGAGGTCAGCGCCGAGCTCTACCACCGTCGCAGCGCCCCCAACGGCGTCAAGTCCTTCAACGACCTGGACGGCGTGGCCACCGTCCGCGTGGCCCGCGACGCCCTCGTCGCCGGACGGCCGCTGCTCGACCCCTACCTCAAGATGGCGTTCGCATGAGCACCGGCCCCATCGCCTACGCCCGCGCCGACCTGGCCACAGCACTGTCCCAGGCCACCAGCCTGCCCGTGCACGCCAGCGTCCCCGAGCGGCTCGACCCGCCCTGCGTCGTCATCACCGAGGGCACCCCCCTCCTGGAGCCCGCCACCGACCATGGCCACCGGGCCGTCACCGTCCGCCTCGTCGCCAACATCGTCGAGGCCCCCACCGACGCCGCTCTCGCTCTCACCCGCCTCGACCAGCACGTCGACCAGACCGTCACCGGCCTGTGGAACGAGTACATGGCCACCGTCGACGCCTACACCACCGTCACCGGAGCCGACGGCCAGCGCTACCTGGCCGCCACCGTCAACACCACCACCACCCTCATCCTCTAGGAGACCCTCATGGCCGTCACCAAGAACACGCGCGTCCTGGGCAACCGCCTGGGCCTGACCATCGCCGGAACCGACTACTGGAGCGACCTCGCCTCCTACGAGCTCGCGCCCTCCGACTCCGACTCCGACGTCCTGACCTTCGCGGACGCCGCCTCCGGCTCCTCCTCCGCCTGGACCCTCAAGGGCAAGGCCATCGTGTCCTTCGACAACGGCTCCTTCTGGGACTACGTGTGGGCCAACGCCGGCAAGACCGTCGGCTTCGTCCTCGCCCCGCTGGGCAACAAGACCGCGACCGCCAAGGCCCCCCACTTCAAGGGCAACGTCAAGATCGGCACCAAGCCGTCGGTGTCCTCCGAGGCCGGCGACTCCAAGGGCGCCGTGTTCGAGTTCGAGTGGAAGGTCGAGGGCGAGCCCGAGAAGGTCACAGCCACCTCCACCATGGGCACCGGCAACTACGAGGACGCCACCTCATGACCGGCATCCTCGACGGCCGCGTCAACCTCGACGCCGGCTCAGTCAGCGTCACCGGCATCAAGGCGCTCCTGAAGGACGCCGAGGCCGTCGGCGTGGCCGTCGAGGACCTCAAGGCCCTCACCTACCGGCTGGGCCTGCCCATCGCGGCCCTCGCACGCTCCCTGGCCCCCAAGGACTCCGGCCGCCTCGCCGCCGCCATCAAGGTCTCCAAGTCCAAGCGCAAGGTCATGGTCCGCGTCGGATCCGCCTCCCGCCTGCCCTACGCCGGCGTCACCCACTGGGGCCGCGACGCCCACTCCGGCCCCCGCTTCCTCTCCGTCGCAGAGGAACGCCTGCGCCCCCGCACCTTCGCCGACTTCGGCGAGGGCATCAAGACCCTGCTCGACAAGCACAACTGGTAAAGGACACCCACCATGACCACGCCCACCACTACCGCCCCCGCCGTGGACACCTCCACCCTCGACCCCGTCGACATCAGCGCCCTCACCCTCGGTGAACTCGCCTACTTCGAGCGCCGCTCGGGTATCTCCCTGGCCTCCTTCGGGGAGGACGGCACCCCCGTGGCCGGCCCCCTCATGGTCCTGGTGGGCATCGCCCTGTTCCGCACCGGCGCCTACCCCACGCCCGAGGCCGCCCAGAAGGCCGCCGAGGACGTGCCCATGAACGAGGCCGAGCGCCTCATCCTCATCAAGGACAAGGACACCGCCCAGGGGGAATGAGCGGGCGGCCGGACGACCCGTACGCCGACGTGATCGCCGTCCTCGCCGTCGACGCCCACATCGCCCCCTGGGACGCCCGCAACCGCCTGACCATCGCCGACGCGCAGGCGATCCTCGACCTCCTCCAAGCCCGAGCCGACGCAGACCAGAAAGGCAGGTGAGCCGTGGCCGGCCACGTCGTCAAGGTCTCAGTCGTCGCGGAGACCAAGCAGTTCTCCCGCGCCTTCAAGAACCTCGCCAACAACACCGGCCTGACCCGCCTGGCCGACGCGGGCCGCGCCGCCGTCGGCGTGCTCGCCCGCGTCGGCGCGGCCGGCGCCATCGCCCTCGCAGGACTCGCCACCCGCGCCACCATGGCCGCCGCCGACCTGGAGCAGTCCACCGGCTCCATCCAGGCCGTCTTCAAGGACACCGCCAGCGTCATCCAGGACCTGGCCTCTACCGCCTCCACGTCAGTGGGCCTGACACGCAACGAGTACCAGGAGCTCGCTACCGTCCTGGGCTCGCAGCTCAAGAACGGCGGCACGGCCATGTCCGACCTCGCCGACCAGACCAGCAACCTCATCACCCTCGGAGCCGACCTGTCCTCCATGTTCGGAGGAACCACCGCCGAGGCCGTCGGCGCCCTGTCCAGCGCCCTCAAGGGCGAGCGCGACCCCATCGAGCGCTACGGCGTCACCCTCAAGCAGGCCATGATCGACGCCCGCGCCGCCGAGCTCGGCTTCGCCGACGTCTCCTCCGCGTCCGCCCAGCAGGCAGCCACGCTCTCGCTGATCATGGAGCAGACCGCCGACGCGCAGGGCAACTTCGCCCGCGAGGGCGACACCCTCTCCCACCAGATGCAGGTCCTCAAGGCCAACCTCGGCAACCTCGCCGCCGAGGCCGGCACCGTCCTGCTTCCCTACGTCACCCGCGTGGTGGCCTTCTTCAACTCACGGTTCACTCCCGCCGTCGACACCGTCAAGACGTTCGTCTCCGACCGCCTGCTACCCGCCCTGCGCTCCCTCGCCGCCGACCTGTCCGCCACCCTGGGCCCCCGACTCGACGCCCTCGCCACCATCTTCGAGACCGTCATCAAGCCCGCCCTGGCCTCCTTCGTGGAGTGGATCGGCACCAAGGCCCCGCCCGCCCTGGCCACCACCAAGCAGCTCATCGCCGACTACGGGCCCGCCCTGGCCGCCGCCGCCACCACCCTCTACGCCTTCTACGCCGGATGGAAGACCTTCAACACGGTCAAGACCATCATCGCCTCCGTCAAGACCGCCATGGTCGCCCTCAACGCCACCATGGCCGCCAACCCCATCATCCTCATCGCCCTGGCCGTCGCCGCCCTCGTCGCCGGCTTCGTGCTCCTCTACCAGCACTGCGAGACCTTCCGCACCGCCGTCCAGACCGCCTGGCAGGCCATCCAGGACGCCGCCAGCGTCGTCGTCGACTGGTTCCAGACCAACGCCATGCCGGTGCTCAGCACCATATGGGACGGCGTCAAGGAAGGCGCCGCCGTCGTCAGCGACTGGTTCACCAACACGTTCCTGCCCGCCCTACAGGGCGTGTGGACCAGCATCAGTGACTTCGCCACCACCGCCTGGACATACGTACAGGCCGCGTGGGACACCGTCGGCGCCCCCGTCGCCGACATCATCATCAGCATCTTCCAGGGCGTCGCCTCCCAGTGGTCGACCATCTGGGACGGCATCCAGACCGTCCTGTCCGGCGCCTGGGAGATCATCTCCACCATCATCACCACCGCCCTAGGCGTCATCCAGGGCATATTCACCGCCGCCACCGCGATCCTGCGCGGGGACTGGGCGGGCGCCTGGGAGGCCATCAAAGGCATCGCCTCCACCGTGTGGGAGGGCATCAAGGGCGTCGTCAACGGCGCACTGAGCGTCGTCCAGGGCGTCATCAGCGGCGCCCTGGGCGTGATCCGGGGCGCGTGGTCCGGCGCCTGGAACGGCATCAGCAGCCTGCTGTCCGGCGTCTGGAGCGGCATCAGCTCCGCCGTCTCCTCCGGTATCAGCAGCGTCGTCTCCACCGTCCGCACCCTGCCGTCCAAAGCACTGTCCGCCCTGTCCGGGATCGGCTCCACCCTCGTGTCCGCCGGCCGCAACCTCATCCAGGGCTTCATCAACGGCATCAAGAACATGATCGGCTCGGTCAGGGACACGCTCTCCTCCCTCACCTCCTCCCTGACGTCCTGGAAGGGCCCCGAGTCCCTCGACAAGGTCCTGCTGACCCCCTCCGGCCGGTGGATCATCGAGGGCCTCATCCGAGGCCTGGAGTCCCGCTACAGCGCGGTGCGCGCCTCGCTGCGCGGCCTGACCGGAGACATCGCAGCCACCGACATGCCCTCCCTGCGCGTGCCCACGCCCGGCGCCCACACCACCGGCCCCGGCACCAGCCAGCCGGCGGTCACCATCATCGTCCAGGCACTGACCCCCTCACCCGAGATCGGCCGCCAGGTCGAGACCGCCCTGAACCAGTGGTGGACCCTCAACGGACGGAGGGCCATCGCATGAAATCCCTGGCCAGCCCCACCGGAACCACCATCCACCGCTCGACCCCCACCGAGTGGGCCGGCGCCAGCACCGTCAGCCCCGCCGGCACCATGACCGCCACCGGCCCGGCCTCCCTGAACTGGAGCCCCCCGCCCCTGCGCCCCGGCCGCCCCCACGCCCTCACCGTCCAGGTCTGGGCCACCCCCTGGACCCCGACCGACACCACCACCACCGTCGTCATCCAGGGCCACACCACCCGCGTCAAGGCACGCACCTGGACCACCATCACCCGCCAGATCGACACCACCCGGCCCGTGACCGTGACCCTGGCCGCCACCAGCACCGCCTCCGCCACCGTCACCGTCACCACACCCGACACCCTGCCCGAGCGCCCCACACCCGCTGACGTGCTCGCCGTCGACGCCTGGCTGCCGATCCCCACCACCGCCCTGCGCTGGGACATCGGCCGGTGGGAGCGCGCCGCCTGGCAGACCACCCGGCCCGTGCCCGGCACCCTCGTGTGGGACGTCGGCGCCTGGGACGCCACCCGGTGGGAGGACCAGGACCTGATCGAGACCTGGACCCCGATCCTGGGGCCCGGCACCCGCCTGACCGTCTCACGCGGCCCCAACGCCACCGGCCCCGTCCTGACCGCCCAGGCCGGCACCCTCGTCCTACACGCCACCGACGACCTCAACCCCCGTGCCCTGGGCATGCACTGGGGAACGCCCCTGCGCGTCTACCACTGGCCCACCGCCACCCTCATCTGGAGCGGGTGGGTCACCGACCTGGCCACCACCCCCACCAAACGCGGACGCGGCACCACCACTATCACCGGCGCCGACACCGTCGCCCGGCTCGTGGCCACCACCCGCTACGGCGCCCGCCCCGACTCCGGCCGCACCGAGACCTGGCGCCAGCGCGCCGCCCGCCTGTGGCTCAGCGCCCCCACCGACCTGCCCGGCCTCGACGTCATCACCACCTCCGACGCCCCCGTGTGCCCCACCGTGTGGGAGACCTCTCTGGCCGCGCACCTCGACGCCCTGGCCGCGACCACCGCCGGCGCCTGGACCGTCACCCGCAGCGGGCGCGTCCAGCTGCACGCCACCCTGCCCACCACCCCACCCGACCTGACCCTGACCGACACCCACGACACCACCGGCCCCGGCACCATCATCGCCTACACCGCCGGCCCCTCGACCTGGAGCGCCAGCAACGTGCTCGCCGCCATCGAGGCCACCACCCACGACGCCGCCCCCGACCAGGAAGGCCAGTGGCGCGCCGCCGACCGCACCGCCACCGTCACCGAGCCCACCACCACAGTCTCATGGGGCGGCACTACCGCCCGCGTCGACGTCCTGACCCCCTCCGAGGGCACCGCCCTCGAAGACGCGGCCCGCCGGCTCCTGCGCCGAGCCCCGACCGCACCCCTGCTCGAGACCGCCCAGTGGTGGCCCGCCCACGACCGCCACCACGCCCCCGGCCCCGCGATGGCCCACGCCGCAGCCCTGGACCCCCTCACACCCGTCACCGCCATCGCCCGAGGCGAGCACCAGACCTCCCTGACCGCCCGCATCACCCACGACATCACCCCCACCACCTGGCGCACCACCACCACCCTGACCACCCGCACCGACCCCGAGGAGACCCCGTGAAGACGTTCATCGCAGGCGAGATCGCCAGCGCCGCCGACGTCAACGCCAACTTCAACGAGCTGGCCACCGCCATCAAGACCATCACCACCCCGACCACCGCCGTCCTCGCCGCCGAGGCCGGATGGGCCTTCGACACCTCCAGCGGCACGGTGATCACCGCCGGCGCCGTCCACACCATCCCCCTCACCATCAAGCGCACCGCCGGTGCCTTCACCACCCAGGTCGGCGGCACCTTCAACCTCGCGTCCGTGCCCGCCAACGTCCAGGTCCCCGACAAGGACTGGACCGTCGTCGGCTCCATCAGCTGCGACGGCTACCAGCACCCCCTCGTCTACCGCACCGCCACCCGCAGCATCCAGGTCGTGCCCACAGCCGCCGCCTCATGGTCCGGCGCCTGGTGCTACGGCCTGGCCACCTGGATCGCCTAACCCACCACCGAAAGGAACACCGACATGGCACTCGCTAACGAGGCCGCATGGACGATGCGGCAGATCTGCGACTACGACGACATCGGCTACTCCCAGCCCGGACGCTGGGAGATCTACCCCGGCGGCACCACCGACTGCTCCGCCGCCTGCGCCAGCTCCTACAACTCCGCCGGCCTCGCCCCCGAGTTCCCCCGCGACACCTACACGGGCAACCTCCGCCCCTACTCGCAGGAGCGGGGCTTCGCAGTCCTGGACTACGCCGAGGTCGGCCCCTACCCCGACAACCTGGCCGTCGGCGACATGCTCCTGTCCGAGGCCGCCAGCGGCGGCACCGGGCACGTCGCCATGGTCACCGGACACAACGAGCTCAGCGAGGCGTGGATCAGCGAGACCGGCGACATCGACGGCGCCCCCGGAGACCAGACCGGAGGCGAGACCAGGACCGTGACCATGACCAGCCACCCCCTGACCCTGGCCGGCTCCTGGACCCACCTGCTGCGCCCGCCCGCCGGCGGCGACGACACCACCCCCACCCAGACCACCCCAACCACCAACACCACTATCACCACTCAGGAGGACACCATGTACCTGATCCGCACCGTCGCCCCGTGGGGCGACTACGTGTACGCAACCATCTGCCTCGCCGGCATCGGCGGCGCCGACGCCAAGACCCAGGCGGAGGCCGACTACCTCTACCCCGTCATCGGGGTGCGCCCCGTCGGCTGGCAGACCTACGAGGAGCTCATCCGCCTCGCCTGGGTCGCCCACAAGCAGGCCCTGGCCTCCATCGGCCAGGCCATGGGCGAGTCCATCGACGACGCCGTGCGCCGCGTCGTCGAGGCCACCCGCCCCGCCGGGGAGGTGACGGCCTGATGACCGCCACCGCTACCGCCCTCGCCACGGCTCCTGCCGTGCTCGCGCTCGTCCAGCTCGCGAAGGACACCGGCCTGCCCACCCGCCTGGCCGCACCGCTCGCCGTCGTGCTGGGCGTCCTGCTCTCCGTCGCCGACCACACCCTGGCCGGCACCGGCCTCTACAACGCCGCCTCCAGCGGCCTCATCCTCGGACTCGCGGCCGCCGGCCTCTACGACGCCGCCCGACTCGCAGCACCCAAGCCGACGACGACGCCGGGGCTCACCACCCCGTGAGCCCGCACGCCATCGCGGACGCGATCGCCGCCCTCGCCGCCATCGGCGGCCTGGGCGGCATCGCCTCCGTCCTCACCTCCCTCACCGCTCTACGCCGCCACCGCGACACCGCCACCGACATCGAGGCACAGATGCGCCCCAACCACGGCACATCCATGCGCGATGCCATCGACCGGATCGAGCACGGCCTAGACGACCTACGAGACTCCCACCAGGACCTCTCACGACGCCTCGGAGCAGAGCTCGGAGCCCTCCGACGCCAGTCAGACCGCGAGCACGCCGACTACGACGCCCGCCTACGCCACCTCGAGCACCACCACGCCGACTAAGCCGCCGGCGCCCACGCCCCGCCCGCCGCACGCCTCACCGCGTCGGCGGGCGGACGCACATACCGCTGCGTCGTGGCCACGCTCGCGTGCCCGAGCAGCGTGCTCACCGCCAGAAGATCGCGGTCCACCGCGTAGGAGAGCGTCGCGAACCGATGCCGCAACGGGTGCAAGGTCCAGCCGTCCGGCAGCGCCCGGGTCCCGATCTTGCCGACGTAGCGCGGCGTGAGATGACCGGTAGCGGTCCGGTCCGACGGGAACGCCCAACCGTCACCGCCCTCGCCGTCGAGCAGCAGCCTGAGCTCTCTGGCGAGAACAGGCGACAGCGGCACGATGCGCCGGCGGCCGCCCTTGCCGTGCACGAGCAGCGATGATCCGGCAAGGTCCTCGACGACATCACGGGCGTGGACCTGCGCTATCTCCGCTCGACGTAGACCCGCCTCAGCCGCGAGGCGCACGATGACCCGCCCCCGTAGGTCCGACACGGCCAGGGCCCGACGATACGCATCCTCCGGCGCCGGCCGAGGGCACGGCGGCGACGGCCTCACTGACGGCAGCGCAGTAGCAGGGGAGTGGTCCAGCCGACCCGACACCACCGCCCACCGGTAGAACGTCCGGCACGCCGCGTAGTTCGACCGACGGGTCTCCGCCGCCCAGTCAGCACCACCGGCCCACGCCGTCAGATCATCCTCCGTGACCTCCCACGGGGACCCGCCCAGCGCCCGCGCCAGGCGCCGCAACTGATCGGTGCGTGTCTCTATCGTCTGAGCCGACCGTCCAGCCGCCCGCAGGGCAAGAGTCCAGTCATTGATCGGGCCAGCCCAGGCGTGGGGGACCGGCAGGGATTCGAGTGTCATGCGCAGCGAGATACCCGAGAAGCCCGCCAATCCGCCAATCTGACAACATTGGCTCCCAACCAGAAGGTTGGGGGTTCGAATCCCTTCGGGCGCACTGACGCCCCGTCATCGGCTACACCAGCCGGTAGCGGGGCGTTTTCCATGCCCGGCACCTGGCGGACGGGCCCCGAGCCCACGGCCTCGCGCTGGGGTGCTGCGCGGGTGGTGGGCCCGGGACCGTGGTGTGAACGGCTGTCAGCCCGTGGTGGTCAGGAGCCTGCCGGGGCCGGGGGGACCACCGGGTAGCGGGGCTCGGCGGGGCAGACCGTGCCGTACCTGGGCAGCGTGCCGTCCACGAGGAAGTCGCTGATGGACGAGCGGGCGCAGGAGTTGCCGATCGACCCGTGGATGGGGGCGTTGACCGTGAGCAGTCGGCCGTTGTCGAGCTGGCTGACGAGGGACGTGGCCCACGGGTAGGGGGTGGAGAAGTCGTCGTAGTTGCCCGTCACGAGCACGTCCGGCGAGCCCGTGCCGTGGATCGGCTCGGGAGACTCAGCGTTCTCGTTGTGGCCCCAGCCGGCGCAGACGGCCTGCATGTAGGACCGGTTCACGCTGGTGCCCATGAAGAACGTCAGGTTCGAGCCGGCGTTGACGGGCCAGGCGGCCTGGACCTCGGCGGCGTGGGCGTCCCAGGAGGCCTCGTCCCCCTCGACCGCGTAGTCGGAGCAGTGGACACCGAGGAATGCGAAGGTGCTGTTCCACGCCGAGACCACGTCCTCGCGGGTCGGGGCCTCGGCAGTCTGGACGGGCGTCTTGCCGCCGCTGGCGGCCGTCTTGATCGCGGCGTAGGACTGCGCCAGCAGGGTGCCGTCGCCGGTGCTCATGGCGTCGGCGAGACCGTCCATGAGGGTCGGCCAGTAGTCGCGGTGAGAGTAGACGGAGATGTCCTTGACCCAGCTGAGGGCGGTGGCGGAGTCGACGGTGTCGGTGGTGCCCTCCACCGGCAGCGGGGCGGCGTCAAGACCGGCGATCCACTCGGCGAGCTCGTTCTTGCCCTCCTCGGGGGTGCCGCTCAGGGGGCTGTCCCCCGTGTCCATCCACTGCTCGACGAAGGTGCGCAGCTGGTACTCGTAGTGCGCGATGTTGTCGTCGTGGATCTGGGTCATGGAGATCGAGGGGTCCATGGCGGAGTCCAGGACCATGGCCCCGGCGTTGAGGGGGAAGTCCTCCAGGTACTCGGCGCCCAGGTAGGTGCCGTAGGAGATGCCCAGGTAGTTGAGCGACTCGTCGCCCACGACGGCGCGCATGAGGTCGAGGTCGCGCACGACGTCGTTGGTGCTCATGTGGTCGAGGATCTCGGGCACCTCCGAGTACTGGGCGCACCTGTCGGCCAGCTCCTGGCCGGCGGCGACCTGGCCGGCCGCGTCAACAGGCGCGGGCTCGTTGAGAATCTCCTCCGCCCCCGCGGCGTGGGTGGTGTCGGCGGGGTCCGCCGTCGACTCGTCGGGCTGGGCCAGCTGCCCGCCAGAGGCCAGGGCGAGCACGGCGTCGAGCTCCTCCTCGCTCCAGCAGGTGATGGGGGTCGAGCCGCCGATACCGCGGGGGTCGAAGCCGATGACGTCGTAGGCGGCGCGCACGTCCGAGTCCAGATAGTGGGCGATACCGGACACGTCTGCGACGCCGCTGCCTCCGGGGCCGCCGGGGTTGGTGAACAGGGAGCCGAGCTCGGCGTCGCCGTCGGAGGCGGGGATCATCTTCAGGGCCAGGGTGATGGTGCCGGCGCTGGTGTCGGAGTAGTCGAGGGGGACCTCGAGGGTGGCGCACTGGGCGGTGGGGTCACCGTCGTCGCAGTCACCCCAGGTGATGTCCTGGGAGTAGTAGGGGGCGAGCTGGTAGGGCAGGTCGTACTGGCCGCCCAGGTTGGGCTCGGCCGCGGCGGCCATGGGCGCGGCTGCGGCCATGGCTCCAGCGACGGCGATGACGGAGGCGGTGGCAAGGAGTCGTCGGGGTGGTGGCGATGTGATCTTTCCCATGCCATTCACTGTCTCTTGGAATGAATCTCATTGCCTCCTCCGCTGTGATGAAACACGTGCTCATCCGCTGGTAGGAGGCGCCTCATGCCCCGGTAGGGGGCGCAGGTGCCCCGTATCCTCGGCAACGTGCAGTTCCTCAACGGTCTCCAGCCCGCCTTCGACCTCACCTACGACGACGTCTTCATGGTCCCGTCGCGCTCCAGTGTCGGCTCCCGCACGGGCGTGAGTCTCGTCACGGACGACGGCACCGGCACCACGATCCCGCTCGTCGTCGCCAACATGACGGCCGTTGCGGGCAAGCGCATGGCGGAGACGGTCGCCCGCCGCGGCGGGCTGACGATCATCCCCCAGGACATCCCCGTCGACGTCGTCATCGACACCGTCAACCAGGTCAAGGCGGCACACGTCGTCTACGACACCCCCGTCACCGTCAAGCCGCACCACACCTGCGGCTACGCCATGGGCCTCATCCCCAAGCGCTCCCACGGGGCCGCGGTCGTCATCGACCCGGGCACCGAGCGCCCGGTGGGCATGGTCGACCTCAACGACGTCACCGGTGTGGACCGCTTCACCCAGGTCCAGAGCGTCATGAGCACCGAGCTCGTCACCGTCCCCGCCGGCACCGATCCCCGCGAGGCCTTCGCCCTCCTGCGCACGGCACGCCGCAAGGCCGCCCCCGTCGTCGATGACGAGGGCCGTCTCGTCGGCCTGCTCACCCGCTCCGGCTGCGTGCGCTCCACCATCTACGCCCCCGCGGTCGACGCCGCGGGCCGCCTGCGCGTGGGTGCCGCCATCGGGATGAACGGGGACCCGGCCGGCCGGGCCGCCCAGCTCGTTGCCGCCGGTGTTGACGTCGTCGTCGTCGACACCGCCCACGGACACCAGGACCGCATGATCGAGGCCGTCAGGGCCGTGCGCGCCGCGCTGCCCGAGGACTACCCCGTGGTGGCGGGCAACGTCGTGACCGCTGCGGGCGTGCACGACCTCGTCGAGGCGGGCGCCTCCATCGTCAAGGTCGGCGTGGGCCCGGGCGCCATGTGTACCACCCGTATGCAGACCGGCGTCGGCCGGCCCCAGTTCTCCGCCGTGCTGGAGTGCTCGGTTGAGGCCGCCCGCCTGGGCGCCTGCGTGTGGGCCGACGGCGGCGTGCGCCACCCGCGTGACGTCGCCCTGGCGCTGGCCGCCGGCGCCTCCAACATCATGATCGGCTCGTGGTTCGCGGGCACGCACGAGTCCCCGGGCGACCTGCAGCACGACGCGCACGGCCGCGCCTACAAGGAGTCCTTCGGCATGGCCTCCAAGCGGGCCGTCACCTCGCGCACGGAGGGGGAGGACGCCTTCGACCGCGCCCGCAAGGCCCTCTTCGAGGAGGGCATCAGCGCCGGGCGCATGTACCTCGACCCGGCCCGCCCCGGCGTCGAGGACCTCATCGACTCCATCATCGCCGGGGTGCGCTCCTCCTTCACCTACGCCGGGGCCGGCTCCATCCCGGAGTTCCGCCAGCGGGCCGTCGTGGGCCTCCAGTCTGCCTCCGGCTACCGCGAGGGCGCTCCCGTACCCGAGTCCTGGTGACCGGGGCGGGTGCCGCGACCTAGGCGGCGTGCACGGGCCGGGCGGCCACCGCGCCGGGACCACCCCAGGACGGAGGCCCGCGCCGGGGCCCACGTGACCGGACCGGGCTCACGTGCTCGGCGCCGCCCCTGACGCGGCTGCGAGCGCCTGGCGCAGGTCGGACACCAGGTCCTCGGCGTCCTCGATCCCGACGCTCAGGCGCAGGAGCCGGTCCGTGAGCCCGTAGCGTGCCCGGGTCTCGGGAGGCACGTCCGCGTGGGTCTGCACGCTCGGACACGTCACCAGCGACTCCACGCCGCCCAGGGACTCGGCGAAGGTGAACACCCGCACCGTCGCCAGCACCGTGGCCACGTCCACGCCCGGGGCGAGGTCGAAGGACACCATGCCCGAGCGTCCCGGATAGAGCACCCGCGTCACCGCCGGTGAGGACTCCAGGAACTCCACCACCCGCCTGGCGTTCTCCTCGTGACGTGCCAGGCGCAGCGACAGCGTCTTGAGCCCGCGCAGCAGCAGGAAGGAGCTGAAGGGGTCGAGGGTGGCACCCGTCGTGTTGAGCCGGAACTGCAGGCGCTCACCGAGCTGTGGGTCCCGGACGGTGACGACACCCGCGCACACGTCGTTGTGCCCGCCCAGGTACTTCGTCGCCGAGTACAGGGCGACGTCGGCTCCCTCGTCCAGCGGCCGCAGCACCACCGGTGTGAAGAACGTGTTGTCGACGACCAGCAGGGCGCCGGCCGCGTGCGCCCACCGCGCGACCTCGCCGACGTCGAAGCACTCCATCATCGGGTTCGTCGGCGTCTCGATGACGACGAGCGCCGCCGGACGGGTCAGGGCCGCGCGCAGCTCCTCACGCCCGAAGACGACGTCGACGTCGTAGGCCCCGCTGTCACCCAGGACCTGGAGGTAGCGGAAGGAACCGCCGTACAGGTCCTCCAGGGCGACGACCCGCGAGCCGTGCGGAGCCAGGGACTCGACAGTGAGCTGCAGGGCCGCCATCCCCGTCGAGGTCGCGAAGGAGGCTGTGCCGTGGTCCAGACGCGCCAGCGCGTCCTGCAGGACGTCCCTCGTGGGGGAGGCGGTGCGCGCGTAGTCGTAGCCCGTGGACTCGTTGAGCCCCGGGTGGCCGAAGGCGGTGGACAGGTGGATCGGCGTCGTGATGGCGCCGGTGGCCGGGTCGGTGGCGGTGCCCACGTGCGCCAGCACCGTGTCCAGGGCCCAGCCCTGCTGGACCTGGCACCCCTCCCACGAGGGGTGGTGGTGGATCGGCGCAGTCATGAGGGCGGACGGTCGGCCGGAGGTGCAGGTACGGGACTGCGGTGTGCTCATGGGACTCTCCTGGTTGAGGTCGTCGGTGTCGGTGGGGGCGGCGAGGCGCCCCCACCGGGGGGATAAGGGAGGAGGAGCGCGCCGGGCGGCCGACGCCGGACCGGCCCGGGGCTCAGCCGCCGTCGGCCCGGTCGGAGTCGAGCGCGCCGCCCGCGCGGCTGCGGCGCAGGCGGGCGACGGCGGCCTCCAGGCGGTCCAGAGCCTCATCCAGCGTGGGGCGCGGGCAGGCGAGGTTGAGACGCGTGAACCCGTCCCCGCCGGTGCCGAACATGCGTCCGTCGTCGAGCCACAGCCCCGCCTCCTCAAGGAGGAAGCCGTCCAGGTCGGCGGGCCCGAGCCCGGTGGCCTCCAGCAGGCCGTGGCAGTCGAGCCACAGCAGGTACGTGCCCTCGCACGGCGAGACCTCGACGCCGGGGACGGCCCGCAGCCGGGCCGTCACGTACTCACCGGCCGCCGCCACGTGCGCACGCAGCGCGTCCAGCCAGTCCTCGCCGTGCTCATAGGCCGCCCGACAGGCCGTCAGCCCCAGCGTCGCGGGCTGCGAGTAGCCGCAGGCCGTGAGCTCCCGCCGCAGGGCGGCACGCAGGCCGTCGTCGGGCACGAGGATGTTGGCGACCTGGAGCCCGGCGAGGTTGAAGGCCTTCGACGGCGACGTGCAGGCCACGGTCAGGGCCGCCGCCTGCGGGCTGACGGAGGCGAAGGGGATGGTGCGCCACCCCGGCAGGGCGAGGTCCGCGTGGATCTCGTCAGCCACGACGACAACCCCCAGCCGGGCGGTCAGCGCCGCCAGGCCCTCCAGCTCCTCGCGGGACCACACGCGCCCCACCGGGTTGTGCGGGTTGCACAGGAGCATGAGCCGTGCGCCCGTGGACACGAAGACCGCCTCCAGGGCCACCAGGTCGCGCCGGTACACGCCGTCCTCGCCGCGCACGAGCGGCGCCGAGGCCACCACCCGGCCGTTGTCCTCCACGACCTCACGGAACGGGTAGTAGACCGGCTCCTCGATGACCACCGCCTCCCCGGGGCGGGTGAAGGCGCGCACTGCCAGGGCCAGGGCCGGCACCACACCGGGCGTCACGACGTTCCAGGAGGCCTCCACCTCCCAGTCGTAGCGGCGGCGGAACCAGCCGGTGAGGGCGGCGTCGTAGGCGGCGTCCGGCTGCGTGTAGCCGAAGACGCCGTGGGCGACGCGGGCGGTGAGAGCCTCGATGACGGCGGGCGCCGTCGGGTGGTCCATATCGGCCACCCACAGGGGCAGGGCGGAGGCGGGACGGCCGCGCTCGAGCGCGGCGTCCCACTTGAGGCTGGCGGTGCCCCGACGGTCGATGACAGTGTCGAAGCCTGCGGACGCCGCGGGGGAGGCAGGTGACGGAACGGGGTGGGGGCAGGAGAGTGGCATGACGTCTGGTCCTGGGGCCTGGCCGGGGGCGCCCGACGCACAGGGCCGCCGGGTGCGCCTGCGGCGCTCGTTGACGAAAGGGGGCTGAACGCGGGGCCGCGGCGCGGTCCCGTGGAGCTCGACAGGACGCGGCCGGTCCCGGAGCTCTAGCCGTGATTGGGGCAGACAGCGACGGCTGGCGCTGTCAGCGCATGCGCATTCGACGCGCGACGACGGGGCGCACAGAACGGGTGCGGGTCGAGGCAGTCGCGGCGGTCATGGCGGCACAGTAGGCGCAGTGGTCACGGGACTGTCAACGTCGTCTCGCCGCGCGGGCGCAGCTCGGGCGGCGGCTGTGGCTTCGGCAGGGAAAAAGTGCTGGCGGCGGCGGGGAAGGCGTGCGAGAGTGGTGCTGAGCCAGGCTGGGCTCCCACCCGCACGTCAGAAAGGCCGTCGACGATGACCAGCACCGTGCACCCTCACCTCGGCGCCGACGGCGCCCGCGCCTACTGGGTCGACACCGCGACCCTCGCCTGGCCGCGCGAGCTCGTCCCCGAGGGCGTCGACGAGTCCAGCCTGCACCTGGGGCTGCTCACCTCCCTCTCTGGCTCGCTGCGCGTCGAGGACGGCGTCGTGCACCTGGGTGACGACGGCTACGAGGTCGCCCTGCGCCCAAGTGGTGCCCTGCCCGATGCCGTTCTCGCCGCCCACCCGCAGCTGGTCGGCTACCTCGCCCTCAGTCTCCGTGACGAGACCGGGGCCCCGCACCTGGACCGCGAGGACGTCGAGGAGCTGCTGACGGGGCAGGTCGCCGTCGTCCAGCGGGACGCCTCTGGCTCGGTCACCGCCTGCACGGGCGTGCAGACCTGGCCCGTCATCGACCGGCTCTGGGGGCAGGCCGCCTCCATCCGCAACGGCTCCGCCCCGCTGGGCGCCTGGTTCGAGGAGCCCGACGGCGCCCCCGCCTTCGCGTTGTGGGCCCCCACTGCCCGTACCGTCACCCTGCTCACCTGGGAGACGGGGGACCCCACCGGCTCCGTGCCTGCCGTCGACACCGACCCCGTGCGCACCCCGGCGACCCGGACGTCGGCCGGCTGGGACGGACGCTGGCAGGTCAGCGCCGCGGCCGCCGCGACGGCAGGTATCGGGCCCGGATGCCAGTACCTGTGGGAGGTCGAGGTCTACGTCCCCGCCACCGGCCGGGTGGAGACGAACCTCGTGACCGACCCCTGCTCGCGGGCCCTCACCGTCGACTCGCGGCGCAGCGTCGCCGTCGACCTCGACCGGCGCGACCTCAAGCCCACCTCCTGGGTGGAGAACCTGCCGCCCCTCGTCACCCAGGACAGCGCCCGCGCCATCTACGAGCTCCACGTGCGCGACTTCTCCGCCGCCGACGCGACCGTCCCCGCCCCGCTGCGCGGCACCTACGCCGCCTTCACCGTCAGCTCGGCGGGCACCCGCCACCTGCGTGCGCTCGCCGCAGCCGGCATCGACACCATCCACCTGCTGCCCGTCTTCGACTACGCCACCGTCCCCGAGGACCGTGCCGCTCAGAGCGTGCCCGACATCCCCTCCGACACCTCGCCCTTCTCCCGGCGCCCGCAGGCGGCCATCACCGCCGTCGCCGACTCTGACGCCTACAACTGGGGCTACGACCCCTACCACTGGATGGCGCCCGAGGGCTCCTACGCCCGTGAGGGCCACCAGGACGGGGGCGCGCGCACCCGCGAGATGAGGGAGATGATCGGTGCCCTGCACGGCATGGGCCTGCAAGTCATCCTCGACCAGGTCTACAACCACACCGCGGCCTCCGGCCAGAGCCCCCACTCCGTCCTCGACCGGGTGGTCCCCGGCTACTTCCACCGGCTCGACCCCGCCGGACGCGTCGAGGGCTTCACCTGCTGCAACGACATCGCCACCGAGAGGGCGATGGCCGAGCGACTCATGATCGACGCCTGCGTCGGCTGGGTGCGTGACTACCGCGTCGACGGCTTCCGCTTCGACCTCATGGGCTACCACTCGACCGCCACCATGCAGGCCGTGCGTCAGGCGCTGGCGGAGGTCGCGGAGGACGCCGTCGGCCATGCCATCTACCTCTACGGAGAGGGCTGGGACGTCCACGAGGACTCCGGCAACAGGTACGTCCGCCGCGCCATCCAGGGGCAGGTCGGCTCCGGCCCCGAGTCCGGCTACCTGCGCATCGGCACCTTCAACGACCGGGTGCGTGACGCCCTCCTGGGCGAGCGCTTCCTCTCCGACCCCCGGGTCGTCCAGGGCCTGGCCACCGGTGCCGTCCTCGACCCCAACGAGCAGGAGGAGCGCCCCGAGGAGGAGGCCGCCGCCGACCTCGCCTGGCGCACCGAGCTCGTCCAGCTCTCCCTCGCCGGCAACCTGCGCCGCCCCAACGGCCCCGGCTACGGCGACGCGCCCGCCGCCTACGGCGACGAGCCGGTGGACTCCATCGCCTACGTCGAGTCCCACGACGACCAGGCCCTCTTCGACTGGCTCGCCTACAAGCTGCCCTGCGACACCCCCATGGACCAGCGGGTGCGCGCCCAGCTGCTCGCGCTCGCCGTCGTCACCCTCGGGCAGACCCCCTGCTTCTGGGCCGCTGGTACCGAGCTGCTGCGCTCGAAGTCCCTGGACCACGACTCCTACAACTCCGGCGACCACTTCAACGCCATCGACTGGAGCGGGCAGGACAACGGCTGGGGGCGCGGCCTGCCACCGGCCGAACGCAACTTCGAGTACTGGATCATCCAGGCCGAGCTGCTCGCCCACAGCCACCTGCGGCCCAGCCCCGAGCACATCGCCCTGGCCCGCGACATGGCCCTCGACCTGCTGCGCCTGCGCCGCTCCACCCCGCTGCTGTCCCTCGGATCGGCGGCGCTCGTGCGCGAACGCATCTCCTTCCCCCTGTCCGGCCAGAGGGCCGTGCCCGGCGTCATCCTCATGGTCATCGACGACGGCGGCGGCGAGCTCGACATCGACCCGGTGCTGGACGGGCTCGTCGTCGCCTTCAACGCGCAGCCCGAGACGGTGCAGGTCTGTGTGCCCGAGCTGGTAGGACGCTTCCTCCACCTCAACAGCATCCAGGCGGAGGGGCACGACCCGGTGGTGCGCACCTCCTCCTTCGACCCGGTCAGCGGCATCCTCACCCTGCCCGGCAGGACCGCCGCCGTCTTCGTCGAGTCCTGAGGTCCGGACCGCTCTCCTGCGGCGCTCCCCATCCGCTCCCCGGGGACGTCCCCATGCAGGTCTCCCCGCCCTGCGAGGATGCTCGCGAACGGCAGGAGTTGCTACCGTCCTGCCCGTGCCTTCCGAACCGACGGAAGGGGGTCCGGGTCCGGTACCCGCCCGCCGATATCCGGCTGCTCCGCCCCGTCCGAAGGAGACCGAAGTGGCACTGCCCTGGATCGAGATCGTCGAGTGTCTCGACCCCGACCCACAGCTGGTGATGTGGCGTTACCCGGACCCCGACGGGCGGATCAAGAACGGTGCCCAGCTCATCGTGCGCGAGAACCAGGCCGGTCTGGTCCTGTCGCGCGGCCAGGCCTCCGGCATCTACCTTCCCGGCACCCACTCCCTGCCCACCGGCAACATCCCGATCCTCTCGGACCTGGCCGGATGGAAGTACGGCTTCTCCTCGCCGCACGTCTACGACATCTTCTACATCGTCACCCGCCAGTTCGTGGACCTCAAGTGGGGCACCCCCGCCCCGGTCATGATGGCCGACCCGCGCTTCGGCCAGGTCCGCGTGCGCGCCTTCGGCTCCTACAACGTGCGGGTGACCGACATCGCCCGCTTCTTCCGCGAGTACGCCGGGTCCTACCCGGCACTGACCATCCGCGACCTGGAGGTCCAGCTGCGTGACTACATCGCAGCGACCTTCGGCGAGGTCCTGGCGACCCAGGGCATCTCGGTCATGGACGTCTCGGCGAACCTGTCCGCCGTCAACGCCCGGCTCGCTCCCGCCATCGCCCCGTACTTCGCGGACCTGGGGGTGAGCGTCACCCAGTTCACCATCTCCTCGGTCACCCTGCCCGACGAGGTCAACGAGTACTACGACAAGGTCACCGGCATGAACATGATCGGCGACCTCGACCGCTTCCAGCGCTTCCAGACGGCGCTGGCCACGGCCGACGCCGGCACCGGGGTCGGCCAGGGCGTGCAGGACGGCATGGCCATGGGCATGGTCCTGGGCCAGGTGCAGCAGCAGGTGGGCTACCCCGCCCAGCCGGTCCAGCCCGCCCAGCCCTACCAGCCGGGGGCGCCCGCCCCGCAGGCGGAGGCCGCCCCCGCACCGGCCCCCGCGGGCGCCCCGGCGCCGGCGGCCCAGGACCCGCTGGCCCGGCTCTCCAAGCTCAAGGCCATGCACGACGCCGGTCTCATCAGCGACGAGGAGCTGGCCTCCACGCGCGCCCGCATCCTTCAGGAGATGTGATGTCCAGTCTGGTGGAACGCATGCGCGCCCGGGCCGCCCAGGCCAAGGAGAGCGAGATCAGCTGGCAGGACAACCAGTCCGGTGCCGACACCCGGGTCTGCCCGGACTGCGGGGCCGGCCGCTCCGAGGCTCACGGCGTCGCCGAGTGCCGCTACTGCGGCCACGTCTTCATCGACCGCCTCGCCGGGCCCGGTGCCAGGCGCGACCCCTGACCCCACCGTCCACACCCCGCACCCCGTAACCCCTTCACCACATCCGACGACGGCATGTCAGTGACGTGCCGGGAGAGAGGTTTGCCCTCATGAGCAACGCGATGACGCAGTTCGAGGCCCTCCGGGCCCGTATGGACACCTTCCTGGCGCGCCTGGAGCAGCGCGCCGACGAGGCTCTGGCCGAGGCCGTGCCGGTCGCACGCGAGATGGCCGCGGGCGGCAAGGACGCCGTCAACAGCCCCGAGTACCTCGAGTTCGTCGGCGGCATGACCAGCCAGGTGACGGCGCTGGGGACCCGGGCGCGTCAGACCTTCGCCGAGCACTTCGCCATCTTCGACGACCACGATGACGACGACGTCTCCGAGGCCTACGAGGCCCTGGAGTACCGGGTCGAGTGCTGGGCCGAGGACATCGCGGACAAGGCCCAGTCCGCCTTCGCCGAGGTCACTGTCGCCAGTGGGGGCAGCGCCTACCAGCAGGCCTGGGACGACGCCGTCGCCGAGTGGAGGAGCCAGGCCAACAGCTTCCGGTGCCCGCAGTGCTCCGCCCCGGTGCCGCTGCCGGAGTTCGAGCTGTGCGAGCACTCCCAGTACGTGGCCTGCACGGGCTGCGGGACCCAGACCACCTTCATGCCCAACGACACCATCGTCTACGGCGTGCAGATCGCTCACCAGCTGGTGGAGGAGCGCACCGCCGCCTTCGAGAAGGTCTTCGACCGCCTCAACGACGACCCTGACGGCGACATGGCCCAGACCGTCGTCGCCTGCGCCCAGTGGAAGGCCGCGGAGCAGGTCGTCTGGGAGTCCCTCACGCCTCGCGCCGCGGCGACCAAGCTGGACACGGTGAGGCTCGCCCTTGAGGACCTTGCCGAGTTCTACGCCCCCGACGCCCACGGCTACGGCTACCTCCAGGTCGAGACCTCCTACTACCGCGCCCTCATGGGACTGGCCAACACGATCGCCCACTACCGCGGTGAGGGCCGTGAGCGCGAGGCCGAGCTCATCTGCCAGATGCTGCCCGTCTTCGGGCGCTCCGGCTGCGAGGTCACCGCAGCGATCATCGCCGGCACCTACACGGAGGCGCTCGGCCGGTCCTATCTCGACCGGGCCCAGACCTGCGAGGTCGCCTACAACCTGGACGGGACCCTCTGGAAGTTCTGAGCCCGGGCCCTCCTCCTCCGCCCCCTGCCACCCCACCTCTGTCAACCTGACCGCGTAGCAACGCACCCATGATGAAAGGAACCACTGTGTTCGGAAAGCTGTTCAAGAAGGCCACCTCCGCCGCCAAGAACGTCGAGGTCGGCGTCGAGACCGAGATCCCCGTCGACGGCGCTGAGCTGGGCGACACCGAGGTCTCGGTCGAGGTCGGCGTGTCCTCCGCGACCCTCGGCAAGGCTGCTCGCGGCCTGGGCGGGGCCGCCAAGCGCCTGGCCGACACCGGCAAGAAGGACGGCGAGCCGACGGCCCAGGCCTGACGCCGCCTCACTGATCAACCCGCTGACCGAAAGGAGCTGCCGTGCTCGGCAACCTCTTCAACAAGGCGAAGGACGCCGCCTCCCAGGCGGCATATGCCGCGACCTCCGTGGCCAACGCCGCACGCGGTGTGGAGGAGGTCGACTGGATCCGCCACGCCTTCCCCTACCGCTACTCGGTGTCGATGTTCGCCGACGACTCGACCAACCTGAAGCGGCCCGAGCCCCCGGTCGGCACCGACCCGGCAGCCGTGCAGTACGCCAACCAGTGGTACGCCATCTGGGAGAGCGTGCGTGACGGTCACATGGCACCCGTGAGCGCCATCGAGAACGGTGACGTCCCCGGGGCGAGCTCAGCACTGGCCCAGTGGCGCCAGCAGATCGAGGCGGCCGCGACGGAGACCGCCCGCCTGGGCGACTTCAACGGCAACCGCATCCTGGTCGCCAGTGACGACGAGGTGCACCAGGCCCTGGAGGGACTGGTCTCGCTGGTCGAGGAGTACGTCGGTCAGCGACTCAACGGCGAGGTGACGGAGGACACCGCCACGGACGCCATCGGCTACGTCATCGGCGTGCACACGACGATGAACGACGCCATGCAGGCCTTCTACAACGACCCCACCGGGGCGGGCTACCGCGCGGTCGAGGACGCGGCCTTCGCGCCGCTGGAGGCGATGCGCCAGCAGGTCAACCCCAACGCCCCCGAGCTGGCCCCGATCGAGGGCATCTCCCTGCACGACTACGTCGCGGGCGCGGCGAAGATGCACACGGGGATGAACGCGGACCAGATCTGCCAGGTCCTGGGGGTGGAGCGACCCCAGTGGGAGCGTGCCTGCAAGGGGTGGATGGAGCGCGTCCAGCAGCACCCGATGTCCGTGGGCATGCAGTACTCCACCCTCATGAGCCAGCCGCACCCGCTGCTGGACATGGCGACAGCGGGGGGCGGCGGGGCCCTGGCCGACTCCCAGGCCTCCCGCCTCAACACCGACCGGGACTTCTACATCGAGTGCGCCGCGGCCATGGCGGCGGCCACCGAGGCCGGGCGGGTCGCCGAGACCTACCTGGAGCAGAACTACCGGGTCACGACCGCCGAGGTCGCCAGCGCGGGCACCGCCTGGATGTCCGACATGCGCAACGTCAGCAGCCTCATCTCGCTGCAGCAGGCCAAGCAGAAGGAGATCGCCGCCAAGCTCCAGGCCGAGATCGGCCCCGGCCTGGCCGACGACATCCAGTTCTGAGCCGGAAGGCGGGGACTCGGCCGGGTCCCCGCGCGACGGCGCGCCGACGGCACCGCCCCGGGGCCGGTTGGGGCAGTGGCAGGAGTGCAACGGCCCCAACCGGCCCCGGGGCGCGCTCTACCGCTGCCCGTGGGTGCGGATCTGCTCGCGCAGGTCCTCCCAGTAGGCCAGGCGCTCACGCACGCGGCGCTCGTGGCCGCGGTTGGTCGGCTCGTAGAAGGGTTCGCGTTCCTCGCGGGGCGGGTAGCCCTCGGGCATGTAGTCCGCACCGGAGAAGCCCTCGGCCGTGTCCGGGTCGTACTGGTAGCCCGCACCGTAACCGAGCTCCTTCATGAGACGGGTGGGGGCGTTGAGGATGTGGGACGGTGGCATGAGTGAGCCCGTGCGCCTGGCCGCCTTCTGTGCGCGCATGAGCCCCCGGTACACGGCGACCGACTTGGGGGCCGTCGCCAGGTACACGACCGCCTGTGCGATCGCCAGCTCGCCCTCGGGCGAGCCCAGGCGCTCGTAGGCGTCCCAGGCGGCCAGCGTCACCGACAGCGCCGCCGGGTCCGCCAGGCCCACGTCCTCGCTGGCGACGTGCACGAGCCGACGGGCCACGTACAGCGGGTCCTCGCCGCCGCCGAGCATGCGGGCCAGCCAGTACAGGGCGGCGTCCGGGTCGCTGCCGCGAATGGACTTGTGCAGCGCGGAGATGAGGTTGTAGTGCTCCTCGCTCGTCTTGTCGTACAGGGGGGCACGGGAGGCGACGACAGCGGTCAGGGCCTCGGCGTCGAGAGGGTCCTCGCCCTCGGGCAGGGCGAGGACCTGCTCGACCATGCCCAGCAGGTAGCGCCCGTCGCCGTCGGCCATGGCCAGCAGGGCCGAGCGGGCGGAGTCGTCCAGCGCCAGCACCCGACCGGTGAGGCGCTCGGTGCGCTCCAGCAGCTCGGCCAGGGCCGCCTCGTCCAGGCGGTGCAGGACCATGACCTGGCAGCGTGACAGGAACGCCCCGTTGAGCTCGAAGGAGGGGTTCTCGGTCGTGGCGCCCACGAGCACGACCGTGCCGTCCTCGACATAGGGCAGGAAGGAGTCCTGCTGGGCGCGGTTGAAGCGGTGGATCTCGTCGACGAACAGGAGGGTGCCCTGCCCGATCTCACGGCGGCGGGCGGCGGTGGCGAAGACCTTGCGCAGGTCCGCCACGCCGGAGAAGGTCGCGGAGACCTGCTCGAAGACCAGGCCCGTGCGCTGGGCCAGCAGGCGGGCGATGGTCGTCTTGCCGCAGCCGGGCGGCCCCCACAGGATGATGGAGGACAGGCGCGCGCCCGCGACCATGCGCCCGAGCGGGGCGTCGGGGGCCAGCAGGTGGTCCTGGCCGACGACGTCCTCGAGGGTGGCTGGGCGCAGGCGGTCCGCCAGCGGCCGGGTGGGGTCGTCGACCGCGCGGCCCTCGCCGGCGGCCGCCTCGAAGAGGCTCGGGGCGTCGTCGGTGGTACCGGAACGGTGTGCGCGTGCCTTGCCTCCAGGTGCCATGCCTCCAGGCTACGGCCGCCCTCTGACACGCTTCCCCTCGACCTCCTCGGTTTGCGCTCGAAAGTACGGCAAGCACCCAGGGAGTTCGAGCGCAAACCGAGGAGTTGGGCGGGTCAGGTGGGGTAGGCGTCCGCCAGGTGCGCGGCGAGGTAGCGGGCGGTGAGGGAGGCGCCGGCACCGACCGCGCTCCCCGCGACAAGCTCCGACGGCGTGCCCGCCATGACGACACGGCCGCCCGCCTCACCGCCACCGGGACCCATGTCAATCACCCAGTCGGCGTTGGCGATCATGTCGAGGTCGTGCTCGATGACCACCACGGTCGCCCCCGACCCGATGAGCCGGTCGAGCACTCCGAGCAGGACCCGCACATCCAACGGGTGCAGACCGATACTCGGCTCGTCCAGGACGAACAGCGTCCCCGCCTGGGACGAGCCCAGGTGGGAGGCGAGCTTGAGACGCTGCGCCTCACCACCGGACAGCGCCGGTGTCGCCTCCCCGAGCGTGAGGTAGCCCAGGCCGAGGTCGACCAGGGTCCGCAGCTGGCGACACACCCGCGGCAGGTCAGCGCAGGCCTCGGCAGCCTCCACCACGGTGAGAGCGAGCACCTCCGGCAAGGACAGGCCCGCCGTCGGCCCGTCCGGGGCGCGCCCCGAGACGGGGACGCGCCGGATGCCGTCCGCCCGCTCCCCGAAGCGCGTGCCCTCGCAGACAGGGCAGACGATCTCGACGTCGGGCAGGAACTGCACGTCAAGGACGACCTGCCCGGTCCCGTCACAGTGCCCGCAGCGCAGCGACCCCGTGTTGTAGGAGAAGTCCCCGGCCCCCAGCCCGGCCGCCCGCGCCGCGGGCAGCTGCGCCCAGGCCCGCCGCAGACCGTCCATGACACCGGAGTAGGTCGCCACCGTCGAGCGCACACTCGCACCGATCGGGGTGGCGTCCACGACGACGACCCGCCGCAGGGCGCCCGGGTCCACGGACGTGGCGGGGAGGGGCAGCGGCGTGCCCGCGTCCAGCGACCGCACAGCCGGAACCAGGGCCTCAAGCACGAGAGTCGTCTTGCCGGAGCCCGACACCCCGGTCACCGTCGTCAGCCGCTGCTGCGGCACCTCAACCTCGAGGGCGTGCACCGTGTGGACAGGGGCCGTCTCCAGACGCAGCAGCCCCCGCTCGAAGATCCGGTCGTCCGGGACCTGCTCGCGCACACGCACGGGCGCCCGCCCGGTGAGGAACGGGCGGATGAGCGAGTCCTTGGCGTCACCCGCCGTCGCCAGCCCCGCCGCCCAGGAGGGGCAGTCCCCGCCCACCACCTGGGAGACGGGGGCGGACAGGACGACGGTGCCGCCGTCAGCGCCCGCGCCCGGCCCGATCTCCAGCAGCCAGTCGGCCTCACGCAGCAGCTCGACGTCGTGGTCCACCAGCAGCACGGAGTTGCCGTCCGCCAGCAGGTCCTCGATGACCCCCGTCAGGCCGCGCAGGTTGTGCGGGTGCAGGCCGATGCTCGGCTCGTCCAGGACGTACAGCACGCCCGTGGTCCGGTTGCGCACCGCCCGCGCCAGCTGGACACGCTGGCGCTCACCCGTGGACAGGGTCGCCGAGGCGCGGTCGAGCGAGAGGTAGCCCAGGCCGAGGTCCAGGAGCCGACGAGCGGTCACCCGCAGCTCGTCGACGATCTGGCCCGCCATCGCCCCCAGCTCGGCGGGAACGCTGCCGGGCACGCCCTCGACCCACTCCAGCAGGTCCGACAGGGGCAGGGCGCAGGCCTCGTCCAGGCCGATCCCGCGCAGGCGCGTGGCGCGCACGGCGGCGGACAGGCGCGAGCCGTGGCACTCGGGGCAGGGGCGCACCGCCGTGAAGCGGCTCAGACGCGCCACCCCCTTCTCGCTGCTCGTCGTGCTCATCGCCTCGGTGACCGCGGCGACGGCGTTGCGGTAGGTGGCGTTGAGGTCAAAGACCTTGCCGGTCTTGGAGGGGACGGCGATGAGGCGGGTGACGGCGGGACCGTGCAGGACGGTCTCGCGCTCGGCCTCGCTCAGGTCACGGAAGGGGACGTCGGGTCGCACCCCGAGGGCCTCCGCAGCGGCCCACATCCAGCCGATGCCGAAGATGTTCCAGCTCTTGACGGCGCCCTCGCGAATGGTGAGGGACTCGTCGGGCACGAGAGTGGACTCGTCGACCTCCCGGACCTCACCCGTTCCCTCGCAGGTGGGGCAGGCACCCGCCGAGTTGAAGGCGAGATCCTCCGCGCCCGGACCCAGGAACGAGACGGCGCAGGTGGTGCAGGTGAGCGGAGCCTCGAGGGCGACGGCCGTGGAGGGAGCGTTGAGGTGACCGTTGGGGCAGGCGTGGTGGCCCAGGCGCGAGAAGGCCAGGCGCAGGCTGCTCAGGACCTCCGTCGAGGTGCCGAAGGTGGAGCGCACGCCGGGGACGGGTGGACGCTGGTGCAGCGCCAGCGCGGCGGGCACGTGCAGGATCTCGTCGACATCGGGCCGGGCGGCCTGGGTGAGGCGGCGGCGCGTGTAGGTGGACAGGGACTCCAGGTAGCGGCGTGCCCCCTCGGCGTAGAGGGTGCCCAGCGCGAGGGAGGACTTGCCGGAGCCGGAGACCCCGGCGACGGCGACGAGCCGACCGAGTGGGACATCGACATCGAGGTTCTTGAGGTTGTGCACCCGGGCACCGCGGACCGAGATGACGGAGGGCATGGGTGCAGGTTACGTGCCGCGGGGACTGCGCGGGCTCGGGCCTCTGGCCCCGGGTAGTGCGGGTACGTGTGGTGGCACGCTCATGGTGTCTCGGCGCCTGTAGGGATGGCGAATTTTCGTTGTGATCTCGGGATGGGGGCGGTGGTGTCGGATCAGGCCGATCGCTCC
>ERZ772917.345-NODE-345-length-33249-cov-9.474363_pt1 | contig 33249 bp, 32 predicted proteins | sample MGYA00511187_ERZ772917 | MGnify/ENA primary metagenome ERZ772917 (study PRJEB29015, sample SAMEA2737925) | human oral metagenome | biome: human oral; feature: human-associated habitat; material: dental | place: China | collected 2012 ...
CCCCATACGCGCCCGGTCGCACAGGTCCGGGTCTCTCCCCTCTTTCAGTGCCGTAGTCAATATACGGTAATGCCTCATCCATTCTGTGAAACTATGAAATGAAAGCATAAGAGGGTAAAACATCAAATAAATAAAATTTAACCCGAAAAACACCATCGGAATCCCATAATTTTTATAAGCAGATATTTTTGCTGTTGCAATATTGACCAATAGGAGCATCACCGCAGCTGTTCCCCAAAGCCCCGCCACAGCTTTAGAATAGTAGGCAAAAGCGCGCAAGTGAGGGTTGTCCGAAGCCCAGGCACGCAAATACTCTCCAGGGATAAGAGGACTCATCCCCAACAACCACCGTCCCTCTTCACGGAAATCCTGTTCAAGCCGCCGTACCACAGCGACAGCATCACCTCGTCGGTCAGCGCCGCCTTGGCCTCCTCGCTGCACGGCCCAAGACTTTTGACCTCCGTAAACGTCTCCATCGGCCTCTCGCCTCCATGATATGCGAATCCCCCGGCTATCGGAATCGCTTTTCTTCGCGTCCTTCCGGTCTCCCCCAAAGGCCGCGACAGCTTTGTCGAGACATCGGCCGCGGTTATTCCCCGCACATCAACCGCATTCTCATGATGTCCTTCGTCTCGAACCGCCATGGCGCCGCACCCGAGGCTCAACGCGCCCCAACACGGCTTCCCCGGCCTACGCCCCGTCGGTCAGCCCCAGCTCGGCGCAGGCCCTCAGGATCCCTCCCGTATCGATATCGTCCGTCACGAGGTCGGCCACGGCCTTGACCGCGTCCGGGGCGCCCCCCACTGCGACCCCGACGGACGCGCCGCGCAGCATCTCCGCATCGTTGGCCCCGTCGCCGAACGCGACGACGTCGCCGGGAGCGAACCCGAGACGGTGCGCGGCCTCCAGGATGCCCCTCCACTTCGAGGTCCCGGCCGGACGCGCCTCGATGAAATGCTGCGTGCGGTCGAGCACGACGCCCTCGATCGGTTCCCGGAAGAGCGGGGACGCGGAGGGATCGGGCGAGAAGGAGTACATCAGGAACGCCCGGCGCAGCTCCTCCACGGGCCGGATGCAGGGGTATCCCGCCTGCCCGTCGAGGTAGTCCCTGACGGCCTCGTCCTCGTCGTCCATGTAGACGCAGCGGTCGTCGAGCGCCGCGGAACGGACGAACCCCTCCGACACCGTCCCGCGCAGGCGGCGGAGCGCCCCTTCGGGGAGCCATACCGCGCTCAGAACCTCCGTGCCGTTCAGGATGTGGGCGCCGCAGCAGCAGACGAGGAGCCCGATGCCCAGCTCTTCGGCCACCCCGCGGGCCAGAAAGGCTCCCCGGGCCGTCGCGATGGCCGGGACGTGCCCGTCCCGCCGCAGCAGCTCCACGGCCCTGCGCGTGGCGTCGGGGATGTGCCCGGTTCCCCCCGCGTAGCTTACCAGGGTGCCGTCGATATCGAAGAACACGTACCTGCACCCCATGCCCTCACCCCTTCATCCGAACGGGGATCCCCGCCCAGACCCGGTCTACGGTCTCCGCCTCCCGCGCCAGGAACTGGTACAGAAACCCCGTCTCGTCCCGCCAGCGCCGCTCGAACGGGTCTATGGGGACGATGCCGCCCCCGATCTCGTCGCCGATCAGGACGCACCGCCTCAGGCGCTCCATGCGCGCCTCGAAAAACGCCCGCACGTCGGAGCCGCGCAGCAGCAGGGTACGGACGCCGTCCTGAAGGTTGATCACGACCGCCGCGTCCGTCATGGACTCGGGCTCGTCGCGGCTCAGGTCGCAGAGGGCGGCGAAGGGCCCGTAGAGCGATTCGGCACAGGCCCGCTTGCCCATGTACCGCCCCCCGAGGATCAGGTGCATCGCCGTCACCTCAGGGCGGCCAGGGCCAGGAGCATCGCCGTCTCCGAGAGCTCCGCGAACGCGCCCAGCAGATCCCCCGCAATGCCGCCGAACCCCCTCGTGCAGCAGCGTCCCCAGAGCAGCAGGACGGCGAGCCAGATGGCGGGGAGGACCAGCGCGCGCACGCCCTCGAGCCCCGCGAGAGCCGCGGCGAACGCCCCAGCTCCGAGGACGAGGACAACGGTGTGGCGCGGCGTCCTCGCCGTACCCAGCGCACGGGCCAGCCCGTCGTCCCTGGCGAACGGAAGCACGTTCAGCAGCAGGCCGAGCCCCAGGCGCGACCAGACGGGAATCGCGGCCAGGAGGAGCAGCGGCGTCACGCCCCCCGGGCGGGCGAAGAGTTCCGCGAAGACGGCGCTCTGCAGGAGCGAGACGGCGACACAGCCCGTCACGGCGAACGCGCCGGAATGGGGGTCCGAGAGAATTCTCAGGCGCGTCTCCCGGTCCCTGCGGGAGAAGATGGCGTCGCAGGAATCCATGAGGCCATCCCGATGCAGCCCGCCCGTGACGGCAAGGACGACAAGCCCCATGAGGACGCCCCTCAGGAGGGGCGTCACGTCCCAGCACGACAAAAGGAGGAAGGCCGCAAGCCACGCCGCGGCGAGCACAAACCCCACCAGGGGAAGCGCGAGGCTGAAAAAACGCGTGTTCCGCTCCGTCCAGTCCGGCCTCGGCACGGGCAGGACCGTCAGAAAGGAGCAGGCGATCAGAAAAGACCGTATCATATCGATGATCCGCGCCTCCTTCTTCTTGCTCATTACGCAGGGGCGCTGCCCCTGCACCCCGCAAGGGGACAGCGCCCCCTTGACCCCATACCAAAAAACGGATAACGTCATTGTACACGTGAAACTTAAAACAATTATTAAGATCTGCTGGAAAAAGTGGGGTCAAAATAAGGAGGAACGCTGACAACAAAATGTTCGTCTTTGTCTCGGGAGCGGTACGCAGCGGAAAGAGCGAGTGGGCCGAGCGGGCCGCGATGGCGCTCTCCCCGTCGGGACCGCGCGTTTACCTGGCCACGGCGCGCGTCCTCGACGACGAGATGCGCCGCCGCGTCGAGCTCCACCAAACGGCGCGGCAGGGGCGCGGCTTCTCGACGCTCGAGCGCCCCCGGGACCTGGAGGGCGTCCTTCCCTCGCTGCCGCGGGACGCGACGGTCCTGCTGGAGTGTCTGGGCAACTGGACGGCCAACGAGCTCTTCGGCGAGGACGGAGACATCGAGGAAGCGGAGAGGACCGCCGGGAAGATCCACAGGACGGCCCTGATGCTGCGGGACCGCACGGCCAACCTGCTGATCGTGTCGAACGACGCGTTCTGCGACGGCATACGCCACGATGCGGGGACCGACGCGTACCTCCGCGTCCTGGGCGCGCTCCACGTCCTCCTGGCGCAGGAGGCCGACGCCGCCGTGGAATGCGCCTTCGGGCTTCCCAGGCTGGCCAGGGGCGCCATGCCGGGAATTTTGCCGGGGGTCTTGTCGGGGATCTGAGGGAAAGGCCGCGCGCGGCATTACGTTATAATGTTGGCGTAACGGCGGAGGAGGCCGGCTGAAGAAGCGCGGGAGATTTTTGCCTGCAGATGTTCTGCATCTTTTCCTTGGCAAGGCATGCGTTTTTGTTTCAATCAGCGCTTCCGTTTGGGACTCCATGGACTCGAGCGATTCAATCGCTGTTTTTCCGGGAAGGGGCTCAAGTTCCTGATGATGCGTATCCTTCAAATAAAAATGATCTGCGGCGGCACCCCCCCGGAGGGACGGACCCTCGACCTCTCCGGCTCCGGGGTCCTTTCCTCCGGGGCGTTCGGAAGCGGAGCGGCGCTGCTCGAAGCGCTCTGCCTCGCCCTGTATGGGCGCGGCGTCCCCCGCCCCGTGGGGACCCCCTCCCCGCTTGACAGCGAGGAAGGGGAAAAAGAGGAATGTGAGGTCGAGGCCGTCTTTGAGGCTGGGGATGAGGGAGGCCGCCCCGTCCGATACCGGGCTGCCTGTACCCTGAGCCGCGGCGGGGAGGGGGTCGTGCCCGCACGGAGGACCCTCCGCCGGATCGAGGAGGGGACGAAGGAGCGGGACGCGTCCGAGCCGATCGAGGAGGTCACGGGGCTCTCCTTCGAGGCGTTTCTGCGTTCGGCCCTGCTGAGGCGGGACGCCTTTTCCGCCCTCCTGAGGACGGAGCCCGAGACCCGAGCCCCGATGCTGGACGTCCTGTTCGGGGACGGTCTTTACCCCCGCACCGAGTCCCTGGCCTACGAAAAGTTCAGGGCGGAAAAAGCGGAGCGGACGGCCCGGGGCGAGGCCCGGAGCCCGACCCCGGCGGCAGGGGAAACGGAGGACCTGAGGCGTGAGCTGTTCTCGGTCCTGCGGGAACTGGCCGACAGGGGAAGGGAACGGCCGCGGAGCGTCTCGGCCCCCTCCGAGGGGGAGGGGCTCGCGCAAGCGGAGCGGGACCTCCAGGACCTGGACCGGAGAAGGGCGGAGTGGGAGAAGGAGATGGCGCTCTTCGCCCCGGACCGGCGACGGCTGGACCAGGCCCGCCAGGCCCTGGAGCTTGGAGATGCCTACCATACGCTCTCCCTGATGCGCAAGGAACAGGAACGGGACAGGCTGGAGCAGCTGAGCCTCAGCGCCGACATGAACCGCTGCCGCGATGAGGCGCAGACCGCCGAGGAGGCGTTCTGCCTGGCGGAGGTGACCCTCCGGGACCGCATCGTCGCGCAAAAAAGGCTGACGGATACGGTGCGGACGGTCCGGGAGCTGGATCAGCAGAGCCAGGAACGCCAGAACGCCGTCAAGGAGGCACGCGCGCAGCTCCAAGCTCTGGAGACGAGGCTGAGCGCCGTCTCCGTGCGGGCGGAACAGGAGCAGGCCGCACTGGAGAAGACCGGGATCTCGCTCCGGGAGGCGCGCAAGTACCTTCAGATCAACGCGGCCGACGAGAAGCTCGCCCCTGCCCTCGAGGGCATACGCAAGTGCTTCGGCCTGTTCTCCCGCTCGCAGGAGAACCGTCAGGCGCTGAGGGAGAGCTACGACAACGCCCTGCGGAGACGGCAGGACGCCCAGAACACGCTGAACGACAGGCAGGCGATGTTCTCGGACATCACGCATCGGTTCGGAATCGTCGAGAAGAACTTCGAGAGGGCCCAGGCGTTTTTCGGGGCGAGCCTGAAGGGGAAGCCCATGGAGGAATGGCGCGAGATCTGCACCGTGGGCGAACGGCGCATCCAGGAGATGGACCGGCTGGCGGCGAACCTGAACCGGGAGCGCGAGATTCAGGAGGAGGTGCGTCAGCTCCTGGACCGCCGTTTGAAGATGGAGAACGAGCGCAGGGAGCTGGGCATTAAGGAGACCGAGCGGGCCGCGCGGATCGAGAGGGCGCAGGCGGCCCTGCGGCCGCTTGAAAAGCGCCTGGAGATGCTGCGGCGCGTGGACGCGCTGGACGAGGACATGCGCACCTTTCTTCAGGATGGGTCCCCCTGTCCTCTCTGCGGCTCCCTGACCCACCCCTATGCGGGGGGGCTCTTTCCGGACTCGGGCGCAGCGCGGCAGCAGCTTCTCGACGCGAGGCAGGAGCTCGATGCGCTGAAGGAGGAGGCCGCGGCCCGCCAGACCCAGGCTGCGGGGCTCGAGGAGAAAATCCTGTCCGCCGCCCGGGACGAGGAGGAGCTTCAGAGGGAGCTCGCCCTGCTGAACGACGCGATAACCGAAGGGGTCGCCTCGCTGGGACTGAAGCTCGGCGTCGGCGTCTCGCCCCTCGAGGAGCTGGCGCGCGTCCGCCAGAGGACCAGGGACCAGATGCAGAGGGCCTACGACGTCCTGACGGCCGCGGAACAGGCCGAGCGGGAGCTGATGGCCGCCAAGGACGCGCTGGAGCGCATCCAGGGCAGTCAGGAGGAGCTGACGCGCTACCATCAGGAGGCGCTCTCCGGCCTCAAGCAGAGCCAGGGGGAGGCCGAGCGCCTGGAGAAGGAGATCCGGAGCCACGAGGAGTCCTTCAACAGCGTGCGCAGGGAGCTCATCGGCCAGGTCTCCCTCTTCGGCTACAAAACCCTTCCGGACGACAACCCCGGTCAGCTCCTGGATCTTCTGACCACGCGCTCCGCCGCATGGGAGCGGAGGGCGGAGGAAAAGGAGAGGCTGGAGCGGGCCCTTTGTACGGAGCAGGCCTCCCTTCTGGCCCTTCAGAAGGAAAAGGACGGGCTCAGGGCCGAGGCCGTGGGCAAGCTGGATCTCGTCAAACACCTCGAGACGGAAAGGGACGCCCTGCAGCAGCAGCGCATCGTCCTCTTCGCCTCGAAGGACCCGGAGACCGAGGAGCGCCGCATGGAGGAGTCCGTCAGGGAGCTGCGCAGCCAGCTGGATCTGCGCCGGGAGGCCCGCAACGAGAGCCGCGCCCGCCTGGACGGGATCATGATCCGCCTGCACGATCTGGAGACGGTGCAGGCGACGAGGCGGGAGCTGCTTCAGCGGGAGGAGATCGCCTTCGGCAAGAGCCTGCTCGCCAAGGGGTTCCGCAGCGAGGACGATTACCTCTCCGCGTGTCTGCCGGAGGAGAAGCGCAGGGCGCTTCAGGAGCGCATGAGGGAACTGTCGAGGGCCGGCTTCGAGATCGGCGCCTCTCAGGACGACGCCCGGTTCGCGCAGGAGGAGCTCCGCAGCCGTTCCCTGTCCGCGGCCGGGAGGCCGCTCAAGGGGCTCGCCGATCTGATGGAGCGGGCCGGGGCCCTTTATCTGGAGCTGGGTCCGGACGACGAGGGAGAGAGGCTCTATCGGGAATACGGGGACGCCCTGCGTCGGCGCGTCCCTGCGGACGCCGCCGGCCGGGTGGAACCGGACGCCGCGCTGCGGGCCTATGCGCGGGACCTCGCCTTCGAGTCCGTCCTGAGGCGTGCCAACGACCTCCTGTCGAGGGGACAAACCTCGCTCCGCATCCTTCGGGAGGGAAAGGGGGCGGGGAAGCCCTTCGGGCTCATCCTGAAGGGGAACGCGGCGGGGGAACTCCCGGAGCGCGAGGCGCGCATCGCGTCCCTGGCGCTGGCCTGGGGGCTGTGCGACCTGTTCCGCCGGGAGGGCGGAGGGGCGAACCTCAGGGTCCTGGACCGTCATCCGAACGGAGAGGATGCTGAGGAGGCCGCCCTTATGGGCGCCCTGTGCGAGGAGGGGGAATGCGTGTGCCCGTAAAGCCGATGCCGAACGCCCCCTCCCCGGAGAATCCGATGGGGAGAGAGGCGGAGAGAGCGGAGGCGGGGCGGCAGGGGTTCGATGCCGTCCTGGACAACCTGGAGTTCTTTCTGACGCGGCTCAGGGGATTGTCCTGCTGCAGGTCCGTCGACCTTCCGGGGGGCGGGTTCTGCCTTTTCACGGGGTCCGACTCGGCCTCGGAAAACTGGGTTTTTCGCCGCGGCGCAGCCCCGGACGAGGAGGCGGTCCATGCGGCGCTTCGCTTCTTTGGGGAGTGCACGACCGGGGAGGGTGCGGCCCCCTTCATCTGGCCCCTTCCCGAGGGCGGCGGGGTCCTCCCGCGGTTCGGGCTTCCGGAGAGGGGACGTCTTCTGGCCATGAGCCGCGGGTGCGTCGGTCCCGCGGACGCACCCGCCGATGGCGGGGTCCCGGAGGCCTCGTTCGTCCCGGTTTTGGACGAGGCGGGCGCCGAGCGCTGGGCCGAGACCATGTGGCAGGGCTTCGGCGCCGGGCCCGGCGCACCCGGGAACCTGCACGTCCTGGTCCGCGGGATGCGGTCCGACGGAACCCTGACGCTCGTGACGGCCCGCATCGAGGGGCAGGACGCGGGGACCTTTCTCCTGGCCTCGGCCCCCTCCTCGCCCGCTGCCGGCGTCTATTACTTTGCGGTACCGCCGCGGTATCGGCGGCGCGGCGTGGCGACCGCCATGATGGCGGAGATCCTGAGGATCGTCCGCCGTGGGGGGAAGCGGCAAGTCCTGCTCCAGGCGACGCCCTCGGGCGTCCCCTTCTACCTCGCCGCCGGGTTTGGAGCGCTGGGGGAAATCCCCCTGTTCTCCGCCGGCGACGACGTATTCTGACGCGTCCGCCCGGCGCTCAGTCCGGGAACTTCACGCGGCCGGGGGCGTCAAACCCAGTGACGACGACGGCCTCGCGGATGCGGATCTCGTAGACGTCCAGGGCGTCGCCGATCGCCTCGAGCGCCTCCTCGAATCCCGGAACCTGTTCCAGAAACAGCGCCTTCATATCGCCGATCGACCTCCCGCTCCTGCGGACCGTCGCGTCGCGGGTGCGGACGTGCGCCGTGCCGTCCCTGGGGATGGTCGTGAACGCAATCCTGTCGTTGGACGCAAATTCCGCCACCTTGTCGTTGGAGCGATCCGTGGAGAAATAGATCGCACCCGGGCACTTCGGGTCCTGGCAGAAGTTGACGATCCTCACGTTGGGGACCCCGCCCACCGAGGTCGCCAGGGCGATCTCGGTCGCGGCGCTCAGTATCCGCTCGTACTCCGTCCTCCAGTTTTTGTCCATCTCGTTCCTCCTCGTTTTGGCATCCGCCCTCGGGATGATTTCAATTTCAAACCGTTTGCAGGCCAGGCGAACGAAGACGACGAAGCCTGCGAACGATTTGAAATCGGAACCATTCTACGGCGCGCCGTTGACAGGGGTATGTCAGCAATTACAATGGGCCCGAGAGGGGGTGCGAACATGAAGATGGACCGGCTGGTCGCTATCGTCATGCTGCTGCTCGAACGCAGAAGGGTGAGCGCGAAGTCGCTTGCCGGGATGTTCGAGGTCTCGCTGCGGACGATCTACAGGGATCTCGAGACGATCAACCGGGCCGGAGTTCCGATCGTCTCGTCCCCAGGGAACGGGGGCGGATTCAGCCTGATGGAAGGGTACGCGGTGGAGCGGAAGATCTTTACGGATCGGGACATAGCGGCCCTGCTGATGGGGCTCGGCAGCATAGCCGCCATGAGCGGACCGGAGGGGACGTATGCGCGGGCAAAGATCATGAGCCTGCTCCCGGAGGACCGGGCCCGGGAGGTTGCGCTGAAGTCGGGCCAAGTCGTGATCGACCCGACGCCCTGGATGGGAAGGGACAGGACGGGCCCGCTGCTGGAGCGAATCAGGACCGCGATGGACGAGGGGAGGCTCGTGGCATTCCGCTACTCCGACCGAAAGGGGCTGGAGAGCGAACGCAGGGTCGAGCCGCACCGGCTGGTCCTGAAGGAGGGGCGCTGGTACCTTCACGGCTTCTGCCTCGAAAGGGAGGACTTCCGCCTCTTCAAGCTGGCCCGGATGGCAGGTTTGCAGATTCTGGAAGCGGCCTTCGAGTTCCGGGAGGTCCCCCGGTCCCGCTCCGGCTTCTCGGATGCCATGACGCGCAGGGAGACCCGCATCACCCTCAGGGTACAGGAAGCTCTGCGGGACAGGCTCCTGGACTATTGCGGCCCCGAGGACATCCGGGACTGCGGGGACGGCCGCTGTCTCGCGTCCTTCCCGTTCATCGCGGACGATTTCGGCTACGCGCTCCTGCTGAGCCTCGGCCCGGGCTGCGAGTGCCTCGCCCCACCCGACGTCAGGGAGGAAATGCGCCGCAGGACCGGGGAGATGGCCCGTACGTACGGGGCATGACGGGAGCTCCGGCCGGCAAGCGCCGTCAGGGCCGAGGCTCGCTCCCGTCAGCGGGACGATATGATGTCGATCAGGGTGCCGTCCACGTCCTTCATGCCCTCGACGTTGAGCCGGGCGGCGTTGACGACCGTGGCGGCGAAGTCCGAGACGTCCACCACCCCCTGCGAGACCTCCATGCCCCCGTGGGAGAGCGCGATCTTCGCGGCATAGAAGGCCTCCGCGGCGCCGGTACCGACCTTGAGGGCGCAGGACTCCTTGGCCCCGTCGCAGACCATGCCCACAATGTTGCCCAGGACCAGCTCCATCGCCTTCCTGGCCTGAAGCCCGTCCCCGCCCAGCAGCTTGACGATGCCCGCGGCGGCTCCGGCCCCCGCGGCGACGGCACAGCCGCAGACCGGGCTGAGACGCCCCATCCGGCTCTTGATGTAGCTGGTGGCCAGGTGGCTGTAGGCGATGGCGCGCGCGATCTCCTCCCGGGACTTTCCGTAGTGCTGCCCAACGACGTAGACGGGAAGGATGGCTGTGATCCCGTGGTTGCCGGACCCGGCGCTGCTCATGACGGGCATCGAGACCCCGGCCATGCGCGCGTCCGAGGCGGCCGCGGAGACGGCCTTGATCTTCGCCGCGAGGTCCTGGGCGTAGCACGGCCCCGCGGCATCCCGCACGGCGCGGCCCAAACCCAATCCGACCTCGTTCTCGAACCCGTGCCGCGAGATGCGCTCGTTCATCTCGATCCCCTCCCAGATGTAGTCCACATCGGAGGGGGAAAGCGTGTCGGCGAGAGCGGTCAGCGATTCGAAGTCGGTCTGCGCGACGACGGGGCCCACGGGGGCGGCCGCGGATGCCGACGCGCCGGGCCCCTCGGCCTGAGAAAGGGGACGCCCGTTCCTGCGGACCTCCGTGATGTTGGCGTGGGAGTCCCGGATAATCGCCGTTCCCGTCTCCTCCCCGTGCGAGGCCGTGGCCTCCACGTAGACGCCGGGGCGCCCGTTGGGCTTCAGGACGAGGCGCCCCTCATCGATGAAGCTTCGGGCCCGCGCCAGGTCCTCCGGGGTCGCGTCCTTCAGGACCTCCAGGCCATAGCGGCTTTTGCCGCAGAATACCGCGAGGGCCGCGGCAATTTCGTTCCCCCTCAATCCATCGGTGCCCGGGATTCCGACGGCGATGCCGTTCTTGTAGATGCTGTTGCTGACGACGACATCCAGCTTGTCCGCCCGCCCCTCAAGCTGCTCGCAGGCTTTGGCGACGGCAAGCGCCACGGCCCCGGGCTCGGTACATCCGAGCGCGGGCCTGACCTCCTGGTGCAGAAACTCCGTAATCGTGAACATGAACCTTCACAGCCTTTCATAACTCTTTACATTACATCCGTCCTGCGCCTATTCTCTCACAATTTCCCGGAATCGACACCCGGACCGGCCCGATGCGCCTTCGAACGGGGCGCGCTTCGACACAAAGCGTTCGAGCCCGGGACGGAGAAGGTCCCGGGCTCGAACATCGAGGCTGCGGCAAAAGGGGTTCCCCGCAGCCGACGCATCCGCTCGGGACGCCTAGCGACCGGCCTTCAGCATCAGGGCGTCGAACTTGCCCCCGCGCTCATCCACATACAGGTTGGCCTCCGCCTCGGCGGCAGGGCAATACTGCATGGGGGAGGCGATCTGACCGGAGGCCGCCACCTCACGGATCTTGGCGTCCTGCTCCTCCTTGGTCTTCAGCCCGTACTTGACCATGATCGGGCGCATCTTGCTCAGCAGGATGATCCCCGACTGGAAGTTCGTAAAGTCCTTTTCCCCCGCCTCCTGAATGCAGCGGGAAAACTCCTCGTTCGTCATCTTTCTCCACCTCAGCCTTTCGCCATGATATTCGAGATCCTCAGCGGATCAGGGGGACAAGAAACGCCTTGGACACCTCATCGGCAACCTCTTTGCCCCTGAGGAGCTCCAGCAGGCGCAGCGCGAAAAACGGGGTCGTCGCGGGCCCCTTCGCCGTCGTGATGTGGCCGTCCGTCTCCACGATCTCCCTGCCGACGACGGCCCCCGCCAGCCAGGACTCCATGCCCGGATAGCAGACGGCACGCTTGCCGGACAGGATCCCCGCCTTGCCGAACACCGCCGGGGCCGCGCAGATGGCGGCCAGGAACTTATGTCCGGCATCGTAACGCCTGACCAGCTCCAGCAGGCCCTCGTGCTCGGTGTAGGCGATCGTGCCGCCGGGCACCACCAGCATGTCGAACGGCCCGTCCTTCGCATCCTCGAAAAGGGCGTCCGCGACGACGGGGACGGAATGCTTCCCCATCACCCTCTCCTTGCCGGTGAGGGAGACCGTCGTCACGTCCACCTCCCCGCGCCGCAGGATGTCCACGGTCGCCAGGGCCTCCGTCTCCTCGAAGCCGTCGATCAAAAACAGCGCAACCTTCGCCATGATCCTTCACCTCGCTCAAAAACAGGTTTCGTCCCCCCTTTCGGGGAGCTGCTCCCTCGAATCCGCGCCGTGGGGTTCCCCGTCCCGCAAGACGGAGAGGGGCCGAGGAAACCGGCCCCTCTCGAGAAGAGTATACAACACTCGCCGGAGGGGCCGGACGCCTACGGCACCACGATGGGCTGCGCCATCTCGACGAGGTCGCTGCTGATGGTCTTTCCATCGGGACGCCAGCCGGCGTCGTTCACCAGGACGATGGCCGGGCGATAGCTTCCCGAGGCGCCGTAGAAATAGGTCGGCACGTTCCTATGGGTCGACTTCGGCGAATCGTAGAGCATGCGGCGCGTACTGCCGATCTCGACGGCCGGACCGTCCTTCCCCTCGGGATAGAGGACAGCCCGATTGGGCGTGTAACCGTCCGCACGAACATAATAGCGATAGCCCGTGACGTCCCCGGAGACGAAGGGGAGCGCGTAGAAATCCCTCACCACGATCGCCTTGGGTTCCTCCGGATAGGCGGTACCCCACGCGTAGACGGCCGACGGCCTGGCGAGGTCCTCGCGGTAGTCCGGATCGCCGGGCAGCAGGGAATTGATCCGGGTATCGTAGGAAGAGCCGTTGGCATGGGCGTATTTCCCGTTCCCCAGATAGAATCCGACGTGCCCGCCCCAGAAGATCAGGTCGCCCGGCTTCGCCCGGGCCAGGGTCTCCGGCGTGTAACGGTCGTCGGACGTCCCCGCCAGATGCATCAGCGCAATCGGATACCCGACCTCGGGTTGGGAGTTCCGGTAGATGTCCAGTCCGTTCAGCATGTACGCCATGGCGGTGAACCCGGAGCAGTCCACGCCGTAAGGGGTCTTGCCGCCCCAGCGGTAGCTCGTCCCGAGGTAGAGCCGGGCGTCCTCGATCAGGTTCGCGCGGGTCTGCGTCTCATCCAAGCTCCCCCACCTCCGGACCGGACGCACCATCTCCTTGCGAATCCAACCCTTCGTTCCTCCAAAGAGCTCGGCCTCGACCCACCGGGGATCCTCGGCGTCGGGGGCCCCGATCTTCAGGTACGCCCCGCGCGGCAGGGTGATGACCGGCGGATAGGCCTCGGTTGCGGCTCCGGGAAGCACATCCGCAAAGGGAGCGATCACCTGATGCGTCACGGCCGCACGCCACGCCTCGGCCTCCCTCTTCGAGACGATCCTGAGGTGCGCCTCCTCGATCAGGGTCTCGTAGCCGTACTGCATCCGAACCTCGTAAAGCCCTTTTTCGTCCTTGTCCTTCAGGATCTCCGCGATCATGCCGTAGAGCGCCTCGTCGTCCCGCTCCCCGTCGTACAGGGTCGGCGCCATGGCGGAGATCACGACGGCCCGCAGATCGGAGAACTGCGGGCCCTTGGAGTCGCCGCCGCAGCCCGTGGCCCGTGCCGGCACCGCAAAGCCCAGAAGGAACACCGCAGCACAGGCGAGAAGCCTTTCCATACCGTTCATTCCAAACCCCCTCCTTACATAAAGAAAAGCCTGTATCCCCTCCGCGGTCCCATCAGACCATCATGGAGAGCATCTTGGCGACGGCCAGCCCTCCGAACGTCCCGAAGATGTAGCCCATGAGGGCCATCAGGACGCCGATGGGGACGAGCGTCTCCTTGTAGGCCGCGGCGACCAGCGGCGCGGACGCCACGGCGCCGATATTGGCCAGGCTCGCCGTGGCGCAGGTGAAGAGGTCCAGCCGGAAGATCCTGGCCAGGATCGCCATCAGGACGGCGTGGACCGCCAGGATGAAGAACCCCGCCATCAGGTAGTACGGGGCATCCGTCAGCTCCTTGAAGTTGGCGCGCGAGGCTATGAGACAGATCATCAGGTACAGCATGGACATGGAGACCTGGGAGCTGCCCGGCACCCTCCCCAGGGGCGTCGCCGCGCAGACGATGCCCAGGATCGTGGCGAACACGACCGACAGGGTGCTGGCGGACAGAAAGTCGTTCTTTCCGAACATCTCGATGAGTCGGGGCGACGCCGAAGCCGCCGCCGACGAGGAAAGGGCCGAGGCCATGAAGCCGAGCCCGAAGAGCAGGGCGATATCCGCGGCCTCGATGTTGCTCCGCACCTTCTCCTGGTCGGCCGCAAGCTGGGTCCCGAGCTCGTCGATCAGGTGCGTGTCCGACTTCGTCCAGCGGTTGAACGCATGGGCCAGGGGGACCGTGGCCAGCAGCAGTATCACCCAGATGGAGTAGTTGACGTTGTCGATCAGCAGCGTGTAGCCCATGGCCGAGTCGTCGATGCCCAGCGCCCCCTGGATGGCGACCATGTTGGCCGTCCCGCCGATCCAGCTTCCGGCAAGGGCCCCGAAGGTCTTCCAGGCCTCGGGCGCGAAGCCGTCCTTCATGAAGTAGAACATCACCGCGAATCCCGCCATGATCGTGAAGGTCGCGCTGAAGAACCCCAGGAGCATCCGCGGCCCCAGCCTCAGGATCTTCCGGATGTCGCAGCGCAGCAGCATGACGAAGATCATCGCCGGAATGATGTGTCCCCGCACGGTCTTGTAGGCCATCTTGACCTCGTCGTTGGCCGCCCACAGGTCGAAGGTCGCGAAGAGCATGCAGCCGACATACAGGATGACCGGCGTGGGGATGTACCGGAAGAAGGCCGTGTCCTTGTACTTCATCTCCAGACTGGCCACGATCCCCGCAAAGAGCGTCAAGGACGCGATGTACATGAAACCGCTCGCAATCATACCGTCCACCTCCGCAGATTTTTCATCTCGCCAGGCGTTCCGCCCCGAAACGTTCGTAAACGATGCTGCCGACCCGTCCGCAGAAGCGGCAGCCCGCCTCCCGTCCGGCCGGGCCGGCGGTGAGCGCCACGGCGACGACGGGACGCCCCGTGCGGTGAAAGAGGATCCCCGCATCGTGCTCGTGTTCCGGAAGCTCCCCCGTCTTGTGCGCCAGGAAGGCCTCCAGGTCGTCGGCATCGTCGAAGGGGATGCCGGACGCGAATTTGCTCACGTTCTTCTGGACCGACAGGAGGTCCAGCATGCGGCCGCCGCGCTGCGCCATGCGCACCAGCAGCTCCCCCGTCTCTCGGGCGCAGGTGTAGTTGTCGAGCCCCCGCCGGCGCGCTTCGAAGTCCAGCATCTTTCTCCCCAGGACCGTGTGCGCGCACCCCAGGTTTCGAATCGAGGCGTTGACGGCGTCGATCCCCAGGCGGTCAATCAAGATGTTCGCCGCCGTATTGTCGCTGACCGCAAGCATGAGGAGCGCCAGGTCGTCCAGGCGGAGCCGCGCCCCCGGCAGGGCGCGGTGCAACACCCCTCCCTCGACCGCCGCCCCCGGGGAAAGCACGGCCTCCTCGGAGAGCGCCAGGTCCCCGGAATCGGCGCGCTCGAACAGGTGCCACAGGATAAAGAGCTTGATGAGGCTGGCCGAGTGGAGGCGCGTGTCCGCATCGTACTCGAACCGTTCCCCGCCCGCGGTATCCAGGACGAAGACCGAGGCCCGTCCCGGGAAGTCGCGACAGGACCGTTCCAGCTCCTCAGTCCAGCTTCCCGCTGCGCTCAAAGCAGATACCCCCGCAGCAGCGCATAGAGCGTGGTGAAGAGGACGATCAGCCAGCCGTTGCAGAGGACCGATTTCAGGTCGTCCGACCGCGCCAGCCCCATCTGCCCCTGCATGTCGCCCTCAGGAATGGCGAAGGAGGTCATCTGCGAGCCCACCAGCAGCACGATGACCCAGACGGTCATGGGGATGTTCATCGACTGCGCCAGGGTCAGGAACATCTTGTTCAGCACCTCGGCCTGGGCCACGGCGGCCCCGGGGACGCCGAAGACGCCCACCAGCGTCGTCATGGCGACGAAAGCGGCGCGGCTGCTCTCCTGAACGTAGGGCGCGAGGATCTGAGAGATGGCCTCGAAGGCCCCGGCGGCGGAGATGAAATTGATGAAGGGATCGAGAAGCACGAAGAAAAAGAAGAGCCAGACCAGGTTCTTCGCGCCCTCGCAGACCGACTCGATGATCTCGGTCACGCCGAGCCCTCCCGCGATGCCGGTGAGGAAGGCGGTGATCCCCATGATCGGCAGGACGAAGGTCGATCCGCCCTCGATGAGGATGCCGTACACGACCAGGACCACCATGGAAACGAGGAACACGACCGCGGCCCTCGACGCCACGCGCGGCTCCGCCGGATGCGCCGAGGCCTCCGTGCCGTCCGCCGCCTCATAGGCGTTCCGGCCCCGGTATCTTTTCTGCACCACACCGGCCCAGAGGAACGTGGTCACCCACATGATGACCGATACCGGGATCCCCGCGTTCAGGAGGACCTGAGGATAGGAGAGCCCCGTGAACTCCATCAGGGCCACCATGGGAGGCGTAAAGGGCCCGAGGAACAGCCCCGTGGCCCCGGCTCCGTGCAGCAGCACGGCCATCGCGTTGGGGGTCACGCCCACGGAGGCCGCGATCGGGATCAGAATGGGGGCCAGGATCGCGTTCCCGCCCGCCATGGTGCCCAGCAGGCTGACGATGACGACCGAGCAGATCATCACGACGGCAAAGGCCTTGCGCTCGGAATCGACCTTCATCCTGCTGGTCACCATCGTCACAAGGATATGGACGACCCCGGTGCGTTTCAGAACCTGCCCCAACCCGCCCCCTAGGAGGATGATCATCCCGATGTAGCCGAGGAAGGAGCCCAGCCCGCCCCTGATGCCCTGCGCGACCTCCATGATCCCGTGCCCGCCGATGATCGCGGCGGACACGATCCCGACGAGGACGGCGAAGATCTGCCCGAACCGGCTGAAGCAAAGCGCGATGTAAAGCAACAGGGGCACCAGGCCCCACAAGGACGGCGACGCCACAGTTTCCATAGACAATTCCCTCCCAAATAAAGTCGTGGGACGCCCCGGAGGCGCTCCCCTTCGTTCCCGATGCGCTACTTCACTTTTTCCCAGGTACCGGCCCCTATCCCTTGACGCTCTCTCCCCATGCCACGCCCTCGACCGAATCGATGCCCAGGCCCGGGGCATCGTTCAATTCGAGGACGGCGCCGTCGTAGATCACCCCTCCCCTCACGGGATCGGACGCACAGAGGATGGGCGGGTCGAGGTCGTACTTGGTCACGACCCGGCGCGCCATGGCCAGGTGCGCCGCGGCCGTCACGGAGACCTTGCTCTCCATCATTGCGCCGATCATGCATTCCATCCCGGCGGACTCGGCCATCCCGCAGATCGTGAGGGCCCCCGAAAGGCCGCCGCTCTTCATCAGCTTGATGTTCAGCATATCCGCCGCACGCAGCGAAATCAGATGCAGGGCGTCCCGGGGGGAGTAGACGGACTCGTCCGCCAGGATCGCCGTCTCGACCGCATCGGTCACCCGCTTCAGCCCCTCGACGTCATGAGAGGCCACCGGCTGTTCCACCAGCTCGATATCCAGCCCCTCGTCCTCCATGTACCGGATGGTGCGTATCGCCTCCTTCGGCGTCCATCCCTGATTGGCATCGACCCGCAGCAGGATCTCGGGCCCCACGGCACGCCGCACGGCCCCGATCCGCTCCATATCCAGACGGAAGTCGATGCCCACCTTGATCTTCAAGGCGTCGTAGCCATCCCGCACGGCCTCGGCAGCGTCCCGCGCCATCTCCTCCGGCGCGTTCAGGCTGATGGTGTAGTCAGTCGTAAAGGTTCGCTTCGTCCCGCCCCAAAGGCGGTAGAGGGGCTGTCCGCAGAGTTTGCCCCAAAGGTCGTGCAGGGCGATGTCCGCGGCCGCCTTGGCCGAGGTGTTGCCCACCGCGGAGTGCGCGACGGCCGAGACGGCGTCCTGCAGCTCGCTCACGTCACGGCCGATCAGGGCCGGGGCGATGCGCGTGGCCAGGGTGCAAGTGATGGACCCGTCGGTATCGCCGGTAATGGCCGCCGTGGGAGGCGCCTCGCCGTACCCGACGGCCCCCGTGTCCGAGACCAGGGCCACGATGTTCGTGGTCACGGTGTCGGTGCTGCGGAGCGCGGTCTTGAAAGGCTTTTTGAGGGGGATGGACAGCGTGCCCAGCCTCAGCTCGGTAATCCTCATGAACGATCCTCTCCTATGCGTATTCTCCCCCGAAAAACAAAAAAACGGACTACTGTCCTGCCGCGTGGACAAGACCTTCGCCCGCTGATTTTGGCTCCTATGCACGAAAAAAAGACGATACCCCTCCCCGAGCCCCGCCGAGGGCGGCGGCCTCTCCGCCGACGAGGAAAGCGGCTCGCAACAAAAATTTAATGCAGTAATTTATCTCACAGGTAGTAGTTTTTGTCAATGAAGATGATGTTGTCGGGTAATGCAGCCGCGCTGTATATGGTGGTCCCCAACCAGAGGGGCACTAAATTATATTCGCTTCTTCCTCGAATCCGCTGTCTCGCCTCCGGGGAGCAGCATCATCATATTCGCAACCCGGCTGGGTAGACTCGGCCCTTTCTTCCGGCTGACTACTCGTCGTCCAGTTCGGACTCGACGATCGCCCCGGACTGGGCGTCCACGAGCACATCCATTTTCCTTCCATTGGCATCCTTATACTCCACCTCGTAGACCAGCCTCCCATCCTCCCAATCCAATCCCTCGGAAAGAATCTGTGCGTCGGGCCCCAGATTGGCCTGTTTCCTGACGATCGCGATGGCCTCATCCTCTGTGATCTTCACCATCCGTGCCTTTTCGCCTCGACCGTCGCCGGCAAACGTGGCAGCCGGCATCACGGCAGAGGCCAGCAAGGCCAGCAAAAGCACCGCAATACCCGCCGCCGCAATTTTCTTCCCCTTCAAAGATACAAACAGTCTCCTCATCGTTCCATCCCGTTTCTCGTGTACGGTCCCATTCTCCATGTCTTTCACCCTCTCTTCCTCATCGAAAGATGAGGCAAATCAAAGAATCCTCGGACGTCGTTCCTTCCCCGATCCGCGTCTCCCGTTATACGCTTCACTCATCGACCATCCGCCGCATCTCCCTCTTCGCAGACAAGGCCAACGAGGTCCTCTAAAAACATATAGCGAAAACCTGAATCTTTTCTGAACTTTTTCGCCTTCCGAGTATTATACTGGGCGGTAAAAAATAAACGCAGTCCTACGTCAAAGGACTGTGAAAAAGATCCCCGATGATGAACGGGCTGAAGGGTACGAATGGCCAAGGTCGGAGGGGATATCAGAGCAGCAGGACCAGCGTGCCCGCAACGACCGCCGCAAGGCCCCAGACGGCTTTCGAGGACAGCCTTTCATGGAGGACCAGGCGGGAGAAGGCGACCGTGACGAGGATGCTCAGCTTGTCGATGGGGACCACGACGCTGGCGGGACCGTCCTGCAACGCCCTGTAATAGCAGAGCCAGGAGCCGCCCGTCGCCAGGCCCGACAGACAGATGAAGGCAAGCTCCCCTCTCGGGATCCCCCGGACCATGCTCCACTTCCCCGTGATCCCCACCATGCCCCAAGCGGCGGCCAGCACAACAGCCGTGCGTATCGCCGTGCCCAGGTTGGACTCCACGCCGGAGATGCCGACCTTTCCCAGGATGGCCGTCAGGCCGGCGAACACGGCGGAGCCCACGGCGCAGGGAAGCCAGCCCATCCCCCCGGCCGGTCCGGGACTCACGTCCTTCCTCTCGATCATCAGAAACGTCCCCACGCCCATCATCAGGATGCCCGCCGCCTTGACGGGGCCGATCCCCTCGTTCAGGAACAGGGACGCCATCACGATGGTCACGATCGTACTCGACTTGTCGACGGGGGTGACCTCGTTGACGGTTCCGAGCTGCAGGGCGCGAAAATAGCACAGCCAGGACGCGCCAGTCGCAAGGCCCGACAGCACCAGGAACAGCAGCGTCCTTCCGCCGATCCGGCCGATCTGCGCCTGCGAACCGGCGACGAAAACCATCAGCAGCGAGAAGAGCAGGACGACGACGGTACGAATGGCCGTCGCGACGGTGGAATCCGTCCTCCGAACGCCGCACTTCGCCAGAACGGACGTCACCCCCGCGAAGAACGCCGAGGCGAACGCCAAGAGGATCCACACGGCCTCAGTCCGTATCGATCTCCTCGCGCTCCATCCCGTTCAGCATCGCGGCGATGTTCGTACTGAACAAGGGGAACGGATCGACGTACTGCCCCGCCAGACACAGGCCGTAGTGCAGATGCGGGCCCGTGATGCGCCCCGTCGCGCCGCTTTTCCCCACGATCTGGCCCTTCTTCACCCGATCGCCCTTCTTCACCCCGATCTCGCTCAGGTGAAAGAACACGCTGAGCACGCCGTTCCCGGAGTCCACGTAGATGCTCTTGCCGGCGTAGTAATGGTCCCCCGTCAGGACGACGGTCCCGGAGAACGGCGCCGCGACCGGGGTCCCCACCGCGGCCCGAAAATCCGTCCCGGCGTGGGGGCTCCGCGGCGTCCCGTTGTAGACGCGCCGAAACCCGTAGCTGCTGGTGACGACGCTGCGGATCGGGTACTGCGGCGGGGTCGACCAGAACCGCTTCACCGTCATCGTCCTCTTGGCCGCTGCGGCGAGCGCCGCCTCCCTCTTGATTCGAGGCTGATCGACCTTGGAGGGAAAGACCATCTTCGGGCTGACCTTGAGGTGCTCCTCGGGGTACTTCCGGGCCACGAGGCGCACTGTGCCCGTAACCCTGATCCTCTGTCCGTTCTGGATGAACTCGAAGACCAGCGGGTACTCGCCCGGCTTGATGTCGCGGACGTAGGAGCCCAGCAGGCCGTAGGAGACATAGCCCTCCCCGCCCTGTTCCACGTCCAGCGAGACCGTCCGGCCCAGCCAGGTCACCGAGGGGTTCCGGTACTCCACAGCCGAGGAGAGGGACAGGGCGAATGCCTGCCCGACGTCCCAGCTCGACGGAAAGGTCACGAACGCGCTGCCCCAGGCCGGGCAACAGAGCAGGAGCCAGAAAAGAATTCCCAGGCCCCACGCAGAACCCGGGAACCTTCTCTCGAGGTTTTTCATCCCCGCGCACCCGGACGGACTAGCGGCCGCCGGAGGCCAGGGCGCGCAGCAGCCCCCGGATCAGCAGCGCCAGGGAACGCGACGACTCCGCCATCACCCGAAGCACTTCCTCCTCCGTAAGGTGCTCGTCCCCCATCCCCGAGGCCCTGTTCGCCACGCAGGAGAGCACGGCGGTCTCCATCCCCATGGCGTTCGCGACGACGACCTCGGGCACCGTGGACATGCCCACGAGGTCCGCCCCGAGGGTGCGGGCCATGCGCACCTCCGCCGGCGTCTCGTAGGAGGGGCCCATGAAGGCCGCGTAAACCCCCCGCTTCAGGGTCAGGCCGGCCCCTGCCGCAGCCATATCCAGAAGTTCCAGGAGCCGCGGGCTGTAGGCGTGGGTCATGTCGGGAAAGCGCACGTTCCACCGCGGCTCGGAGGGCCCGACAAGGGGGTTGGCCCCCATCAGGTTGATGTGGTCCCGAACCGCGGCGATATCGCCCGGCACCAGCTCGGGGTTGACCCCGCCCGAGGCGTTCGTGGCCACGTACTGCCGAACACCCATCATCCCGAGCACCCGGACGGGAAAGGTGACCTCCCGCATGGAATAGCCCTCGTAACAGTGCACGCGGCCCTGCAGCAGGATCACCGGGCACCCCTCGAGCATCCCCATCACCACGCGTCCGGCATGGCCGGGCGCCGTGGAGAGCGGCCATCCGGGGATCTCCGCCGCGGACAGGATGCGGGCATCCTCTACCTCGTCGGCGACGGACCCCAAGCCGGACCCCAGGACCACGGCCGCGCGGGGCTTGAAGTCCCCGGCCGCACGGCACAGACAATCGAGCGCCTTCATGGCGCGGTCGTAACCGCACAGTTCATCGTCCATCATTCAAACAACACTCCTTCCGGCTCCATCAAAGGCCCTCGGGCCTGGAAAATCGACAGAAAAAGCAAAAAAGTCCCCCTCACGCCCTGGGGTGAAAGCGGTCGTACTCCGTCCGCATCTCGCGGTCGAAGTGGGCGTAGACCTGCGTCGTCATGATCGACGCGTGCCCCAGCATCTCCTGGAGCGTCCGCATGTCCATCCCCCGGGCCAGCAGGTGCGTCGCGAAGCTGTGCCGCAGGATGTGCGGATACAGGCGGGACCGTGCGATGCCCGCCGCCGCGCCCCGGCGCCTCAGGATGCGCCAGAGGTCCTCGCGGCGCAGGGGACGGCCCAGGCGGGACAGGAACACGTGCCCGTCCCCGAAACGGTTCAGGTCGTGACGCGCGGAGTCCAGGTAGAGCCGGACGCTCCGCGCCGCCGCCCCCAGAAAGGGAACGACCCGCGCCTTGTTCCCCTTGCCGAGGGTCCGCAGCAGCCGGGAGTCGAAGTCCAGGTCCACGACCTCCAGCCCGCAGAGCTCGCTGGCCCTCAGGCCGCAGCCGTACCCCAGCTCGACGATGGCGAGGTCCCGCACGTCCAGAGGCCGCGGGCCGCGGCAGGCGTCCAGCAGGCGCCCGATCTCCGCCTCGTTCAGGATGCGGGGCTCCTTCCGGGTCCTGCGGGGGAGCTCCGGCAGGGGCAGATCCTCCTCGTTCCCCTCCTCCATCTCGACGAAGCGCATCCAGGAACGGATCGCCGCGACCGCGCGCTGCTGCGTCGAACGGGCCTTGCCCTCGGCCGCGAGGTCCCGGCGGAAGGCGGCGACGTCGTCGGGGGAGGGCGGGTAGGGCGGGCATCCCGCCCCGTCGCAGAACCGGAGCCACTGGCGGAGGTCCGAGGCGTAGCTCTCCGCGGTGTGGGGGCTCCGGCCCCGTTCCGCCAGCAGGTAGAGGCGGAATTGGTCGATTCTGCCTCCAGCCGTGTGCCGGTCCAAGGGGGGCGCTCCGTCAGTCCTTCGCGAAGCGGTCGAAGATCGCGTCCACGTGCCGCAGGTAGAACCCGTTCTCGAAGAGGGCCTCGAGGCGCTCCGGCTCCACGAGCCCCTGGATGCGCCCGTCCCGCAGCAGCAGGTCCGGGAAACGCCCCTCGCCCCGGGCCGTGCGCATCGCGTTCTCCTGGACGACCGCATAGGCCGCCTCGCGCGAGAGGTTCAGCTCGTCGAGCAGGAAGGTCAGGACCCGCTGGCTGTAGACCAGGCCGCCCGTGAGGCCGATGTTCCCGCGGACCCGCGCCTCGTCCACGGTCAGGCCCCGCAGGATGTTCGTCATGTCGCGCAGCATGAAGTGGACGAGGTTGAAGGCGTCCGGCCACAGGACGCGCTCCGTCGAGGAGTGGCTGATGTCCCGCTCGTGCCAGAGGGCCACGTTCTCCATCCCCGTCTGGGCACAGCCCCGCAGCAGGCGCGCCATGCCGCAGATGCGCTCGCACTTGATGGGGTTCCGCTTGTGGGGCATCGCGCTCGAGCCCTTCTGTCCCCTGCCGAAGGGCTCGAAGGCCTCCCCGACCTCCGTGCGCTGGAGGTGCCGGACCTCGGTCGCCATCCGCTCCATCGCGCACCCCAGGAGGGCCAGCGCGTTCAGCACCTCGGCGTGCCGGTCCCGCTGGAGGATCTGGTTGGAGACCTCCGCGGGGGTCAGTCCCAGGATCGCGCAGACCCGGACCTCGAGCTCCGGGGGACAGAGCGCGTAGGTCCCCACCGCACCCGATATCTTTCCGACCGCGATGTGCTGTTTCGCCAGCTCCAGACGCTCCAGGTCGCGCTTCAGCTCGGAATGCCAATTCAGGAACTTCAGGCCCAGGGTCGTCGGCTCCGCGTGGATTCCGTGCGTGCGCCCGATGCAGGGCAGATGCTTGTACCGCCGCGCCAGGTCCAGCACCGAGGCGTCCAGCTCCCGAGCCGCCGAAACCGTCAGCTCCAGGGAGTCCCGAAGCATGACGGAGCTTGCCGTATCCAGCACGTCGCTGCTCGTCAGGCCCAGGTGCAAATACCGCCCGTTCTCTCCGACGTTCTCCGCCACCGCGCTCACGAAGGCGACGACGTCGTGCTGGACCTCGCTCTCGATCTCCCGGACCCGCTCCACAGAGAAACGGGCCCCAGCCAGGATATCCCGCAGGGCATCCTCCGGGATCCGGCCCAGCCCGCACCAGGCGCGGCAGACGGCCAGCTCCACGTCCAGCATGACGGAGAGGCGGTTCTCCTCGCTCCAAAGCCGGGCCATCTCCTTCGTCGTGTAGCGCTCGATCATTGGGAACCCTCCAATCGGGAAAGACTTTGGAATTCAAGCTTTTCATGTGTCGTATAATACGGATGGGAGAGGCGCCTGAAGTATCGGGCGAAGCTGCCAGGGGTCCCCCCCTGAGAAGGGGGGTGTATAGCGTGGAGAGAACAACAAAACTGCTACGAGCCCTCACGAAGCTCGTAGCAGCCCTCGCGGACCTCATCCGCAGTCTCAAAGCGTAACTCACCCATCGTAGGGCGTAAGTCCGAGGTGGGGTAGCAGCCCCGCTTCGGCAGCCCATGAAACAACCCCGTCCGACCTCTCCCCGGACGGGACTTCTTTAATATTATACCATCAAAGGAATCCTGTCCGCATATAAGGAGCTCGCCAGGCCATGGCAACTTCTCGGAGTCCGGGGTCGAGAACAATCGAGGACATGGAAGCGCAGCGACAATAAAAGTTTCAGCTTTCATCAATGCTCTCGTTGCCCTTTCATTCGGTACTCCTTCCCTGCCCCCGGCGGAGACCCGCCGTCTCCGCCAGCCAGAGACGGCGGGTCTCCGTCAGGAACGCATCGTAGCACCCGCCCCGGAAGTCGGGGAACGTGTAATCGAAGCTCCGCCAGCCGCCGAACCGGAAGCGCAGCGTCACCTCGGCGTAGATGCCGTCCCGAAGCCATACGCGGTGCGCATGGTCCTTCGTGGAGGCCAGCACGAGTCGGGCGCCGTCGACGTATCCGGGATCGACGTTGACCGCGCGCGGGGTCCGGCTCCGGGCCTCCAGGGCACAGGCCGCGCGTTTCCAGTCCGCAAGCCCCCCGGCATCCGCAAGCCCCCGAAAACAGACGAAGCGCCGCATCAGACACGGCGCGATGTCCCGGTAGTAGTCCGTCAGCGTGAAGGGCACGGGCTCGCCGATGAGGTCCGGCTCCCCCCAGAGGCGCTTCGCCTCGTCCAGGACCCAGGCGAAGCGCTCCGCCTCCGAGTCGGGGTAGAGCACCCCGGCGATGCGCTTCACCAGGGGCCCCGCGCCCCGAACCGGATCGCTCACGGCGTCCGTCCCCGCGTCCTCTCGCCGGCCCTCCGCGCCGCAGGCTGCCCTTCGCCCGAGGAGCCGCTTCCCTCCCCCGGTTCGTCGAGCACCCGCCCCGGGGCCAAAAGCCCCATCGTCTGCGGCCCGATGGCCTTCAGCACCTCGTCCTCCCGCTTGGGAGGCGAACGGCGCGCACGGGGCTTTTTGCGGGGAATCGGAGGCGGCGCGTCCGGCTCCCCTCCGTCCGAGGCCGCCGGCCCCTCCACGCAGAGCCAGCCCAAAAAACGCCCCTCCCACTCGCAGGGCCAGGCCTGGCCCGCGAACCCCTCGGGAAGGGCGTCCTCCTCGCGGCGCCATGTCCGCCCCTCCTTCTCGATGGAGGCGACCCAGGCCCGGCCGAGCCCGGCCCACCACGAGATGTCCTGAGCCTCCATCAGGTCCCCGGTGCAGTCCTCCAGGATGAAGATGTCCGGCTCCAGCCGGCGGAAGGCGAGGAAGCACGGAGGCTCCCGCCCCTCGAGGTCGACGATGAACTCGTCCTTCTCGGGCAGATCCGCGACGCTCAGGCGCTCCAGGTCGGTCCCGAACATCAGGGCGGCGGTTCGGTTGATCCGCATCCGGCCCCTCGCGCAGAGGGCGAAGGGCAGCGGGGCCTCCCACCACTCGGGGAACTTCGGCTCCCACGGCGCGGCCGCCTCCGCAAGGGGAAGGACTCGGGCCCCGCGGCGCTCGACGAGGAGGGCCTGAGCCCCCTCGCCCTCCTCCCCGGGACCGACGGGGCGGATCAGCCCCTCGTCGGCCAGGCGCGGCAGGTCCCGGACGAGCGCCTCGGACTGTCCTCGCTCGATCAGGGCGACAAGCTGATCCTTGTGGAACACGAACGCCTGTTCGGAGCCGTCGGGCCACAGGGCCCCGTAGTCGAGAAGCAGGCGGTAGAGGGTGCGCAGCAGCACCAGGAGCGTCGAGCCCGGCGACAGGGAGAGCAGGAGCTCCTCCGGGGAGTCGTTCATCGGGGGTTCCCGCCTTCCATCAGTGCGGCGGCGAACTCCCGGGGGTCGAAGGGACTGAGGTCGTCCGTCCCCTCGCCCAGGCCGATGTAGCGCACCGGGACCTTGAGCTTGCGGGCGATGGAGAGGACCACCCCGCCCTTGGCCGTGTTGTCGTATTTGGTCAGAATGACGGCGGAGAGGGGCAGCATCGCGTTGAAGGTCTCGGCCTGCGCCACGGAGTTCTGGCCCAGCACGGAGTCCAGGACGAGGACGGTCCGAAGCCGCTCGCTCCCCGCCTCCCGCTCGAGGACGCGGTGAATCTTGCGGAGCTCCTCCATGAGGTTGTGTTTTGCGTGCAGGCGCCCCGCCGTGTCCACGATCAGGACGTCGGCATCCGAGGACCGGGCGGCCTGCCAGGCGTCGAAGGCCACGGCCGCCGGGTCGCTGCCCTGACTCTGGGCGACGACCCGCACCCCGGCGCGCTCGCCCCAGACCTGAAGCTGCTCGATGGCCGCGGCCCGGAAGGTGTCCGCCGCCGCCATGACGACGCGCTTTCCCCGCTTCAGGAACTGCGCGGCGAGCTTGCCCGCCGAGGTCGTCTTTCCGCTCCCGTTGATGCCGACCATCAGGAGGACCAGGGGGACGCCGCCCTCACCGGGCTCGAAGGGCTGCCCCATCCCGGGGACGGAGAGCAGCTCCTCGGAGATCAGCGACACGAAGACGTCCTTCAGGGCCTCCGGTGAGGAGATCCCTCGTTGTTTCGCCTCCCGCCTGAGGGCGGAGGTCAGCTCCTCCGAGAGCTCCGCGCCGACGTCCCCCACGATCAGGCGCTCCTCGAGCTCCTCCCAGAAAGCATCGTCGAAGGAGGCCCCCGAGAAGAGCGAGGCGATCCCCCCGCTCCAGCGTTCCTTGACCCCCCTGAGGCTGTCCTTCAAGCGCGCGAAAAATGCCATTCATGCCTCCCCTTTCCCCGTATCCCCGCCGCCATCCTGACGCTCGCGGGGACGCCGATCCGGCCGGCGCCGCCGCCTCGGGCGGCCCGACTCCTCCCCGCGGGGCTCATCGCCGCCCGGCGGCGGCTCGTTCCCCGTCCCCGGCCTGTCCTGACGTTCCGGCCGGCGGCGAGGGGGTCGATTGGGCCTGGTCCCCTTCTCCTCCGCCCCCTCGACCGCCGGGGACGCCGACGGGCCCTGGGCCGGAGCGTCGCCACGGGCGGCCCCTCCGCTCTTGCGCCGCCGCCGCTTCTTCGGCGCGGCGCTCTGCTCTCCGTTCCCGGGGGCCTCCCGCTCCGCGGACTCGAGCAGGTCGGACACGGGACGGCCGGGCTCCCGCCCCGCCATGCTCGCCAGATGTTCGTCCAGGGATACCTTCTCCGGCTTGCCCCGGCGGTCCATCGGACGGGAAGCCGCCGGACGGGTCTCCGTCCTCCCGGCTCCGGTATCCTTCCTGGCCCCCGCCCCCCGCCTCTGTGCTCCGGAAGCGAACCGCGGGGCCGCAGCCTCGCCCCCCCAGTCCTGCCCCTGCAGGACGGCCTCCCTGAAGTCCGGGAACTCCGCGATGGAGACCGGGACGAGGTGCCCGTTGGGGAATCGCACCCGGACGGACTCCGAGGCGAGGTCCACGCTGTCGAGGACGTAGGTCCCATTCTCCGTCCTGATCTTGGCCCCCGGGCTGGGCAGGGACTTCCATAGCGCGCTGTAGAGGGGGTGCTCATAGGCCATGCAGCACATCAGGCGCCCGCAGATGCCGGATATCTTCGTCGGGTTCAGGGCCAGGTTCTGCTCCTTGACCATGCGGATGCAGATGGGCGTGAACCGGTGCAGCCAATAGCTGCAGCAGCAGGGCCTGCCGCAGGGCCCGATGCCGCTCACGACGCGGGCCTCGTCCCGGACGCCGATCTGCCGCATCTCGATGCGGGTCCGGAACTCCCTGGCGAGGTCGCGGACGTAGCCGCGGAAGTCGACGCGCTGCTCCGAGGTGAAGTAGAAGAAGAGCTTCTTGCGGTCCAGAAGAAACTCGACATCCACCAGTTTCATCTGGAGCCCGTGGGAGACCAGGATCTCCCGGCTGCGCAGCAGGACCGAATCCTCGTCGCCCCGGCACCGGTAATACTCCTCGATCCGATCGGCATCCGCGTTCCCTACGTACTCGACCTCCTGCAGCATGGGCTCCGGGCCGCGGGTGTGCTCCCCGCTGCCGTCCTCGATGCAGGACGCGCGGTACTTCGCCTCCTGCTCCTGGGAGAGGGGGCCTCCCAGAAGCCCCATCTCCAGGCCCCTGACCGTTCGGATAAGGATCCATCGGGTCTCCGACGCGGCGTCATCGGGAACCTCGGCCAGGCCAAGGTAACGCAGCTTACCGAAAGTCGCCAAATAAATGCTCAAAAGGAAGTTCCTCCCTGAGTGCCAAAGTCAAAAGATCGCAGAGCGCCGGGACGGAGAGCTTCCCCGCCTCGGCAATCACCCTGAGCCGGTCGATCCGCGCGGCGCGCTCCACGTCCCCCGATCGGAACGCGTGGGCCGCCCACGACGCCAGGTCCGCGGCGATCCCCGCCGCATCCTTCGCCCCCTCCACCCAGCTCAGCCACGCCGCCCCGTCCCGGGGCGGAGGCACGGCCGGGACCTCCATCGGGCCGGCCAGCACCGTGAAACGGGCCCGGCTGCGCAGCGTGGGCAGCAGGGCGCTCCCCTCCAGAAGGAAGAGGATGCAGGCATGGGACGGGGGTTCCTCGGCCAGCTTCAGCAGGCTGTTCGCCGCGGGCAGGAGCAGCCGATCGGCCGCCATCACGACGCCGAGGCGCCGCACGGCGAGAACCGGCTTGAGGGCCAGGTCCTGAATCAGCGACCGGCAGACCTCGATATTGGGGGCCTTCCCGGCCTCCCCCGCGACGAGCAGGTCCGGATGCCCCTCCCCGACCGGTCCTCCGTCGGGCCTGCCGGAGAGATAAAGCCCGGCCAGGGCCTCCAGGAGCGCTCCATGCCACGCGGCCGGCGCGGAGACCGCCCGGCAGTGCGGCACGTCCCCCGCCTCGAACTCCCTCACCAGGGCACGCCAGGACGGAAGCCCCGAGAAGGGGGCGGGCGTCACAGGAGAAGCGACACCAGGCATCCCTTGATCTCCTCCAGCAGGGCTATCGCCCGGCTCCGGTCCCCCTCCCTGCGGAAGGCGTCCTCGAGCTCCTCCATGGCGGACTCGGCCCGTTCCAGGGTGACGAACATCGTGCGGTCGGTCTTGCGCCAGCGGAGGTCGCGCCTGAGGCTGAAGCCCTTCATGGCCCGCCGGAGCAGTTCCGTCAGGATCGACCGGTACTCCGAGATCAGGCGCTCGGCCGGAAAGACCGAGAGCCTGGCCGCAACGGCGTCGAGTCGGTCCAGGAGCGCGCGGACCTCCGTCTCCTCCATCGCCAGGGCGAAGGACGGCCCGGCGGAGACCGTCCCCGGCACCGCAGGATGGCGTCCGCCGCCCCCGGCGCCGTACTCCACCCTGCCCTTCGTCCCCTCCCCGCTCCTCTTAACCCGCACGGAGCCGTTCCTCCAAGGGGTTCAGAAGGGCCGATTCGATCCGGGCCCCGACCTCGTCCTCCGTGCCGGCGGCATCCACGGCGACGATCCGCTCCGGGCTGCGCCGGGCCAGCTCCCGGTACCCCTCGGCGACGCGCGCCATGAACGCGCTCCCCGCGGACTCGATGCGGTCGGCGCCGCCCCGGCCCCCCAGGCGGCGCTCCGCCGTCCCGGCGTCGATATCCAGCAGCACCGTCAGGTCGGGCGCGAGAAAGCCGCAGGACGCGATCAGCGAGGCGACGAACGCCTCGGACAGGCCCCGGCCCCAGACCTGATAGGCCAGGGTGGAGTCCGAGTAGCGCTCGCACAGGACGATCCGCCCCTCGGAGAGCGCGGGCAGCACGATGGAGGCCAGGTGCCCGCTGCGGTCCGCCAGAAAGAGCAGCAGCTCCGTGCGGTCGTCCGGGACGTCCCCGGCCAGGATCAGGGAGCGCAGCGCTCCGCCGCCCCAGCCCCCGGGCTCGAACGTGCGCAGCACCCCGCGCCCCGTCCGCGCCTCGAGCCAGTCGGCCAGGCGGGCGGCCTGCGTGCTCTTTCCGCAGCCGTCAAGCCCCTCTATCGTGATAAAGAGCCCGCGCGTGACGCAGAGCCCGCGGCCCCTCATTGTTCCCCCTCGTCCTCCCCCTTCACCGTAATCAGGCGCTTCATCATCCCGTCGACGAAGTAATCCGAGCGCGATGTCCTCAGGGTCCCCTCCCGGATCCTCCGGGCCTTCGTCTCGCTCAGGAACTCCCGTTCCTCGGGCAGCAGATCGGAGGAACCACCGCGGCGGTCATCGCTGCGGGGGCCATCCTTGGCGGCCTTGATGACGTTGGGGTCGCAGAGCAGCTCCAGGACCAGCTCGTTGTTGGCGTCCATGGCCCCGACCTCCGTCAGCATCCGGTCCAGGCTGTCGATGGACTTCCAGCCGCCCTCCAGCGCCAGCTGGGGCAGGGAGTTGATCCCGCCGCCGCGGACCAGGAGCTCGCACGTCCCGGACGCCTCCTTCGGCACGGTGAGGGTGAAGCTCTTGTGCACGGGCCGTTTGCGCCAGGGGCGCAGCGTCACCCCGACGTTCAGGGTATCGCCGGGCTGCGCGTCGGAGGAGACGTTCACGTCCTCGATGAACAGGACCCTAGGCTCCTCCGTGGCCTCGACCTCGAGGCGGAACCCGATGGGCATCCCGTCCGCGAAGGGCTGGAGCAGGAAGAGATCCCATATCCTCGCGGCCTCGCGGAGCGCCGCCGCGGAGACGTCGTCCTCGGAGAAGAATACGTTCTTCCGGGCCCATCCCCTGTCCACCCCCCGGCCGTCGATGCGCAGGTTCACGGTCATGGTGCCCTGCCCCCTGCGCCGCCAGATGTCGTCCATCAGGCCGGAGAAAACCCCCTGCAGCAGGCGTCCCCCCAAAAAGGCGTCCGGGACGACGCGGAAGTTCCGGACCGTCCGCAGCCCTCCCTGATCGGCGTCCGTGAAGGCCAGGGCGGCGGAGACCGATGGGGTGAAGAAATCCGTCCTGCCGCCGATGCCCGCGGCCCGGTCCTGAGTCACCGTGCCGACGAGCGAGACGGGGCTCGCGAGCTTGAACGGAAAGGCCTGGCTGGGGATCGTCTCGTGGATGCGGGCCCGGGCCGCGGGAAAGTTCACGGCCCCGCGCTCCAGGAAGGGATGCCCGAAGGCCAGAAAACGCCCGTCCCCGGCGGTCGCCGTGACGGTTCCCGTCGCGCCGACCTCGACGTCCCCCCAGACCAGGAGGGCCGCCACGGCCTCCCCGGGCGAGAGCCTGCCCGGCACGACCTCCAGGGCCTTCGAGGCGCCGGCGGGAGTGGGCTCCACGGCGACGCCCAGGACATGGGCCAGGCGCTCCGCGGACCTCCCATCGAGCCCCGCCACCGAGAGCGGCGCGACGGAGCCCGACCCGCGCGGCGAGGGCCCCCTGCCCAATGGATGCGCGGGCCTGTCGGGACGGGAGAATACCGCGCACATATCCTCGATGGGCGTGACCAGCGCCAGATTGTGGTCGCTGAAGCTCCATCCGCTCCCCACGGCCCCGGCCAGCCTGCCCCCGATGTAGACCGGGGACCCGCTCATTCCCTGGGCCACGCCCCCCGCCCGATTGTTCGCCGACGGCAGGAGGCGGACCAGGATGGAACGGCTCACCTCCCCCTTCTGGGGGACGACGTCCACGACCTCCAGGGGCAGGCGCTCCGGGCGCGTCCCCCTGAGGACCGTGAGCAGATAGCCCCTCATCCCGGCCCTCAGCGCTCCCGCGGAGACGATCGGCTGCTCGGGGACGAAGGGGACGAGGGGCTTGGGGATTTCAACGGGCGCGGTCCGTGGGGCCTCCCCAAATGCCGGGCTCCAGGCCCACGAGCAGGCACAGGCGCAGAGCAGGACGGCGGCAAGGCGCCGTATCGAAAGACCATTCAAGCGACAACAACTCCATCCCAATTCAGATAAACGAACGACGGGGATCGCCGGCCGTGCCGGCCCCCGAACGGCTACGCGTCCCTTTCGCCCCGCGCGTGCCAGCGCAGGTAGCCCATGATGAAATCGTTCAGGTCCCCGTCCAGGACGGCCTGGACGTTGCCCTTCTCGACCCCGGTGCGGTGGTCCTTGGCCAGGGTGTAGGGATGCAGCACGTAGGAACGGATCTGGCTGCCCCACGTGCTCTCCTTCTTGTCCCCGACCACGGAGGCCAGCTCGTCCTGACGCTCCTGCAGCGCCAGCTCGTAGAGCTTGCTCCTCAGCACGTGCATCGCCACCTGGCGGTTCATGTGCTGGGACCGCTCGTTCTGGCAGCTGACCACGATTCCCGTCGGAATATGGGTGATGCGGACGGCGGAGTCCGTCCGGTTGACGTACTGCCCGCCCGCGCCGCTGGCCCGGAAGGTATCCACCCGCAGGTCCTCGGGGCGCACCTCCACGTCCACGTCGTCGGGGAACTCCGGCGACACCCCCACCGACGCGAAGCTGGTGTGCCGCCGATGCGCGGAGTCGAACGGCGAGATGCGCACCAGGCGGTGCACGCCCTTCTCCGCCTTCAGAAAGCCGTAGGCGTGGTCGCCCTCCACCATCACCGTGGCGCTCTTGATCCCCGCCTCCTCGTCGGACGCGGCCTCCAGCACCGTGGCCTTCAATCCCTCGCGCTCCGCGTAGCGCAGGTACATCCTGAGCAGCATCTCCGCCCAGTCCTGGGAGTCCAGCCCTCCGGACCCGGCGTGCACCGTCAGGATAGCGTTGGACGTATCGTAGTCCTCGTCCAGCAGGATCAGGAGCTTGTGTCGCTCCAGCGCCCGACGCAGCTCCTCCGCGCGCCGCTCGAACTCCCCCTGGAGCTCGGCGTCGTCGCCCTCCCGCAGCATCTCCTCCAGGACCTCCAGGTCATCCAGCTCGGACGCGACCTTCTCCCACTCCGAGAGACGCCCGTTGACCGACGAGAGCTCCTTCAGGACGTCCTGGTTCCCCTCGCGGGACCAGAAGTCCGGGGCCGAGGTCGCCCGCTCCAGCTCATTCGCCCGTCCTCTCAGCGCAGGCAGGTCAAAGGCTGTCCTGCAGTTCCCGCTTCAGGGCCCGCAGTTCCTCCAATACCGACACGTTCGCGACAATCATATCCATTCCTCCAAAGCTGGGGCGGACCTCCGCCCGTTCAAGGATATAGGGAAACGCTGATTTAATCCATGAAGCACCCCGGTGGTACCCCAGCTTGCCTGTTTTG
>ERZ772917.346-NODE-346-length-33225-cov-75.080072_pt1 | contig 33225 bp, 24 predicted proteins | sample MGYA00511187_ERZ772917 | MGnify/ENA primary metagenome ERZ772917 (study PRJEB29015, sample SAMEA2737925) | human oral metagenome | biome: human oral; feature: human-associated habitat; material: dental | place: China | collected 2012 ...
CAACACCAGCCACAACGAACTCCTTCACCAAGATCCGTTGCAACCACCACTAGAACCTAGAGTTGGCGCGGTGCGCGCGTGTGTCTCGGGAGTCGTTCTGACCGCGGGTGTGCGCGTGTTGCTGGCGTGCACCTTCGTGGCTCGCGTGGCAACTGGTGTGGGCGGGCGAGCTCCGCGCCGTGGCCAGCCGCGGTAGTGCTTGTGGGGCGTGGCTCGGGCGAGTGCGTGAGAGATCGCTTGGCGAGAATCTGCGGGGTGGAAAGGCTAGCCGTGTGGTGCTTCGGAACCGGTGTCCGCGACCCAGTCGTATGCGATGCGCGCAGTACCGTCGGCCACCGTGATCGTGCCGCACTCCTCGAAGCCGAATGATTCGAGGGCGTGGCGCATGGGGGCGTTGTTCTCGTGGGTGTCGCAGCGTAGGTAATCGGTACGCTGTGCGGCGTAGCTGAAGATCACTCGTGCGACGCCGCTTCCGCGAACGGATGCCACCCGGTGGATGACGTGGTAGTCGGCATCGCAATGCCAAGCTCCATCGATCTTGGTATACGTCTCGTCAGGACCTGGTGCGAAGGTGAAGACTGCGATTGTGCCGGCCTCGTCGGTGACAAGAAAGCAGTGGCCGCGCGCGATGTCTTCCTCTGCGTCAATGCCGCCCGGATATCCTTCTGGCCACTGCGTCTCATTGTTATTCTCTCGCATGAATGCACGGGCATGGTCGTAAGCATTCACAATGAACTCTAGGTCGTCAGCCGAAGCAAGGCGAATCTGCATGCCTGGATGATACAGGGACTGCTGGGGCATTTGTTGCTGGCATCGTTGGCCCGATAGGTGGCAGGATCCGCCTAGTAGGTGGAGCGCTAACCCTTGAGGTGGAGCGTGGGCACCGGTGCCCACGCTCCACCTATCGGGTTAACGTGCGCACTGAAGGGGTTGAGGGTGCCATCTAACGGGTCGGCGTGCCCCGACCTGACCCGCGTGCCCCGACCTGACCCGCCTGCCCCGACCTGACCGGCCTGGCCCATGGCAGCTCCTGTGTCCTGTGGTGCGAATGTGCGCATCGTAACGCAGTGTCAAGCGTTCGCGTGATGGATTAGCTGTGTCGATGTGGATCGCCGTCAAGCGCTGGAGTCGCACCGACCGACAGAGGGGCGTGACCAGCCGCCCGTTCGTGTGGATTAGCGCAGAGGCGATCTCCGTGCCTGTAGCGTCGCCAACCATCCGCCCCCCGCGCGTGTACTCTCCCGCTATGGGTGGGGTGACGCCACAACTAGGTATGATCCGCCCCCCGCGCGTGTATTCTCCCGCAACCCCTGCCCCTGCCTCGTTCATGGGTATGAACCTGGTTAGACTGGAACGCATGACTGAAAACGCCCAGCTTGTTGTGACCCTGTCCTGCCCGGATCGCCCCGGCATCGTGCACGCCGTGACCGGCGTGATCGGAGACTCTGGCGGCAACATCATCCAGTCTCAGCAGTTCGGCGACTCCGACACGGGTACCTTCTTCATGCGCGTGGAGGTGGACTCCCCGCAGGGGCGCGCCCCCATCGATGATGGCCTCGCCCGCGTCGCAGAGGAGTTCGAGGCCACGTACCGCGTCGATAGCCTGGGGCGCAAGCTGCGCACCATCATCATGGTTTCGCGCGAGGGCCACTGCCTCACCGATCTCCTGTACCGCCAGCAGACCCAGGGCCTGCCCATCGACGTCATCGCGGTAGTCGGCAACCACCCGGACCTGGCGCCTGTCGCCCAGTTCTACGGCGTCCCCTTCCTCAACATCCCAGTCACGAAGGACACGAAGGCGCAGGCCGAGCGCCAGCTCCTGGACCTCATCGCCTCCGAGGATGTCGAGCTGGTCGTCCTGGCCCGCTACATGCAGATCCTCTCCGACGAGGTGTGCCGCGCCATGGAAGGCCGAGTGATCAACATTCACCACTCCTTCCTGCCCTCCTTCAAGGGTGCGCGCCCCTACGCGCAGGCCCACGCGCGCGGGGTCAAGCTCATCGGCGCGACCGCCCACTACGTGACGGCCGACCTGGACGAGGGGCCGATCATCGAGCAGGACGTCACCCGCGTCTCGCACGCCGACTCCACGCCGGACATGGTGGCGCTGGGTCAGGACGTGGAGCGCCGCGTGCTCGCTCAGGCAGTTCGTTTCCACGCCGAGCGCCGAGTCCTGATGAACGGCACCCGCACGGTCGTCTTCTCGCGTTGAATCCCGAGCGCGGGGTGGGGCGGTCCCTACCCGCGCCGCAGGCGTTCGCCGCGCCCATCGACGAGGCCGGGGTTGGGTCTCGCGGTGGGCGTGTCGGCCTGCGCGCTGATACTGACCGGGATGAGGGTGGGCGTGCTCCGAACGGGCGGGCAGGCGTGTCGTGGCCTGTAGCAAGAGGCTGTGCGGCCAAGCGGTCATTTTTGCCTGTGCTTCCAGGCGCACCCTCCTCGGAGTGTCGCTTGATGTGCGGCGTCGAGACGTGATCTTTCGGTCATTTAGTGGGTAAGTGTCGCATTGACCGTCTGATAAATGGCACACTGGTTACGTGGACGAAACGACTCAGCAACGTACCCCTGTCACCGGCTACGTGCCCGGGGGGTTTGATATGTTCCACCAGGGACACCTCAACATCCTGCGCGCCGCCCGCGAGCGCTGCGATCGACTGGTCGTCGGCGTGACCTCCGATGAGGCCCTGATCCGCATGAAGGGCCGCGCACCCGTCGTCCCGCTCAAGGAACGCTGCGACCTTGTCTCGTCGCTGCGCTTCGTTGACGCGGTGGTCGTGGACCTGGATCAGGACAAGCGCCTCGCGTGGCGCCTCCAGCCCTTCGACGTGCTCTTCAAGGGCGACGACTGGAAGGACACCCCCAAGGGGGCCCAGCTCGAGGCGGAAATGGCGGAGGTGGGCGCGCGCGTCGTGTACCTGCCCTACACGCCCTCGACCTCGTCGACGAAGCTGCGTCGCTTTATCGCTCCCGAGGACTTTACTGACGAGGAATCGGCGCAAGACCGCGGAGCGGAAGGGGAGCAGCAGTGAGCCTTCCCGTGGTCCTGGAGCCGGGGTCCTCCTGGGTAACTCGTTTTAGCGCGTACCGCAGTGCGCTCGCCGCGGCCCAGAAGCCGGGCGCGGGCGTTCCCGCCTACATGCGCTGGGTGAACCGCGGGGCCGCCCGCGTCGCCGCGGCAGCGTGCGCGGCCTCCGGATGGACCCCGAACTTCGTCAGCTTCGTCTCCGTGTGCTTCTCGACGCTAGGCCTCATCGTGCTGGTGGCCCTGACGCCGACCTGGTGGAGCGGCCTCATTGTGGGAACGGCCCTCGCGGTGGGCTTCATGTTCGACTCCGCCGACGGCCAGGTTTCCCGCGTGACCGGCGCCTCGTCGAAGACGGGGGAGTGGGTCGATCACGTCGCGGACGCCTTCCGCTCCCCGGCGATTCACTTCTGCACCGCGTGTGCGGTGATGATCTACCGCCCCGAGTCCTGGTGGCTGGCCATCGTGGCGCTCGTTTACGGGTGGGTGACCTCGGGCCAGTTCATGAGCCAGATCCTCGCCGAGCAGTTCGTGCGGGCCGCGGGCCGCAAGCAGACGCGCGGCGGCAACCTGCGCTCCTTCGTTCTGCTGCCCACCGATCCGGGCGTGCTGTGCTGGTCCTTCGTCTTGTGGGGATTCGGCGTGCCCTTCATGGTGCTCTACTCCTTCCTCGCGGCGGTCGCTCTCGCGCACTCGTCAATCTCGTTGCGTCGCCGCTACCGCGACCTGCGCGCGCTTGACGCGGCCGCGAAGCAGGGGGACGGTCGTGCCTGAGCTGTCCGTCATTCTGCCCGCGCGCAACGCCTCGGGCACGGTCGCGCGCGCCGTCGCCTCGACCCTGGCCGCGATGCCGCGTGACGCCGAGCTTGTCGTCGGCAACGACTCTTCCTCCGACTCGACGGTCGGCGAGGCGATCCGCGGCGCCTCGCGCGGCGGCGTGATCGATCCCCGCCTGCGCATCGAGGACATCGCGCCCGGCGAGGGTGGCGTGTCTCGCGTCCTCACGCAGCTGATGGAGCGGACGGACTCGCGCCTGGTGGGCCGCATGGACGCGGACGACGTGTCCCTCAAGGGGCGCTTCAAGCGCACGCTGCGCGCGCTCGAGCGGGGCGACGACATGGTCTTTACGCAGATGATCGAGCTGCGCGGCGCACGCCCGGTTCCCCGCGTTCCTTACGAGATCACGCCCGAGGACATGGGCTGGCATCTGCTGCTCACGAACCCCGTGTGCCACCCGACAATGCTGGCCACGCGCGAGATCATCGACCGCGTGGGCGGCTACCGCGCCGTTCCCGCCGAGGACTACGACCTGTGGCTGCGCGTCGCGGCCGCCGGCGGGCGCATCCGTCGCCTGGGCGCCTGGGGCATCCTTTACCGCATACACCCCGGCCAGGTCACGGGAAATAAGGCATGGCGCTCGGATTCCTGGAAGAATCCGGAGCAGGCCAGGGCCTTCGCGGACCTGTCGAAGTCCCTCACGGGCCAGGAGCTGCCCCGCCTGGTGTCCCTCGTTTCTCTTCCTCGCGGCCAGGCCGAGCGCGAGCTCGACCGATTCGTGCAGGTCTACACTCAGGGGGTCGCTTCTCGACCCGCAAGGTCCCGCCGCGCGCTCGAGCGTCGGCTCCGTGCGCGCGCCGCGTGGGTGCGCTCTCACCTCCAAGGAGAACAGTCATGATCCTCACCCCTCCGCCCACTGGCGGCCAGCAGATCCTGCGTCACGCCCTGGCGCGTCGCTGGAGGTCGATCGCTGCGGGGACCGTGGCTGGCGTGGTTCTTGGCCTCGCCGCGGCCGTCGCGGTCCCGTCGACGCACACGGCGACCGTTTCAATGACCGTTACTTCACCGACGCTCACCCCCGCCCCCGCCGTGCGTGCGTCCCTGTCGAACACGACGGACATGGTCACCGAGCAGGCTATCGCGAAGTCCGCGGTGGTCCTGAATGCTGCGGCCGAGAAGATCGGTGGCGGAGTGAGCGCCGCCGAGCTTCTTGCCAACATGGAGGTCTCGGGAGACACGAACGGCACCATCGTCAAGATCGAGTACTCCGCGCCGACGCGCGCCGAGGCCGTGAAGGCCGCCGACACGATCGCCGAGTTCTACCTGCAACAGCGCACGTCCCTCGTGGAGCAGCGCGCAGACGAGATCGCCTCGGGAATCGACGAGGACATCGCCACCCTTGAGGCCGAGCTCGCGACCCTGACCCCTACCGTTGATGCGGACGGAAAAGTAACCGAGAATCCGCGCGCTAACGAGGTCGTCAAGAGTATCAACAAGCTCAAGGAGCAGGCCTCCCAGCTTCAGCCCTACCACGCCAGCGCCGGCCTCGTGCTCACGGCCGCCGACGCCTCGAGCGACTCGGTCGAGCCCTCCAAGTCCCGCCTGGTCCTCATTTTCACGGTCGTCGGCGTCTTCGCCGGCCTGGTCATGGTGCTCCTGCGCGAGACGCGCGCTCGCTCCCTGGCCTCCCCCACGCAGCTGGCGGACCTGACCGCCCTGCCCGTGTGGAGCGCCGAGGAGAACGTTCCCGAGCCGTGGCTGGCCCCCACTCGCATGCTCGCGATGGCGATCGACCGCGACCACTGGGTCGATCTGATCGTCGACGCAACTGATCCTCAGGCCCGGCCGCTGCACCGCGTCCTGTCGCGTTCCCTGGCTGAGACCCGCGTGCCCGCGCCGCGTCTCATCGACATCAATCAGCCCCTCGCCTCCCTCCTCGACGAGGTCCGCCCCTCCCGTCACGTCCTCATCGCCGTGCGCAAGGGGCACGACCTGACGAAGCTGCACGCCCTCCTCGACGAGCTCGCGCTCATCAACCGCGAGGTCAACGGCATGATCTACCTGGGGGGCGCGGTTGCGCACGGGGCCGCGTCCACCGTCGCGCCCCTGCCCGCTGCCGAGGTCATCGAACCCGAGGCCGAGGCCGTGGCCGCGTTCGACCAGGTCTCAGCCGTTGACGAGCGGATGGGGCGCAGGCGTTCGGTGCCCGATAGGGCAACCGAGAACACGGCCGACAAGACGACCCTGCTGGGGGAGGCGTCAGCCGAGCCGAAGGATAAGAAATGAGCGCCGAGGAGACCAACGAGGTCGACGAGCTGGCGGCGTCCATCTGGCACGTCGATCGTACCGCCCGCGTCACCCAGCTCGTGTCGGGCGATCCCGCGGCGAGCCGCGCGCTCGTCCTGGTGCGCGACCAAGGGCGCAACTCCGACTTCATCGAGATCTCGGGCACAGACCGCCCCGAGACCGATCCCGCGGTCGCCGCGGTGACGCCGGCTACCGCCCGCGGCTGGGAGGAGGGCGCCGGGGCGGACATCGACGCGACCGTCGTCATGTGTACCGTCGGTTCCTGCGACATGCTCGAGGACGCTGTGCGAGCCATCTTGGCGCAGGATCACCAGCGTTTCTCGCTCGTCGTGGTGGACAACGCGCCACACACGGGAGCGACCCGTGAGAAGCTCGCGGCAATCGATGACACGCGCATGAGTATCGTCTCCGCCTCGCGCCCCGGTCTCTCGCGCGCCCGCAACCGCGGCGTCCTGGCGGCTCGCGGAGAGGTCATCGTCTTTACGGACGACGACGCGATCGTCGATCCTCACTGGCTGACCGCCATGATCGACCCTTTCACCGCCTCACCCTACGTGGCCGCGACGACGGGTATCGCGCTGCCGCTTGAGGAACGCTACAAGCCCCAGCGTTGGTTCGAGTCCCGCGGCGGCTTCCCCAAGGACATGAGCCCCCGCGTCTGGGCCGCCGGGCGCCTTCCCGAGGGCCTGGACGCACTGGGCGAGAAGGGGGACGGGGGACCCCTGTACCCGGTCACGACCGCTCGCGTCGGCGCCGGGGTGTGCATGGCGATACGCCGCGATGTTCTCATGGAGGTGGGCCCCTTCGATCCCGCCCTCGGTGCTGGCACTTCCACGCGCGGAGGCGAGGACCTCGACATGTTTGCGCGCATCCTGGCCACGGGTGACGTCATCGTCCACACGCCCGACGCCCTCGTCCATCACCGTCACCGTGTCGATGGGGCCGGTCTTGACAAGCAGATCCGAGGCAATGGTTCGGGTATGGCCGCCCTCTTGACCAAGGCGATTATCAACAAGCCCTCCGTCATCGGCACGCTCCTTCGCCGCGTTCCCGGTGTCCTCAAGCGCGTCAAGCCCGGCGGCGCGCGCGTGGCGGGCACCGACGAGGACGTTCCCGGTTCGCTGACCACCTCCGAGATCAAGGGATTCCTTGAGGGGCCCTTCCTCTACCTGTCCTCGCGCAGGCGCAACCGGTTCGTTGCGACCCGAGCGACCCCCCGGGCCGACGTGCCGATCCCGGGTGCCGCGCTGAATCCGGCTGAGGACACCCCGGCCTCGTCCGGACAGGACAACGTCCCCGAAGGGAGACCGGACGCGTGAGCTCACGCCGAGGAATCTGGAGGAAGCCCGCCCCCGCTCGCATCGGGCCTCTGCGGGAGGACGTGCAGGACCTTCCGGCGTGGCCTTTCGTCGTCGCCTACTCGGCGTACCTGCTGTGGTGGGTCATCGGCGCCGGCGACCTGATGTGGCCGCTCTTCGCGATCGTCATGCTCGTGTTCATGATCGGCCGACACGGCCTGCGTTTCCCTCCTGGGACGATCATCTGGGTGTTCTTCCTGGCGTGGGTGCTGGCCTCGATGACGATGCTGGATTCCGGCGGGCGTGTGCTCGGAGCGTTCTACCGCTTCCTGCTCGAGCTCTCGCCAGGCGTCTTCGCGGTCTACGCGTTTAACGCGCGTCAGTCCCTGAGCGTGCGCACCATCGTGGGCACCATGTGGGGTTTCCTCCTGTCGACCACCGTCGGCGGTTTCGTCGCGATGGCTGCCCCGACGCTGCGATTCAAGACGGTGATGTACTACCTGGTGCCGCGCTCCCTGCACTCCAACGAGTTGGTCAGGGAGTTTACGAGGCGCGCGACCACCCAGTGGAACCCTTCGTCGTGGATCCTGTCGGACCCGCGTCCCTCCGCCCCCTTCATCTATTCCAACACCTACGGCAATGTGTTCTCGTTGATTTTCCCGCTGGCGTTGGTCTTCGCTTTCGTTCTGTGGCGTGAACGCTCCAAGTGGCGCTTCCTGGTCGCGGCCGTGTGCGCCCTGTCGCTCATCCCGGCTGCCGCCACCCTTAACCGCGGCATGTACATCGGTCTGATCGTCATCGTCTTGTGGGTTGGCTTCCAGCGCCTGCGCGCGGAAGCTTGGCGGATGGTCCTGGGCATCGTCGCGGCGATCGCCGCGGGCGTCGGCGCGTGGTTCTTCACGCCCGCCTCCCAGTCCCTCCTTGAGCGCGTTGCCGCCTCCTCTTCTACGGAGGACCGCGCCTCGAACTACCTGGAGACGCTGTCTGAGCTCGCCGAGTCTCCGCTGCTTGGCTTCGGCGCCCCGCGTCCGTCGGCCTCCCCCTGGCTGCCGTCGCTGGGGACGCAGGGCCAGTTCTGGACGGTCATCTTCTCCTATGGCCTGGTCGGGGCGTTCCTGTTCATCGCCTTCTTCGTGCGTATGCTCCCGCGGATCTGGCGCGCGAAGGACGTGTACGGCTCGATCCTGGGCGGCATCATCCTTGCCACGCTTGTGGAGCAGTTCTACTACGGCATGAGCACGGGACTCATGCTTTCCGTTGTCGCCGTCGCGCTGCTGTCGCGCCACCTGGAAGAGGAGAGCGATCCCCTGCGCCACTTCGCCGCGCCCACGTCGGGGAGCGTCGCGGGAACCGTTCGCGCCCCGCGCCCCGTGCGCCTAGGGGAATGGGAAAGCCCCGGCGCGAACGACGGGGCTTTCTCCACTCAGATGCTCGAGCGTCTCAACAGGTCGGGTCGTCGGGGAACGAAACGCGGGACAGCTTCCAGTTCTCGCCCTCCTTCACGAACTGAAAATAGGTAAGGGCGCGGGTCATGCGCGTGTCGTCGGTGAGCGCGGTCCCGGCGTCGTTGAGGAGGCGAACGGAGGAGGAATCCACACACGCCGAGACCGTGACGTTTCCGGCTCCGTCATCGTCGATGACGTGCGCGTCTTCCAGCGTCGGCGTGCCCTCGGCTCGGGTGCCATCCTTCGTCCACTCGAGGGCCTGCGCGTCGAATTCCTCGAGCGCAGACTCGGTGAGGACGGAGGACAGGTCAGTGGCCTGGGCGGTCTGTGGGTCGGCGTATGCGTTCCACAGTGTGTTGACGACGTATGAGGCCTGGGAACCGGCCTCGGCGTCGGTCCCCATGGAGCCGGAGGCGTTCGCGGGGCCCGATGACTGCGGCGTGATGGTCTTGGGGATGGACTGCGGCTCGGCCGACGGGTCTTCCGAGTCGCTCTGGTCGCCGGATACGGCCGAGCTCTGCGGGTCCGAGGAACCCGTCAGGCGCAGGAAAGCGACGACGATGAGCGCGGCGATCAGGAGGATCGCGATCGCCAGGATTCCCTTGCGGCGCTGGGGGGAGAGTGAATTAAGCGTGAAGTCCATGTGCATCCCATCGATCGGTTATAGGGAAAGGCTACCGCGCGGTAGCGGGAAGGTCAGTCATGAGTGAGCCAAATCAAGCCAGGCGTTCCCTCGCGCGTGGGGGCATCGTTGGCTTCGTTGGGGCGGCGGCGTCTGCGATTCTGGGCTTTGCCTTCACGATCATCCTGTCGCGCATGCTGGGCGCGGGGGGTGCGGGAGTCGTCACCCAGGCGACGGGTGTTTTCGCGATCGTCATGGCCCTGGCGAAGGTGGGCCTTGACTCCACCGCGATCTACCTGATGCCTCGCCTCTCTCTGGATGCGCCCCAGGAAATTCGGGCGACCCTGTCCTTCATGGCGACCATGACGGTGGGAGTGTCGACCGCGTGCGTCCTCGTTCTCGAGGTCGTGGCTCCCCTGATCTGGAACGAGGAGGTCGCGGGGGCGACGCGGGCGGTGCTGTGGTTCGTGCCGATCGGCGCCCTGACGCTCGTCGCTTCCGCAGCGTTGCGAGCGCTGGGCAACATGCGCGAGTACGTCCTCGTGCAGAACCTGCTGCTACCCGGACTGCGCCCGCTGCTGGTCGCCCTGGCGGCCGCGGTCACCGGTTCCCTGGCGCTCGTGTCGGTGGCGTGGGCGGTTCCTTTCGTGATCGTGTTGGTGGTGTCCTGGTGGCTCCTCTTGCGTCACATGCCCTCCGCCGTGGATTCCGTCGGGCGGTGGCCGAGCGCGCAGCGCCGCCGACAGGTCGTCTCTTTCGCGCTTCCTCGCACGCTGACTGCGGGGCTCGAGCAGGCCCTCCAGTGGCTGGATGTCCTGCTCGTCGGCTTGCTCGCGGGGGACGCGGCCTCGGGTATCTACGGCGGCGCGATCCGCTTCATTCAGGCGGGCATGGTTGTCGATACGGCTCTGCGCGTCGTCGTCTCCCCCCAGTTTTCCAAGCTCCTGCACCAGGGGCGCATTAGGGAGCTGCGCGAACTGTACGGCACTGCCTCGATCTGGCTCGTGCTCTTTGCCGCTCCCATCTACGCGCTCATGGCGATCTACGCTCCGGCCCTCATGCGGATTCTCGGCGATGGATTCGCCCCGGGCGCGAATGTCTTGGTGGTGCTGTGCGTCGGCTCGATCGTGACTTTCATGGCGGGCAACATCCACTCGCTGCTCATCATGAGTGGGCGCTCGGGTTGGGCCGCGATTAACAAGGTCATCGTCCTCACCCTCAACGTTGTGGGTAACGTCATCTTTATTCCTCGTGGTGGAATGGTTGCGGCGGCGACGGTGTGGGCGGTGTGTATGGTGCTTGACGCGGGCATGGCAACCATTCAGGTCTCGCGGTTTATTGGGGTTACACCGAAATTGTCCGAAGTGGTCAAGCCGATCGTCGTCGTGGGCGCGTCCGCGGTCGTTCCGGGTGGCTGTATAGCGTGGTTTCTCGGGCGTGATTCCTTCGTCGCGACGGTCGCTGGGTCGGCTCTTTCGATCGTCGTCTTTGCTTGTGTTTGCTTGCTTTTCCGCGAGCGTTTGCATCTCGCGGGACTTGGGTCCCTGGCGAAGAACAGGCGGGGTTGATGAAGGGGTGTGTGAGGTTCCTGTGAAAGGTTGACTTGACCGCGCGGTTGATGCGGGGGGACTTGTTGTGTAATTATTTGTGTAACAAGTTTGTGCCCTGTCGAAAGGTCATGTCATGGCTTCCGCGCTTTCGCGCCTTGCAATCATTGCAAGCGCGCCCATTGTCGCCTGTGCCTCCCTCGCGTTCGCCCCGATTGCTCACGCCGAACCCGGCGCTCGAGCGCAGCAGATGGTTGGTCAGTCCGTCGCGCATGACGGCCTCACCGAGGCGACCGCCGCAGCTTCCTGCTGGGACATTAAGCAGCAGAATTCTTCCGCAAAGGATGGAACCTACTGGCTGCAGACGCCCGCGATGGATGCCCCCGCCCAGTTCTTCTGTGATCAGACGACGGATGGCGGTGGCTGGGTGCTCATCGGGCGTGGGCGCGAGGGCTGGGAGCCCTGGAGCGGCGGCAAGGGTGACGCCTCGAAGTTGGCGACCCGCGAGCGCAATTCCGCGGCATTCGATGTCGTGCAGCACTCCAACGACACCGTCAATCAGCTGCTGAACAACGAGGACGTCAAGGGCCAGCCGGATGGTGTGCGGGTCCTGCGGGCGTGGAATACCTCGGGCGGCGCCTATCAGAAGATTGACCTGCAGTTCACGAAGATGACCGACTTTGTGTGGCCCTTCAAGATGGGTCACCCGGTGAACATCTCGTTCGATAATCGTTCCTGGGTATCTGGCTACATATGGAACACCCCCGGCTACGACCAGACGTGGGACGCGATCCAGGCGTACCCCTCGTCCCGTACGGGCTGGATGATCGGCTGGGGCTACGGTACCGGCGCCGCGGGCTGGCGTGGCGACGTCTCCTCCTCGAGTTCCTTCTTCCACAAGAGTGGGCAGACGATCTTCCCCTACGCCGAGGCATACGTGCGTCCGCGCATCTCCTCCGACTCGACCGATTTCGCGCGCATCGCGGACGAGGGCGTGGCTCAGTCCACCGTGACCCGAGCGGTGTCCAACTACGCTGCCAAGACCTCGTGGGGCGTCAGCGGTAACATCAACGGCTCCTACGCGGAGGGCAACATCCAGGTCCAGGCCTTTGCTCAGGTCGGATCCACCATGTACGTCGGAGGCAACTTCACGGGCGTCAAGCAGGGCGAGAACGGCACGGAGATTCCCTCGCGCGGCCTGGCCGCCTTCAACGTCGACAGCGGCGACTTCACCGGCCAGACTTTCGACTTCAATGCCCAGGTCAAGGCCCTCCTCGCCCTTCCCGACGGCCGCCTTCTCGCGGCTGGCGACTTCACGCGCGTCAACGGCGAGACTCACGTCGGCACCGTCGTCATCGACCCGTCGACCGGGCAGGTCGACCCGGCGTGGGACCTCAGCATCAAGAACGCCCTGCGCGGCGGCACGGTGAGCGTGCGCGCCGTCGACTACTACGACGGCTACGTCTACCTCGGCGGCGTGTTCACGCACCTGAGCGGCAGCGGAAGCTCCAGCGTGTACGGGCGCAACGCGGCCCGCGTCTCCCTGGCCGGGCGTCCCGACCGCAGCTGGAATCCCGAGTTGGCGGGGTCCGTGCAGGCCGTCGCGGTCTCCGAGGCTAACGGCGCCTTCTACGCTGGTGGGCACTTCACCCGAGCCCACGGAACCGAGCGCGCCTGGTATGCCGCCAAGTTCTCCACGGAGCCCGGCGCCGCCCTGGACACGACCTTCGACTTCCAGCCCTCGACCGTGAGTGCCGGCAAGTACCAGCAGACCATCTCCGCCGCTGGCAACCGAGTGTTCATCGGCGGCTCCGAGCATTCCCTCTTTGGCTACGACACCGGCTCCAACCTGCGCACCTCGGGCTCGGTGACCATGAGCAACGGCGGCGACCTGCAGGCCACCACCATCTCCGCCAAGGGCGTCATTTATGGCTCGTGCCACTGCTCGGACGGCTCGTACCAGGACAAGTACGACTGGACCGTCAACGAACACTGGTCGCGTGTCGACGAGATCAAGTGGGTCGGAGCGTGGGACGCGACGACCGGCGAGAACCTCCACTGGACGCCCTTCGAGCTCTTCTCGCGCCGCAAGACAGGCGCCTGGGCGCTCGAGACCGACACGAACGGGAACCTGTGGGTGGGCGGCGACTTCACCCTGTCTCACGTCGATCGCAACCGAACCCAGTGGAACGGCGGCTTCGCCCGCTACGACAATCGCGACAATACCGCGCCGCAGACCCCCGCGCACCTGCGCGCCTCCGCGGCGACACCCGCGACCGTGACGCTGGCGTGGGACGGAGTCTCCGAGGCGGTCTCCTACGAGATCCTGCGTGACGATCGCGCCATCGCGGCCACGGGCTCGACCAGCGTCGAGGTTCCGCGCGGCGGCGAGAACCGCTTCTTCGTGCGCGCCGTCGATGCCGCGGGCAACCGATCGGCCACCACCGCCGCGTACGTGCCCCCGGCCGACGGCCAGGTTGACCCGGCTAACCCGGTCCTCCTGGATACGGGCGCCACGTGGAGCTACCGTGCCGAAACCAGCGCGGCCCCCGACGACTGGACCCAGGCCTCGTTCGACGACTCCTCCTGGCCCACCGGCGCCGCGCCCCTGGGATACGGCGACTCGCGCATCGCGACCGTCCTGACCGCGAACGGCAAGCGCCCCGTGACCTCCTACTTCCGCACGCACTTCCAGGTTGCCGACGCGGGTGCCCTCAAGGGCGTCAACGTGCGCTACCTGGCCGACGATGGCGCGGTCGTCTACGTCAACGGTGCCGAGGTCCACCGAACCCGCATGGGAAGCGGGGCGGTGAGCTACTCGACGCGAGCCGACGCCGCTCCCTCGTACAGCGCCGCCGTCGACTCCATGTCCGAGGTCTTCGTCCCGGCAGCCAAGCTGCGCACCGGCGACAACGTCATCGCGGTCGAGACGCACGTGAACTACATGCGCAGCGCAACCGTTGGCATGGCCGCCACCATCTACCGCGTAGATGGCACGCCCGAGGGCGCGGACTCCGACCAGCCCGACGAGCGCGAGGTGCCCCGCAACCTTGACGACGCCACTGCGCCGATCGATGCGACCGGCGTGCCCTCCGGTGAGGTCATCCCCTCCGGTACCACCCAGTGGAACTACTGGACGTCGACGAGCGCCCCCGCCGCCGACTGGGCGAAGACCGCTTCCCTCGCGGACTGGTCGCGTGGCATGGGGCCCATCGGCTGGGGCGACGCCAACGCTGCGACCCCGCTGGAGATCTCCAAGAAGGATCGGGCGGCCACGTACTACTTCGCGCGCGACATCAACCTGGGCAAGATCACCCCGTCGACATCGCTGACCGTCACGGTTCGCGCGGATGACGGCGTCGTTCTGCGGGTCAACGGAGCGATCATCGACACGAAGCGCATGTCGCCTGGCAACATTACCCACTCCACCTACGCCAACGCGGCCGTTACTGTGTCGAAGGCATCCTCCGATCTGCTCGAGGTGACCATTGACTCGAGCCGCTTGACAGATGGCGTCAACCGCATCGGCGTTGAGGAGCACGTTAACTACAGGGGAACCGCCTCCATGACATTCGATCTGAGCGCAACGATGGTGAAATAGGACGCCCATCGCGTCGCGTCGAACAGGTGCGTCCGATGTCGTGGCCGTTCTAGGCGGTTCACCCCACCTCGTGAACGCTTGTTGACAAGTGGAGCCCCCGCCCTCACGGCGGGGGCTCCCGCACGTGTGGCAAAGGACGCTCGCCGGATGCTAACCGCATGGTTGAGCGATAGGGGTTTTAGTGACACTATTTAAGGTAATCATCAACGTGATACTTGTGAGGGTCCCATGAAACCTATCCGCCGTTGCTTGGCACTGGTCCTGGCTTCAATTACAGGGTGTGGAATGGCTGCACTCAGCCCTGCGGTAGCCAAGGCGGCGGTTGATCCGCTTCACGATGGCCTCACCGAGGCCACTGCGGCTGCCTCGTGCTGGGAGATCAAGCAGAAGGATCCGCGCTCCGCGGACGGCACCTACTGGCTCCAGACCTCCACGATGGTGGCGCCCGGCCAGTTCTTCTGCGATCAGACGACCGACGGCGGCGGCTGGGTCCTCATCGGGCGCGGCCGTGAAGGATGGGAAACGTGGAGCCAGGGGAAGGGAGACGAGGCGAAGCTGACGACTCGTTCGCGGACCCCCGACGACTTCGAGGTCGTCCAGGCCTCGCACGTCACGGTCAACGGGCTCCTCGGCGGAACCAAAGTCTCCGACCTGCGCGACGGCGTCATGGTTCAACGAGCCTGGAACTACCGAGGCTCTTCGTACCAAACCGTGCGCATGCAGTTTCCCAAGATGCGCGACTTCATCTGGCCCTTCAAGAGCGCGCACCCCGTGAACGTCAAGTTCAATCGCGAGTGGTGGGTTAACGGCGGCATCGTGTGGTCCGGATTCGGCACCAACACCAGCTGGGGCTACGTCAACCTGACCGCATCCGCGCAGAACAAGTACACGATGGGATTCGGCTACGGCCCGCTGGCTCAGGCCAAGCACGGCGTCTCCTCCCCGACGTCGTTCTTCCACCGCAGCGGCTCCATCATCAACCCCTACGCCGAGGTTTACATCCGTCCTGAGCTTCGCTCCACGGGGCCGGCATTCCGCCAGATCGGCGACGGCGGTACCGCCGCCGAGAAACAGAAGGAGACCGTCTCCGAGTACGCCACCCCCACCACGTGGGGCGTGAGCGGCAATCTCAACGGATCGAATGAAGAAGGCAACATACAGGTCCAGGCCTTCGAGCAGGTCGGCTCCACCATGTACGTCGGCGGCAACTTCACCGGCGTCAAGAAGGGCAAGGACGGAGACGAGACGCCCTCCGCGGGCCTGGCGGCCTTCGACGCGACGACGGGCGACTTCACCGGCCAGACCTTCGACTTCAACAACCAGGTTAAGGACCTCGTCGAGCTGCCGGGCGGCAAACTCCTCGCCGTCGGAGACTTCACCAAGGTCAACGGCGAGACGCACGTCGGAACCGTCCTCATCGATCCGGCTACAGGCCAGATCGACCCCTCCTGGACGCTACAGATCCGCTCCGGAATCTATGGGAGCATCACCGTCAAGTCCGCCAAGGTAATCGGCGAGCACGTCTACCTGGCCGGCAACTTCACCCACCTGTCGAGCAGTGACTCTCCTTCCGTCTACGCCCGCAACGCTGGGCGCGTGAACCTCCAGGGCAGGCCAGACCTCTTGTGGAATCCGGAGTTTAACGGAACCGTCGTCGACGTCGACGTCGACGAGGAGGAAACCTACCTGTACGCCGCGGGCTACTTCACCCGAGCGCACGAGCTCGTAGCAGAAAACGCTGCACGCCTGTCGACCAAGGAAGGGGCGGCGCTCGACCAGTCCTGGGCCTTCCGGCACTCCTACCTGATCGGCAAGTACCAGCAGGCGGTGAGCGTCGGTAACGGGCGCGTCTACTTCGCCGGCTCCCAGCACTCCCTCTTCGGGTACAACACCGCCGACATGACCCGCACCTCCGGTTCTATCACCATGCAAAACGGTGGTGACCTACAGGCGACGACGCGCACCGGCAGCGGCGTCGTTTACGCCGCCTGCCACTGCTCCGACTTCACGTTCCAGGACGCCTACCACTACCTCGCCCTCGGCAACACGTGGACCCGCGCCGACGAGATCCGCTGGGTCGGCGGCTGGGACGAGGCCACCGGTCGCCAGCTCGGATGGACCCCCTACCGCCTGTCCTCCCCGCGTTCCACCGGCGCCTGGGCCCTCGAGGTAGCCGACGACGGCGCCCTGTGGATCGGCGGCGACTTCGACTTCTCCTTCACTTCGAGATGGGGCGGCCAATGGTCCGGCGGCTGGGTGCGCATGCCTACCCGCAACACCACCCCTCCTGCGGTGCCCGCGAACCTGCGCGCCTCGAACGGAAACTCCCAGCAGGTGACCCTCAAGTGGTCCTCCGTGCCGGGCGCCGAGTCCTACCAGATCCTGCGCGATGACCGCACGATCGCCACCACGACCTCGACGCGCGTCACCGTGCCGCTCGGCGGCAATAACCGCTTCTTTGTGCGAGCCGTGGCCTCCGACGGACTGCGCGGCGCCTCGACCCACGCCTACCTGGTCGACTCCAACGGTAAGCCCGCCCGGCCCGACGGCGCCGGCGTACTCGTCGATGACGATGCAACCTGGTCGTACCAGTGGTCCAACGACACGGTTTCCACCGACTGGGCCCAGACCTCGTTCGACGACTCCTCCTGGAGCCGAGGGCCCGCGCCCATCGGATACGGCGCGGCGGGCCTGGGTACCGTCCTCAAGCCCGGCGCCCCCCAGTCCCGCCCCGTCACGACCTACGCGCGAACCCCTTTCACGGTCGCAGATCCCACCGCGATCGCCGGCGTGAACGTAGCCGTGACGGCCGACGACGGTGCCGTGGTCTACGTCAACGGCTCCGAGGTCGGGCGTCAGCGCATGAGCGAGGGGGTAGTCGACGGATCGACCTTCGCCTCGGCCGCGATCTCGACCCCGTCCGCGCGCGCCGACCGGCAGCTGGTATTCGTCCCAGCCTCCCAGCTAGTAGCCGGAACCAACACGCTCGCCGTCGAAACGCACCTGAACTACCCCTCGAGCCTGTCCATGAGCATCGACGGCACGGTCCTCGTCGTCCGCAAGGGCAACGAGCCCGCCCCCGATCCACAGCCCGACCCGGATCCCGATCCGCAGCCGCAGCCCGACCCGGACGATCCGATCGTGCCCGACCCGGACAAGCCCCTCGAGGTCCTCGACGTCTCCGGCCTGAACTTCGGCGAGTTCCTCTTCAGCGGCATGTACTGGAACTACTGGAACTCGATGGAAGCCCCGGCCGACGACTGGAAGTCGACCGGCGACCTGTCCAAGTGGAAGCACGGCGCTAGCCCGCTCGGCTGGGGCGACCGCGACGCCGGCACGCCCTTCGACCTGGCGCCCGCCGACCGCGCGATCACGAACTACTTCGCTCGCGACGTCAACCTCGGTACCATCAGCGCCGACTTCGAACTCACCCTCACCGTCCGCGCCGACGATGGAGCCGTCGTCTACGTCAACGGTGCCGAAGTGAAGCGCATCAACATGCCCGAGGGTAAAATTGACGCAGACACGCGGGCATCGTCCAACGTCTCGATTTCCGCAGCTAAGACCAACACCGTCACCATCGCGGTGCCGCGTGACGTGCTCAAGGACGGGGTCAATCGTATCTCCGTAGAGGAACACGCTAACTATGCGGGCGCCGTGTCTGTGAGCTTCGATCTTCAAGCAAGTCTGCTGAGGTAAACACTCATGAATGACACACTGTCCAGCGCCGGGCGGCTCGGCTATCCCGAGGCCCCCGGCCCTGTCGGGGCCCCGGCGACCGACCCCGCCTTCGATGCGATGGCACAGCGCGTGCTCGCTCGGGGCTGCGCCACCACGTGGCTCAACCACTGGTCGCTCCTGCACGCGGACTTCCGCGCGCTCGCACGCATGGACACCGTCGGCTTCGATGGGACTCTCCTCCAGATGCGCCTGCGCGCAGCGGGCTACGAGGTCTCGCGCACCTCGGCCGACCTGGTCCTGCCGCACGTCTTCTCCCGCCTTGAGGAAGGCGCGCGCGTCACGCTCGTCGGCGCTGTGCCGGAGGCGGGACAGGCGGCCGCCGAACGCCTGGAACGCTTCGACGTGCAGGTCATCGACGGCTATGACGGTCTGCGTCGCTTCAAGGCGAATCCCCGCCTGCTCGCCGATTTCGATCCGAGGCTCGTCATCGTCGGCCTCGGCGCCGGACTCCAGGAGGTCGTAGCTTCCGTCGCTCTCGGGCTCGTTCCCGAGGCCTCGGTATGTACCGGGGGCGGTTGGATCGACCAGTACGCGCGCGCGGCAGACGATTACTTCCCGGACTGGGTTCACGCCGCCCGGCTGGGCTGGGCGTGGCGGATCGCCCACGAGCCCAAGCGTCTGACGAAGCGCTACACGGTCGAGGCCCTCGACTTCGTTGCTCACGCGCCGGAGCTTGTGAGCCGACTCGAGGCCATGGGCACTTTCGACGATCTCGGCCTCGTTGTGAGGCGCGAGGCGCGAGCGGGGCGCTGAGAGTCGTCCTTCGACGCGTCCAAGAGGCGGGCCGGTCCCTCGGGGCCGGCCCGCCTCCCCGCTTCCGCGAGGAGAAATCGCTGAAGGGCGATGCAGGTGGGCTGGCGGAGACCGCGGGTGGCAGGGTGCGGGTGGGAAGAACCGAGTCGGAGGCGACGTCAGCGTCGAACGCCCCGCTCTGGAGCCGGGGCCTCTGCCCGCGCAGTCGTGAAGCCACAACAATCGATGCGTGCGAGAGCCGCCGAGCTTCGTCGACAGCCGTTCCCCACTCCGGGGCGTTGAACAATGCGAGCTCCCGGTGCCCGGTCCTGGGGGCATGCCTGATCTGGTTTTTCCGGGACTGGGTGAGGGGGCCGGTCGCGTCTCCCGTGGACGGTGCTCGCGGCCTTGGGACCGATTAGTGCGGGTTCGCTATGCGGCGGCGCGCCGCCCACGCGTCGAGCGGCGAGAAAGCGGCAGGCCCGAGCCTGTTGGCTCGGGCCTGCCCCATCACACACACGCACACGAAAGAATCAGTAGGCTCCCTCGTGACGCAGCAGAGCCGGGATGGTCTGCAGCAGGATCCACGCGTCAAGCGTGAGGGAGCGGTGCTGGGCGTAGGACAGGTCCAGGTGGACCGTCTCATCCCAGCTGAGGTTCGAGCGGCCGGAGATCTGCCAGAGTCCGGTGATGCCCGGTCGGACCGCAAACTTGCCCATGACACGCGGCTCGTACTGCGCGACCTCGCTGGGGAGAGGAGGACGCGGGCCGACGAGAGACATGTCGCCGCGCAGAACGTTGAACAGCTGAGGGAGCTCATCGATCGACGTCTTGCGGAGGAAGGCCCCGATGCGGGTAATGCGCGGGTCGTTTGCCATCTTGAACATGATCGAATTTCCGGCGCTGGCGTCGGCCTCGTTGGCCTCGATCAGGGATGCCTTGAGCTCCTCGGCATCGACACGCATGGTGCGGAACTTAAGCATGGTAAAAGTCGTGCCGTCAAGGCCCACGCGCTCCTGCTTGAAGAAAGCAGGGCCACCATCGTTCAGGCGCACCAGAAGGGCGACGACGATCCACAGTGGCGTCAGCAGGATAATGCCAATGAGCGCGGCCAAGAAGTCGTAGATGCGTTTGATCGCGTTGTCAGCGGACGCGGCAAGAGTGGATGCGAGGGCCGTTGATGCGGCGCGTGCAGTTGGCTTCGTCAGAGTTGTCATCTGTGCGTCTTCCTTCTACTTGCTCAAACTCAAATACTTTGTGTCGGTTAGAGGGGGCGAAAGTCCCTCCTGACTTGGCTATCAGTGGGTGTGTGACCCCCGCGCGACTCGTTTGCTGTTGGGCGTTAGCCCTAGTCTATCCATACGGTTAGCTTATTTGCTAACCAATGGTTTAAGTACAAGTGAGAATGGGCTGTGATTTCCTCCACCGAGGGTGGCCTTACTGAGATGTGAGCTCCGCGATGTGACCAGCTGGTAGCTTCCTGACAGAGTGGACAAATGCGCGGGCCTAAGCCAGGAGATAGACTTGATGGCGCGTCGTGACTGGCGATTTAGGTGGGCCACCACCGGGGAGCGGCGCACCGGCATCGATAGCCGCCCGCCTGGGCTAGAAGTTGCAGTTATCACACTCGAATGATCAACAGGAGAACCCGATGGATTCCCTCAACGACATGACGCTGGCGCAGCTGGACCCCGAGATTCAGGCGGTGCTGGACGCTGAGCTTGGACGCCAGCGCGAGACCCTCGAGATGATCGCGTCCGAGAACTTCGTGCCACGCGCCGTTCTGCAGGCGCAGGGCTCGGTCCTGACGAACAAGTACGCGGAGGGCTACCCGGGGCGCCGCTACTACGGCGGCTGCGAGTTCGTGGACACTGCCGAATCGCTCGCGATCGAGCGCGCAAAGCAGGTCTTCGGCGGCGACTATGTCAACGTTCAGCCCCACGCAGGAGCGCAGGCCAACGCGGCCGCTCTGATGGCGATGGCCAATGTGGGAGACACGATCCTGGGCCTGTCCCTGGCCCACGGCGGTCACCTCACCCACGGCATGCGCCTGAACTTCTCGGGCAAGAACTATCGTGCGGTCGCCTACGAGGTGGACCGCGAGACCATGCGCATCGAGCCCGAGAAGGTTCGCGAGGCCGCCCTCGCCGAGCGCCCCCGCGTGATCATCGCGGGCTGGTCCGCGTACCCCCGTCACCTCGACTTCCAGGCATTCCGCGACATCGCGGACGAGGTCGGTGCCGCTCTGTGGGTCGACATGGCTCACTTCGCTGGCCTCGTGGCCGCGGGCCTGCATCCGAACCCGGTGCCCTACGCCGACGTCGTGACGACCACGGTCCACAAGACCCTGGGCGGACCTCGTTCCGGCATGATCCTGTCCTCCCGCGGCGAACAATGGGGGAAGAAGCTCAACTCCTCGGTGTTCCCGGGCCAGCAGGGCGGTCCCCTGATGCATGCGATTGCGGCCAAGGCGATCGCCATGAAGGTAGCCCAGACCGACGAGTTCAAGGATCGCCAGCGCCGCACCCTCGTGGGCGCGCAGATCCTGGCCGAACGCCTCGGCGCTGACGACGCCAAGAACGCCGGAATCAAGCTCGTCACGGGCGGGACCGACGTTCACCTGGTGCTCGTGGACCTGGTGGATTCCCAACTCAACGGCCAGCAGGCCGAGGACCTCCTGCACGAGGTTGGCATCACGGTCAACCGCAACGCGGTTCCCTTCGATCCGCGTCCGCCGGCCGTCACCTCGGGCCTGCGCATCGGCACTCCCGCCCTGGCCTCGCGCGGCTTCGACGCCGAGGACTTCACCGAGGTCGCCGACATCATCGGCACGACGCTGGTGCAAGGCGCCTCCGGCGGCAACGTCGAGGTGGACGCGCTGCGCGCCCGCGTCAAGAAGCTGACGGACAAGCACCCGCTCTACGCGGGTCTCGAGCAGTGAGGGCCCCCTGGGCGGGGCCGGCGAAGGTCCTCGATGGGACGGCAACCGCCGCCGCCATCAAGTCGGAACTCAAGGAGCGAGTTGATCGCCTGCGTGAGGCTGGGATCGTTCCGGGCCTCGGGACGATTCTGGTGGGCGAGGATCCGGGATCGGTTGCCTACGTCGCGGGCAAGCACCGCGACTGTGCCGAAATCGGCGCGGACTCCATCCGCGTCGACCTTCCGGCTGACGCCACGCAGGAGCAGGTAGTGGCCGCGGTCGATCAGCTCAACGCCGATCCGGCATGCACGGGCTACATCGTTCAGCTGCCGCTTCCGCGGGGCATCGACACGAACGCTGTCCTGGAACGCATCGATCCTTCCAAGGACGCGGACGGGCTGCACCCGATGAACCTCGGAAGGCTCGTGCTGCGCGGAACAGGCCCCATCGATTCTCCGCTGCCGTGTACGCCCCGCGCGGTCATCGAGCTCTTGGAGCGCCACGGCATTGACCTGGCTGGCCGGAACGTATGCGTCATCGGCCGCGGTGTGACCGTGGGACGATCGATTGGCCTCCTCCTCATGCGCAAGGAGGTTAACGCGACTGTCGACGTGTGCCACACGGGTACCGCGAATCTGGCTGATCACGTGCGACGCGCGGACGTGATCGTCGCAGCCGCGGGCTCCGCCGGAATCGTTACTGCCGACATGGTTCGACCCGGTGCGGTCGTCGTGGACGTGGGCGTGAGCCGCGTTCGGGACGCCGACGGGAAGGCTCGCCTCAAGGGCGATGTCGCGGACGGCGTGGATCAGGTTGCTTCCTGGCTGAGCCCGAACCCGGGCGGAGTCGGCCCGATGACGCGCGCACTGCTCGTGACGAACGTCGTCGAGGCAGCGCAGCGCCAGGCGGACCTCGGCCCCCGGTGAGCCAACCGGTCCCGGTGAGTTCGGGCCTCGGGGAGCCAGCTGACGCCAGGTACGCACCGGCGAGCCTCGGCCTCGGCGGGCACCGGTCTCGGTGAACCCGCGACCCCGGTGAGCCAACCGGTCCCGGCGAGCCCAACCCCGGCGAACCCGCCGACCCAGGCGGACCTCGGCCCCCGGTGAGCCTCGGCCTCGGCGGGCACCGATCCCGGTGAACCCGCCGACCCCGGTGGGCAACCGGTCCCGGTGAGCCCAACCCCGGCGGGCACCGGTCTCGATGAGCCCTGGCACCGGCGAGCCCGGTCTCGGTCGGTGCACGGAGAGGATCCCCCGCGCGGGAGGCGCTGCGAGGATGGTCATTCCTCGTCGTGCCTCCCGCTTCCTTTACACTGAAGAAGAACCCGCATAAGGAGAAACGATGACCCTGACGGTAACCACCGTGAACCTCAATGGCATCCGCGCCGCCCACAAGCGGGGCTTCCTGGACTGGCTGGAGGCCTCGAAAACGGACGTCCTACTCATGCAGGAGGTGCGTGCGCCCGAGGAAATCTCCCGCGACATCATGGGCGAGGCCTGGGAGAGCGAGTGGGTGCCCTGCCGCATCAAGGGGCGAGCGGGCGTGGGCGTTGCCGCGCGTCGTGGACGTGCCATCATTGACGGGGAGGTGCGCCGGGTGCTCGATGATTCGGAGAGCGACGTCGATTCCGGACGCTGGGTCGAGGCAGTCGTGCGTCGAGAGGGTGGCGATAGCTCGGTTCGCGTCGTGTCCGCCTACTTCCATTCGGGCGAGAAGGACACCCCCAAGCAAGAGGCGAAGATGACGCACCTGCCCCGTATCGGTGCGCGCATGGCCGAGCTGATCGAGACGGAGCAGGACGGCGGTATCTCGTCGCTCGTGTGCGGAGACTTCAACGTCGTGCGCTCGTCGTCGGACATTAAGAACTGGAAGCCGAACCACAACAAGCGCGCCGGGGTGCTCGACGAGGAGATCGCCTTCCTGAACCGTTGGGTGGACGAGGGCTGGCGCGACACCGTGCGCGACCTGGCGGGCGAGGTGCAGGGGCCCTACTCGTGGTGGTCGTGGCGCGGCCAGGCCTTCGTCAACAACGCGGGCTGGCGTATCGACTACCAGTACGCGACGCCGGCGCTGGGGGAGCGGGCGCGTTCCTTCGACATCGGCCGTGCCGAGGAGTACTCGCAGCGCTTCTCGGATCATGCGCCCGTGTCGGTTACGTACGACATCTGAACGACGACGAGGCCGCGGCCGGCTGGGGAACTGACGCGTCCCGAGCCGCCGCGGCCTTTCGTTTACCCGGGTTCAGCTGATGCGCGGCGCGCCCACCCTTGTGGGGGGCCGTGGCCGCAGCGCCCGATGTCGCCTTCGCGCGTGACCGTCCATGCGCGCGTCGTCCCACCGTGTTGCTCGTGTGCGTTGTCGTGCGTGTACCCAGTGGCGTGTGTCTACCCGGTGGCGTGTGTCTACCCGGTGGCGTGTGTCTACCCGGTGGCGTGCGCGCTATCCCGCGTGTTGCTCGTTGGCCGTGAACCCCTTGTCTCGCGCGTTCATCCGCGGGGTCGGGCGTTTCTCAGAGTGTTGCGCGTTGACCTGTAGGGTCGGGCGTTTCTCAGAGTGTTGCGCGTTGACCTGCGGGGTCGGGCGTTGCCCAGAGTGTTGCGCGTTGACCTGTAGGGTCGGGCGTTGACCTGTGGGGTCGGGCGTTGACCTGTGGGGTCGGCGCTTGACTCGCGTGTTGCGTGCTTGCCCGCGAGCCCCCTGTGTCCCGCTCGTTAATGCCTTGTTTCGCGCCTTAACCCGTTACTCAGAGCGTAGGCGGCCCGGTCCGGGCTCACATCACCGTGTCCGCGGGCTTCGTCGTGGCGTTGGAGCTTGTTGCGGTTCGCATGTGGATAGGAAACGGCTTCATGGATAGGTTATGAGCATCTGGATAGGTTAGTAACCTATCCACGAGCGCGTAACCTATCCACGAGCGCGTAACCTATCCACGAGTGGGCCCCGTGTGTGGCGATCTCGCGGGCGGGCCAGCGCTTGCGTGCGTTGGGAGCAACTGGAGCCCTGGGAGCGCGAAGGCGCTGGGAGCACGCCAGCCCCGGGTGCACGCTAGTCCTAGGGACAGGCAGGCGCTGGGAGCACGTCAGCCCCGGGTGCACGCTAGCCCTAGGGACAGGCAGGCGCTGTGAGCACGCCAGCCCCGGGTGCAACTGGAGCCCTGGAAGCGAGCGAGCGCGCCCTGGGGGGCTGGAGCCCTGGGAGCGAGCGGGGACCGAAGAGCAGCGCCTTAGTGCCCGGAGGCGTCGAAGTCGAAGAGAGCCATCGAGGAGTAGATCCCCGAGGGGTCGATGCGGTCCAAGCGGAAGCCGGGGACGATCCACGAGGCCCTGAGGGTGGCACCGATGTCGAGGGCCAGGTCCAACGCGACGTCGTCGACGTCCTGGGCGAGGGTGACGTGCGGGTGGTACGGGAAGCGCGTCTCGTGGTCGAGGGGGCCGGAGCGTATCTCCTCGGCGATATCTGTGCAGGCGTCGGCGCCCTCCGCCAGTGTCATGAAGGCGACGTTGGAGACGGGGCGGAAGGAGTCCGTTCCGCTGAGTGTGACCCGGAAGGGTGCGTGCCTGGCGGCGATGGCGCGCAGGTGGTCGATGACCTCGGCGCGCTCGTCGCGTGCGACCGGCATGGGCGGCATCAGGGTGATGTGCGCGGGAATACGCGAACCAGCTAGGTCCCCGAGGCGCAGGCGCAGGTCCGTCAGCTGGGAGACCCAGGGTTCGGGGATGGCGACGACGACGCCAAGCCAGTCCTGGCCGGGGAGTCGTTGGGGGAGGAACATGGGGCCTGCCTGTGTCGCGGAACTGGTCTTCCCACTGTACCGGCGAGGCGGGGTGGGATAGCGCTTGAGGATTGTGAGGGCGTTCACGTAGCCTAGGGTTCGGAGTGAGACCAAGGAGGATCCGATGAGTACTCTCGTGTGGGCAGACGCCGCAACCGCCGATGCGGGGGCCGCGCAGGCGGCGACCCTGTTCCGTGACGCTTTTGACTACGAGCCGGCGGGCGTGTGGAGCGCCCCCGGGCGCGTCAACATTATCGGAGAGCACGTGGACTACAACGGCGGGCCGTGCGTGCCGATCGCGCTGCCGCACCGAGCCTTCGTGGCCCTCGCTCCCCGTCAGGACCGCACGGTCCGCCTCGTGTCGCCGCAGACGCGAGAGGAGATCGACGTCCTCGACCTGGACGCACTGGGGCCCAAGGGCACCCCCGGAGAGGTGACCAACCACTGGACGGCCTATCTGGCGGGCGTCGCGTGGGCGCTCGATCAGGCTGGTTACGGGCCGCTGCCCGGATTCGATGCGGCCCTGTGGTCCTGCGTGCCCCTGGGGGGAGGGCTATCCTCGAGCGCCGCTCTCGAGTGTGCGACCGCCGTTGCGCTGGACGAGGTGTGCGGCCTTGGTCTGGCTGGCTCGATTGAGGCTCCCAACGACGAGGGGCGCAAGGTCCTCGTGGACGCCGCGCGTGCCGCGGAGAACCAGATTGCGGGCGCCAATACCGGCGGCCTGGACCAGACTGCTTCCCTGCGCTGCCGTGAGGGGCACGCCCTGGCGCTGGACTGCCGCGACATGTCCACGCGCCAGGTGCCCTTCGACCTGGGGGCCGTCGGCTTGGAGCTGCTCGTCATCGACACGCGCGCCAAGCACTCGCTCGCGGACGGACAGTACGGATCGCGCCGCGCGGACTGCGAGGAGTCGGCTCGGATCCTCGGCGTCGATCAGCTGGCCGACGTGGAGGAGCTCGACGAGGCCACGGCCGCGTTGGGTGACGAGCGCCTGGCCGCGCGCACGCGCCACGTGGTCTCCGAGATTGCCCGCACGCGCGCCTTCATCGATCTGCTCGACGAGGGGCCGCTCGAGGGCACGCGTCTGGCGGTCGCCGGAGCACTCATGAACGATTCGCACGACTCACTGCGTGACGACTACGAGGTGTCCTGCGCCGAACTGGACGTGGCCGTGGACGCCGCGCGCGCCGCGGGGGCGCACGGGGCTCGCATGACGGGCGGCGGCTTCGGCGGCAGCGCGATCGCGCTCGTCGGTGCGGGTGCTGTCCTGGACGTCGCGCGGGCCGTCGCGGACGCCTACGAGGAGCGCGGCTGGCAGACTCCTCACTTCATTCGCGCCCTTCCCGGCGCGCCAGCGGGGCGACTGGGGTAGGCGTAGTCGTCGCGACCCGAGGGACGGTGCTTCAGCATTTGAAGCACTGGCCCCGGCCTCGTTACACTAGAGCACGCAGCGATAACGAGGGAAGGACCCAAGATGGGGATCAGTAAACGAGCGTGGCAAGTAGCGGGAGCGGCAGCCGGTGGCGCGAGCCTCTTCGGCGGCGGCCTGGCGATCGGTCGGCTCCTGCGCCTGGACTCCCAGCGCGGCGACTACCGCAAGGCCTGGGAGAATCACAACCTCGCAACCCTGGAACGCCTGCGTCAGCTCGACGAACACCCGGAGGGCGAGCGTCCCTACCTGATCGTGTCGCTGGGAGACTCCTCCGTGCAGGGCATGGGTGCCTCGCGCGTCACCGAGTCCTACCCGGCCCGCCTCGCCGCCGCGATAGCGCAGCAGATCGACCGCGAGGTCCTCCTGCTCAACCTCTCCCTGTCGGGCGCCACCATCGAATCCGTTGAGCTCACCCAGATCCCGCAGATGCGCGGCCTCGGCCTCCTTGAGGGGCCCTACAGCCCCGACCTGGTCACCCTCACCGTCGGAGGCAACGACGTCATGGCCGAGGACATGGCACCCGGCCAATTCGAGGAGCGCCTGCGCCGCGTCGTGGGCCTCCTGCCCGCCGGCGCCCTCGTCTCCACCATCCCCTCCTTCGGAATCATGCCTCAGGAGAGCCGCGCGCAGGACATGTCCGACCGCATCGGTGCCGCCGTCGTTGACTCCGACGCGCACCTGGTCGACCTGCGCTCGCTCACGCAGGAATACTCCCTGCCCACCTACACCTTCGCCTACCACGCGGCGGACTTCTTCCACCCCAACTCCGCGGCCTATGCCAAGTGGGCGCAACTCTTCGCGGACGCGTGGGCGATGTCTCGACGTGAGGCAGCCCCCGTCGTCGACGACGCGCCCCGCTGGGACATGCTCTCCGCCCGGGTGGCACAATCGGAGTATGACGACTGACGGACCGTGGCTCGTCGTCGGGTTAGGTAACCCCGGCGCGCAGTATGCCTCCACCCGACACAACGTCGGGTACTTGACCCTCGACGTGCTCGCCTCGCGCGCCGGCGCGACCCTCACGTCGCACCGCTCGCGCACCCACACCGCCGACGTGCGCCTGGGTGTCGGCCCCGGCGGCGTGCCCGGCCCCCGCGTGATCCTCGCACGCTCCGACAGCTACATGAACACCTCCGGCGGCCCCATCAGTCTGCTCGCCTCCTTCCTGAAGATCCCCCCGACGCGCATCCTCGTCATCCACGATGACATGGACCTGCCCGCGCACACCCTGCGCCTCAAGATCGGCGGGGGAGAGGGCGGCCACAACGGCCTCAAGTCCCTCAGCCAGCATCTGCACACGCGAGACTACGCCCGCCTGCGTATCGGGGTCGGTCGCCCGCCGGGGCGAATGGACCCCGCCGACTACGTGCTGGCCACCCTGCCCTCCAAGGAACGCCCCGACTGGGACGTCACCGTCGAGCAGGCCGCCGACGTCGTCGAAGACATCGTGACCAAGGGATTCGCCCCCACCCAGATGGCCCTGCACACCGGGTCCTAACGGGGTGGTCGCCCCGGGCGTCCTCCTCCACCTCCACCGCGAAAGGCTGCGCGTGCTTCTCACCGGACTCCTCCCGGACATCTCCACCGACCCGGCGATCGAGACGGCCACCGACTCCATCGAGGCCGGCCGCTCGGGCACCATCGTCGCCCCCCTCGGCATTCGCCCGCCCCTCCTAGCGCGCCTCGCCTCCCGCGCGGCAGCCCCCCTCGTCGTCCTCACCGCCACCGGGCGCGACGCCGAGTCGCTGACCAACGCCCTGGCCTCGTGGATCCCCGGCGTCGCCATGCTGCCCGCGTGGGAGACACTGCCCCACGAACGCCTCTCGCCCCAGGTCGACACCATGGCTCGGCGCATCGCCGTCCTGCGCCGCCTCGTCCACCCCGTCGAGGGCGACGAACACGCGGGGCCCCTCTCCGTCCTCGTCGTTCCCATCCGAGCCTTCCTCCAGCCGATCATCGCGGGTCTGGCCGACCTGGAACCCGTGCGCGTGCGCACCGGCGACGTCCTGGACCTGACCGAGGCCACGAACCGCCTGGCCGAGCTCGGCTACGAGCGCGTCGACATGGTCGAGGCGCGAGGCCAGATGAGCGTGCGCGGCGGCATCCTCGACGTCTTCCCGCCCCAGGAGGCCCACCCCCTGCGCGTCGAGCTGTGGGGAGACGAGGTCGACGATATCCGAGCCTTTTCCGTCTCCGACCAGCGTACCCTCGGCCAGGCCTCCGAGGGCCTGTGGGCCGTCCCATGCCGCGAACTCCTCCTCACCCAGGCGGTGCGAGCCCGCGCCCGCGAGGCCGCGGACCGCCTGCCCGGAGCCGCCGAGATGCTCTCTCTCGCCGCCGAAGGCATCCCCGCGCCCGGCATCGAATCCCTCGCCCCGATCCTCGTGGGAGGCATGGAGTCGCTCCTCGACCTGCTTCCTACCAACTGCCCGATCCTCGCCTCCGACCCTGAGCGCATCCGCGCCCGCGCCGCCGACCTCGTGGCCACGACAGAGGAGTTCCTGGCAGCGGCGTGGAGCGCCGCCGCCGGTGGAGCCGAGACGCCCCTCGAGGCATCCAAGGCCTCCTTCCTCGACCTGGCTGACCTGTGGGGGAGTGGGCAACACCCGTGGTGGGAGCTCACCGACCTGCCGCCGGCCGACCTCGCGAGTGCCATCGACGAGGCCGAGGAAACACCAACGGGGGATAGCGGATCCGCGCCGCTCGTCGTCTCACCCACCCTCGTGCGCGTCGGAGCCCGCGACGTGCACCCCTACCGAGGCGACTTCGCCCGCGCGGCCGCCGACCTGACCGGCCTCGCTCGCGACGGCTGGCGCATCGTCGTCACCACCGAGGGGCCCGGCCCCGGACGGCGTATTCGCTCAATCCTCACCGACGCCTCGTGCCCCGCCGTGCTCGCGGACAACGTGCAGGAGCGACCCGACCCCGGCCTCGTCACCATCACGACCGCACAGGCGGGCGTCGGCTTCGTCGCTCCCCACCTCAAGGTCGCCGTCCTCACCGAGGGCGACCTCACGGGGCGCGTGGGAGCATCCACGCGCGACATGCGCCGCATGCCCTCGCGCAGGCGCAAGGGAGTGGACCCGCTGACCCTGCACCCCGGGGACTATATCGTTCACGACCAGCACGGCATCGGGCGCTTCATCGAGCTGGTCTCGCGCACGATCGGGCGCGGTGACGCCGCCTCCACGCGCGACTACCTCGTCATCGAATACGCGCCCTCCAAGCGCGGGCAGCCCGCCGACCGGCTCTTCGTGCCCACCGACGCGCTCGACCAGATCTCCAAGTACACCGGATCCGACGAGCCGACCCTGACCAAGATGGGCGGCGCCGAATGGGCCAAGACCAAGGCCCGTGCGAAGAAAGCCGTGAACGAGGTCGCCAAGGAACTCATTCGCCTGTACGCCGTGCGTCAGCAGACCAAGGGCCACGCCTTCGGCCCCGACACGCCATGGCAGCGCGAGCTCGAGGACGCCTTCCCCTACGTGGAGACCCCCGACCAGCTCGTCACCATCGACGAGGTCAAGGCCGACATGGAAAAGTCCGTCCCCATGGACCGCCTGCTCACCGGCGACGTCGGCTACGGCAAGACCGAGATCGCCGTGCGTGCCGCCTTCAAAGCCATCCAGGACGGCTACCAGGCCGCCGTCCTCGTGCCCACGACCCTGCTCGTCACCCAGCACGCCGAGACCTTCGCCGAGCGATACGCGGGCTTCCCCGTGCGCATCGGAACGCTCTCGCGCTTCTCGACCGCGAAGGAAACGGAGGAGGTCAAGGCGGGGCTGGCCTCGGGCGAGGTGGACCTGGTCATCGGCACGCACTCGCTGCTGACCGGCACGGTCTCCTTCAAGAAGCTCGGCCTGGTCATCATCGACGAGGAGCAGCGCTTCGGCGTCGAGCACAAGGAGACGCTCAAGGCCCTGCGCACCGACGTGGACGTCCTGTCCATGTCGGCCACCCCCATCCCGCGCACCCTCGAGATGGCGATCTCCGGCATCCGAGAGATGTCCATCCTCCAGACCCCGCCCGAGGAACGCCAGCCGGTCCTGACCTTCGTCGGCTCCCACACGGACGCCCAGGTCAGCGCCGCGATCCGGCGTGAGCTGCTGCGCGACGGCCAGGTCTTCTACGTCCACAACCGCGTCGATTCCATCTCCTCGGTCGCCGCGCACATTTCCGAGCTGGTCCCCGAGGCCCGAGTGCGTACCGCCCACGGGAAGATGAACGAGCACCAGCTCGAGGCCGTCATCCAGGACTTCTGGAACCACGAGTTCGACGTGCTCGTGTGCACGACCATCGTCGAGACCGGCCTGGATATCTCCAACGCGAACACCCTCATCGTCGATAGGGCCGACACCTTCGGCCTCTCCCAGCTGCACCAGCTGCGCGGGCGCGTCGGGCGAGGCCGCGAACGCGCCTACGCGTACTTCTTCTACCCGGGCGACAAGGCCCTGACCGAGACCGCCCACGAGCGCCTCAAGACCATCGCCGCCAACACCGAACTGGGTGCTGGCCTGGCGGTCGCTCAGCGCGACCTGGAGATCCGCGGCGCCGGCAACCTCCTGGGGGGAGCGCAGTCCGGGCACGTCGAAGGCGTCGGATTCGATCTGTACGTGCGAATGGTCTCCGACGCCGTCGCCGCTTACCGGGGGGACGCGCCCGCCGAGAAAGCCGATGTGCGCATGGACCTTCAGGTCGACGCCCACATCCCCGATGGCTATGTGCGCGGCGAACGCCTGCGCCTGGAGGTTTACGCCAAGATCGCCGCGACAACCAACCCCGAGCAGGACAGGGACGTGCGCGAGGAACTCGTGGACCGATATGGCCCCATCCCACCCCAGGTGGATCTCCTCTTCGCGGTCGCGAGGCTTCGCGAGATAGTGCGCCGCGCGGGGATCGCCGAGATCGTCACGCAGGGCAAGTACCTGCGCGTCTCGCCCGTCGAGCTGCGGGATTCTCAGGTCATGCGCCTCAAGCGCCTGCACCCCGGGACCGTCATCAAGGCGGCCGTCCGCCAGGTCCTCGTGCCCCTGCCGCTCACCGCGCGAGTCGGTGGAACCCCGCTGACGGATGGGCCCCTGCTGGAGTGGGTGGAGACGCTGGTGACGAAGATTCTCGTGCCTTTTGGCGAGTAGTGCCTGTGGTGGAATACACTGGTCCCATTGCGTCGCATCACATCTGAGGAAGGAACGTTCGTGCGCTACACACGCCATCTCGCCACCGCCGCCCTGATCGTGGCCGTAGGAATGGGAATGAGCGCATGCTCTGCCCACCCGGGCGCTGCAGTCGTCACCTCGTCGGGGGTGACGTACAGCAACGCCGAGGTCGAGCAAGCGATCCAGCAGCTCGTCGACATGAAGTTCGACGACAAAGGAATAACGGGCTACTCCGTTCGCCGGGCTCTGCTGAACGAGGGGATCGTCGCGCAGGCGATCGAGAGCCTGGGGATGACCGTGAGTGACGAGCAGGTCGACGCGACGACGGCCGCCATCATGCAGCAGACGGGTGGAACAGCGCCCGCCGAGATGGGTCGCGCGACGCGCGCGCTCATGAGGAGCCTCACCGTCAATCAGCTGATCAACATGAGGCTGCAGGCCGATCCCACGTTCGAATCGCAGCTCAACGCGGCCGTTCAGCAAGCCCAGGCAACCTCCAGCGGGGTCGTGAACCCGCGCTTCCCGCAGCCGACCGTCGGCGGCGGGCAGGAGCCCACGACCCCGCTGTTCGGAGACGCGGTCTCCGGGAAGAAGAACCCCGACCCGTCCGCCCTCCTCGGCGGCGGAACGTCGGGAAACTCCACGCGCTGACGCCGTTGTGAGTATTCGCTCACACTGGGCGGGGGACTAATGTCGCTTGTCCGGCGTCTCACCGTGGGACGTTTCGTCCCACAATCAAAAACGTCGCCTCGTCGGGGGTGACCACACACGGCGGTCCGTATTACCGTTGTACTGACCGCATTCCACGCAACAACATCGATTGGAGAATGACGTGGCAGTTATTGAAGGCATTGGT
>ERZ772917.347-NODE-347-length-33189-cov-5.004708_pt1 | contig 33189 bp, 13 predicted proteins | sample MGYA00511187_ERZ772917 | MGnify/ENA primary metagenome ERZ772917 (study PRJEB29015, sample SAMEA2737925) | human oral metagenome | biome: human oral; feature: human-associated habitat; material: dental | place: China | collected 2012 ...
TTGCCACCACGCTACGAGCTCACGAAGTCCAACGACTTAGGTCCAGAAGAACCTGCACTTAGCGGAGCAACTTCTTCGACTTCCCAGACGAAGAACAAGGACTTCCGAGGCGAAAAACAAGGTCTTCCCAGGCGAAGAAATACGACTTCCGATCGCATCTCATAATACCCCCCTTCAAAAGTAATGTAACATTCGCCGAAAAGTAATGTAACATTCGCCGAAAAGTAATATAACATTCCGTCAGAAGTAATATAACATTCCGTCAGAAGTAATATAACCTTCTCCGAGAACTGCAATTACTTCGCAGCGGAAGTCCTATTACTTCCCATGAGAACTACAATGACTTTCAACCGAAACTAATCGGACTTCCACTTGGAAACAGCTTCACTTTCCTCCGAATGTTCTATCACCTTCCCCCGAAAGTCCTACCACCTCCACCCAAAAGAAAGCGGGGCGGAGCGACCAGCATCAGTCTCTCCGCCCCGCAATGAAGGCTGGTGTCGATCAGCGACTCTTAGAAAATGTACTGAACACGCAGCTGAAGAGCATCGACCTTCTTCGTTTCGGCCTCGCTCCACTGCTTCACATCCATGTGGTGGTAATTGAGGCGCACGGTGACGTACTTATTGAAGAAGTACGAAAGCCCAGCACTGTAGTCCGTCATCTTACCTGCGCCCGCCATGCCTGCGATATTGGAATTGGCCAGCGCATGCGTATCGTTGAGGTCGAGGAAGCCGTAGCCGAGCATGAGTTCGAGGTTATTGGAGCCAGGAGAATCAACACCCGAAGTCACATAGTTGTACTTGTAGTCGACGGGATTGACGATCACGCCACGTGCCGAGACGTAAAATCCCTTCGTGTCGTAAGCATTCCCGCCCAGACGGTTGACGTGCGACCAATAGTATTGGCTACTGAGCTGGAAGTTGCGATAAATACCTTGGAACTCGGCCGTGAACTTGTTTTCCCAGCGAGCATCCGTCAGATCCACCGCAATAGCATTGCGCTTGTCGACGGCCGTCAGGTACTTCGACGAATAAGCTACGTGCGAACCCTTCTTCAGATCCGATTCGGCCTTGACGTGCAGGCCGCTGAGCCCGACGTGGAAGCCTGCACCTTCGCCCATCACTGGACGCCAGACCAGACGACCCGCCACGGTGAAGCCCTGCGGACCGGACTTATCCGTGCTCGTCGTCAGAGCAGAATTGTCGGCGAAGATCCCGTACTGCCACCAGAGTTGGCGATTGAAGATCGTGTGCATCAACCCTATGCGTCGGTCGGGCTGATAGACATTCCCCTCGGCCTCTTCGAAATATTCCTTCTTCGCTGGATCGTAGGCCGACGACAAACCGAAGGGTACGATGTAGTGACCAGCACGAAGGAAGTTGTTTTTACTGAGATTGTACTGGAGGAAGACATCCTTGAGCAAGACCTTATTATTAGCAAAGACGACGTCGCCACGGAAGAACCAGCTCGGCCCGTAATTGGCCCTGAAGCCGATACGCATATCACGGATGCCGGCACCACCGATCATCTCGCCGTCCTGCGTCTTGGCAGCGTCGTTCTGCGAATAGGTAGCTAGGTCGAAGAGTGCACGACCCGTGAGCTTGATATCCAGCTTTTCCTGAGCCTGGATGGCAGTCATCGCTCCGAGCGAAGTGACTACTAGGAGAAGACTATGTCTGATATTCATAATACATGTACTTCTTGGGGGTTAGAGGATAGGTTGTTTGTTGAATTCTACTCTAAGGGTAGCCGTGACCGAAGTAATATCCGAGTCGTGCCAGTAGAAAGGCTTAACGTCTCTGCTCCTAAAGGCCAAGAGCGGGGAAATACCGCAAGTGGCAGTGGTAGCACCACGTAGTGTCTAATCTGTCTCATATGCTTATAGAAATGAATCCCCTTTAGGAGGACGTTACCTTATTCATCAGTTAGGGTCATCCGCCTGTACTAGCGCAATCGAAGTAAACCGGAAGATTCGATTCTTACAACTTGTCTACAGCAAATATAGCCAAATCTGCCCTCTACAGAACAAATAGTTTGACAGCCTTAAAAATACCCGTATTCACTCACATCTTCATCAAAAGATTCGGGAGAGTAGTCAAGCCACTTCCTTCATAAATATGGGCAGGAGACAGATACAAAAGAAGCGAGGCTACACCCACTGGGGGTATAGCCTCGCTCGCTATTTCAAGAGATGCTACCTAGCGCTAACGCTTGATGAAGCGTACCACACCCTGAGCGGTGCGTGCTAGATAGACGCCTCCAGGTAAGCCTGCGACGGAGAGCGCTTGTCCTGCTCTGTAGCCTTCGACACGTAGGACTCGCTGGCCCGAGAGGTTGTAGATCTCCAGATCTCCACTGACAGAGACGTAGATCTCTGTAGTAGCGGGGGTAGGATAGACCTTCAGTTCGCTCTGCTCCTTAGGATGTTCGCCGGGCTCCTTCGGATCTACCACGGGAGGCTTAGGAGTAACTGTCCCCGTGACTACGATGGGTAGACGGAGATACTCGGATCGTCCTCCCTGACGGAGACGAAGCAGAATATCCTTAGCGCCGACGGTAAGACCAGTGAGGTGCAGGCGACCCTCCTTCAGTTCCGCCGTGACGATCTCACCGCCATCACGCACGAGGCTATACTCGGGGCTGGGAGTCGTTTGCTTCAAGAGGCCTGCATCGGTGAAGAGCTTGGCCACATCCTGCGTCTGCTGTCCCTTCACTGAGAGCGTGAGCGGTGCTGCCTCCGTAGCAAATACTTCGCCACCGAAGTTATCCAGACAGAAGTAAGCTGGGATCGTCGTCCCACCATTAGCTACCCGAGAGCCCTTCATCGAGAAGCGCACTCCCTCAGTCTCACCAAGAGCCGTCAAGTCAAACCACTGCCAGCTATCGATGACATAGTGCTCCCGAGCGTCATCAGCTCGGTAGTCGATGAGCGGGAACTCTAGGCTCTTCTTACCATCCTGAGAGCTGGCGATGAGCAGCAGATAGTCGCCCTTATGGAAGGGTGCATCGGGTTCATTCCCCATCTTTGTCCCCTCCTGCGTCACCTTCTTCACCCAAGCAGTATTCGTGACATACAGCCCCGAGAAGGTCACTCGCTCTGCATTCGTAGGCTTCACCTCGACAGGACGGCCATAAGCATAAGCCACACCGTAGGTCTTCGAGTCAGAGAAACCATGCCCGACTGCACTATTGAACTGGTCTGGGAAGAGCTGGGTGAAGTCGGTCTTCGTCTGATTGCTGTAAGCAAAGCCCGTCCAAGATCTCAGCTGCACATTAGCATTATTGGAGAAGGCATAGGTACCACTATAGAAGGTCGTAGAGACGAAGTCATCCAGATCATGCCCTTCTCGTCCATACCAAGCACTCTCGGGTGCTAAAGCTAGGTCTTCAAAGGTAGCTACCTGTGAGGGACCTCCCTCGACCTTGAGGAGGACCTCAATAGACTTCTTCTGGTCCCAAGCATCGGTGATGTGGAGTGCCAAGCGAGTCGTGCGCTCAGCCTTGAGCGTGTAAGCCTTCTGATCAGAGACCTGCTTACCCGAAGCATCATACCATAGATAGGTGTAGGGCCAGACACCACCCTCGGGCTCACGAACAAGTGTGACCTCCTCACCATACTTCACACCTCGAGACCAAGAGGGGACTACTAGGGGAAGAGGATCTGCCGTGAAGTCATCCATCGAGGCTTCTCCCTCGGGATCGATCTGCAGCGAGGTCAGTTCGCCTAGATCACGCAGGCTGACATAGCGCCATAGACCTTCTGTAGAAGGGATGGTCGTCATCAGATTGATCGTAGAGCCTCCGTAGGCAGTCACCTTCACGGGAGCCGTACTCTGGAGGTAGAAGCCCGAGAGTGTCACCGCATCAACGGTATTGGTCGGACTCACGATAGTACCAGCAGAGAGCTTGACCGCACGTCGGCTTTCCCGCTTGTAAGGGGAATTGGGCTCATAGACAGTTGCCCCAGAGAAGTGGTAGGTACCACTCGTGAAGTCCGTCGCTCCTACGGCAAGTCCCTCAAAGTCTGCAGGCGCTGAGGGGAGGCCATTCGTAGAGAAGTCATAGGTCAGGGCTTGGGTAGCATACGCTCCATTTAGTCCCTGAGCGAGGAGATAGAGGCGGTAAGCCGTCTGCTCCTGCAGAGGAGGAAGCATCAGGGACTCGGCACGCTGAGGATAGAGCGTGAGCTTGAGTTCAGAGGCCTTGAGATCGTCCAGCGAGGGAGCAGCCTCACTCTTCGGACGAACGAGGCAGTAGAAGACACCGAAGTCGGTAGCCTTCACCTCCAGTTCTACACGCTCAGCTCGCAGTGCTCGAGGCTTAGGATAGCCTGCTACAAGGGTAGGCAGCCCGTGCTTAGACTCTTCGTAAGCACCTACTGAGACTTCGGTCTTGGGGCGTACTGCACCGAGGATATCCCGAGGCACATTAGGAAGGGCTGGAGCAAAGCGTAGGACGGAGAAGTCCTGTGGCAGTAGGGCTCGTGTTGGGTCGACAAAGTCAACCTTGGCGACTTGGCTGGATGCGTCTGAGACCTTATCTGTCCAAGCACCGAGATCCAGAGTCTCCCCTTCTAACTCCGCAAAGCTAGCACCTGCGGTATAGCTGAGGTTACTTGAGAAGGTGGGGTGCTCTAGGACAACCGATTTAGCAAAGGAGTAGATAAGCCCCTTAGTCGTATTCTGCCAGAGGTTGTTCTTGACCACAAGCCCTGTCAGAGCTCCCCCACCTCGTACTAAGGCGATGACTGGTGCTGTATTCTTACCCGCATAGTCTCCCGAGATGAGGACGGAGTTATGCAGGAGATGCACATCGGTCATCTTAGACTCGGCGAAGTAGAAGCCATATACCTCACGGATCTGTGCAGGTGCAGTGAGGATGAGCTCATTGTTGATCAAGCTACTCGCCTTCTTCTCCTGCTGAGCATGATCTGTACTCTGGCGAAGATAGATCGCCTGCACCGAGGTCTTCGTACCCGTGAAGGCACCGATATGGATACGATTAGCTTGGGCAGTGATACCATCACCGAGCGTCAAGTCTAGCGCATGGTAGTCGTAGGAAGATTTACCCCCAGCTTGGATCTCATTGGAGCGAATGACGACATCAGAGACACAGCGCACATAGATCCCCTTAGAGCCCTGATCGACGAAGGTATTCCCCTCGACTGTGAGCCCCTGCTGGATGGGGAGAGCCACATTGGATAGCCCATCGGCATGGAGACCGATATAGCCCCCAGTGAGCTTAGAGTTACGCAGAGCCAGACGATCATTGTTGGGATAGGCTACATCACCACGACTAGTCTTGATGAGCGCCAGATCCCCCTCATTATACTGAGTTGTCTTAGGAGCTGTGAAGCTACAGCCGTCGATGGTGACATACTGGCTAGTATTGCGAATAAGGAGGAGAGCTGGGGCTTCGCTCTTGGTCGTGAGGAAGGCTAGCGCATGGAGCGTCACATGATCGGCTCCATCAAGCGTGAAGTAGCCTGGCTTATCATCCCCATAGAGGATCTTCTTGTACTGCTTATTCTCCAGAGTGACATCACCAAGGCGACCCGTCGTTGGCTCGATGAGGAGCGTATTGGTCAGTGACAAACCTGGAATAACGGGTAAGACGATGGACTCGGTGTAGTGCCCTGGGCTGAGGCGCAGACGGACGGGACCGTCGACACCTTGTTTCTTCAGATCCTCGATAGCTTCAGAGATCGTCTTGTACTGAGCAGCTGCCCCCGTACCGATGATGAAGTCTCCATGAAGTCCTGCTTGGAGCTCATAGCTGGTCGTGGGAGGATCAGAGAGCGTCTTCTGCTCTCCAGAGACTGTGAGACTAGTAGGGCTCACGGTGATCTTAGCTCCAGCAGATGCTTCGGGAAGAATATCAGCTGTAAGGAAGAAGTAATAGGTACCAGGTGCGCTGTAGCGGGCTGATCCTGCGAAGCCACTACCCGCTGCGGGATCAATGCTTGCATAATGATCCTTCGTGGAGAAGACCTCCGAAGTACCCGTCTTGTAGAGGCGAAGTACCCCAAGGGACTTCGATCCTGCACTCTGGAAGGGAGCGAAATCAAAGCGCTCTAGATCCACCGATCCTTGCTCCCCTGCGAGCGTGACAGCAAGCTTGAGTAGGGGCACATCCTTAGCCCCCTTCATCAGGCGAGCCTCGGGGAAGGGCTCGGCCTTGATCGTCTCGACATGTACGGGGACAGGGCGCTCAGAGAGCACCTCGATCTCCCAACCTTGGTCAGAGAACTTACTGGAGAAGGTGACGGTCATGGAGCCATCGGCAGCAGTCGATACCAGTTCGTCAGCCACCGTCTTGTAGCCACTCAGCTTCTTCAGGAGCTTATCCTCCTCCACCTTCATCCCATGGTAGAAGGAGATCGCATCTAGACGGTGCAGACGTAGCGAGCGGATGCGACAACGGATGACCTCACCCGAGCGAGGGACGAAGTGCACTGTACCCGAGAAGCCCTTCGTGTACTTGCCATCGGCTCCCCCATCATCATAGAAGGTGATCGGAGCGGAGACAGTGATCGTCTCTTCGCCCGACTTCATCGAATAGAAGCGGCGGGCTGTACGTGATCCATCGGGGTCAGGAGAGGCGACAGCGACCTGCTCCCCAGAGAGGGTGAGCGAAGGGAGGGCTAGGTCAAGGGCAGTCCCAGCCTCAGCCTCTTCGCTGAGGTCTGCAGTGAGATAGTAGTAGCTCTTACCTTCCTTTAACTCCAAGGGCTCGGTGAGGGTCAGCTTCACCTCATCACTTGCGGGCGAAGTGATCTCCCCGAGGAACTTCCGCTCCTTATAAGCCTTAGGCGAAGGGAGGGAATAGAGAGCGACACGAGCAAAGGAGCGAGCGCCTCCCTTGAGTTGTAGTCCTAATGCCTCTAGCTTCTTTGGCTCTAGATAGCCCTTGGTCTCCAGCGTAAGGTCGAGGAACTCTAGATCCTTCGCCCCGACAGCGACCTCCTCTGTGGAGGCCTGCTCTACGAGGGTAGATACGAGCTTCATAGGACTAGGCACAAGGCTACGCACCGTAGCTTCCCAGCCCTTCTTCTGCTTGCCCGACATCGTAGACTTAGGATTGAAGACTACGGTCAGTGCTCCATCGGCACTCGATGAGTGGATCAGCCCTGGAGTCTCATCGATAGTCTTCTCGTTGAGCTTCCAGAGGAGCTTACCAGAGCGTCCCTTACCCTCATAGATCTCGAAGGTAGCCTTCGTCCCATAAGAGGAGTTTTGATAGAGTACTTCGAAGCTATGGAAATCAAGCTGGATGACCTCACCCGTCCGTCCAGGAGAGAAGATCGTGACCTGATCGACATCGCCTGGAGCATAGTGCCCATAGCTCATCGTCGGCGTGAAGGTCCAATCCGAATAGACTGGGATCTCCTGCTGTCCATTACGACTGCGGTGGGTATTCTTGACTAGGTAGGGAGTCTCTTGGAGCGGTAGACTGAGGCTCTCCTTCTTACCAGAAAGCGTGACCGCCTTTAGAGCTAGGGAGAGCTTGTCCCCCGTCTTTGCTTCGGGTGAGACATCTCCCGTGATGAGGAAGGTATTCTCTCCAAATGAGAGGGTCTTAGCCTCTGCAAGCGGCAGCAGGAGTGTCGTCCCTGACACTTCTACTTCGCCGATCTTTGCTGAAGCCTCGGCACGAGTACCGGCATAGAGGGTGAGGTGCTTCAGAGCGCCAGCTGTCGAGGCCTCCGTGCTAAGCTCTAGGGACTGAAGGGAGAGGGGATCAGAGATCCCTTCCGTCTGGATGGTGAAGGCCATGAGTTCCTTACCCTTGCCACCAGCTGCGATGGGTTCCTTCTCCTTCGGGTACGTAGCCTTAGCAGATACGAAGTGCATCGGCTGAGGATCTACCGCCTTCACCCGAGCGACAAAGCCATCCTTGGGGACACCCGTAGTGCTCTTGAGCGAAACGGTGAGCGAGCCATCAGCCGCCCCCGAGAGGAGGGTCACTGGGACGGGATCTGTCAGAAGGCGCTTGAGGAGCTGGGCGGGGTCTTCGCTTCGCCCATTATATATGTTAAGCTGGTCATTTCTCTCAGGATTGGTCGAGAAGAGATCGAGCTTCTCGAAGGTGATCTGAATGCGCTGACCTGCACGCTCAGGGATGAAGGTCACCGAGCCTTCAAACTGCTCCGAGATCTTCTTATCTGGCCCCCCATCATCGTAGAAAGCGATGGGGGTGCTACCGACCTGCACTTCACGAGGGCCTAAGACCATATAGACCGAGCCCTCGGGTTCCTTGGGCACGGGCTGGTCCGTAGCGAGCTTATCTACGCTCTTGACCTCAGCCTTCCAGCCATCGCCCGAGGGACTAGCCCCCACGAAGACGAAGGTCAAGACTCCATCGGGGGTCGTCGCATGGAAAGTCTTCGTCGTGAGATCACTCCCTCGGAGGGCGAAGAGCTCTTTGACACGAGGCTTGGAGTAGGTCGTCTCCTGGGTGTCATCATCATACTCCTCGACGAGCTTCTGGCGACCCTCGTAGACATAGAGGACACCCGAACCTAAGTTGAGCTCAGAGAAAGTGACTTCGATAGTCTGCCCATAGCGTGGGGTGAAGACCACTGCCGTGGTCCCCGTCGTCGGAGCTTTGGCACTCGCTCCGCCTGCATCGTAGAAGGTCTCCGAGGTGCGGATGAGGACAGACTGCTGCTTGCCATCGGTGCGGGGCATGAGGATCTCTGCCGAGAGACTCAGCGCACAGATGAGAAGGCATAGAAGGGAAGATAAGAATCGTCTCATCGTCAGTTATGGTTATGTGATTGATCGGTATGGATCGAGATAGAGGCTGGTGTATCAGGTCTTGGCTCGGTGCGTTACACAGAGCAAACTTACAGAGATTTAGGGGAATAAACAAGACTATAAATAGAGGGCGGGCAGGGAGGGAATTTCTCCCTGCCCGCCCTCTTTTGGGACAGCGCCTCAGCTCCGTACTTCGCCCCTCCGACTAGAAGGGATAACCGATGGCTAGATGGAAGCCCAAGGCATCTCTAAAGCGTGGGATATTGTACCACCCGCTGCGTGTCGTCTCATAGGGGAGATGCAGTCCTATCCCCACGTCAAAGCGCACGACGAGGAACGAGAGATCGTAGCGTAAGCCCGCCCCCGTGCCGACAGCTATTGCATCAAGGAGACCACCTACTGAGCCCATCTCTCTGAGCGATGCTCCAGGGCGAGCACTATCTGGTCGTAGGAGCCAGACATTCCCAGCATCGAGGAAGAGTGCTCCGTAGCAGTTACCGAAGAGACGACTACGATATTCGACATTCGCCTCCAGCTTAAACTCCCCTACCCGATCCATGAACGAGTAGGCATTCTCCTCGGAAGCCTTGTAGCGACCAGGACCTATACTGCGTACCGTGAAGGCTCGTATGCTGTTCGCTCCTCCGACATAGAACTGCTCGATGTATGGGGCTGTCGTGGCATTGCCATAGGGATAGATCGCCCCCGTGGAGAAGTGAGTCGCTAGCGTTGTCTTCCGACTAATCCGGTAGGAGTAGCGGAGATCAAGGGCGGCCTTGGCAAACTGTGCAAAGGGCACACCGAACATGGTCTTGGTCTCATTGTAGGACTCCCCAGCGAGTTTCATCACGGCATTCGACAGATTGCCCGCCTCACTGACCTCGGCAGAGGCTTGTAGATAGTGGGGACTGTCGTCCGCACGCCGTGTATAGGTGACGGAGTAGCCGAACTTAGGGATGAACTGGTCTCTGAGGCTAAGCCCCAGAGCAGGGTTCGCCTTGATCAGCTCGTCGAAGCGTGCTGTCGTCCTCATTAGCTGGGTATAGTTCAGACTCAGCGGGGTGATCCTATGGCTCCATTCACTCGAGGGCTGGAAGTTATAGTCCATCGTGAAGGAGAGGGAGCGAAGCGTGTAGTAGCGGGCATGATTGACCCCCTGCAGAGCTACCTTGAAGCTCGTCGAGGTAGGATACTTGTAGTAGGCATCCATCAGCCGAGGGAAGAGGATCGAGGGGAAGGTCAGTGCCACATCAGCACCGAGCTGGTAGCTATTGATCGCCACCGAATAGCCATCAATAGGGTTACGACCCGTCTGCCATTCATAGGATCCCGAGAGGCTGGCAGAGAGCTTCTCACCTCCCCCAAAGACATTGTTGCGCTCGAGTGATGCTGAGAGCCCAGGGCCGATGAAGTTCGTCGACTTACGCATGAAGGCAGCCCCGAGGTAGCTACTCCAAGGCTTGTCCTTCCTCAGGAGGATCATCAGATCAAGCGTCCCGATACTATCGGGCTGAGCAGAGAAGGTAGGACGGCTGACGGCGACAGAGTCCGTAGCCTCGGCGGAAGAGAGCGTATCCGTCTCCACCTTCTTAGACAAGTCCTCTCGGGGGGAGAAGTACATCTCTACGGAAGAGAAGGCACTGAGGCCCGTCAGCGCGGAGAGCGTACGCTCCTCGTCGGTACTTCGATATACCTGCCCTTGCTTCATTCTGATCCGAGTCTTGAGGAGACCTGGGCGGACGATCGGGCGACCCGAATAGTAGAGCATCACACTGTCGGAGAGGGCGACGCTGTCTGCCGCAAGGGTCATAGGAGCCTCGGGATCCTCTGGGAGCTGACGGAGCATGACCCGCCCTAGCTTCCACTGACGAAGGGCCTCGGGAGGAGTGTTGGGTGATAGGACGGTACGAAGCCACACCTTACGTGGGGAGATCAGCGTATCTGCCTCGTAGGTGATGTGCTCAGGCTTGAGGTAGTAGTAGCCATGCTCTCTCAAGAAGGCTCGTGCGATCGTGCGGTCATCCTCCAGCGCCTCTAGGGAGAAGGGTCGACCTCGCTGTAGAGCACTCAGACGATGGTGGTAGAAGTACCGCCCAGGACGGATATACACCCGAGGGAAGTAGCGCACACTATCCAGTAGATAGAGTGGCCCTAGATCGAGCTTGTAGTCCACCCGAGCCTGCAGGGAGTCTGCCGTCTGAGGGATGATCTCCGAACTTACTTGCGCCGAGAGGTAGCCAAACGCTTGGAGCGTCTGCTGGGCGACCTTAGCACGCAGGCTGGGGCTGACCTCACGCATCCAGACGGGGCGAGGGGTAAGCCGTCGGATCAAGTTCCCTACAAGCGTAGAGTCCTCAGCAAAGCGCATGTAGATCGAGGGTCCCAAGAGGGGGAAGGGGAAGCGAAGGGAGCTACTTCCGAAGACCGATCCATTGGGGGCATAGCTGAGGCGTTCTTCGGCGGCGGCGATGACTCGGTCGGCATAGGATCCCTTGGGACGATCGACCACCTTGATCTTCCTAATCCCGATATAGAGCTGATCGTCTGCCGTCTGATACTTCCTCAGAGAGCACCCTCCGAGGAGCAGTAGCGTAAAGAGACCGAGAAGAGCGAAAGCACCACGAAGAATCGGTCTGCGGCGGCACACACTTCGCCCCGCACCTAGGGAAGCGAAGGACCCCATGCATGGGTCACCTAACCGACCCATGTATGGGTCACTCGAGGGAGGCATGCATGGGTCGCTGGTGCGACCCATGATAGAGCGACGATGAGGAAGTATATCGAAGCGGTTCATAGAGGCTGAGAGGAAGCTAAGGAAGGGGATCACTTGCTCTGGAGACGAACGACTGGAGTAGAATCCGTAGGCTGGACCTGAGTCGTATCACCACCTAGTCGCCACTCTTGGATGGAGACCTTGGGTAGCGTGTCTCGCTTGACCCTCTTAGCGCGAGGGCGGAAGAGATCACGGAGGCTGGAGAGCTTGCGTCGGAGGACATACCCGACTCCCGTCTCCGAGAATTCCCCTTCGAGGATATTGTCCGTGACTCGCTTGTGATAGAGACTGAGGTACTGCTCACCCGTCTTGTCGAGCTGGTACTGCAGGGAGACATTGTCCAGGAAGGTCTGTCCTTGGTTCGAAGCCCCTGCACCACTCTGCACCTTGCCCCCGACGATGATGCGGATGCGGTCGTTGTAGAAGCGACGGCTGAAGCTGTAAGTATAGTCTGTGCGTGCCGCCTCACCCGAGGAGCCGTCATAGTGGTCCATACCGAGGCTGAGGTCGGTACCCTGCAGGAGCTTGCCCGCCGTCTTATTGATCTGAGACTGCAGGAGGGAGGTTAGAGCGGAGTTGAGATTGAGGTTGCCCGCTCCCGTACCACTACCCAGATAAATCCCCGTAGCCATGAGGGCGATGGCCTGCTTGCTCTGCTCCTCCTTGGTCATCGTGGAGAGGGTATTCTGCATGGAGAGGTTCTCCGGTGCTGCGAGGCTAAAGCCGAGGTTCATCCGACTGACGTAGTCCTTGATATCAATGCTGACGTTGAAGTTCACTCGCTCAGAAGATCCCGAGGACGAGGTGACCGTAGCCTTGACCTTATTGACTGCAGAGAAGTCGAGGTAGGGATTGGAGATCGAGCCATACCAAGAGAGGGAGCTCGTCGGGGAGATGGAGAAGCGCTTATTCCCCACGACAGGGAGCGTATAGCTCAGTTCACCTCCCCCACTCATCTCATAGCGTCCCGTCATGCTCATCTCTCCGTAGGGCGGATAGGTGAAGTGGAGCGTACCTCCCCCTTGGGCATGGAGGTAGTCTACCCCATCGGCCGTGAGGTCAGCACCGATACGTACCGAAGGATCAACATGGATGGTGAGATTGACATCCAGCCCACCGAGGGTCGGAGGGGCGACCTCTGGGGACTTCACGAAGAGGGTATCGGAGAAGTCTACGAACTGTACCAGCTCGTCACTCTGCGTCCCCGTCTTCAGCGGGTCTTCACGTAGGATGTAGGTGCAGTTCGTCCCACTGAGGATATTGATCCCTCCACGTACACGGAGCGAGGTCATCGGACCCGAGACATTCATATTCGTCGAGGCAATGATGCGCCCATAGAGGAGCTGATCATCCCTGCGGGGACGAGGCTCATCGAGCAGGGTCAGCTCATCGGAGGTGATGCGGAGCGAAGCGGTAGCTTGGGGTGTAGTGCTCTTGCGGATCGTACCATCGAGGTAGATCGCCTTGCGGGTATCTACCGAGGGATGCACCGCATAGTGATCGAAGTAAATATCGGAGTTCTCCATACGCACGGGCATGGAGTCGAGGGCTAGGTGTACCCCGTAGGAGTCGAGATGCACCATGGCATCAGCTAGGTTCATCTTCCCCGAGAGGAGAGGCTCGGTGAGCTTCCCCGAGAGACGGATAGAGCCCTCTGCCGTCCCCTTCAGCGTGGTAGCATTAGCCACAAGGAAGGGGTTTGCCAGCTCCAGAGGGAAGGCATTGAGCGTCAGCGTGCCACTCAGAGGAGAAGTCTTCTCCCGTGGGTGGTAGATCCCGTCGATGGTCATCGCCGACTGACCATTGTAGCTAATATCCGCTGTGATGTAGTGCGAATCGCCACTACGAGGCTCATAGAAGAGCGAGGAGGTGAAGTGTCCGAGCTTCTTGTCCTCATAGCGTAGATCAGAGATAGAGAGGTCACCCGAGATCGTCGGCTGTTGGCTTAGATCCCCCTTGCGCTGGTAGTGCACATCCCCGAAGAATATACCTCCAATATCGGGGAGCCCAAGGCTACGGTAGTCCTCGAGATGAAGCTTATGGATCCCCAGCGTGATATCCTGCACCCCTGGGGAGGACTCCTCTGCTAGGAGCGAGAACTCACCACGCTTCTCCCCCGTGAGGCGGAGTGAGCCGAGGAGGAAGTAGTCCTTCTTACGCAGGCTGAGGCGATTCTCCGTATTGATCTTGTAGTCATTGTAGGCTAGGCGTAGGCGGTCACCTATGAGGTGAAGCTGATAGGCTTCTCCCGACCAACTGCCCTCTACCTCAGCCGTATGGCGCACCTCACCTCGCTCATCTTGCCACGAGAAGTCTAGGTGTCCGCTCTGCAGACTAGTGCGTAGATCCGTACTGATGGTGAAGCCCTCCTGAGAGCGGTAGCGTGACTTCATCACCGTCCCGAAGAGCACGAGCGAGAGGCTATCTCCACGAGCGATCGTCTGTCGCTCCGTAGAGAGGTTGAGCTGAGCCGAATTGATACGCAGGGTATCGATGCGTAGGTCGGAGAGTGCCAGCGTACCACTCAGTCCCTCCCGAGGTGAAGTCTCCAGATTCATCGAGAGTGCCCCTAATGCCACGTGCTGGTCAGCTAAGTAGTAGCGCAGGGGATTGTCCTTGCCCATAGTGAGGCTGAGCGTAGACGAAGGGAGGTGTACAACGAGATCCTCTAGGTACTTCGTCGCTGACTTCCCCGCAGTGATGAGCCGTACCTGCTGGAGCGTCTCATCCATGAGCTTCGTGAGCTGCACCTGTGTGGAGGTAGGCCCTGCACCTACATGGAGCGAAGCCTTCATATCCCCCGAAGTAAGCACGGCATCGATCTGCTCTGGAGAGGTGGTAAGCTGTAGGTCGGCACGAGGCGGAGCGATCCGCTCTCCCCCGAGGACAAAGCTGATCCCATCGGCAGCAGCTGTGAGGCTATGCGTCTCCTTCATATCCGAGCGGAGCTCTCCCTCAAGACGAATCTTAGCTGAGAGAGGTGTATCGGAGAAGCCCAGTCGCTGTAGATCCAGCTCCACGAGATCCAGACCAATACCCGTGGTGAAGCCTTGACGAGAGAAGATCCCATCGAGCTGAAGGGAGAAGTTCGCCCCTGGGTTCATGCTATTGAGGGAGAAGCCCAGATTGCCCTCCTTCAGTGCACCATCGACCGTAATGTCATGCAGGGTAGTATGCCCCCAAGAGGCTTCATGGAGACGACCTCGGAGATTCAGTTGAGTCCGAGGGCTCAGTGGGTCAAAGCCCCTACCCTCAGCATCAAGCTCGAGGCTCAGCTTACCGATAGAGTCTCGGGGCATGAAGTGGCGTAGGTCTAAGTGTTCTGCCTTGAGGCTAAGTCCATAGCTCTTCGTAGCTTCGGTGAAGTGCCCCTTGATGGAGACCTGCCCCGAACCTTCGACAGCCTTCATATCCCCCTTATACACACCCCGACGAATATCCACCTCACCCGACAGGGTCATCGGCGAAGGGATCCGATAGTCTCGTGCCAGCTGTGGCGAGACGAGACCAAACAAGGTCTGTGCCTTAGCTCCTACCTGACCCGTCAGACGGAGCTTCCCCGAGCGTCGGCGCTCATCGAGGAGACTAGTCAGATTCCCCTTGAGGGAGAGGCGGATGACATCAGGCCAATGGAGCTCAGCATCGGTCAGATCTAGGGCACTGAGCGTACCATGCGTCTCAAGCGATAGACGGATAGGAGCAAGGAGCTGACGACGGGTGATCTGTTCAAGGAGCTTCTTCCCCTCGGGGAGGTCATCAAGTGCCGAAGCAGAGAGGAGCAGAAGATCCTTAGTCCCAAGGGAGGCCTTCATCGTGAGCTCGATCGAAGCCTTGGGGTCCGATCGGAGCACGCTCCACGGCATAGAGAGTGCCCCTTGCATACTCGAGCCGTCGGTATCGAGGATGAACTCATCGAGGCACATCCCTAGGCTGTCCATCTCATAGCGTCCCGACAGATGATGGAGCTTCAGCCCCGAGCGCTCGTTGAGTTGGGCACGACGCAGGAGGAGCGATAGGCGCATCCCCTCCGAGTCAATGTTCTCAGCCTCGAAGTAAATGTTCGTGAGGTGAACGTGTGTAGGATCAAGGTAAGGGCTGCGTGCAGGTGCACGATCAACAGCATAGCGTAGCTCTCGCCCTTCGACCCGAGCACGAGCGACTTGGAAGCGCATCTTCTCTAGATCTGCTTCTCCTCGATCGAGACGTAGGCGGGAGACATCCGCTCCGATGAAGAGCGAATCCAGAGGCATAGCTACATCAATCCGTGTCGCCTGTAGATCGAGCTCGTCTGCTCGGATGAGCCAGCGAAGAGGCTCAGACTCGTCTTCCTTCTTCGTCGTATCCGTGCTGGAGTAGGAGACATAGCCGCCCCGAGTCACGAGACGACTTAGATCGACCTGCTCCTTCTCTAGGTCTACATAGAGCTTCTCCACCGAGGCCTTCGGCAAGCGTGCTCTTAGAGTGCTGAGCCCCGTACTATCGGTATAGTTGAGGGTGAAGCGATCAAGGCTGATCCGAGGGACCTCAATCTGCTTGTCTAGGAGTGGACGAAGGGCTGGCGATAGACTCAGCTCTCCTACCGAGAGCAAGGTATCACTAGGGGCACGGACGACATCTAGCCCTTGGACAGAGAGATCCAAGGGGAAGGAGAGGTGGATGCGATCTAGGGTGATCTGCATCCCCGTCTGCTCAGAGAGGTAGGAAGCTAAGCGATGGACGACGAAGTTCTGTACGGGGGGCACGTACAAGAGGAGCGAGATCAGGAGGATCAAGGCAAAGGGTGTGAGGAGGAGTCCCCACAAGATCCGCTTGATATACTTCGATCGTCGTGACATCGGAGCTATGATGCTATTTCAAGGAAAAGGACAGCTATCAGTGCGTGCGATACCAGTCGAAGAGACGGCGCACCCCGTCCTCGATCTCGACCTGATGATGCCAGCCAAGGCGGTGGAGCTTCTCCACAGAAGTCAGCTTGCGCATCGTGCCGTCGGGCTTGGTGCTGTCCCACTGGATCTCACCAGTGAAGCCAACCGTCTTAGCGATAAGTTCGGCTAACTCAGCGATGGAGATCTCCTTACCCGTACCGATGTTGATATGGCAGTTACGGATGGGCTCTCCCACCTTGGGATACAGATCCTCGAAGTCTACATTCAGCAGCACGTGTACCGAAGCATCGGCCATGTCTTCACTCCAGAGGAATTCACGTAGCGGACGACCAGAGCCCCAGAGCTGCACCTTCGAGGGGCTGATCCCGAAGCGATCGAGGAGCTCAAGGATATCCTTCTCTGAGCTCGTACCCGACTCCCCAGCGACGGGGCGCTTCTCGAGGTCATGGCGTACGGCCTCCCAGTCCCCAGCCCCAAGGCGATCAGCAAGATAGATCTTACGGATCATCGCAGGGAGCACGTGGCTATTCTCTAGGTGGAAGTTGTCATTAGGCCCATAGAGGTTCGTCGGCATCACCGCCAGATAGTTGGTGCCGTACTGGAGGTTGAAGCTCTCGCAGAGCTTGAGACCAGCGATCTTGGCGATCGCATAGGGCTCGTTGGTGTACTCCAGAGGCGCGGTCAAGAGTGCTTCCTCACGGATAGGTTGCTCCGCCTCTCTGGGGTAAATACACGTACTACCTAGGAAGAGCAGATCCTTCACTCCATGGCGGAAGCTCTCCCCAATGACATGCTGCTGGATCTGAAGGTTCTGATAGATGAAGTCGGCGCGATAGGTATTATTCGCTAGAATACCTCCGACATGAGCGGCAGCAAGGATGACTACCTCAGGACGCTCTTCGTCGAAGAAGGCACGGACAGCTACAGGATCCGTCAGATCCAGCTCGCTGTGGGTACGGCCGATGAGGTTGGTATAGCCTCGAGCCTCGAGGTTCTTCCAGATCGCAGAGCCCACGAGGCCTCGATGGCCTGCAACATAGATCTTGGCTGAAGGGGCAATTTTAGGAGCTTTCATAGACTAGTGCTTGTGGGACTGAACGTAAGCTACATCATGGCTGACCATGAGGCGAACAAGCTCCTCGAAGCTCGTCTTACGGGGATTCCACCCCAAGAGGGTCTTCGCCTTCGTAGGATCACCGAGGAGGGTCTCTACTTCGGCAGGGCGGAAGTACTTCGGATCGACCTCTACGAGCACTCGACCCGTGGTTGTATCGATCCCCTTCTCGTCCACACCTTCGCCCTCCCAGCGTAGGGTGATACCCACTTCGCGGAAGGCACGTTCGGTGAATTCGCGCACCGAATGCTGCTCCCCCGTAGCGATGACGAAGTCTTCGGGAGTCTCGTGCTGGAGCATCAGCCACATACACTCGACATAGTCCCGAGCATAGCCCCAGTCACGTAGAGCGCTGAGATTACCTAGATAAAGTTTGTCCTGCTCCCCAGCGGCGATACGTGCTGCCGCCAGAGTGATCTTGCGGGTCACGAAGGTTTCTCCTCGGCGCTCACTCTCGTGATTGAAGAGGATACCATTGACGGCAAACATCCCATAGCTCTCACGGTAGTTCTTCGTGATCCAGAAGCCGTAGAGCTTAGCCACCCCATAGGGCGAACGGGGATAGAAGGGCGTCGTCTCACGCTGAGGTACCTCCTGCACCAGCCCGAAGAGCTCTGAGGTCGAAGCCTGATAGATCTTCGTCTTCTTCTCTAGTCCAAGGATACGCACCGCCTCCAGCAGACGTAGCGTCCCTACGGCATCAGTCTCAGCCGTATATTCGGGCACATCGAAGGAGACCTTCACATGGCTCTGTGCTGCGAGGTTGTAGATCTCATCTGGCTGGATCTGCTGGATGATGCGGATGAGCGAGCTGGAGTCGGTCATATCACCATAGTGGAGGTTGAGGGCTCGACCACGCTTCATATCACGCACCCACTCCTCGAAGTAGAGGTGTTCGATACGCTCGGTATTGAAGGACGAAGAGCGACGGATGATCCCATGGACCTCGTAACCCTTCTCGATGAGGAACTCTGCTAGATAGGAGCCGTCCTGCCCCGTGACTCCAGTGATGAGTGCGACCTTGTTCATAGATGCTTCACTTATTGACATTTGTTAGTACAAAGATACGCACAAGATAGCGACCTGCTGTGGCAGGCAAAAAAAACCTACGGTAGGTCGCCTCAGCGACCTACTGTGGGTCGCTCGGGCGACCTACGGTAGGGTCCTTTTGCCCCCTTCTAAAAGCCTGCCGAGGGAAGCATACAAACAGAGGCATCCCCCACCCCAAGAAGGAGTGAGGGATGCCTCGATAAGATCAGGGTTAGATAGCCCAGCAGGGACTATCTCCCTTGAGCCGTAGGTCTAGTAACCAGGGTTCTGCTGCCCAGCGAGCGTAGCATTAGCATCCAGCTCAGACTGAGGGATAGGCAGAAGCGTACGGAAGTACGTGTGGTCAAACGAACGGCTTGCATCCGTCAAGGGTACGTGCCAGCCTGGCTTACCATCGTAGAAGCGTTCACAGCGTAGACCATTGCGCATCAAGTCGTAGAAGCGATGCCCTTCACCGACGAGCTCCTTAGCACGCTCCTGAAGGATGCGGTTGAGCGTCATGTCTCCCAGTGCAACACTCTTAGCAGGGTTAGCACGCTTGACGATCACATTGAGATAAGCCTGTGCCTGCGCTGTATTGCCGAGCTTGAAGGCTGCTTCTGCAGCGTTGAGGTAGACTTCAGCCAGACGGATCACAGGGATATCGTTGGTACGCATATCCTTGAGCGCTGCCTTACCTGGATACTTCCCGATGAAGAGCTTCATGTCTTCATTGGTACCAGGGAGGTTCTGGACAGCACCAGCTGCCTTAGTTCCCTTACTGGCCCAGAGGACATTCCAGCGGATATCATTGGGATCTTCCATCATCTCGTCATAGAACTTCTGCGTGATGAGGGCATTGTAGTAGCCTTCGACACTGAGGATATAGGCGAAGCCTTCACGGTCAGACCAGTCCTTGGAGTCGAAGTTGACGATCGAGAAGATCATCTCCTTCGAGGATGCTTCGCTCCATATCTGCTTGTACTCTGACAGCTTGGTTGCGAGTGAATACTTACCTCCGTCGATGACTTCCTTGCTTAGGCGTAGCGCCTCAGTGTTGCCCTCAGTCGTGCCCATGTAGAGGTAGACACGAGCCAGCAGAGCCTTCACAGCTGAGACACTCAAGTAGCCATAGCTCGTTTCCTCAAGCATGCCACTGGAGAGTGCTTCGGTGAAGTCCTTGATGACCTGATCATAGACTTCCTTGACCGTCGCACGGCCTGGCATAGACTTATTGTCAGGGACAGAGAGCACGAGAGGTACCCCTGGCATTGCTCCGTTGTTCGAATAAGCATAGGGCTTGGCATAGAGGCGTACTAGGTCGAAGTGCACAAGTGCACGGATGGCCTTAGCCTGAGCTAGTGCATTGCCGACCTCCCACTTCTGGTCATCGGTGGTAGCCTTCGGCTGAAGGTTTTCGCACATGGAGATCAGACGGTTGGCTCTACGAATGACCGCATAGGCCTTGTACCAGATGCCATACATATTATTCTGATTGAAGGCCATGTGATAGTAGGCATTCCCACGGGAGCCCGTGGTAGGGCACTGCATATCATCGCCTCGGACATCGCCCGAGATCAGGAAAAGCCCTCCGTAGTAGGAGTTACTACTACTTGAGCCTTGCAGACCGTCATAGACCCCTCGAAGGGCAGGCTGAAGGAGGCTAAATTCCTTCAGTACCTTTTCTGTAGGGAGGGATCCCGAAGGCTCGGTATTGAGGAAGTCCTTACAAGAGGAGAGACCAGCGATGAGCCCCAGAGCTGCCGCAAGGCATAGAAAATTCCTTTTCATAAGACTTAGATTCTTTTGATGTGATTCGACATGCTCTAGATCCCGACTTGTACCCCGAAGGTGATGGTACGGAGTGCAGGAGTCTGGTAGGCAACGAAGCCGCGAGACTCAGGGTCGACGACGAGACGCTTATCCTTCCAAGTGAGGAGGTTGACACCCGAAGCGTAGACACGCAGGGTATTAACCCCTAGCTTGTTCGTCCACTTCTTAGGAGCAGTGAGCCCGATGGTGAGGTTCTTCAGACGGAGGTGGTCCGTAGGGAAGAGCCAGCGCGTAGAGGGGATGTACTCATTGGTAGGATTGAAGGATGGGAGCTCTGTTTGGTCACCCTCCTTCTTCCACATCTTGTTGATGTCGTACATCTTGGGGATAGCGAGGCTGAGCACTTCGGTATTACCATCCTTGTGCAGACCAGGAGCATAGTCAAAGAGGTAACCACCGAGGGAGTAGCTGAGCGTGAAGTTCAGGTCGACAGGACCCCAAGTGATGCTATTGATGATCCCCCCAGTGACTACGGGGTCGAAGGGCTTGTCATCAATGCGACGGTTGCGAGCCTTGGTGTGGTCTGTCGTGAGGCTTCTATCGTAGTTGCCCTTAGCATCCCGCTCATTCGTGTAGTACTGAGCCTTACCCGTCTTGGGGTCTACCCCTGCATACTCAGCCAAGTAGTACATATTGTAGGCATAGCCGACCTGGTGGATCCAGTTGTCGTCGATCTCCTGAGTCTGCACTCCGTCATAGCGAAGTAGGGTGTTCTTGTTATGCCCAAGGGAGACGGTAGTGTTCCAAGAGAAGTTGCTGAGATTGAGGTTCGTCGAGCGTAGCTCCAGCTCGAACCCAGTATTGCGCATACTACCGAGGTTCTGGAGTTCGCTACCGAAGCCCGTCGTCCCAGAGATATCCTTGTAGAGGAGGAGGTCTGTGGTCTTACGAGTGTAGTAGTCGAAGGTGACTCCAAAGCGCTTGAAGAGACGGAAGTCTACCCCGAGGTTGAAGGCTTTATTCTTTTCCCAAGAGAGGCGAGGAGCGCCGAGGGAGCTCTCTACCGTACCCGTACCCCCGTTGTAGTTGTAGCCGAAGCTATAGAGGGAGAGGTGAGAATAGTAGCCTAGAGGAAGGGTACCGTTAGCCCCGTAAGAGAGACGGAGACGAGCATCGGAGAGGACAGACTCTAGAGGCTGCATGAAGGCTTCCTTACCGAGGTTCCAAGAGCCAGAGAGCGACCAGAAGAGCCCCCAGCGATGGTCAGGAGCCAGACGAGAAGATCCGTCCCAACGAGCCGAAGCCCCGAAGATGTAGCGGTCATCATAGGTATAGTCACCCTTCAGCAGGAAGGAGACCATGCGGTCCTTATCCACCGTGCTGTAGCCACCCTGAGTACCAGAGTTCTCCATCTCATACTTGAGGTAGGAGGGGAAGTCAGTACCCCACATGTAGATGTTGAGGAAGTCACGGCTTTCGGTTTCGAAGCTAGCTACCCCTGAGAGGTTGTGCTTGCCGAACCCTTCTTGAGCATAGAGCTGGGACTGAGTAGTCAGTGTCGAACGCTCGATATTGGAGCGCTGGAATACCCCGTTAGCAGCTGATCCGTCTCCTTGGCGAGGGTCCCACCAGACAGCATCCTGGTTGTTCAGGTAGTCGTAGCTAACCGTCTGCTTAGCCTTGAGCCAAGGGAAGACGGTGAAGGTAGCTTCCAGTGAGGGATTAGCACGGACGAGCTGCGTACGAGAGAAGTTCTGCGTCGTAGCGAAGACGGGGTTTAGGTCGTTATTCCCTGGGAAGAGATTGTGGTAGGAGCCATCCTTCTCATAGGGATAGTCCGAAGGACTTAGCGTGGTAGATACACCGAAGATAGGGTTAGCGTAGGCTGTACCTTCACTATTGGTATCCTGATTGGTCTTACCGAAGAGCATCTTAGCCTTGAGCTCTAGGCGACGGTCGGTGTGAGAGATATTGAAGGCTCCCGTGACACGCTTGAAGCCAGAGGCAAGCGAGATCCCTCGCTGGTCTGCGTAGGAGAGTGAAGTATAGAACTTAGTCTTCTCGCCACCACCCGAAGCACTGAACTCATAGGTCTGAGAAGCCCCCTTACGGAGGAGGATCTTACGCCAGTCGGTGTAGCCCGACCAAGGCATAGCAGTAGCTGCGCCTGTGACCTTCTTGACCTGTGCTTCTACTTCCTGAGGTGTAGGATAGAGGAGCTGCTGGGTATTCTTATCTCGAAGCTGGGAATAGTAGTTGGTGAAGCCGTGGCGGATGAGCTCATTACGCTTCTCTGGACTGAGGGTAGGACGGTAGTCGATCGCTATGTCTGAGGACCCGAAGTCTGCCTTGAAGTTATAGCGAGTAGTACCACTGCGTCCACTCTTGGTAGTGATGACGACGACCCCGTTAGCAGCACGAGAACCGTAGAGAGCGGCAGCACCAGCGTCCTTGATGACGGTGATATTCTCGATGTCGTTGGAGTTGATCGTAGAGAGTGGGTTAGCCCCCCCCTTAGCGTAAGAGAAGACCGTAGCGTTGTCGGTGTTCATGGGCACCCCGTCGACTACATAGAGCGGGTCATTACCTGCGTTGATGGAGCCTAGACCACGGATACGCACCGTAGAGAAGCTACCAGGCTGCCCAGAGATGGAGTTGACGGTGACCCCTGCGATCGCCCCCGAGAGCTTGTCTTCGAGCGAGACCGTAGGCACGTCCTTCATATTCTTGGTAGAGATCGTCGTAGCCGACCCTGCGAAGGCTGACTTACGTGTGTTCCCGTACCCTGTGACCACGACATCCTGCACCATGCGCTCTTCTTCTTGAAGGACGATATTCATGGGCTTGGTGCTGACGGGGACTCGGAGCGTTTTGTAGCCGATACAGCTGATGAGGAGGGTCTTAGCCTCTGCTGGTAGCTTGAAGGAGAAGTGCCCCTTCACGTCAGTCAGTACCCCTGTGGTGGGGAACTCTACACACGATACGCTAGCAGCGATGACTGGTTCTTTGTCGCCCGAAGAGATGACGACCCCGGAGACCGTGATCTGATTCTTCTGCGACCATCCCACTCCTATTACTAAGAATAGAGAGAGGAGGAAGAATAGAGTTCTTCGCATGAGAATAGTAGTTTTAGTGTTTATATTGCGTACTATTTGGGTGTTATTACTATCCTATCCTTGCAGACTCTTGGGATCAGGGCTTCTCTTCCTTCTCTAGTCTTCTTCATACGGGCTTGCTCTCTGACTGAAGCCCCCTCCAAAAGATTGCTATGACCAAATGTAGGCATTTTTCGTTCTCTTACAAGTTTCCAGACAAAGTTTTACAAACCCACACCGATAAGCCCCTACTTCATGAAGATATCTCCCCTATCCAGAAGAGGAAGAACAGCCCTCCACCAGCGAAAAACGAGAGTTATCTAACCGACTAAAAACAAACGAAATAAGGAGCGGACAAAATCGAAGCTACCAAGCTCTCTCGAGTGCTTCTCCTCCCTAAGAGAAATCCGCTCCTGAGAAGGAGATTCTACCCCACTCTGGAGGGGTAAAACAGCTCTAATTCATCTTAAATTCCTTAAGAAGTATATTTTTCTTAACTGCCCTTGTCCTCCCCTCTGCTAGGTAGGAGAAGAAGAGGTGCTGTGAGCACCCCTTTTATGACCTACGGTAGATCGCCTCACCGACCCACGGTAGGTCGTCGAGACGACCCACAGTAGGTTTTAAGAGCGACCTACCGTGGGTCGCAAAACGAGCCTTCCGAGGAGGAGCCTCCACCCCGCTCTACATGCGACTTCTCCCCCACCCCCTCAGAAAATAAAATAGCCCCCTAGCTCCACGAAGGAACTAGGGGGCTATTCGAATTAAGTCTTAGGAAAGAGGACGAGCAACTAGGATCGCCCCTTCCTAAGCGAGGCTTACAAGGCTAGAAGCCCTTGCCGTGGCAGTGCTTGAACTTCTTCCCACTTCCACAAGGGCAAGGATCATTGCGCCCGATGGTATGCGTAGACTGAGCAGGCGTACGGCGACGCTCTTCTTGATCCTCGGCGCTACCTACCTCGTGGCGCTGCTCACGATACTGAGGAGCAGGACGACGGCTCTCGGGTGCAGCCTCACGGATCTCTACCTGACGGGGAGCTTCTTCCTGTGGGGGCGCGACATTGAGGCGAACACGCATGAGGACGGAAGCCGTACGGCGGTTCATATCTTCGATCATCTGACGGAAGAGTTCGTAGGACTCGAGCTTGTAGATCAGCAGAGGATCCTTGTTCTCATAGCTGGCATTCTGTACCGAATTGCGCAGCTCATCCATCTCACGCAGATGCTCCTTCCATGCTTCGTCGATGATATGAAGCATGATCGCCTTCTCAAACTCACGCATGATCGAGCGGCCCTCACTAGCATCAGCTTCCTTGAGGTTACAGCCTACATTGTAGCCCATACGACCATCCGTCAGCGGGATCATGATGCGCTCATAGACATGCCCCTGCTCGGTGAAGACCTGATGAAGCGTAGGATAAGCCAGATCAGCGATCTGCTTCGAGCGGTGCTTGAAGGCAGCCTCTACAGCGTCATAGAGCAGATCGGTCAGTTCATCGGCCTTGGTGTGTCTGAAGGTCTCAGCATCAAAGGGAGATTCGATAGCGAAGATACGCATGACATCCGTCGAGAAGCTCTCGAAGTCCTCCATAGGATGATGCGTGTCGATGAGGATGCGCCCAGCATCGTAGAGCGTGTTCATCACGTCCATCTCGATACGCTCACCCATGAGGGCATGACGACGACGCTTGTAGATGACCTCACGCTGAGAGTTCATCACGTCGTCATATTCGAGTAGGCGCTTACGGATACCGAAGTTATTTTCCTCGACCTTCTTCTGAGCACGTTCGACAGCCTTATTGAGCATGCTATGCTCGAGGACTTCACCTTCTTCGAAGCCCATCTTGTCCATCATCGAAGCCAGACGATCCGAAGCAAAGAGACGCATCAGATGGTCTTCAAGCGAAACGAAGAAGATCGACGAACCGGGGTCACCCTGACGACCAGCACGTCCACGGAGCTGACGGTCTACACGACGAGACTCGTGGCGCTCTGTCCCTAGGATGGCGAGCCCCCCTGCTTCCTTCACTTCTGCCGTGAGCTTGATGTCCGTACCACGACCTGCCATGTTGGTAGCGATCGTGACGACACCTGGCTTACCTGCTTGAGCAACGATCTCAGCTTCCTTCTGGTGGAGCTTAGCATTGAGTACATTGTGTGGGATCTTACGCAGGTCAAGCATCTTGCTCAGCAGCTGAGAGATCTCGACCGAAGTGGTCCCTACGAGGACGGGGCGACCTTCGCCTACGAGGCGGACGATCTCTTCGATGACCGCAGCGTACTTCTCACGAGCAGTCTTATAGATACGGTCATTGAGGTCCTGACGTGCGATGGGGCGGTTCGTCGGGATGACAACCACATCGAGCTTGTAGATATCCCACAGTTCACCAGCCTCCGTCTCTGCTGTACCAGTCATACCCGAGAGCTTGTGGTACATGCGGAAGTAGTTCTGCAGGGTGATAGTAGCGAAGGTCTGAGTAGCAGCTTCGACATGGACACGCTCCTTAGCCTCAATAGCCTGGTGCAGACCATCCGAATAGCGACGACCATCCATGATACGACCCGTCTGCTCGTCGACGATCATGACCTTGTTGTCCATGACGACATACTGGTCATCCTTCTCGAAGAGCGCATAAGCCTTGAGGAGCTGATTGACCGTGTGTACACGTTCGCTCTTAATCGCATAGTCGGAGAGAAGTGTCTCCTTACGCTCAGCAAGCTCCTCCGTAGAGAGCCCCTGATTGGAGAGGTCAGCCAGCAGGCTAGCGATATCAGGTAGGATGAAGAATGCAGGGTCGTCCGTGCCCTGTGTCAGCAGGTCAATCCCCTTATCCGAGAGCTCAATGCTATTGTGCTTCTCATCGATGACGAAGAAGAGTTCATCAGTGACGATGTGCATCTGGCGCATGTTGTCCGCCATGTACTCCTCCTCGACCTTCAGCATCCCAGACTTGATACCTGGCTCACTGAGGTACTTGATGAGCGGCTTGCTCTTAGGCATACCCTTGTAGGTACGGAAGAGGAGGAAGAACCCTTCTTCCTGCTCCTTCTTATCCTCCGAAGAGATCTTCTTCTTAGCATCGATGAGGAGCTGCTGGCAAAGCTTACGCTGAGCATCGACGACCTTCTCCACATTAGGAAGGAACTGCTCGAAGAGCTGATCATCACCCTTGGGCACAGGACCCGAGATAATAAGAGGAGTACGAGCATCGTCGATGAGGACAGAGTCTACTTCGTCGACGATCGCATAGTTATGCTTGCGCTGTACTAGATCCTCAGGGCTCGTAGCCATATTGTCACGCAGATAGTCGAAGCCGAACTCATTGTTCGTCCCGAAGGTAATATCTGCGTTGTAGGCAGCACGACGCTCAGGAGTATTGGGGCGGTGCTTGTCGATACAGTCGACACTCAGACCATGGAACATGTAGAGCGGACCCATCCACTCCGAGTCACGCTTGGAGAGGTAATCATTCACCGTCACCACGTGTACCCCATTACCGGTAAGTGCATTGAGGAAGACAGGGAGCGTAGCCACAAGGGTCTTACCTTCCCCCGTAGCCATCTCAGCGATCTTACCCTTGTGAAGGACTGTCCCCCCGAAGAGCTGGACATCGTAGTGCACCATATCCCAGGTGATCTCATTACCACCAGCCATCCAATGGTTCTGGTAGATAGCTGTATCCCCTTCGATACGGACGAAGTCATGCGACACACTGAGGTCTCGGTCGAAGTCCGTTGCCTTGACTCGGATCTCTGGGTTCTCAGCTAGGCGGCGAGCCGTACTCTTGACGATAGCAAAGGCCTCTGGATGTACTTCGTCGAGGACTACTTCGAGCTTGTCAAGGATATCCTTCTCGATCTTATCGACCTGAGACCAGATAGCTTCACGCTCATCTAGGTCTTTGCCTTCGACGCTTGCCTTGAGGCTCTCTACCTCTGCACGCTCACTCGCTACGTAGTCTTGGATACGCTGACGAAGGGCAGCAGAGCGAGCTCTCAAGTCATCATCACTTAGTGCATCGATCTCAGGATAAATCGCCTTGATACGATCTACCCATGGTGTGATCTCCTTGAGGTCACGCTGCGACTTGTTGCCGAAGAACTTCGACAATAGATCTATAAATCCCATATGTATTTTTGATTATTTATTCTCTGTGAATGGATCGAATGAGGCAGCACTCCATCTCGGAGCACACCTCAATAAATAAGAGCTGAGCTGAGGGATAGCCACATCCTGCTAAGGAACAAGTATGCCCTACTAGAGGGGACAAGCACGTCCTTCGGCTAAGCTACGCTAGCGAGTGGCATTGGGTGGACGAATGCGCAAGACATGCGCAATAGCCTTGACGACATCAGGAGCTTCGAGGATCGGATAGTCAAAGTCCTTCGCTGTGATCCCAGCCCCGAAGAGGATGCAAGGGGTATCAATAGCCATGGACTGAAGGACTAGGCTGGGATTATCAACCAGCTCCTCTACTTCCCATCCTGGAGTAAGTGACCAATAGACATCGGCCAAATATCGGTTGTGCACCGAGCGACGAAGGGCACGAGCGGCATCGCTCAGCGATGACTGCACGAGCAGACGCTCACCTGCCACTGCGAAAGCTATACCCTCCATCTCCTCGAGGAAGGCTGCCGATCGATCTTGTAGCTCGGATAGAGCTATGCGCTTCGTCTCTGCTAACTTCCTATTCAGATAGAGACGACCGTCAGCGAGACGCTCGACCCAACTCCCCTGTCCATAGATAGCGGAGAGATAAAGGTTCAGCAGGGCGGATCCCTTCTTCGAGCTGAACTGCCCATAGCGAGCTTCGGCACCCTTGAATCGAGGGCGACGATAGTGTGTATAGCCCGTACCTGTAAGGGCTAGGAGATAGTTCCCCTCACCGAACTTTCGCTGAAGTTCGCTAAGTATGGCTTGGATATTCTGATCAAGACGAACATAAGCATCGACCTCCTCACTGGTCAGCTCACCTGTCGCATTCTTTGGGGCAACATTGAGGCTGTAGGAGAGGGCGAGCATGCCTGGTGACTTACTCTCGGCATAGCCTCCTTGGTCTAGGAGTCGTAGTGCTAGGCTCGTCACCTCTTCGTTGGCAAGAGCACTACGCTTGAAGTCGGCACCTTGATAGCCTTGGTAGCGGTGGGAGAAGCGTGCCCCCCAGTCTGACCAAGCACGCTCGGGGGAAGTATAGCTTCTCAGCGGGCTCCAGACCATCTGACCTGCTACAAGACGCTTGTTGGGTCCATCGGCAGATCGGTTGTAGGCCTCGATGCTCTTGGGCATCGCTTCATAGTAGCTGGAGCTCGACCAAGAGGCGATCTTGGTATCCAGCCAGAATGCTCCATTAGCGAACCATCCCGCAGAAGCGATCGCCGCCTCAGCATCCGAAGCGACGGCATAGACTAGGCCTGCGCCCGAAGATGCTTCCTTGATGCGGTCACCAAGGGTATTGACGAGGAGCGCCTTAGGAGAGTAGGTATCACGTGTATAGTTCCCTATGACCGAAGGGTCATGAAAGATAGGTCGCCAGCTATGCTGCTTGGTATCCCAGAGTGTCGAGCGCTCGACACCATGAACATGGGGATAGGCACCCGTATGGAGCGTAGCCGTAGCCGAAGCTCGATCAAGCTCCGCTAGAGGGAAACGCACTTGAGGATAAACCTTCCCCTCTTGGAGCATCCGTCCTAGCCCATCCTTAGAGAAGAGCGGGCTCAACTGCTGGAGATAGTCTCCACGTAGATCCTCGATGGTGATATAGACGACCACACGAGGGATATCCCCTGCGGAGAGGGGTTGCTGCAGAGCCACGAGGGCTAAGAGCGAAGTGAGGAGGTAGCGCATACTACGCTGCTCAAGGGAGCTCTTAGTCTTACCCATGACGGCGGAAGGGATTATGGATGAGTCGCCCTGCACTGAGGAAGGTCAAGCTCATGGCGATCAGTGAGAGGCTACTATTGAACTTCTGCCCTGAGAGCAGTCCGACGAAGGGCAGAGCTACCAGTGCCACAAAGCAGATGGCATGGAGCACATAGCGCACATGCAGCGTCTTAGCACCGAAAGGCATCAGTACAGCCAGTAGGAGATATCCTGGGTGCAGGGCAAGCAGATTCCAGTTCGGATACACCATCGGATGCTCCGAGAAGAAGGTGATGAAGGTGAGTAGCGAGCCGGCAAGTCCTGCCCCTAGGTAGAAGACAAATTCGACCGCACCAGGCACGAGCTTCCCCTTGCGTCGATAGATGAAGATCCCCCCCGAGAGGAGGAGAATAAGGGTGAAGACAAATAAGGGATGTGTGAGGGAGAAGGATGCGGGCTCTATACGCTGGAGTGCTCCATAGCTCTTCGTAGTAAGGGCTGGTCGCACCCAAGACTCCTTGGGGACGTGCTTATTCCCGACAGAGAGCAGGGGAAGGAGCGCAGCTGCCTGCATCGGTATGAAGAAGCGATCCTTCACGCTCATGGGCTGGTCTAATTCGGGACCCATAGCGAGGTCCGTACCCAGCACAAGCCAAGGGGAAGAAGCCTCAAGCTCATTGATGGCTTGCCGCCAAGTCAATGGAGGGAGCGCACTGGGATCGACCCCAGGGAAGATCTGGCGGAAGAGGGCATCATCACCCGAGGCGAAGGCAAAGCTCACACTATCTGTAGCTCCCTTCTCTGAGGATAAGATCGTGAGGGTCTCAAGGTAAAGATCCAGCGGACGTGTACTGCAGTTGTTGCGGAAGGCATTGTAGCGGTAGACACGATTCTCGGGCTGGATATTCTCCAGCAGGAGCGACCACATACGGGCACGCTGGAGGCTGTCTGTCGCAAGAACGACCTCTTGGATCAAGCCTCGGTGCTGGTAATCTTCGAGGAAGAGTTCGGTGGCTATCGGGAGGACGATATAGTCTGTCCTTCCCTGCAGATAGCGGATGGTGAAGTCATCGGAGAAATCGAAGATCCCGTAGTTGAAGGTCACGTCGATATCCTGCAGTTGGTCATACACACGCAGACCTGCATGCCCGTAGAGCGTATAGGACTCTTCGCTACTAGGCTGAGCCGCTAGGAAGCTCACTTGGGCAGAGGGAGTCAGCTCAGTAGGCAGCCCGAAGGTCTTTTCTCGTTTGACCTGATGCTGGGCATCAACCGTCACCGTAGAGCACAAAAAAGCTACCATCGCCAAGAGGAGATAGCGCACCATGCCGAGGGACTTCATCGGGGAGTATCGCAGGAGAGTCTTATGCATCGAGCTCAATGATTCCTAACAAAGATACGAAAAGTCTCAGCTCTAGCGCTTCTTACTCTTTCGCTTAGCCTTCTGAGGCTTGGTCTTCTTTGCCTTATGTCCAGCCTTCTTGCTCTTCACGGGGTGGGATTTCTTAGGACTAAGGTCTGGCAAAGGCTGCTCTATGAAGAGACAACTAACGAAGTGAGAGAAGAGCGAACGTGCTTCTCCCCCCGTGATCGCCCCATTGGCTATGTAGACGAGGCTGTACCACTTCCCCTCATGATTCACGTAGCCTGCATAGCCTCGCACACCTCGCATCGAGCCACTCTTGACAAAGGCACGTATCTCGGGAGGTAGGGAGACACTGCGCACGGAGCCTTCGACACCCGCCTCTGGGAGGGAGGCTAGGAAGGGAGCATGTAGGGCTTGATCTCGCCAAAGATCGGAGAGGATGAGACTAAGAGCCTCCGAAGTCAGTCGCCCATAAGGGCTCAGTCCCGAGCCGTCCATCGGGAGGAAGTTCGACGGGGTGAGGTGTAGACGCTCTCTCCAATAGTCACGCATCACGATGGGATAGCCCGTCGTCCGATCCTGTGGGGTGTTGAGGGCATAAGCTAGGGATTCGGCATAGACATTAGAGCTGCGGAAGTTCGTGATCTTGATCAGCGTATCGACGGGAAGCGAGGTATAGTAGCCCAAGGTATCTAGCCCCGTCATCGGAGCGTCATAGACCAGCTGAGGAGCCTGCGGAAGGTCTATCCCTCGCTGTCGAAGTCCTTCGTTGAGCCAAAGCGCAGCATAGAGAGGAGGATCAGGGAGCGGCCAGCGCTGGTGCCTACCCGAGCTACCTGAGCGCACCTGCCCCGAGACGAGGAGGGTATCTTGGCTCATCGGCACGGAGAGCTCAAGGCTCGTCGGGCCGCCCGTCGAGAGATCTAGCTGTGCGGGCAGAAGCTGTGAGGCGAGCTGTACCTCCACCTCGGGATCGGTCTCTTCGGCATAGAGGTAGAGATCGGCATAGTTATCCCCGACATTGAAGCCCGAGACCAGTGCCCCATAGTACTCGTCTAGATCCTCCTCGGGCCAAGTCTCATTGGCAAAGGGGCGAGGGAAGCCATTCATATCGAGGAGCAGGCGACCCGTCACCTGCTTGATTCCTCGCTCCGCTAGCAGGGCCTTCACCTCACGAAGGAGGCGATCGGGCTCAGGGATGTAGTGCGAACCGACAGATGGGTCTGCCGAAGCCCCGATGATCAGATCACCCTCGAGGATGCCATCTCTCACCCGTCCTCGGATGGCGATGGGGATATGGAAGCGATAGTCCGCCCCACGAAGCGCAAGGAAAGCCCCTGTCGTAGGGATCTTCACCAGCGAGGCGGGACGAAAGAGTTCGTCGGTGCGATGAGCCACGAGCGTCTCTCCCGTCTCTAGGTCACGAAGGAGGGCTGTGACACGCACTCCTGGGCGCTGCTCATAGCGACGGAGCAGCTCCACAGCCTCGGGGAAAGGCTGAGCATAGAGCAGGAAAGGAATAAACAGATAGAGGGCGGAGAGGATGATCCGACGAAGCTTCATCTGGGGTAATAAAACGTACTACGTAATATATAAGAGAGGCAGAGGCTACCCTACTCGCTGGTAGGATAGCCTCTGGATTGGGATATATCGAGTATGAGACTGTGAAATGTCTCACCTCTTAGGCTGCGGGCTTACTTACCGCTCTTAGCCATAGCACCACGAGCAGCACGAGTGAGCTTGACGGCGCAGACGACAGCATTCTTAGCGTTGATGACTTCGAGACCTTCGAAGGAGAGAGCACCGACCTGGATCGTCTTACCAAGACCAAGCTCAGTGACGTCGATGAAGAGCTTCTCGGGGATCTCAGTGTAAGGAGCGCGAACCTTGAGCTTGCGCATTTCGAGGCTGAGCTTACCCCCTGCCTTCACCCCTTCGGCGTGACCCGTGAGGACAACAGGTACTTCCATGACGATAGGCTTAGCAGCTTCTACCTGAAGGAAGTCGAGGTGCAGGATGGCATCGGTCACAGCGTGGAACTGAAGGTCCTTCAGTACAGCCTTGACCTGACGACCTTCGATGTCGAGGTCGATGACGAAGATGTCTGGTGAATAGACGAGATTACGCACGCCATCCTGGCTTACGGTGAAGTGGATGACTTCGTCGCCTCCGTAGAGGACTGCGGGGATCTGATCCCCAGCGCGGAGACCCTTAGAGGCCTTCTTGCCAAGCTCGGAGCGGAGCTGACCTGAGAGTTGGAATGTCTTCATTCTCTTTCTAAATAATTGTGTTACTCAAAATTAGTGTCTTCTAATTTCCCATCACACGAGTCCCTGCCTTCCAGAGGTCTAGGGGCTTCTCGTCTTCGAGACAATCGTAAAACGCCAGCAAAGGTAGTGATTTCTATCGACATAGACAGCCGAGGGGCTTGACCAAGCTCAAAGCTCAAGGTAGGTGGTCTTCCGCCCCTGCCAAAAACGACCTACGGTAGGTCGCCGAAAAAACCTACTGTAGGTCGTCGATGCGACCCACGG
>ERZ772917.350-NODE-350-length-33096-cov-13.491904_pt1 | contig 33096 bp, 33 predicted proteins | sample MGYA00511187_ERZ772917 | MGnify/ENA primary metagenome ERZ772917 (study PRJEB29015, sample SAMEA2737925) | human oral metagenome | biome: human oral; feature: human-associated habitat; material: dental | place: China | collected 2012 ...
GGAGAAGTCCTGTTGCACCACCGTCGGACGGGGGTTCGATTCCCCCCATCTCCACGTAAGATGAGAAAATCGAAACTGCCCCGCCTGATGGCGGGGCAGTTTTGTTTCTGCGGTGACTTGCACCGGGGCATCGATGTTGGTGTGGAGCGCCACATCACGTGGACCGCCGTCGGGAGGTTCTACCTCGCGCTGCTCCCGTTGGCGTCGGTGCTGCTCGTCGTTGGCGGGATCACGATTAATACCGTGCACGCCCTCGGGATCGGCCCGCTCCTCAGATGGACGTGGGCGTCGTTCATAGAAGCGAGCACCCGGTGAGCGAAGGCCCTTATCGCCCTGGGCACGCTCGGCGGGGTTGCAGCCTTCGTGTCGATAGTGTGGTGGGCGAAGAGGAAGGTCGGCGAGGAGTTCGGCAGGTGGTGAAGGCCCGAGACAAGAAAGGGACAGCGACGGGTGAAAACACCTGGCGCTGTCCCTTATGGACCTCGGGCGGCGGCGCCAAGGATCTGACGCTGGGTCTCGAGAGAGTGCTCCAGACGGATGAGCGGTTCCACGTCCGCATCCTGCTCAGGCACCCAGAAGGACTCGTTCGCCTCAGCAAGCTGAGCGGTGTAGGCCTTGACGAGCTTCACCACCTGCTTGGCGATAAGTATCGACTCCTTCGACGTCTTCCCCTGACCCGTTCGACGGCTTCAGACAGACCGTCGATCTGACCCACAGTGAGCTCAGCCCGCTGCGCCGCATCGAGGTACGAAGCCAGAGTGACATTTAGGTCATCGATCAGACGCCTTAAGCCTCTTGAGTCCGACTGCGACAGCCACCCCCAAGGATCTTGGTGGCTCACAGCGAGACATTTAAGGATGCATCTCGCCAGGACAACGCTGTTCGCTAGTCACGCGTCCTTGTCCTCCTAACTCGCTACAGATCTACTTAATGTGTGGAGGGTTAGGAGGCTGTCGTGTTAGGACGTGAGCTTGTGCCCGTCTTCACACTCGAGGATGCACGACAAGTGGGGCTGAGCAAGGATTGGATCTACTCGTTGCTACGCCAGGACAAGATCGAGCGCGTGGGGCGTGGTGTATATGTGCGCCCCGGCTCGATCCTGCCCGCCTTCATCACCCTTGCCGCCGCGGCGAGGCTTCACAACGATGCGACGCTGTGTCTCACGAGCGCTCTTGTGCACCATGATCTGAGCGACGCTATCCCTTTCGCCTCCGACATTGCGTTGCCGCGTGGCACGCATCGTCCAGCGGGGCTTGCAAATGTGAGCTGGCATAGCTTTGGTCCGCGAACCTTTCAGGTCGGCTGCGAGCATGTCGAGGTCGGAGAAGGAGCCACGGTCGCGATCTACTCGCCAGAGCGCACCATCGTCTACTGCTTCCGGTTAATGCGTCAGGAAGGCAGCGATGTCGCGTACGAGATGTTGAGGCGATGGCTCCGCCAGAGAGGAAACACTCCAGCGGCAGTGTTGAAGGTCGCAGGATCGTTCCCCAGGGCGCTCCCTCGGATCCGCCAGGCGCTGGAGGTGCTTCTGTGACTCCTCCGTCTCCGTCCAGAGACACTCCAGCAGGGCGCGCCTACAACGATCTGCGCAACCTTGCCCGGAATCGGACCTTTGCTCTCAGGAATGCTTGAACTCGCACAACGTAAATGGGAGGTCCGGCATCGTCGTCAACGGTTGGAGCAGACCACACCGGAGCAATTCCGCGATCTCCTCACGGTCTGCGTCTCTTTTGTGGACCCGATTCTTGGGAGTTCCGTCGGGGGTGCCTGGGATCCGGGCACCGGATCCTGGGGATAGGTGATCTCGCCCACCCACTTCACGCCAGGGGTAGTGGGCACTGAAGTCGTGCCCCGCCAGGTCCGGTCGGGTGCCGATGCCCCTGGAGCGGGGTGGTGGTGCGCACTTCTCGGTGCGTGCAGTGCAAAGGGGCTTAGGTTGCGCATGATCGAGCGGGCCGTACCTGGGACAGAGGACCATGCCCTTTCCGATGCTTTCATAGGAACCCGCATCTCTGACGCAACTCGCACGGCTCGTTCTTCAGCCTCGCGATCTCAGCTGATTCCAAAACAGCCCTGCTGTCTTCCTCAACGGCATGTTCCCGCCTGTACTTGCCGATCCAGTTGCGCACTGTTTGCGGCACCAAATCATAAGATGCTGGTGCAACGCGGATGGCGCCGCCGCGCCCTGCGATCGAACGCCTACCGTTACCGGAGGGAATACCGGGGGCATGTCACCGGGGGCGCGGCGGAGACCTATTGCGGGGTCGTGCTGCTCTTGCCCGTCCTCGCGCGCCGGTAAAGGAACCACCCGCCCACGGCTAACACCAGTAAAATAGGCACTCCCCAGAGCCACAAGCCCGGCCCCTTGGAGGACGCAGTGTCGGCGGCGCTTGCCGGGGTGGTTGCGGATGCGGCCCGGGCGTCTGGTCCGGCTGCTGTTCCATCTGAGTCCACGCCAACGAAGTCGACGCTCAGGGACTGTTGGGCGGCGAGGACCTGGCCGTCCTTGGCGGTGATCCCGGCGTCCAGGACCACCGTGACCGTTTGGGTTGCCGTCCCATCGGGGAGGATGACGTGGATGAGCCGGCGGTCGCCGGGTTCTGCCCGGTCCTCGGCCATGACTACCTGGGCGGTGATCGGTTGGCCATTAGCCCCTATGACATGAACCAGCGCCTGGTTCGCCTCGCGCACGGAGGCGTCGTTGACGTTCTTCGTGAACTCAATAACGATCTGCCCGGTGGCCGTGTCGAAGGTAACGCCGACAACCTCGAGGGACTCAGCACTGCTCGAACCCGTCCCGCCGCTACTCCTATCTCCGGGTTCCGTCGCGGCGTCGACAACGATCGGTATATGGCGAACATCCATGGCGGAGGCGGCAGGAGCCTGGACGGCGACCAGGGCCGCCAGGATCAGCACAATGGCGCTTAGACGCGCCGTAGGGCTGAGTTGCATGGTTTCTCTCCTCGGGGCGATGGCGGTGGGATGCCGGGGTCCGGGAGGCTCGACCCGGACGGGGCGCACGCTGGGATTGTCCCACGCTGTGGTCTTGGCCAACGACTCTCGCCCATGCCCCCGACCTTCAGGGAAGGGGCGCTGAAGAACGACGGCGATCCCCCGCGCCCGTCCTGGTTGAGGCGACCACTGGTTGAGGCGACCGCTGGTTGAGGACACCACTGTGAGATGGGCATCCCGGCCACGGCCCTGGTCCGCCCCGTTCCACCCCTGGGCAGGTGCGACCGCTGTGAGTGCGGTGGCGCAGCGAAGCGATTTCGACAATGACATAGTTGTCTCATGTCAGACAACCGACGTCCTCGCCCTCCCTATGACGAGGCCACTGCCGCCCTTTTGGCCAGCATTGAGCCCCTCAACCTCTTCCCGGGGCTGACGCCGGAGTCGATCGTCTCCTCACGTCGCCCCATTGAGGAAGTCCGTGCCGAATTGGTGCGCAGGAACCCGGACATCGAGCTCGATCAGTGCGAGTTCGCCTCCCACGATGGCGCGGTTCTGCCGGTAGCGGTGGTCCGCGACTCCCGGGCTCCAGCGCATGAAGCCGGCCCGCTCTTCGTCCACCTTCACGGCGGCGGGCTCATTATGGGCTGCCGCTTCAATGGCGTGGGCACCACCGTGTCTTGGCAGCGCCGTTACGGCGGTGTGGTTGTCAGCCCTGAGTACCGGCTCGCCCCCGAGCACCCCGCTCCCTGCGCAGTCGAGGACTGCTATGCAGCGCTGAATTGGGCCGTTGAGCACGCCGCCGAGCTCCGTATCAATCCGCGGCGCGTGATCCTCGTGGGTGCGAGCGCGGGTGCTGGACTCGCCGCCGGAGTCCTGCTCTTGGCGCGCGAGCGCCGCGGACCAGCCCTCCTGGGAGCGCTTCTGGACTATCCCATGCTCGATGATCGCACGGGCCTACCCCAGTGGGAGGGCTCGGTTTCCGCACGCCAGTACCCCGACGACGGGACCTGGCCCACGGCGTACAACAATGTAGCTTGGGACGCCGCTCTGGGCCGGCGTCGTGGCACCGCGCAGGTCGCCCCCCATGAGGCGCCCGCGCGGGCCGCCAACCTGGGCGGGTTGCCGCCAGTGTTCTTGTCCGTGGCCTCTGCGGAGGTCTTCCGCGACGAGGTTGTCACCTTCGCCTCCCGGGTGTGGCGCGACGGCGGGCAGGCCGAACTCCACGTCTACTCCGGGGGGACGCACGCCATGGAAGAAGTTAATGCGCGCTGGCTGGCCCGCGATCTGGGCCGGGCGCGCGACTCGTGGATTGAGCGGCTGCTGGAGCCAGAGGATCCGTGTGTCAATGTTGAGGCGGTGGCTCGGGCCGGCACTTACCCGGCGCTCACCAAGATGCTCTTGGACTCCGAGGGTTGCCGAGGCGAGGGGAGGGCCTGGGGTCAGTCCGCTGCCAGAGCATCCATGAGAGGGGCGTAGTGCACCTCTATGGCTTCCAGGTAGGCCTTGACGTCGCCCTCGCGGGCGGCCTCGAGCATGGAGCGGTGCGCCTTGGCGGTGATAACGATGTCCTCGGGCCTGGGGGCGTCCAGGAGCGGCACGGTCAGGGTGTGGACGGCCCAGAACGCCTCGGTCAGATGCATGAAGAGGTGATTGGGCAGCGGTTCGAGCAGGCGCATGTGGAAGGCGCGGTCCTGTTCGGTGAAAAGCTGACCCCGGACGGCAAGTCCCTCCATCTTCTTCACAATGTCGTCCAAGGCGGCGTCGGGGCGGTTGCGCCAGGCCGTCACGACCTGCTCGGCCAGCGCAGTGTCCAGGGTGACGCGCATCTCCACGACGTCGCGCAGGCCGCGGTAGTCATCGCCGGGCTTGAGTAGGCCGCGGAAAACCAGGGACTCGACCATGGGGCGCATGGAGACTTGTCCCACGAACATGCCGTGGCCGTGGCGGACCTCCACAATATCCAAAGCCACCAGGGTGCGCACCGCCTCCCGCACCGAGGATCGTGAGACGCCCAGGTCCTTGCACAGGCGCGACTCGGTGGGCAGGGCATCGCCGGGCTGAAGGCGGGACTTCAGAATGTAGTCCTTGATGGCTGTGATCGCGGTCGAGGCCTGCGTCGTCGGCGTCGCCGTCAGGGAGGCATAGGTGCCGTGGGGTGTCTCCATGGCAGTCATTGTGACCACTGCTCCATCGTTCTGCTTGTACTTCAGGGCTACAAGCTCCGCGCCCAGGACCAGGCCTGATTCGTCGGTCACCCCTCGCTGTCGGGGAGTGGTCAGACATCCTCCTGCCTGCTATGGTCATCATACCAACGTCAGACATAAGACGTCAGACTTCAGGAGAGAATCAATGGCGATCGCTACTCCGGCTGGTACCAGCCGCCGAGACTTCTTCAGGCTTTCCGGCACCCTCGGTCTGGCTGCCGGCCTGGCCGCAACCCTCGCTGCCTGCGGTGGCTCGGAGAACTCCAAGGAAGGTGTCATCACCGCCGGCATCTCCTACGAGCTGGGCACCAATGGCTACGACCCGATGACGACGAGCTCGGCGCTCACAGTCGCCGCCAACTGGCACACCATGGAGGGCCTCACTGAACTCCATCCGGCCACCCGAGAGGTCTATGCCGCCCTGGGGGCCAACCTGCCCACTATGGTGGACGACACCACCTACGAGGTGACCCTGCGCGACGGCGCCAAGTTCTCCGACGGCACCGCGGTGACCATTGAGGATGTCGTCTTCTCCTTCGAGCGGATCCTCAACCCCGACAACAACTCCATGTACGCCCCCTTCATCGCCTTCATTGACACGGTGGCCAAGAAGGACGACACCACCGTCACCTTCACCCTGAAGTTCCCCTACTCGTTGGTGGCCGAGCGGCTCAGTGTGGTCAAGATCGTCCCCAAGGCCATTGTGGAAGCGGATGGCGCGGCCTTCGACATGAACCCGGTGGGCACCGGCCCCTACAAGATGACTGATAACGGCGCCGGCTCCCAGGCGCTGGTTTTTGAGCGCAACGACCTCTACAACGGTCCGCGCCCAGCGCTGGCCAAGTCCATGACCTGGCAAGTCATGCCCGATGACACCACCCGCACCAACGCCATCACCTCCGGCACTGTTCAGGCGATTGACGCCGTCCCGGCAGCCAACCTGTCGACCATGAAGGACCCCGTCAAGGTCGCGGCCCAGCAAGGCTTCGGCCTGCTCTTCATCATGTTCAACAACGAGACCCTCGGAGACCTCAAGGCTCGTCAAGCGATCCTCTACGCCCTGGATTACGCCAAGATCTGCGATACCGGCATGGCCAGCCTCGCCACCCCGGCCACCTGTTTCGTCCAGCAGGAGCACCCGGCTTACAAGGAGGCCTCGACGGTTTACAGCTACGATGCGCAGAAGGCCAAGTCCCTCCTGGCCGAGGCCGGCATTACCAGTCTCAATGTGCTGTGCACCGACCACGGCTGGTTCTCCGCGGTCCGCCCGATCATTAAGGAGAACCTCGAGGCCCTAGGGGTGACGATCACCTACAACGAGAAGAAGTCCTCGGACGCCTACAAGTACATTGACACCCCCGAAGGGCCCTGGGATGTCCTTGTGGCCCCCGGTGATCCCTCGGTCTTCGGCAATGACGCCGACCTGCTGCTGCGTTGGTGGTACAGCGCGGACCTGTGGACCGACACCCGCATGCACTGGAAGGGCACGGAGGCCTACACGACTATCCAGGCCGCGCTCGAGGAGGGGGTGCAACTGGAGGGCGACGCGCAGATCACCAAGTGGCAGGAGATCTTCAACTCCCTGTCGGACAACCCGCCCCTCTACCCGCTTTTCCACCGCAAGACCCCGACGGCCTACAACTCTGAGACCCTGCAGAACTTCAAGCCGATCGCACTGACCGGGCTGTCCTTCGTGGACGTCAGCTCGTCGAAGTCCTGAGATTCGTGGCCCCACGATGCCGGGTGCCGTGTCCATGGCGCCCGGCATCACCGCCCATCGGCTGGTTGGGCGCGCCCCGGACCGTCTTTCAACCGTCTTTCAATGGGGCGACGCGGGTCTCCTATGGGTCATCACAAACCGACTTGCCATCAGACATCAGACGTCCGACAATTAAAGAGCGGTTGGCAGCGAAGCCGACCGACCCCTCCCACCGGCCGCCCCAGCTGGCGGCCGGGTGCTCAAGCAAAGGAACATCTCAGTGTCCAACCTCCTCCGCCTGATCGGGCGCCGCCTCGTGGCGCTGCCGATCATGGTGCTGGGCGTGACGCTGCTCGTCTTCGTCGTCATGTCGTTCTCCTCGGCCGACCCCGCCCGCCAAGCGCTGGGTGAGGCCGCCACCCCGGAGGCCCTCGAGCAGTACCGCATCCTCCACCACCTCGATGACCCGCTTCTCCAACGCTACTGGGACTACCTGGTCAACCTGGTCCAGGGAGACCTGGGCACCACCTTCACCGGCGTCAAGATCAGCAGCATGGTCGCCAACGCCTTCCCGATTACGCTCCAACTGACCTTTATCGGCATCTTCGTCGCCGTCATTTTCGCCACCATCCTGGGCATTATCGCCGCCCTCTACCGCGACCAGTGGCAGGACCAGGTCATCCGCGTCTTCTCCATCGCCTGCCTGGCCACCCCCTCCTTCTGGCTGGCGCTGCTGCTCATCCAGTGGTTCGGGGACATCCCTGGAGGATCAGGGACCTTCCCGGCGGTCATCACCACCTGGGTCCACTTCTCCGATGACCCCGGCGCCTACCTCAACCAGGTCTTCCTGCCCGCCCTGGCCATCGCCGTGCCCAACACCGGCTCACTGACCCGCGTGGTGCGCACCGCCATGGTCGAGGAACTCGACCGGGACTACGTGCGCACCGCCATTGGCGCAGGTATTCCCAAATGGATTGTCGTGGCCCGTAACGTCCTGCGCAACGCTTTAATCACACCCCTGACCGTGCTGGGCCTGCGCATCGGCTACGCCATGGGCGGCGCGGTGGTCATCGAGATGATTTTCAACATTCAGGGAATGGGGCAGCTCATCTTCCAGGGCATCACCCGCAATGACGTCAACATTGTCCAGGGCGTGTCCATTACGGTGGCCCTCGCCTTCATCATTATCAACATTGTCGTCGACATGCTCTACGTGCTTGTCAACCCGCGAATCAGGAGCATCTGATGCTGCACCGCCACACTCTCGACAAGGCCGCAGCACCCGGCCTGCGCTTCCAGGGGTGGAAAGCCCTGCCACTGGGCTCCAAGATCGCCGTCGTAATCCTGAGCGCCATCGCACTGGTTGCCATCCTCGCCCCTCTGATCGCCCCCTACCCGCCCGGCGCCACCGGCCTGGCCGCCAATGAGAGCACCAGCTATATCGAGGGCGTCGGAGAAGTCACCTCCTCCGACCCGGCGGTAGGCCCCTCCCTCGCCCATCTCTTCGGTACCGACGCCACCGGTCGCGACATCTTCTCCCGGGCCGTCTACGGGGCCCGCGTCTCCCTGGTGGTCGGCCTGGCCGCCACCGGCCTGGCCCTGGCCGTCGCCTCGGTCCTGGGGGCCATTGCCGCAACCTCACGCAAATGGGTGGCTGAGACCCTCATGCGTATTCTTGACGTCCTCATGTCCTTCCCCGGCATTGCCCTGGCGGCCGTGCTCGTTTCGGCCATGTCCACGCACCTGCCAATGGTGCCGGTCATTATTATTGCCATCGCCGTCCTCTATACGCCTCAGCTCACACGCGTCGTGCGCGCCAACATCATCTCCCAGTTCGGTGAGGACTACGTGGCGGCGTCCAAGGTTATGGGCGCCGGGGTCCCCTGGATCCTCGTCAAGCACGTGGCCCGGAACTGCATCGCCCCGATTATGGTTTTCGCCACCGTGCTGGTAGCCGACGCCATTGTCTTCGAGGCCTCCTTATCCTTCATCGGGGCCGGCATCCAGGCCGTCAACACCCCCACCTGGGGCAATATGCTCTCCGAGGGCAAGGCCCTGCTCCTGTCAGGGCACTGGTGGCCGACCTTCTTCCCCGGCCTGCTCATCCTCATCACCACCCTGTGCCTCAACATTCTTTCCGAGGGCCTGACCGATGCCATGGCCTCCCCGCGCATTCGCAAGAAGATCGACGTCCAGGCCGACGAGGAGGCCCTGGAGACTCAGGCGGCCTGGGAGGAGGCCGGTGCCGCCGTCAACTCCCATGCCCTCCGCGGCTCCGAGTCCGCCGCAGGCGGTGAGGCCTCGACGCTCACCGGCCTCGTTGAGCCCGCCGCCGAGGAGGTCGCCCTGGAGGAGCGCCTGGCGCAGTTGCGTGCCGCTGAGCGCAAGCGCAGCGACCGCCTGGTCTACAACGACACCGAGGCCGCACCCGTCCTAGAGGTCAAGAACCTCTCCATAGCCTTCCCCGCCCAGCACGGCGAGGTCGACATTGTTGACAATGTCTCCTTCTCGGTGCGCCCCGGAGAGACCATGGGACTGGTCGGCGAGTCCGGCTGCGGTAAATCCATTACCTCCATGGCCGTTATGGGGCTGCTGCCCTCCACTGCCCGCATGCGCGGTGAGATCCTTTTCAAGGGCCACAATGTCCTGGACATGAAGCCCGAGGAGCACAACGCCCTGCGCGGCCATGAGATGAGCATGATCTACCAGGACGCCCTGTCCTCCCTGAACCCCTCCATGCTCATCCGCTCCCAGATGAAGCAGCTGACCAAGCGCGGCGGCACTCGCACCGCCGAGGACCTCCTGGAACTGGTCGGCCTGGACCCGGTGCGCACTTTGAAGAGCTACCCGCACGAACTCTCCGGAGGTCAGCGCCAGCGCGTCCTCATCGCCATGGCCCTGACCCGTGACCCCAGTTTGGTCATTGCCGACGAGCCCACCACCGCCCTGGACGTCACCGTCCAGAAACAGGTCGTCGACCTGCTCAACGAGTTGCGCGAGAAGCTCGGCTTCGCCATGGTCTTCGTCTCCCACGATCTGGCGCTGGTCGCCAAGCTCGCCCACCGCATTACCGTCATGTACGCCGGACAGGTGGTCGAGCAGGCCGAGACCGGCGAACTGCTGACCAACCCCGTCCACGAGTACACCCGCGGCCTGCTGGGAGCCGTGCTGTCCATTGAGGCGGGCTCCAAGCGCCTCCACCAGGTGCGCGGCACCGTTCCGAGCCCCTCGGAGTTCGTCTCCGGCGACCGCTTCGCTCCGCGCTCGGCTCACCCCACCGTGGGCCTGACCACCCGCCCGACGCTCAAGCGGGTCGCCGGGACGCAGACCCACTACTACGCGACGACCCCCGAACTCGAGGAGCTTCTGGCAAAGGAGGCCCACTAATGGCTGCTGACAAGACCGGCACCTGGACCGAGGCAGACCCCGTTGTCGAACTGCGTCACGCCCACGTCATCCACAAATCGCGCACTGGAAAACTTTTCCGGCCCGACACCGTCCACGCCGTGAACGACGTTAGTCTCTCGGTGCGCCGCGGGGAGACTCTCGGCCTGGTCGGCGAATCCGGCTGCGGAAAATCCACTACCGCCCGCGTCATGGTGGGCTTACAGGCTCTGACTAGTGGCGAGGTCCACTTCAAGGGCCGCAAGATCGGCCACTCGGCGGCCGACCGCAAGGCCCTGGGGCGCTCCGTCTCCGTGGTCTTCCAGGACCCGGCCACCGCCCTGAATCCGCGCATGATCGTGCGCGACACCCTGATCGACCCGCTCAACGTTCACGGCATCGGCAGCCCCGAGGAACGTCAGGCGCGCGTACGTGACCTGCTCCACCTTGTGGGCCTGCCCCCCAGCGCCCTGGAGGTGTTGCCCCGTCAGATCTCCGGCGGCCAGCGCCAGCGCGTGGCCATCGCCCGGGCGCTGGCTCTCGACCCGGACATTATTGTGGCTGACGAACCCACCAGCGCCCTGGACGTCTCGGTGCGCGCCCAGGTGCTCAACCTCCTCCAGGACCTCAAGGCCACCCTGGGGCTGGGCCTGGTTTTCATCAGCCACGACATTAACACCGTGCGCTACGTCTCAGACCGGATCGCCGTCATGTACTTCGGCAAGATTTTGGAGTTGAACACCACCGAGGAGATCTTCTCCAACCCGCGCCAGGACTACACCCGCACCCTTCTGGGGGCCGTGCCCTCCCTGTTGGAGGGGTGAGCGGACTCCATCGCCGCAATGAATCGACCGCACCGCAACATCAAAATCATTAAAGCCATCAAAACTATTAAGGAAAACTCATGGATTCCCGTTTCGCCGGCGTTATACCGCCGGTCGTCACACCTTTTACCGCCCAGGGCGACGTCGACCTCGACAGCCTTGATCGTGTCATTGACCACCTTATTGGGGGAGGGTCGGACGGGCTGTTCGTCCTGGGATCCTCCGGGGAAGTCGCCTACCTCACCGACGCCCAGCGCGACATCGTGCTGGAGCGCACGGTGGCGCGCGCCGCCGGGCGCGTTCCCGTCCTGTCAGGCGTTATCGATACCTCCCCGAACCGGGTTATCGCGCAGGCCAGACGCGCCCAGGATCTTGGGGTCGACGCCGTGGTGGCCACCTGCCCCTTCTACACCCTCAACGACCAGCCGGAGTTCGCCGACCACTTCCGTGCCATTGCCGCGGCCGTCGACGTGCCACTGTTCGCCTACGACGTCCCCGTGCGCCTGGGCGGCAAGAAGCTCGGCCGGGACCTGCTGGTTTCCCTGGGTACCGAGGGCGTTTTGGCCGGGGTCAAGGACTCCTCGGGCGACGACGTCGCCTTCCGCCGCCTGGTGGCCGCCAATGAAGCCGCCGGGCACCCGCTGGCGCTGCTCACCGGCCACGAATGCGTCGTCGACGGCATGCTCCTGCTGGGGGCCGACGGCATGGTCCCCGGCTACGCCAATGTCGAGCCCGCCCTCTACGCCGAGCTTTACGCTGCGGCGCATGCCGGGCAGTGGGAGCGGGCCCGCCGCATCCAGGACCGGATCTGCGCCGGGTTCGAGATCGTCTTCGTCCCCCAAGGCCGTTCTGGTGACGCCACCGGCGTGGGCGCCTTCAAGACGGCCATGGAGGCTCTGGGGGTGATCGCCTCCAACACCATGGCCTTCCCAGTCAAGGCTCTGGAGGGCCCCGCCAAGGAGGGCATTGTGGCGGTGCTCAAGCGCCAGGGTCTGCTGTGATCCCCGCCGTGGGGCCGCATTGGTGAGCGGCGGCGCCCCACGGCCGCACCCGCCCATGACCGCCCGGATGCACCGGGTTTGCGAAAGGAACTCCTGTGGACGCGCAGCACGCGCTCGTGGTCGGCCTCGATCTAGGCGGCACCAAGATGGCCGCCGCCCTTGTGCGGGCCAGCGGGGAACTTGCCGGCCCCCTGGCCACCATCCCCACCCCGGCCCACGAGGGCCGTGAAGCCATGCTCGACGCCATCGCCTCCCTGGTCCGCACTGTGGTCAAAGCCGGAACCCGCCAGGCGCCAGGGATCCCAGCCCGCATTAGCGCCGTGGGCATTGGCACCGCCGGCGTCGTGGACGTGACCACCGGCACCATTGTCTCGGCCACCGACGCCATCGCCCAATGGGCGGGCACTCGTGTCGCCGACGGCGTCAGGGCCCGCCTGGAGGCGGCGGGCCTGGGACGCCTGCCCATCCATGTCGAGAATGACGTCGACGCCTACGCCGCCGGGGAGGCCTGGCTGGGCGCGGGCCGGGGCTGCGCGAGCGTGCTCGTCGTAGCCGTGGGCACCGGGGTGGGCGGAGCGGTCCTCATCAACGGCAGCGCCGTGCGAGGCTCCCACCACGTCGCCGGCGAGATTGGGCACGTGCCCGCCCCGGGCGCCGAGGGCGAGACGTGCACCTGCGGGCGCCCGGGGCATGTGGAGGCCGTGGCCGCCGGCCCCCAGATCCACCGCCGCTACCTCGCCGCGGGCGGCGACCCCACGGTCCTGACCACCCGCGAACTCGAGACGCGCGCCAACGCCGGCGACGCCCTAGCGGCCCGCGTCTACCGGGACTCCGCGGTGGCGCTGGGCAAGGTCCTGGCAGGGGTCGTCACCGTCCTGGACCCCGACCGCGTCGTCGTCTCCGGGGGACTGGCCCGCGCCGGGCAGCTGTGGTGGGGGCCCCTGCGCCAGACCTTCCGCGCCGAGCTCATTGACCCCCTGGCCGGGGTACCCCTGGTCGGCGCCGAACTCGGCACCAGGGCGCCTATTGTCGGCGCCGCCCATGGCGCCCTGGCTCTGCTCGACCGAGCTACTGAGCCCGACTGAACTGGCATCCAATGCCGCCCCGCCCGCCCAGTCGCGGGCCCGGCGCCCTCGCGCCGGTCCCGCCGGGGGAAAGACGAAGATAGGAAAGATGAGAGAGGCAATGACCATGCCCACTGAGCCCACTGAGCCCACAGAATCCGCAGAGCCCGCTGAGTCGACCGGGCTCCACCCCGTCCTGGCCCGGCTCAAGGGTGGGCTCATTGCCTCCGCCCAGGCCTACCCCGGTGAGCCCATGCGCGATCCGCGCACCATGGACCAGGTTGCCCAAGCCTGCGTGGCCGGCGGCGCCGCCGGCATCAGGGCTCAGGGCCTGGCCGACCTGGCCCTGATCTGCCAGCATGTCAAGGTCCCGGTCATCGGCCTGTGGAAGGACGGGCACGAGGGGGTCTTCATTACCCCGACCCTCACCCACGCCATTGCCGTGGCCGCCACTGGCTGCCAGATTGTGGCTATAGACGCCACTCGCCGTCCGCGCCCCGACGGTCTGACCTTCGCCCAGACTATTGCCGGTTTGAAGGAGGCCCGCCCCGAGGTCCTGGTCATGGCCGACTGCGGCAGTCTGGAGGACGCCCGCATGGCCCAGGACTGCGGCGCCGACATTGTGGGCACCACCCTGGCCGGGTACACCGGCGAGCGGCCCAAGACCGAAGGTCCCGACGTTGAGCTCATCGACCAGATCGCCGCCATCGCCCAGGTGCCGCTGGTGGTCGAGGGCCGTGTTCACACACCGGCCCAGGCGGCCGTCGCCCTGGACCACGGCGCCTTCGCCGTCGTGGTGGGCACCGCCATCACCCACCCCACGACTATCACCTCCTGGTTTGTTGACGCCCTCGCCGCGCGGTTGAGCACTGACTAACGGCGGGCACCGGTCGGGGGCCGACGACCGTCATAGAAATCGTTATTGAATGCCGCAACCGGCCACATAATGTGACGCCAGCCACCCCTGTGATGTGGTCCTGTGCACCCAAAGCCCCGAAACTGGCGTCAAATCTGACAGAACGCTCGTTTTGTGCTTAGCGTTGATGTCAGCGGCACCGACCAACACGATGCCGACCCACGATTGAGAGGCTAACCATGTCCGTCAACCGCACCGAGCTCATCGCCGCCATCGCCGAGCGGGCCAACCTCACCAAGACCCAGGCTGACGCCTTCCTCGGAGCCTTCCAGGAGGTTCTGGTGGAGAACGTGGCCAAGGGCGAGGCTGTCAAGATCACGGGCCTCATGGGTGTTGAGCGCGTCGAGCGCGCCGCCCGCACCGGCCGCAACCCCCGCACCGGCGAGGAGATTCAGATCCCGGCCGGCTACGGCGTCAAGCTGACCGTCGGCTCGGCCCTGAAGAAGGCCGTCTCCGCCTGAGAGCATCATTGGGGTCGGGCCCAGCGGCCCGTGCCCGCACCGCGGAGGTGCGCCGCCCTCATCGTCAGGGCGGCGCACCTCCGTCCATCCCGGGGCCCGAAGGCGGCCGCCGCTGGCCGTGAGTCGGGCCGCTTTCCTGCTGTGGACGTAGGTGACGAAAACGTGCAGCTCCACCACCAGGAGGAGTCCTGCTACTACCGGCTTTTCTAGGCTTTCCCCCATGAGCACTTCACGACAACCGGCTGCTGTCGACCAGGCCGTCCCCAATAAGTCGGCCCCCGCCCTGTCCCTGGACAGGTTGTGTAAGGCCTTCGGCCGCAAGATTGCCGTCAACCTGCTCAGCCTCACGGTACCCTCTGGCAGCGTCTACGGGGTCGTTGGCCCCAACGGCGCAGGCAAGACCACTACCTTGTCCATGGCTACCGGCCTACTCGCCCCCGACGCCGGCAGGGCCCTGGTCGACGGCATTGACGTGTGGCGCCAGCCTCAGCGCGCCAAACGGCACCTGGGCGTCCTGCCCGACGGCCTGCGCACCTTCGATCGCCTCAACGGGCTCGAGCTGGTGACCTACTCCGGGCTGCTGCGCGGCATGGAGCGCGACGTCGTCGTCCCGCGCGCCGCCGAACTGCTCAAGGTCCTGGATCTGTGGGAGGCCGGCACCACGCTGGTGACCGACTACTCCGCCGGTATGCGCAAGAAGGTCCACCTGGCCTGCGCCCTGGTCCACTCGCCCTCAGTGCTGGTGCTCGATGAGCCTTTCGAGGCCGTGGACCCGGTCTCCGCTCAGACCATCCAGGCGATCCTGGCCGACTTCGCGGCGGCCGGTGGAACCGTCATTATCTCCAGTCACGTCATGGCTACAGTGCAGCGCTTCTGCAGCCATGTGGCGATCATTAACCAGGGCGTCGTGGTGGCGGCCGGCACCACCGAGCAAGTCGCTGACGGCATGGACCTGGATGCCCGCTTCGCCCAGCTCGTAGGCGCCCCAACGACCAGGGAGGGGCTGTCATGGTTGCGACCCTCATCCGACTGAGATGGCGCCTGACCCTCAACGCCCTGAAGAAGAACGTCTGGGCGCTCATCGGCACCATTCTCGGAGGCCTCTACGCCCTCGGGCTCATCCCCCTGCTCCTGGTCGGCGCCGTGGCCCTGAGCCGGGCGAGCACAGAGGTCATTGCCAATGTCCTGGCCGTGTTCGGGGCGTTCATGATCCTGGGCTGGACGCTCATCCCCCTACTGCTTACCGGCGTGGACACCACCTTGGACCCGCGGGCCATGGCGGCCTGGACTGCTCCCTCCGCGCGCCTGGCACGGGGCCTGGCGGTGGCGGGGGCAACCGGGCTGCCCGGGATTGTCACCGCCTTCGCCCTACTCCTGCCAGCACTGACCTGGCTCGCCGCCGGTGAGCCACTGGCGGCGGGCCTGGCCCTCCTCATGGGCCCGGTCGCCCTGGCGACCTGCGTGCTGACCGGGCGCGTCGTGGTCATTGGGGCGGGCGTGTCCACCACCCGCCGAGGCCGCGACATGGTCGGGATAATCGCGGTGATCCTGGTGGTGTTCGGCTCCCTGGCGCCCTCCATCGTCAACGTCTCCGCGGTCTCTAGGATGCACGACGGCGGCCCGCACATTCCCGTGCTGGGAGGGATTGCCCGGGTGGTGGGACTGACCCCCTTCGGTTGGGCCACAGCCGCCCCCGGCTACCTCGCTCAGGGGCAGGCGCTCCCCGCCCTGGGGCTGGCGGTCGGTGCGGTAGCGATCCCCCTGGCCCTCCTGCCCCTGTGGGAACGAGTTGTGAGGCGCGTCATGACCACTCCCGCCCACGCCGGGGGCTCCTCCCACGCCTACAAGACGCGGCGAGGCCCGCGGACAACTGCCGAAGGCCGAGACCAGGCCGGTGCTGGGGACGGCGCGGCGGGACTGCCCGAGGTTCTGCCCTGGCAGCGTCGCCTGGCGCGGCTGCTGCCGGGCCCGAGCGCAGCCGTAGCCGCCCGCTGCCTGCGATACTGGCGCGCCGACCCGCGTTACCTGGTCTTAGCGCTGACGATTCTCATTGTCCCGCTAGTGGTTCTGGGCTCCGCCGCAACTGGAAGCATGACCTCCAAGGTCGGCAGCCCGGGCGCGGCGGGCGCGCTCGCCCTGGGGCACGCCCCCTGGTGGCTATTATTCGTCGGCCTATTCACGGCGCTCATGACCGGCTGGGCCGTCCACGACGATCTCGCCTTCGATTCCACCGCCGTGTGGACCCACATTAGTGCGGCGGTCCCCGGGCGCTACGACCTGCTCGGCCGCGCGCTGGCCGCGGCCCTGTGGCAGGTGCCCCTGGTGATAGCCGTCGAGCTGGGCGTGGGCGCCTGGACAGGGCGCTGGGACATGGTCCCGGCCTTCCTGGGGACGGCCGCGGCCATTTACGGCAGCGCCCTGGCCTGGTCCGCACTGACCTGCGTGATCTTCCCCTACGAGGTCAACGCTCCCGGGGAAAGCCCCCTGAAGTCGCGCACCTCGGGCATGGCCCTGCTGGCTGCGGTGGTCCAGATGATCGGCATGCTGGCCATTGTGGTCATCGCCCTGCCCGCCGCCGTCGCCTTGGTCGCGCTGGCCATCACCGGGGCCTGGGGCTGGGGGTGGCTGCTCCTGCCAGCGGGCATCGCCTGGGGCTGCACCGCCGCCTGGATCGGGGCCCGACTCGGCGGGCGCCTACTCGATGGCCGCAGTGTGGCGATCCTGACCACTATTCGCTCCTGGTCCGGCCATGAGGAGACGCGCTGAGGCCGGCCCGCTCGTTGCCCGGCGGCGGGGCGCCCCTCGGTCAGGAAGGAGCCCCGCCCGCCCCGGGTGCGGTACGCACGACACAGCCGCCATGACCGGAAAGTAACGCAAGTGGGTACCATCAAGCCGTGGAGGCGCCGTGGGGTGCATCCAACGCGCTTGATCCTGCCGGATCAGCGCGGCGCTAGTTGTCTCACACCGGAGGAAGCACTGTGGAGTTCATTGTCCTGGACCACGCCGAGGCCATTGCCCAGAAGGCCGCTGACGCCATCGAGGAGCTTTTGGCCTCCAAGCCCAATGCCGTCCTGGGCACCGCCACCGGCTCCAGCCCCCTGCCCCTGTACGACGAGCTCGCTGCCCGCTGCGCCGCCGGGCGCATCTCCTTCGCCGGCGTCACCGGCTTCATGCTCGACGAGTACGTGGGCCTGCCCGAGGGGCACCCCGAGCGCTACGCCACCTTCATGGAGCGCAACCTGCGCTCGCGGGTCGACATGCGCCCTGGCGCCCTGCACGGCCCCGACGCCCTGGCCGAGGACCTTGAGGCCGCCTGCGCCGCCTATGAGGAGCAGATGCGCGCCGCCGGCTACTGCGACCTGCAGATCCTGGGCATTGGCACCGACGGCCACATCGGTTTCAACGAGCCCGGCGGCCCTTTGGACTCCCGTACGCACGTCGGGGTCCTGGCCGAGCAGACCCGCCGCGACAACGCCCGATTCTTCGACGGTGACGTTGACGCCGTCCCCACCCACTGCCTGACCCAGGGCCTGGCCACCATTATGGAGGCCCGCAAGCTCGTGCTCATTGCCACGGGCCGCAACAAGGCTGAGGCCATTGCTCAACTTATTGAGGGCGAGGTCAGTGCGGACTGGCCGGCCACTGTGATGCAGCGTCACAGCGACGCCCTGGTCCTGGTCGACCCCGAGGCCGCCAGCCTCCTGAGTCGCTGAGATACGGCACTGGAGTCGCCCGGGCGGCGGGGAGGCCGCCCGGCCACCGGCAGTCCAATGTCCAGGGCGCGGCCCGCCGACCAGGTGATGCCGGGTAGTGCTTAGGAGAGTCTCCCCACAGGGTCGGCCCCGTGGCGCACCCCGGCCCCGGCCTACACTGGCCCCATGAGCAAACCCCTCGACACGTCAGACCCCGCAGGCCCGGGCGCCCCTAGCAGCCCCTCCCTGGAGCCCAGCCGGTCCGCGGGCACGGCCGTGCTCGAGCGCGAGGAGCTCCAGTCCACCGACAACGGCGACGCGGACCGCTTCGCCCATTACGTGCGCAAGGACAAGATCGCCGCGGCCGCCGTCACCGGCCGCCCCGTCGTCGCCCTGTGCGGCAAGGTGTGGCGGCCGGGCCGCGACCCGTCGAAGTACCCCGTGTGCCCCACCTGCAAGGAGATATTCGAGCAGATGCGACCCGGTGGCGAGGGCGGCGGAGGGCCGCGGCGCCCACGCTTCCCCTTCGGCCGGGGCGGTCAGTGAGAGCCCGGCGTAGCCAGGCCACCGCGAACCCGACCCAGCCCTCGATCTTCGCCGCGGAGAATCTCTCCCCGGCCTACCCGCAGCGCGCCGCCTGGGGCACGTCGCGGCCCCTGCGCGCCTGGCAGGCCGCGGCCCTCGAGCGCTACATGACCACTATGCCACAGGACTTCCTGGCGGTGGCCACCCCTGGGGCCGGAAAGACCACCTTCGCCCTGCGCGTGGCCGTCGAGCTGCTGCGGGCCGGGGAGGTCCACAAGGTGACTGTCGTGTGCCCCACTGAGCACTTGAAGTTCCAGTGGGCGGAAGCAGCCGCGAAAGTCGGTATTCGCATTGACCCCTCCTTCACCAATAGCCAGGGTGCTCTGGGCTCCCGGTTCGATGGTGTGGCCCTGACGTACGCGCAGGTCGCCGCCAACGCCAACCTCCACCGGGCTCGCACTGACACCACCCGCACTCTGGTGATTCTCGATGAGATCCACCACGGCGGGGACGCCCTGAGCTGGGGGGAGGCCATCCGAGAGGCCTTCACCCCCGCCCGGCGCCGCCTCGCCCTGACCGGCACCCCCTTCAGGAGCGACACCGCCCCCATCCCCTTTGTGCGCTACGTCGAAGACTCCGCCGGCGTCAAGCGCTCGAAGGCCGACTACTCCTACGGCTATGCCGACGCCCTGCGCGACGGCGTCGTCCGCCCCGTCATGTTCATGTCCTACTCGGGGCAGATGCGCTGGCGCACGCGCGCCGGCGACGAGGCCGCCGCGCGGCTGGGGGAGCCACTGACGAAGGACATGGAGTCCCAGGCCTGGCGTACCGCCCTGGATCCCAAAGGGGAGTGGATCCCCGCCGTCCTGGCCGCGGCCGACCAGCGCCTGAGCGAGGTGCGCCGCCAGGTGCCCGACGCCGGGGGACTGGTGATCGCCTCCAACCAGTCCACGGCCCGCGCCTACGGGCGTGCGCTGCACGCCATCACCGGTCAGGAACCCACCGTCGTACTCTCCGACGACTCCGGGGCCTCCAGCCGCATTGAAACCTTCGCCGCCTCCACCGACCGGTGGATGGTGGCGGTGCGCATGGTCTCCGAGGGCGTGGATGTTCCGCGCCTGGTCGTGGGCGTCTACGCCACCTCCGCCTCCACCCCCCTGTTCTTCGCCCAGGCCGTGGGGCGTTTTGTGCGCTCACGCGCCCGGGGGGAAACCGCCTCGGTGTTTCTGCCCTCGGTCACCCCCTTGCTGGGGCTCGCGGGCGAGATGGAGGTCGCCCGCGATCACGCCCTGAACGCCTCTAGGAAGGACGACGGCGATCACGTCTTCTCCCCGGAGGATCGGCTCATGGCCGAGGCCAACAAGCAGGAGCAGGCCAGCGCCGACCTCCTGCCCGGCTTCGAGGCCATGGGCAGCCAGGCCGAGTTCGACCGCGTCCTGTTCGACGGCGGCGAGTTCGGCACCGGCGCCGTGGTGGGCAGTGTAGAGGAGCAGGACTACCTGGGGCTGCCCGGCCTCCTGGAGCCCGAGCAGGTCACCGCCCTGCTGCGCCAGCGCCAGGACAAGCAGATCGCCGCCCAGAAGAAGCAGGCCGCAGCGGCCCAGCGGCAGGCGAATTCCGGCGTCGACGACGCCCGGCGGCGCGCCGCCGCCCGCAAGGAGCTCTCCAGCCTCGTGGCCGCCTGGGCGCGGCGCTCCGGCCAGCCCCACGGCGTGGTCCACAACGAGCTGCGCCGCGTCTGCGGTGGCCCTGAGGTGGCCGCCGCCTCCACTGAGGAGATCGAGCGGCGCGTGGAGACCCTGCGCCGCTGGTTCGTCGGCAGGCGGTGAGCCCCGCCCGCCGGCCCCACAGCCGGCCGGGGCGAGTGGCCCTGGCCCTCCCGGTGGCCGAGGCCACCCTCGCCCTGGTCCGCGCCGCCCCGGAGCGGGGCCGGTGAGTGCCGAGGCCGATGACGGGCGGGCCGGGGCCCTCGCCCGCACCCACCTGGTCGTGTTATCTGGTCGGTGACGGGCGAGGACGGCCTTGACGCCGGCCCGCCTCAGCGCCGGGTGGCGGAGCGGTTGTCCAAGTCCACATGGCGGGTGGGGATGGCCGCCTCCCCCTCGCTCAGGCGCCAGGCGTCATAGGGCAACTCGGCGCGTGCCACCCGATGCCGCTCAGCCGCCGCCGCCAAGGCCTCCGGACCGCGGTGCTCCTCCACGATCCGTCCCTGGTCGATCAGCGTGACCTGGAGCGGGCGCGCCCCGGCCTGCGCCAGAGCCGCCAGGCCCTCGTCTTTGCTCGCGGCACAAACCAGGAGCTCCTCGCTGGCTGATCCTCCCGCGTCGTGCAGGCGCCCGGCCCACTTGCGCCCGCCCACCGTGGACTTGCCGCCCGTGGAGAACTTGGCAACCTCCTCCATGGCCCCATCGGCGCCCTGGCGCTCCACCAGCTTGTAAACCAGTGCCGCCGTCGGCCGCCCCGAGCCCGTCACCAGCTTGGTGCCCACGCCGTAGGAGTCCACTGGGGCCGCCCCCAGGGCGGCGATCGCGTACTCGTCCAGGTCGTTGGTCACCGTTATTCTCGTACTCGTGGCCCCCAGGGCGTCCAGTTGGGCGCGGACCTTAAAGGCCTCGGCCACAAGGTCCCCGGAGTCCAGACGGATCGCTCCGAGCTCGCCCCCGGCGGCCCGGGCCGCCGCCACGGCCCGCTCCACGCCGGTGGCGATGTCGTAGGTGTCCACCAGGACTGTCGTGGAGGGCCCCAGGCTCGCCACCTGCGCGGCGAAGGCCTCCTCCTCAGAGTCGTGGACCAGGGTGAAGGAATGGGCGGAGGTGCCGAAGGTGGGGATGCCGTAGAGGAGTCCGGCTTCTAGACAGGAGGTGCCCACGAAGCCCCCCACCACCGAGGCGCGGGCGGCGGCGACCGCAGCCCGCTCGTGGGCCCGGCGCGCCCCGAAGTCCACACAGGGGCGCCCATGGGCCGCGATCGTCATGCGGGAGGCTGCTGTGGCCACTGCGCAGTCATAGTTGTAGACGGACAGGGCCAGGGTCTCCAGGATGCAGGCCTCGGCGAAGGTGCCCTCCACGGTCAGCAGCGGGGAGCCCGCGAAGTAGCATTCGCCCTCGGCATAGCCGCGGATGGTGCCGGTGAAGCGGTAGTCGCGCAGGTAGTCCAAGGTGGTGTCGTCCACGACCTCGGTGCGGTGCAGGAAGTCGATCTGCTCAGCGGTGAAGGCGAAGGCCTCGATGGCGTCCAGGAGGCGCCCGGTCCCGGCGACGACGCCGTAGCGGCGCGAGGCGGGCAAGCGGCGGCCGAAGAGCTCGAAGATGCTGGCGCGCTCGGCAACCCCGGAGCGCAGGGCGCCCTGGAGCATGGTCAACTCGTACATGTCGGTGAGCAGGGAGGTGCTGGGCGTCGGCGCAGCAGTCGACTGAGCTGGTGTCATGACACCAACCTAGTCCTTCTTCCCCGTCACGGCGAGGCCGACCACCGATACTCTGGTCTCATGGCCATGCCAGCGCCCGTGACCGAGCCCGACATCCGCGAGGAGCAACGCGCCGTGAGCCATCGCTTGTGGCGCACGGTGGTCCACGACGACCCCATTAACACCATGAACTATGTCACCTGGGTGTTCCACAGCTACTTCGGTTTCCCCCTGCCGGTGGCTGAGCAGCGCATGATGCAGGTTCACACCACGGGCCGCGCCACCGTCTCCCGCGGCCCGCGCGAGCACATGGAGGTCGATGTCACCGCCATGCACTCTTACGGGCTGCGCGCCACCATCGAGCCCCTGAGCGAGGACTCCGACGCCGAGCCGGAGGCCGGCTAATGCACGCCTTTAAGAAGTGCGAACAGGGGTGGGTCAGCCGGCTGGAACGCTGGGAGCAGGCCTTGCTGCGGACCCTGGTCCTCCAGGTGGTCGAGATCCTGGCCGTCGGCGGCGCCGGCGAAGGGCCCGGGCCCCGCCCCGGTACCGGCGTGCGCGCTAGTGAGAGCCGGCACGACGCGGAGGTGCTCGCGGCCCTCGACTTCGACGTGGGACCGGAGCCGGCCGGTGGGGGGCCGGGCAACGGGCCCGGGCGGCGGACCGACGGCCCTCAGGCCGCCATGGTTCTGGGCGGGGCGACCCCGGCCGACCGAGCCGACTGGGATCAACTCCTTGAGGCGCTGCTGCCCGACGCCTCCGAGGATCCCGAAGTGGCCTTATCGGTGGCGCAGATGGCGCGGGAGCACCTGCGCCACCTCAAGTACGAGCGCCTGGTGGACCTGGCCGCTGAGATTCACCAGCCCAGTGGCCCGGAGGGCGGCGTCCTGGTCCCTTTCGGGAAGGAGTCGCAGTGGCTCAGCGGACTCAATGACATCCGTCTCGCCCTGGCGCGCGCCCTGAGAATTACGGGTCCCGAGGAGGCTGAGGCGGTCTACGTTCTTGCCTGCCAGGACGCGCCCGAACGCATTCAGGAGCGCCAGCGCCAGGTGCTGGCCATTGGCTACTCCATGCTCACCTGGTGGCAGGAATCACTGGTATCGGTGATGCTTCGCCGATGAGGCCCGCATAGTCTCAACAGCGTGAACAACGCTGCCATCGGAATGTTCGACTCCGGGGTGGGGGGGCTGACGGTGGCCCGTGCGGTGCTCGACCAGCTCCCCCATGAGCAGGTCCTCTACATTGGGGACACCGCTAACGGGCCCTACGGGCCCCGCCCTATTAACGAGGTTCGCGCCCTCGCCCTCAAGGTCATGGACGAGCTCGTCGATTCCGGTGTCAAGCTCCTGGTCATCGCCTGCAATACCGCCACTGCGGCGGTTCTGCACGACGCGCGCGAACGCTACACCGGTTCCAAGGGCGTGCCGGTGATCGACGTTATCCACCCGGCGGCGCGCACGGCCGCCCAGGTGACTCGCAACGGCCGTATTGGCCTTATCGCCACCCGGGGCACCGTGGACTCGCGCGCCTACGACGACGCCCTCGCCGCTGTCCCCGGAGTCGACCTGTTCCAGCAGGCCTGTCCCCGCTTCGTGGAGTTCGCGGAGCAGGGCGTGACCACCGGCCCGGAGGTGCTTCGGGTCGCCGAGGAGTACCTGGCGCCTGTCAAGTCCGCCGGCGTGGACACCCTCATCCTGGGGTGCACCCACTACCCGCTGCTGGCCGGCCCGGTCTCCTACGTCATGGGGGAGGAGGTCGCTTTGGTGACGTCCTCTGACGAGACCGCCAAGGACGTTTACCGGGCCCTGGCCAAGCGCGACTTGCTGCGCGGCGCCCACGCCCCCGGCCCTCACCACGAATTCCGGGTCACCGGCGACCCGGAGGCATTCGCCCGACTAGCCAGACGATTCTTGGGGCCGGAGGTGACCAGCGTGACTCGAACCGGTCTTGACCCCGTGGCGGCCTCGGCCTTTCATGATATTGGGCCTCGCTAGCTCTGTGCTTCTCGCCTGCGTACCCGCCCTTTTTCCACCACGCAAGGACTTTGCATGAAGCTCACCGTCATCGGCTGCTCCGGATCCATGTCCGGGCCCAGGACCGCCGCCTCCTCCTATCTGGTTCAGGCTCGCGGTCAAGGCGTCGATGGCGTGCAACGAACCTTCTCGGTGGTCATGGACCTGGGGCCGGGGTCAATGGGGCAGCTGCTGCGCCACCTTGATCCCCTTGACCTTGACGCCCTGTGCATCACCCACTGCCATGCCGACCACATGGTCGACATGGTGGGCATGCACGTCTACCGCCGCTGGAACCCCACGGGGGCGCTTCCCCCCGTGCTCACCGTGGGCCCCACCGAGCTGCTGGCCCGGCTCCAAGGCGTTGACGGCACCCCGCCCAGTGAAACCTACTCCACCGAGTTCACCTTTCGCACCGCCGTGCCCGGCATGACGTTTAATGTCGGCCCAATGAGGATCACCCCCTTCGCGGCCATGCACCCGGTGGAGGCTTACGGTTATCGCATAGAGGGCCCGTCGGAGTTCCGCCGAAGCCGCGCATCCTTGGCCTACACCGGGGACACCGATTTGTGCCGGGGAATCGAGGCCATGTCCGCGGGCGTCGATCTACTGCTGGCCGAGGCCGCCTTCGTCGAAGGGCGCGACAACTTGCGCGGCATGCACCTGACCGGGCGGCGCGCCGGCCAGCTCGCCGCCACCGCCGGCGTGAAGCGGCTGGTGCTCACCCACATTCAACCGTGGACCGACCCGGCCGTGCCCGTGGCCGAGGCCGCGGCGCTCTATTCCGGCCCGCTGGAGGCCGCCGCCGCCGGGGCCACCTGGGAGATCTGAGCGTGGACGATAGCCGGGGGATCGGCGGGGCCGCCGGGGCCCGCAATGGACGGACCGGCGGGGCTCCTCGACGTCGTATTTCCTACACCCCCGCCCTGCCTGATGGCGAGGACTGCCCGTGGACTCGGGGCCGCAGCACCCGCTGGTGGCTGGTTCTGCCGGCGGACCTGGTGGCAGTGGCCCTTGTGGCGGCCTTCTCGGCCGCATCCGCCCGGGCACTGGACCAGGCTCCGTCTTGGGCCGCGCAGGGTGCGGTGAGCGTGGCCCTGGGCTGGGCGGTGACGTGGCTCGTGGCCCGCCGTCGAGCCGGCGGGCACCACCTGGAGCTCGCTTGGCCGCAGGGGGCGCTGGTGGTGGGCGTCAGTGCGGCGGCGTGGACACTGATACATGCCGTGCTGTGCGGTGGGAGGGGTTTAGGCGACTGGGTCGGGATGACTCTCGCCTTCCTGGTGGTGTTCCTGGGCGGATGGCGTTGGCTTTACGGCTACGTTAAGGCGCACGACTCCCTCGTTCCCCGGGGCGTGGCCCGTCGTATTGCCGAGCAGGAGGCCGCGGACGCCGGTGGGCCCAAGAATCCTAAGAACACGGAGACGCCAGGGCGGCACTGAACCCCACCGGCTCAGCCCCACCAGCTCACTGAAGAGGCCGTGGGCCGGTCCCTGACCCCCTGATGAGGATCTCGCGGGCCCGGATTACCGCGCCGGCGGTGCCCGAAGCGGAGGACGCGCATCCGCCCCTCCCGGCTCGGCTTCATATAGGCCAGACTGCCCGTCAGTGTCGGAGGGGCTTAACTCAACAGTTCAGCCAGGGCGGGGGCCAGGGCGCGCAGAGCCTGGCCCCGGTGGGAGATAGCGTTCTTCTCCGCGGGGTCCATCTGCGCCGTCGTGCGCCCCGAACCGCCGGGGGCGTCCTCGGAGGCGGGCACGAAGATCGGGTCATAGCCGAAACCGCCTTCACCGGCCGGTTCATGGGCCAAGCGCCCCTCCATGGAGCGCTCAACCACCGTGGGCCCGGCCTGCCCGGGCGCCACCAGTACGGCCGCGCAGGTGAAGCGCGCCGTGCGGTGCGGGTCGGACACGTCGGCTATCTGGTCCAGCAGGAGCCGCAAATTCGCGGCGTCGTCCCCATGGCGCCCGCACCAGCGGGCCGAGAAGATGCCGGGTGCGCCGCCAAGCACGTCCACGCACAGGCCCGAGTCGTCGGCCACTGCGGGCAGGCCCGTGGCCATGGACAGCGCGCGCGCCTTGAGCAGGGCGTTGTCGACAAAACTCACCCCGTCTTCGACCGGCTCGGGCACCTCCAGGAGGGCTGCGGAGATGACTGCCCGCGGGTCCAACCCTGGCACCAGGGGCTCCAGGATGGCGCGCAGCTCGGCCAGCTTGCCCTGGTTGTGGGTGGCCAGCACCAGGCGGGCCCCACCGGGCACCGTCACCTCAGCGCCGGTAGGGCCGGGGGCGGGGCCGCCCGGGCCGCCACCACCGGGCGGACAGGATCCACCGGCTGGAGCGGTAAGACCACCACCATGGTGCGCCGGGGAGGAGCCTCCAAGAGCCGGGCCGCTCACGCCGCCCCCTCGTCGGTGCTGGAGACGGTCAGGACCTCCCCGCGCCGGCCGGCCAGGGCCCGGGCCTGGAGGGCCGCCAACTCGGCGTTGCCCTTGGCCGCCAGGTCCAGCAGGGCGTTAAGGTCGGCGCGGTCGAAGGGGGCGTGTTCAGCGGTGCCCTGCACCTCAATGAAACGGCCCTGCCCGGTCTGGACCACGTTCATGTCGGTGAGAGCGCGCACGTCCTCCTCATAGGGCAGGTCCAGGCAGGGAGAGCCGGCGACAATGCCCACCGAGATCGCCGACAAGGAGTCGGCCAGCACCGGGCGGCCGGCCTTGGGTTTAACCAGGCCCTGCGCAGTGCCCCAGGCCACCGCATCGGCCAGGGCCACATAGGCGCCGGTAATGGCGGCGGTGCGGGTGCCGCCGTCGGCCTGGAGGACGTCGCAGTCCACGGCAATGGTGTTCTCACCCAGGGCGGCCACATCAATAATGCCGCGCAAGGAGCGGCCAATGAGCCGGGAGATCTCATGGGTGCGCCCACCCACCTTCCCGCGCACCGATTCGCGGCCGCTGCGCTCGGAGCCGGCGCGCGGCAGCATCGCGTACTCGGCGGTCACCCAGCCCTCACCACCGCCCTTGCGCCAGCGGGGGACCCCCTGGGTGAAGGAGGCGGCGCACAGTACGCGGGTACGGCCGAAGGAGATGAGGGCCGAGCCCTCGGCGTGGTCCAGCCAGTGTCGGGTGATGGTCACGGGGCGCAGCTCGTCCGCGGCGCGACCGTCCTTGCGGGTCATGGGCGTGTCAGTCACGGGGGTCAGGGTACTCGGCGTCGTCTTCGCGCCTGAAGGAGCGGTCAGGCGTTCCGGGAGCCTGCTCGGTCGCCGTCGGGCCGGCCTCCCGCTAGGCCATTAGCCGGTGCAGCTCGTCAACCTCCTGGCGCAGCCGGTGGATGTCGGCGCGGGTCGCGGCCTGGGAGGCCTCATCCGCGTCGGCGACCTTTTCCACTAGCCAGGAGGCGATCATGGCCGTGACTGTGCCCAGCAGCGCGATCCCACAGACCATGAGCGCCGCGGCGATCCAGCGCCCCGTCGCGGTCACTGGGGCCATATCCCCGTACCCCACCGTCGTAATGGTCACGCAGGCCCACCACAGCGCTTCCTCAATGGAGTCAATAGCCGAGTCGGGGGCCGCCCGCTCGGCATCGAGTACGGCGAGCGAGGCGGTGACAATGATCATCATCACCGATGAGACCGCGTACGCCGTGATCCGCCCCCGCAATGCCAAGCCCGCCTGCCGGTTGAGCACGTCGAGCAGGGTCAGCAGGCGCAGCAGCCTGAGGGACCGGAACATGGGCAGGACGACGGTGGCCAGGGAAAAGAGGTGATGCAGGAACCACCTGCCCCGGTCGCGGGCCAGGGCCAGGCGCACCAGGTAATCAATAGCGAAAACGGTCCATATTGCGTCCTGGGTGAAGCGGCACAGGCGCAAGATGTCCCCGGTAACAGTGGGGTAGAGGATGGGCAGGGCGTAGGCGGCCAGGAAGCATACGGACAGGGCGATGAACAACGGCTCGATGGTCTGCTCCCAGCGCTGCAGGCGCGAACCCTCCTCGACGCCCGCCATCGACCGGGACGCCCGGGGGCCGGTACTGGGAGGGCGATCAAATGCCTCGTTGTTCATCTCCCGATCATAGGCGGTCATATTGTGTTGGCAGAGGAACTCGGGGCAATCAGGCCCTTCGCGCTTGAGGGCGGGGCGAGTGCGACACCCTGGTGAGTGGGGGAGTGGGGATCAACTCCGATGTGATGTAAGGAGACATTCATTTTTCATATCCGGCGGCAGTGCGAGCCCTATGGCCAACAACTGCTCCTTGCCCTCATACACGCCGAGATTAGCGTAGATCGGTGTCGTGTTGACCTCCGCATTGCCTCCAGGGTGACTTGCCGAGGCCTGTCATGGCCGTCTCGTCAATGGAATACATCATGCCAGTCGCCACTTGTCCCCTCGGGAGCCAGGACATTCAGAGCATATAGGCCGGTGATGTAGTGCTCATGATCCGTCGGAGGAATCTCGATCTGCCGCCATTCGTCCCACCAACCCTCGTCCGAGGTCAAGCCGCCGGCCCTAGCGCTGCTGCCCAACTCATCCCGTTTTTCGACCAGTCCGCCGGTAACAACCTTCACCATGCCGCCTCTCACTCCACCTTGAACCCACCAGAATATTTCGCCCTAGACATAACTTCATTCTATCGGATCAAAGAAAAACAAGATTTCTCATTATCCGAAAAACGCCACTCACCACAGTCCTTGACATCAGAAGAGGTTGAAGTCCTCTGATCCTCAAGGACCTCGACCCCTAAACCCCTCAACCAACCACCCGGCGCGTCACACTCACCCCACACCCAACGACGAAGAGCCAGTTATCTCAACAGATACAGGCGTTAAGTAAAGCGATAGATATGGCCGGCTTTAAACAAGATCGTTGTCGGGCCGTATTGTTGGCAGGTGTTCGAAGTCGTAGTCGAAGGTGCGGCTGGTGATGTAGTCGGTGAACGCGGTGTAGGTCTGCTCGGGGGTGTCGTGTTGGATGTTGGCGATGCTTCCTTTGGCCGTGTTCCAGACGTGCTCGACTGGGTTGTGGTCCGGCGCGTAAGGCGGGAGGTAAATCGGGGTGATACGGTCTAGTGCTTCGCCGGGTTTATACAGGCTGGTGAGGGCTTTGGCGTGGTGGAATCTGGCGTTGTCCAGGACGACAGCGATTTTATCGTTGTCTGTTTCGCGTACCAGGCGGGCCATGGCCAGAATGATTTGTTCAGTGTTCTGGCTGCCCTCGATGGGATAGACCTTCATTTTCTTGGTGGTCAGGCTCAGGGCTCCGAAGAACGAGCATGAAGAACGGTTCCGGTCGACGTAGATCTTGGTGCGCTTGCCCTTGGGCAGCCACATGCGGCGGGTCTCGGCCTCATGCTCGACGCGGACCTCGTCGACGGTGTACACCTCCCACCCGCTGGCCAGTAGGTCGGCGACTTCCTGGCGGATCTGCGCCATCCGCTCGGTGATGGCCTTCTCGTCGCGGCGCTTGTCGAAGGGGTCGGGGAGCTTGAAGCTCATGCCGGCGAAGCGCAGGAGCAACTGGTAGGAGGAGTCGGAGGCATACTCCACATCGAACTTCACCTTCACCACGTCCCGCACAGCGGGTACGTCCCAGAAGTCGGCCTTGATACCCGACTTCTCCGGAGGCCGGCTCAGAACCTCCTTCAGCTCCTGTTTCTGGTCCCTGGTCAGCTTCGCAGCATTCTGGTTGCCCGCGTGACCGGTTACCACCGAGTGCAACCGGGTGCGTCGCCATTCCGCCAGCCACTCCCGCACGGTTCTTCCGGTCCGATCAACCATCTTCGCAATAATGTCCACATCAACGCCGTGCGAGGCATAAAGAACCGCCTCCGCCTTCAGCCTCACTAGAACGAGAGTGTCACTGCGTTTCTTCCATCTCAGAAGAACATCGTGTTCCTTCTGCGTCACATCCACTTGCATGCAGGTATTCTACAGCGAGCAGCACATGATTTCCAGACTACTAAACCACAGAATACGATTTTGTTTCATTTCGGCTATAGCAATCGCAAGTTCATTGATGAGCGTTTCGGCGCTGTGGAAGCCCGACTCGGGGCCATAGACAAACGCTTCGATAAGGTGGATCAGCGTCTGAGCGCCATCACAGAGGTGGCGCAAGAGAACTTCGACGCGGTGACCAAGGATCTGAAGAACCTTGACGATGCCATCAATAATCTCGACCTGAAGTGGGATGAAAAGTTCATCGAGTTCAAGGCCGGTCTGGGGTGAGTGGCGTTTTTCGGACACTGGGGGATTTTGTTCTCCTTTGATCCGATAGGATGGAGTCATGTCTAGGGCGAAGTATTCTGGTGAGCTGCTAGGAGCAGGTCGTGTGCGAGGTGATCGAGGAGGGTTGGTGGGTGGCAGAGGTTGCCTCGTCTTATGATTTGGTGCCGCAAACAGTGCGCAACTGGATCGGCAAGTATAGACGGGAACATGCGACCGAGGAAGACAGCAAGGCTGTTTTAGAATCAGCTGAGATCGCGAGGTTGAAGAACGAACTGCGCGAGCTGCGTCAGGGATGCGAGTTCCTAAAAAAAGGTGTGCCACGAAAGGTGGGGGGCTGCATGCGTGTGTAGGTGATGCGGCGTGGTGCTGTGCTGCGTGAGAGATGAAGGGGTCTGGCCCTTCGGAGCCGCTATGCGGGTAGGGGTTTCAAACCGCCGCATGCTGCGTAACTGGTGACAGGGAGCGTGGTGAGCGATGTGGAAAAGGCGTCGAGTGTAGGCGTCAGGTGGGGATCAGGAAGACGAGCGTAAGCGAACCGCTGTTGACGTTGTTGTTATCGAAATAGGTGGCATCAAAACCGGGTGTTACTTTTTGGCCTGGGATGAGTCTGGCGGAGGACCCTGTGTTGCTGGCCAGGCGGTGCCCGGCATGGAGGCGGCGTGAGCCTGATCTGCGGCTCTTGCGTGGAACGTGGGAAGGCATGCCCGGATACAAGCACCCCATCGGGGGTGGTGGTAGGGAGAGTCTCGGAGCGGATGAACCGCAAAAGGACGGAGTACCGTTGCCGGGCATGCTGGCGGACCGGCTCGTAGTAGTGATGATGTCCTTGTAATGGGGGTGGAGCGAAGGGGTCGGGTCATTTTGTGGATCGCGGGTCGATCAACCAGGAGACTCTGGGAGGAATCGGATGAGCGGGCCACCCGACGGTCGCCATCAAGGAAACCGTTTGACATTCCCAAGGCGGGAGGTATGGGAAGCGTATCTGAGGGTCAAGGCGAACAAGGGCGCACCGGGGGTGGACGAGTGCTCGTTGGAGGAGTTCGAGGCGGATCTGCGGGGGAACCTGTACAAGATCTGGAACCGGATGCCGGCGGGGAGCTACTTCCCGCCGCCGGTACGGGCTGTGGAGATACCCAAGTCCAACGGGTGGTGTGCGGGTGCTGGGAGTCCCCACGGTAGCGGAGCCGGTCGCCCCCACGGTGGTTGCCAGGAGGCTGGAGGAAAGGGTCGAGCAGACCTTCCATCCGGACTCCTACGGCTACCGTCCGGGACGCTCGGCTCTGGATGCTGTGGCGCAGTGCCGGAAGCGCTGCTGGCAGCGGGCCTGGGTGGTGGAGGTCGATATCGCGAAGTTCTTCGACGAGGTCGACCACCAACTCCTTGGCAAGGCTGTGGCCAAGCACGCGGACGAGCCGTGGGTGAGGCTGTATGTGGCGCGGTGGCTGGCCGCACCGTTGCAGCTGGCCGATGGCACCCTTGCTGCACGCCGGCGGGGTACCCCGCAGGGCTCAGCGGTCAGTCCGGTTGGGGCCAACCTGTTCTTGCATTACGCTCTCGATGCCTGGATGGAGCGCAGCTTTCCGTCCGTGCCGTTCGAGCGGTATGTCGATGACGCGGTGGTGCACTGCGTCACCTGGCGTCAGGCCCAGCAGGTGCACCAGGCGCTGGCCGACAGGCTGGCGCAGGTCGGGCTGCGGCTGCACCCGGACAAGACCCGGATCGTGTACTGCCCAACAACAAGACGCAGGCAGGAGTTTCCTGTGAGGTCGTTCGATTTTCTGGGTTACACCTTCCGGGCCCGGAGAGCTCAGGATCGGCGGGGCAAGATGTTCACTTCCTTCCTGCCCGCGATCAGCCCCAGTGCCCTGAAGCGTCTGGGTGCCCAGGTGCGGTCCTGGAGGCTGCACCTTCGCACCGGTCACACTCTGACTGACCTGGCACGCAGGATCAACCCGATCGTGCGTGGGTGGATGCAGTACTACGGCGCGTTCTATCGCACCGCGATGTATCCACTCCTCAAGCGCATCAACGCCTACTTGGTGCGCTGGCTGCGCAAGAAGTACAAACGGTTGCGGACTTTCAAGAAGGCCAAAGCGGCCTGGCGGAGGGTTACCAAGCAGTATCCCTACCTCATGGCGCATTGGGCCTGGGTCCACTCCTTTTGGTGACCAGGAATGACAAGAGCCGTGTAACGGGCCACTGTTACGCACGGTTCTGCTGCCGGCCCAGGGGGTGAGACTCCCCCGGGCCACCCGACCAGCCGCCTTTTTCGCGAAGGAACGACGGTGAGCCAGCGGTACTGAGCTCACCGGTCGCGAAGAAGGCAGATATCCAATTGCTTCAAATGAGCCCGGTGGGCAGGCGTGTCAAAGTCCGGCTACTACTCATGGCCTGAATCGAGGGGACTCACAGTCGGCATCAAAAAGAAATGAAGAGAGCTTGGTGTGCTCATCAAGGGCCGAATTCGATGAATCGGACGGCCGGTGCGGTTATCGGAGAATCGCCACTATTTTGAGGCGGAAAGGGCACGATCGTCTGCCCCGGGCACGGCCTGGTCGATCATGCACGACCTGGGCCTCGTTGCCGCACAGCCACGCCAAAAAGTCCGCACCACTGCGCCTGCTGGGGACGCAGGCACCCGACCGGACTTGGTCAAGCGAGACTTCAGCGCCCCCGCCCCTGGTATGAAGTGGGTGGGCGACATCACCTATATCCGCACCTGGGCCGGATTCGTCTACCT
>ERZ772917.351-NODE-351-length-33094-cov-5.222101_pt1 | contig 33094 bp, 29 predicted proteins | sample MGYA00511187_ERZ772917 | MGnify/ENA primary metagenome ERZ772917 (study PRJEB29015, sample SAMEA2737925) | human oral metagenome | biome: human oral; feature: human-associated habitat; material: dental | place: China | collected 2012 ...
GTGGGTCGCATCGACGACCTACCGTAGGTCGCAAGGGCGACCTACCGTAGGTCGCAAGGGCGACCCACAGTAGGTTTTATTTGGAGCTTTTCTGAGGGCGGGCTAGAAGGGGTGTTTCAGTGGGGAGCACTTGGTGTGGAAGGGATATTTTAGAGTTATGCTACCTTTGGAATGGATAACACTTACTGATAACCCTCTTGTAAGTACATGATGAACATGAAGAATTACTCTAGAATTGGCTACTTTCTCAGTCTGGGGATGGTGGCTCTCCTCTTACTGTCTGCCTGCAGACGGAGCGCTCGTGTGGGCTTTGCCGAAGCAGAGCTGAATAACCTCCCCGCCTGCGATCAGATCATCGTAGACTATCCCGTCGATGTCACGATACACGTCGGACAGCCGACTTCTGTGACCTTTGACCCCAATATGCCGAAGAAGATCCGAGAAGATCTCGTGATCAAGACGAAGGGAACGACACTGCTCATCGCTCCCAAGCAAGAGTTTGGAACTAATTGGTCCGAGGATCGCCATCGTGAAGACCGTGCACATATCGATGTCTACCTGCCCGAGCTCCGAGAAATCGAAGCAACCACCGCTGCATCTGTGCGAGTAGCAGACAGCCTTCGTCAGTCTCGCTTCTCCATCTCTCTCTCGGGAGCTTCGGAGCTCTCTGACCTTCGCCTCAGTGCCGATAGCCTGCGGATCTTTACCTCGGGAGCAAGTACCATCGAAGGACTGATCCAAGTAGCTAAGGGACTAGAAGTGGTCGGGGCGGGTGCCTCCTCCCATCATCTTCAAGGCTTGGTGGGAACTCTGAGACTGATCCTCTCCGGTGCGTGCGAATTTGATGCTCCGAGCCTCAATGTGCGTCAAGCAGAGATCAAGATGGCTGGTGCTTCGAGTGTAGACCTAGGCGCTACCGATAGCCTTGGCTACCGACTCTCGGGAGCTTCGAGCCTCAGCTATCGTGGGCAGCCCGTCATCACCGAGCAGACCTCGAGTGGTGCTAGCTCAGTGAAGCAGAAGGCTGACCGATAGCCCTTCCCAAAGGCTCAGTGTAGAATAAAAAGGTCGAGGGCCACAGACGTGATCGTCTGTGGCCCTCGACCTTTATTTATCCTAGCCTATGAAGCTAGAAGTTGATCTTGATCGATGCGGGACGGCTCTCCTGCCAGAAGCGATTGATCGCCGTGACGAGGAACTGATAGGTCGAGCCTTGAGGCATGCTGGGTAGGATGTAGTAGGGATTTGTCGAGATGCTCACTAGATAGCGAGGATTTGAGATATCAGGACGTACCCCTTCTGGGAAGGCATAGACCGCATAGTAGAAGGCTGAGGCTGGCTCGTTGGGCTCTCTGTAATCATCCCAGAGGAGCATGTGCCCGTCTTCGTTCGTATCCTCTAGAAGCAGACTAATAGCCGCAGGGGCAGAAGTCTTACCAAGAGCCCCACGATATTCGGGGAGGAGTGCTCGGTAGCTCTGATAGCGAGTGATGAGGCTGTCCCCTATGCCCTTGTAGTTGCGTACGAGGTCTTCCCCCGACCACCAAGAGTTACCTTGGCTGTATCTCTTACTTAGAGTTAGCTTGCTATGCAGCTGATCCCCATCCATCGTGCGAGCTACATGCTGACCGATGTAGAGCTGCGTCTTCTTCTGGGGGATGTGTCGACCCCACCACTGGGTGAGCTCCTCATAGTCTGCTACCTGATGACCGATATTCCAGTAGACTTGTGGGATCACATAGTCGATCCAGCCTTCCTTAGCCCAGTGCAGGATGTCTGCATTGAGATCATCATACGCCTGCAGACCAGCAGTCTTGCTCCCGATGCGGGAAGACGATTCATTGCGATAGATCCCGAAGGGGCTGATCCCGAAGCGTACCCAAGGCTTGGTCTCAAGGATCGTCTGACGAACCGTGTAGATGAGGCGATTGACATTCTCTCTTCGCCACTCTGCCTTCTGCTCGGGACGATAGCCCGTGGGGAGACCATAGCGACTGAAGCTCTCTTCGTCGTCGAACTCCATTCCGTCCTTAGGATAAGGGTAGAAGTAGTCATCGAAGTGCAGGGCATCCACGTCATAGCGCTCTACGATATCCCTCACGATGGTGTTGATATAGCGCACGCTCTGGGGATTACCTGGATCCATGTAGAGCAGCTTGCCGTAGCGAATGAAGAGCTCGGGATAGAGTTGTGCTGGATGGTTAGGAGCTAGGTAGGCATCTGCGTTGCCTGCTCCACGGTAGGGATTGACCCAAGCATGTACTTCCATCCCTCGAGCATGGCACTCGTCGATGACGAAGCCGAGCGGATCCCAAGGGCTGTCAGGAGCTACCCCTTGCTTCCCCGTGAGGTACTTGCTCCAGGGCTCAAGGCTACTTTGATAGAAAGCATCCCCTTCTGCTCGCACTTGGAAGATGACGGCATTGCATCCCAGACGCTGAAGCAAGGCGATACGATTCGATAGGAGCTGACGTGCCTCGTCTCTGGATAGCTTGGCATAGTCACTACGATAGATCGTAGGTAACCAAGCTCCTCTGAACTCTCGCTTCATCGGACGAGTAGGATCCGACGAAGAGTCCCGACGTGTGTGTATAGCACATGACGAGAGTAGCCAGAGGCAGGCAAGTGATGCTAAGAGGGAGGTGCGTAGGGCTCCAAGACCTAGTCGAGTATTCATCGAGGAGGGTGAAAATGTAGGTTTAGGAGAGGTGCAGGTGCTGGTAGGTCTGGAGAACCCAGAGGAAGAAAGCCATGAAGGGCAGGACGAAGAGCAGGCTGTCGATGCGGTCGAGGATACCACCATGCCCAGGGATGATGTTCCCAGAGTCCTTGACACCTACGCTACGCTTGATCATCGACTCGAAGAGGTCTCCCCAAGTAGCGACGATGGAGATGATGATCCCGTAGTAGGAGACTTCCCATCCGAGGATCAGACCAGCAGCAACGGTCGAAGCGATGAGCCCACCAAAGAAGCCTTCCCAGCTCTTCTTAGGAGAGACGGAGGGGAAGAGCTTATGTTTGCCTAGGGTCGAGCCTGCCAGATAAGCACCCGTATCATTGACCCAGATGCAGACGAAGATCGCAAGCAGGATCATCGAGGTCTGCTCATCGGTATAGAAGATATTAGCGATGCTTAGGAAGCCCCCGACATAGACCTGTCCGAACAGGATCTTCGCTAGATCAGTAGGCATGGCTGCACGTTCGCTGTAGATGCTACGTACGAGGATATAGAGCAGATAGCCTGCGTAAGGGATGAGGAAGGCTGCATGCTGGATACCCATATCTGCGATCTCATGGGTAGCCCAGAAGAGATACACGGCTGCGAAGGCATCAGTGATGCGACGCAGAGGGAAGATGCGGTGGGTGGAGACCAGATTGGACCATTCCCAGGTACCGAGGAAAACAAGAAGACCGAAGACGGTCATATAAACGAGATGATCCCGCAGCAGAAGTGCTGCGAGGATCAACCCTACGTAGATGGCGCCAAAGATGGCTCTCTTGAGGAGGTTACTCATTGATTACTATTCTTGGGTATTTACTTCTTCTGAGGTTGGACTTGAGGTGATAGGAGCTTCGTCTGAAGCTTGCTCGGAGCTGGAGCTCTTGGCTCCTTCGTTAGCGAGGATGAGCTCTTCTGTTCGGCTGACCCAAGCACGCTTACCGAAGATATGCTCTACGTCCTCGGTGTAGATGACTTCCCGATCGAGGAGAAGTTGAGTCAGTTCCTTGAGCCCATCAGCATGCTCACGAAGGAGTTCTTTTGCTCGCTCATATTCGAGTCGGACGATCTCACGTGCCTCTTGGTCGATGAGCTCCGCCGTGCGGTCGCTGTAAGGCTTAGTGATGCCGTAGCCGTCGCCCTGCATGTCGTAGTAATTGACATTGGGGAGCTTGTCGCTCATCCCGTAGTAGGCGACCATGGCATAGGCCGTCTTGGTCGTATGCTCAAGGTCGTTGGCAGCACCAGTGGAGATGCGTCCGAGGAAGACCTCTTCGGCGGCACGCCCTGCTAGGGTGGCACACATCTGGTCTCGAAGAGCTTGGGTCGTCGTGATCTGACGTTCCTCGGGAAGGTACCAAGCAGCACCTAGAGCCTTGCCTCGGGGAACGATCGTGACCTTAACTAGGGGATTGGCGTACTGGAGGAACCAGCTCACCGTCGCATGACCTGCTTCGTGGAGGGCGATGCTGTGACGCTCCTCTTCGGTGGTCATCTTGTTCTTCTTCTCCAGCCCGCCGACGACTCGGTCGATGGCATTCATAAAGTCTTCTCTGGAGACGAAGTCCTTACCTGCACGGGCAGCGATGAGGGCAGCCTCGTTACAAATGTTGGCGATGTCTGCACCTGAGAAGCCTGGGGTACGTCGGGCTAGAAGGTCTACGTCTACCGTATCGTCGATCTTGAGGGGACGGAGGTGGACGAGGAAGATCTCCTTGCGGTCGTGTACATCGGGTAGGTCGACGTAGATCTGACGGTCAAAGCGCCCTGCACGAAGGAGGGCGGAGTCAAGGATGTCAGCTCGGTTCGTCGCCGCAAGGACGATGATCCCGCTATTGGTGCCGAAGCCGTCCATCTCTGTGAGTAGCTGGTTGAGGGTATTCTCACGCTCATCGTTGCCCCCGAGGTTATTGTTCTTCCCTCGGGCACGACCAACAGCATCAATTTCGTCGATGAAGATGATGCAGGGAGCCTTCTCCTTAGCCTTCTGGAAGAGGTCACGCACACGGGAAGCACCTACCCCGACGAACATCTCGACGAAGTCCGAGCCCGCTAGCGAGAAGAAGGGTACATGCGCTTCGCCTGCCACGGCCTTTGCCAGCAGGGTCTTCCCCGTACCTGGAGGGCCAACGAGGAGCGCACCCTTGGGGATCTTACCTCCGAGCTGGGTGTACTTGGCTGGGTTCTTGAGGAAGTGGACGATCTCTTCTACTTCGACCTTGGCTTCGTGAAGCCCAGCGACATCCTTGAAGGTGACGACATTGCCTTCCTTCTCGTAGAGCTGGGCCTTGCTCTTGCCTATGCTGAAGAGCCCACCGCCAGTCATGCCACCTCCGCCACCACCAGCGCTACGACGGAGCATGAAGTTCCAGAAGATGATGATAATGATGAAGGGGGCGATATTAATAAGGAGGGAGAGCCAGCCCGAACGGGATTCCTTGTAGATGACCTTGGCTGTGATGCCACTCTGGTCGTAGAAGTCCGAGAAGCGGTCCACCGAAGGGATCTCTGTAGTGAGGGTATGTTCGACACGCTGCTGCTGTTGCCCGAGTACGGGAGACTTCTGGGCAAAGATGCTATCGGCAGCCTGCTTGGTCAGCTGACCTGTGGCTGTCTTGTCTCCACGGTCGACGGTGATCTGGGTGAATGCTCCGTTGCGAGCCACGCGCTGGAACTCATCCCAGCTCAAGGTCTTGCTTTCGCCGAAGCCGCCATCCCAGAGGAAGAGTCCTCCGAGGACTGCGAGGATGATCGCATAGATCCAGAGCTCGTTGAAGCGGAAGGGCTTCCCAGGCTTACCTGTCCTTTTGTTTTGTATCATTCGTTATTCTATTTGCCTTGTTTAAGTGTTGGCTGAAGGTCGAGATACCTCTCGGCTCAGCTGTACTACTAACAAAGACCATGCCTGCTAAGTTTGTTGCTGGACTCTAGCGGCCCATTACTCCCGCCTTATCTTGTCACGTCGGGTCGGGGAGGTGGGGGAAAAGTAAAGAGAGCGACGAAGAGAGGTTCACTCTACTTAATCGCTCTTGAGTATAGAGGTGTGGATAAGCTAGATCCTCCTCGTTGCCCTGTGGGAGGGCGGACTTCAAGACCAGCCTCTCATCCCCCGAGCGTTTATGCTTCCTAAAGGGTCAAGGCTAGGGAGAGAGACCCTCCGCTTTTTGCTGTGTAAAGGTACAACATTGCCCGTACCCGAACAAACCTAGCGTGTAGTATGCTACTTATGTTAGCTCCCTTATTCTCAGTCTGTCAATCTTCAGGATATGAGAGCAGGAGCATTCTCTAGAAGAGGCTTTGTCGTCCTGCATAGTATCAAAGAAAAGTTTGACCGAAGATCCTAATCGTAAACTGTGAGGAAAGTGGGAGACGAAATGTCGGATTAGGTGGCTACACAATAGAAGTAATACTTCAGCTGGTATCGGCTGAAACAGGAGAGCTTGTCGCCACAGCTAGGGCTGAAGGCTGTGGAAGTACAGAGGCTGATGATATTAAGAAGGCAATAAATAGGGCACTAGAGGCTCTGTTTGAGTAGCCTTTTTGTGTAGCAGTTTGTGTAGCAGAAACTGCTACATCGGGGCGAATAAGGCCTAGGATTGAGCCGATCTCTATGGGCTGAATATAAACGAAAACCCGCTGTAGGAGCTGAATTCCTACAGCGGGTTTGTTTATGTCTGCGGAGAGGGCGGGATTCGAACCCGCGAAACGCTTTTGGCGTTTACACACTTTCCAGGCGTGCCTCTTCAACCACTCGAGCACCTCTCCTTTAGTTGGGCTTTCTGATGTAAGCCCTTGCTGGAAAGCTCCGCAAAGGTATAATAATATCCGTACACTGCCAAACAGCTATCTGTTGCTTCCCTTTGATCGGACTTTTGCGACGCACTTTGGTCGGGAAGCCTATTACATCGGAGAAGGGGCGGAAGGCTGCTCTGTGCATAACGGGGGAGGGAAGTCTTAGGCTACCAGCCGAAGAGGTTGCGAGCGATCCACCAGCCGATGACGCTGATGACGAGGAAGGATAGCGTCAGCGGATGCTTAAGGATGCGCCGAAGTCGGGGCGTTCGCTCAGGGAAGAGCGCTACGTAGGCATAGGGTTGGAGGAGAGGGATCGTGAAGAGGAGTGCACGATTGTAGGCTAGGGCTTCCAAGATGCGCCCATGCAGGAGGGCATGAAGTGCTCGCTGAAGCCCGCAGCCTGGGCAGCGATAGCCCGTGGTCGTTAGGATAAGGCAACGAGGGAAGGGATAGGTCGCAGGGTCAAGCAAAGCATACAGCCCCACCGCTCCCCCGAGGATTAGGAGCCCGATGAGGAAATATCGAGGCTGCCTAGGAGGAGAGCGACGGGGCTGTCTGGTAGATGAGGGAATGTGACTCATCTCCGAAAGGATGGTGGCTACCCGAGAGGGCTTAGCCGATGATCTGCAGTAGCTTGGTATAGTTCTGCTGACGAGTCAGGTCTTGGATCTTGAACCAGTCAATGATCGTTAGGATACCGCAGCCACCAGCCGTGAGGAGCTTGAGGACACCATAGCCCGTATCACCGAGCATGAAGCGGTCGATACCGAGCGAGCCAGCGAAGATCGATACGATGATCATCGTCGTGGGATCCTTGTAATCAATGGCATTGATCAGCGCGAACTTGTTGTCATCGAGCGCAAGCAGGCGGTCCTTGATAATGAGGATCTGTGTGGGGTCGAAGTACTTTTGGTTAGTGGCGAGGAAGAGGTCTACTTTCTGACTGTCCATAGTGTTGTCGTTGTTGTTATGTATGGTTTGATATGAAATTTCCTTGAGGCTATTGTCCTGATGGGCGAGAGGATCTTGCGGTCATATATCGCTTTATATGCGTCGTAGGCTTAGTATTCCTGCAGCTGATGGAGTTACAGCAGTGCTAGGAAACCTCGTAAAGGTAGGATAATATCTGTACACTCCCAAGCAGTAGATTCTTGCTCTCCGTCTGCGCATTGCTACATACATATAGCTGGAGGGAAAGCGGAGAGCATAAAGGCCTAAAGGAAGGACTTGAGTTCGCCGAGATGGTTGATGACGTGGTTGAGAGGGAGCGCCTCGGGAACGGGGTTGCCAAGACGATTGTACCAGCAGCGATCCATGGCCACACGGGCGGCTCCCGTCATGTCGGCGCTGATGCTATCACCGATGAAGAGGACATCGCTGGGCTGGGTATTGCTTCGGCGCATAGCTTCGAGGAAGAAGGTCTCCGAAGGCTTCTCTGCACCGATGTCATCCGAGACGAAGAGGTCGGAGAAGTAGTCGAGGATGCCGGCCTTCTTCAGGCGGGAGCGTTGCATCTCCACCAGCCCGTTGGAAGCGACATAGAGCCGATAGCGCTGACTGAGGTAGTCGAGTGTCTCTGCGACCCCTGGTTCGAGCACCGCCTCTTCGTGTAGGAGGAGGTGGAAGAGCCGTGTCATCTCCTGACTATCGCCCTGGACCCCGATGGCTTGGAGCAGGCGAGGGAAGATCTGATCGTGGATCTCTTGGACGCTGATCAGTTCCTTTTTCTGCTGGCTCCAGAGCACTTCGCCGATCCAGAAGAAGACCTCGAAGTACTCCGATTCGTAGTTCATCCCTTGGGCGAGGAAGGTCTTCTTTAGAGCCGTCTCGGAGGAGGGGCGGAAGGTCAAGAGGGTATTATCAACGTCGATGAAGAGCGCAGAATAATGGGGCTGTAGAGAAGCTAATTTCATTGAGTGCATAGATATATATCGGAGTGCAAAGGTACGGCAAAGCCAGCAGAGCCTCATCGCCTTGGTTTGCTGGACTTCCTAGGGGGCTAGATTTAGCCCTTTTCTCTGAGTCAAAAGGAGGCCTTTTCGTAGCACCTCCGAAGCCCTCCAAATAAAACCTACTGTAGGTCGTCTCATCGACCCACGGTAGGTCGCTTGACCGATCCACGGTAGGTCGTTTCAGCGACCTACCGTAGGGTCCTAATCACCCCCTTCAAGTGCCCTCGAGGTTGGGCCTTTGGGACGGGGCTAAATCTGTATCTTTATCCTTCGGTAGGAACAGCTACCCCTTTACATGAGATGGATACATTTGTAGCAATAGACTTCGAGACGGCGAATAGAGAGCGTAGCAGCGTGTGTAGCATCGGGCTTGTCTTCGTAGAAGGTGGCGAGATCACAGATACCTATTACCGCTTGATCCGCCCACTTCCGAACTATTACAGTCACTTCAATACCGAAGTGCACGGTCTGACTGCCCAGGATACGAACACGGCCGCCTCCTTCGACGAGATCTGGGAGGAATTGCTCCCTCGGATCGGCTCTCTCCCCCTTGTTGCGCACAATAGCAGCTTCGATGAAGGATGTCTGCGTGCGGTGCTGGCGGCCTATGGACTGCCACCGCACCAAAATGCCTTCTACTGCACTTGTCGGCAGGCTCGTCGGGTCTTCCCTCGCCTGCCCAATCACCGCCTAGACACCGTCGCTCGGCACGTGGGCTATCGGCTGGACCATCACCACCATGCTCTGGCGGATGCAGAGGCTTGCGCCTACATCGCCCTCAAGGTTTTCTGAGGCGAAGAGTGCTGAGAGATTAGTTTCTCTTTGGTCTATCCTTCGGGCCTCCATCCTAATAACTAGGTGTTAATTCTCGGCAGAAACTACCTCCCTTTTGTCCTCTCTACACGGGCTAAGTGCATAGATTTGACTACCTTTGTCGCCGTAATAGACGAACTTATATATTAAGATGCAAGACATTCGCAACATCGCAATTATCGCCCACGTCGACCATGGTAAGACGACGCTGGTCGATAAGTTGCTCCTGGCTGGCAAACTCTTCAGAGATGATAAGGCTGCCGAAGTAGATACCTACCTAGATAACAATGACCTAGAGCGAGAGCGTGGGATCACCATCCTCTCGAAGAATGTCAGCATCCGCTACAAGGATGTCAAGATCAATATCATCGATACCCCAGGACACGCCGACTTCGGAGGCGAAGTAGAGCGTGTGCTCAACCTGGCTGACGGTTGCCTTCTCCTTGTCGATGCCTTCGAAGGGCCTATGCCTCAGACACGCTTCGTCCTGCAGAAGGCCATCGAGATGGGACTCAAACCCATCGTCGTCATCAACAAGGTAGACAAGCCCAACTGCCGTCCCGAGGAAGTGCAGGATATGGTCTTTGACCTGATGTTTAGCCTCAACGCTAGCGAAGAGCAGCTGGACTTCGAGACCATCTACGGCTCCGCCAAGCAGGGCTGGATGAGCAAGGACTACAAGCAGCCCACCGAAGATATCACCATCCTGCTGGATACCATCCTTGAGCAGATCCCAGCACCTACGCAGATCGAAGGGCCTGCACAGATGCTGATCACTTCGCTGGACTACTCCTCTTATGTCGGTCGTATTGCCGTGGGGCGTGTGCACCGAGGTACCTTCACCGAAGGACAGGAAGTCGCCCTCTGCAAGCGGGATGGATCTATCGCTAAGATGCGCATCAAGGAGGTGAACATCTTCGAAGGCCTTGGCCGTACGAAGGTCGATAGCGTCTCGTCGGGCGATATCTGTGCGCTCGTTGGGATCGATGGCTTCGAGATCGGGGAGACCCTCACGGATGTCGCTACGCCCGAGCCTCTAGAGACCATCGCCGTCGATGAGCCCACGATGAGCATGCTCTTCACGATCAACAACTCGCCTTTCTATGGGCGTGAAGGGAAGTTCGTCACCTCCCGTCACATCCATGACCGCCTGATGAAGGAGCTGGATAAGAACCTTGCCCTGCGTGTCGAGCCTGCCGAGACCGCCGACAGCTGGATCGTGTACGGACGTGGGGTCCTTCACCTCTCCGTCCTCATCGAGACCATGCGCCGTGAGGGCTATGAGCTTCAGGTCGGTCAGCCCCAGGTCATCATCCACGAGATCGACGGTGTGCCCCACGAGCCCGTCGAACTCCTGACGGTAAACCTCCCCGAAGAATCAGCCAGCAAGATCATCGACGTGGTCACTCGCCGCAAGGGTGAGATGACGATGATGGAGACGAAGGGCGACCGCACATTCCTTGAGTTCCACATCCCTTCACGTGGGATCATCGGGCTGAATAACTATGTGCTGACTGCTTCGGCAGGAGAAGCTGTCCTTGCCCACCGCTTCCTCGAGTATCAGCCCTGGAAGGGGGACATCGAGCGCCGTAATAATGGTTCGATCATCGCCCTTGAGACGGGCACGGCCTATGCCTATGCGCTGAACAACCTCCAGAGCCGTGGACGCTTCTTCATCGCTCCGCAGGAAGAAGTCTACGCAGGGCAGGTCGTCGGTGAGCACACCAAGGAAGGCGACCTAGCGGTGAATGTCTGCAAGAGCAAGAAGCTGACGAATATGCGTGCTTCGGGTAGCGATGACAAGGTCTCCCTTGCTCCGCCCGTGGTCTTCAGCCTCGAGGATGCACTCGAGTACATCCGCCCCGACGAATATGTCGAAGTGACCCCCGTCTCGATGCGCATGCGTAAGATCATCCTCGATGAGACCGAGCGCAAGCGCCAGAATAGACAAGCCTAAGCTCCTATATACATGACTCCATGAGCAGCGACCAATATACGTAGCCTCTTCGGCGAGGTGGTATATTGGTCGCTGTGTTTCCTTAAATACAGACTTATGAACTGACGATCGACCATTCACACATACACTCACCCACTCACACTAACTACACAACACATGAAAGCCATTCGTCTGGGGCTCCTCCCACGCATCATCATCGCCATCGCCTTGGGTATCGGCCTGGGGCTTGTTGCACCCGATGGGATGACGCGCCTCTTCTTGACCTTCAATGCGATCTTCTCGCAGTTCCTCGGCTTTGCCATCCCGCTGATCATCCTCGCCCTTGTGGCGGAGGCGATAGGGAGCATCGGGCGCAGTGCGGGGAAGATGCTCCTGCTTACCGTCGCTATTGCTTATGGCTCGACGGTCTTCTCGGGTTCCCTAGCTTACTTCTCGGGGGATGCGATCTTCCCGCACCTCATTGAGCCGGGGAAGGTAGAGCAACTCCAAAGTGCTGGGGAAGCCCTCACTCCGTACTTCACCATAGAGATGCCTCCCGTGATGGGGGTGATGACGGCGCTGGTCCTTGCCTTCATCCTTGGCTTGGGCGTAGCTCATCTGGAGTCGAAGGCGCTCAAGCACGTGATCGTGGACGTGAAGGACATCATCTCGGGAGTCATCGAGAAGGTCATCATCCCGCTTCTCCCGCTGTATATCTTCGGGATCTTCCTCGAGATGGCAAGTAGCGGCAAGGTCGTCGGCGTGCTGGTAGTCTTCATCAAGATCATCGGGGTGATCTTCGCCCTGCACATCTTGCTGCTTCTGCTTCAGTTCACGATCGCAGGGGTGATCACGAAGAAGAATCCCCTGCGCCTCCTCGGGAATATGCTTCCCGCTTACTTCACGGCTCTGGGGACGGCTTCTTCGGCGGCGACGATCCCCGTGACGCTGGCGCAAGCGAAGAAGAACGGTGCTTCGGACGGAGTAGCCTCCTTCGTCGTCCCACTCTGTGCGACGATCCACCTCTCGGGAAGCACGCTCAAGATCGTCTCCTGTGCCTTGGCGCTTATCCTGATGCAAGGGGGCACGTACGATCTGGGACTTTTCACGCACTTCATCCTACTCCTCGGGGTCACCATGGTGGCGGCTCCGGGGGTACCTGGGGGAGCGATCATGGCAGCACTAGCGATCCTTCAGTCGATCCTCGGCTTCTCGGTGGAGGAGCAAGCGCTGATGATCTCTCTATACATCACTATGGATAGCTTCGGCACGGCCTGCAACGTGACGGGCGACGGAGCTATCGCCCTCGTCGTAGACAAGCTCCTGGGGCATCAGCTCCAAGGGGTACCACAGCATAATGAATAACATCATCGACCGCAACAAACAAGTTCACGAGGCACTCTCAAGCTATCGCCGCCGCCTCGATCCTTCGGAGCGAGCGCCTCAGCTTCGTGCCGCCCTTTTCGACATGGACGGAGTCCTCTTCGACTCGATGCCAGCGCACAGCCGTTCGTGGCAGGAAGCGGCAGGGGAAGCAGGCCTTCGCATGAGCCAAGAAGACGCTTACTGGTTCGAAGGGCAGACGGGTGGCTACACGATCGAGCTACTCTACCAGCGCACGCACGGTCGCTCGGCCACGCCCGAAGAGATAGAATGGCTCTACCAGCGCAAGACCGACCTCTTCAATCAGTACAATTCGGGCAATACTCTGCCCGATGTGGAGCTCGTGCTCGCCCAACTCTCGGACGTGAAGCGCCTCGTCGTGACGGGCTCTTCGCAGGCCTCCTTGCTCGAACGCCTCGATTGCGCTTTCCCAGGGGTCTTCTCGACCTCGCTGATGGTGACGGGCAAGGACGTGCGCCGAGGCAAGCCCGACCCCGAGCCCTACCTGATGGGCTTGGAGAAGGCGGGGGTACGCCCTTCGGAAGCCTTCGTCGTGGAGAATGCTCCGATGGGTGTGCGTTCGGCCGTAGCGGCGGGGATCTTCACCATTGCGGTGAATACGGGCTTGCTTCCCGACAGTGCTCTTTCGGACGAAGGCGCTGATCTTGTCTTCGACTCGATGAAGGAACTAGCCGAAGCGCTCCCGATTCTTCGTGAGCTCTGGGCGAAGGCTTCGTAGCCCGCACGGCCTCGGCGCTTGCCCAAAGAACTCTCCCTTTCCGAGCCTCGAAATAGTAAGGGCTGGCTTCTTAGAGACGAAGCCAGCCCTTATTTTTTCTTCTTCGCTGGGCAAGTCGTTCTGCCTGCGAAGGCGTTCTTTTCTCCCGCCTTGCCCTTGGTGAAAGCCTGCTGCGGGCAAGGGGTAAAATTTCCTTCCGCAAGGAAATTTATTTCCTTGCGGAAGAAAATAAATTTCCGTGCGCACAAAAAAATATTTTCGTGCGCACGAAAATATTTTTTTGTGCGCATAGAAATTTTCCTGCGTGCGCACGGAAATTTTTCGCCCTGCGGAAGAAAGCATTTTTTCTTCTGCAGGGCGATCTTTTTTTCTTCGGACGGAAGGTTATTTTTCTGCGGGAGGAGGGAGATTTTCCTGCGGACGAAGAAAAACTTTCCAACGTTGGAAAGTTAACTTTCCAGCCTTGGAAAATTTCTCGCCCTCTGCAAGGCGTTTCTCTCATGTGCCTGCTCCGAGGAGACGGAGCTAGCAAAGCGCCTTCATTAGCGAGGGGCGTTGCCCTTCGTCTTGGGGCGCTGGGGCATGGCGGAGACCGTCGTCGTGGTCGGGGGAATGGCCTTCTCTCCTTGGGGCTGTGCGACGTAAGAGAAGGGTTCGCTCACGAAGACTTGCGCCTTGTGCCAAAGAAGTCGGCGCTCGAAGTCGACGAAGGCTTCACGTGTCTTCGTGCTCGCTTCTGACGAAACGACCTTCGTCGGAAGGGCGAAGTAGCCCGAGCCTCCCCCCAGCCAAGCTCGCTCGGCTAAGGCGAGCATGTGCGGATAGACTCCGCTATCCGAGGTCGTCGCCAGTGGTGCCTCTGCCGGGCGGTCGCCCCATACGCAGAGGATCGCTCCCCGTTGGCTCGAGGTGCTCGAGGCGAGCCCCAAGATCCGACTGCTGTAGAGCTTCTCGAGGTCGGCCAAGAGGCTACCTTGATCCAGCGACTGAAGGCGTGCGCCGACGGCGGGCTGGCCGTACACACTTACCCCCTCGGGGCTAGAGAGGTGAAGACGATCGACTTCCTGCCCTTGGGACTCGCTCTCGCTATCCCACGCAATGGCCTTCTTCCCAAGCGAACGGACGTGCGCCACCATCTCCGAGAGGAAGCGCCTGTCCATCGAAGCGGCTTCGTCCGTGCCCAAATGGATGTAAGGCATGTCGATGCCTTCGGCTAGTTCGGAGAGGATCTCCTTGAGGACACGCTTGCCTTGGGGCGTTTGCATGTCGAAGCCCATGGCTCGTGAGAAGACCGAATTAGCGCCCGTCATGTCGATCTCGGGGATGAGCGTGATGCGGTGCTCTTGGCACAGACGGGCTAGCTCTTGCAGCTCCGCCAAGGTGTAGTACTTGCCGGGCATATTCGTCGTGTGCTGTGCCTGTGTCAGCTGCGGGTAGCGCTTGCTCTCCAAGCGCCAAGCCTCACGACCCGTCAGATGAAGGTGCAGGGTGTTGACCTTGTACTGGGAGAGCAGGCGTACGCGCTTCTTCAGTTCGTCCATGGGCACGAAGGTGTCTCCAAGTCCCAGCATCAAACCTCTCATGCGGAAGGAAGGCCAGTCGATGATGTCGCACGCCTCTAGCTCGCCCTTCCTCTTGGCGGACATCAGCAGTTGCTCCAAGGTCTGCAAGCCTCGGTACATCCCCACCAGATCAGGCGCATCGATGAAGATGCCACTGGGCGTGATGCGCAGGCGATAAGCCTCTTCCTTGTTGAAGAAGACCTTGGGGAGCGAAGGCACGAGCGTCATGCGCACGACGATGGGACTGCGTGCGTCTACCGTGGAGCCGTGCTTGGTCAATAGCTCCTTGAGTTCGTCTTGAAGGTAGAATCCCTCTGGCTTGAGACGGCTGGTATTGCACCGCCCCTTGAGTAGCTCCACGTGCTGAGGGCGAGGAAGGAGATTGTCTACGGATGCCTTGGTATTTGTGTTGAAGAGTAGGGCGCTGCTTAGAAGAGCGAGCGCTAAGTAAGGTTTACGTGCCATTAGGCGATGTTGTTCTTTTTGAGAGATAGATGTTGTTCTCTTTATATAGATAGGGATCCTTCGAGGAGGAGTCTGCCGAGCTCCGAAGCAAATCCAGTCGCAGATAGAAATAGATCTAAATGCAGCTCGGTGTGGACCGCAATGCAGCTCGGGATAGACCTAAATTCGGATAGGCGTAGACCTAAACACTGCTCGGCATAGCGCTAGATGCAGCTCGGCGTAGATCCCAATGCAGGTACAAAGCAAAGCCCCCCATAATTAGAATGCAAAAGAGGATGTGCAAAAGCGTTTGCACATCCTCTTCTTTCCTTTCGAGCCTCTTGTCGGATTCGAACCAACGACCCCGAGATTACAAATCACGTGCTCTGGCCAACTGAGCTAAAGAGGCAGGTGGGTAAGCGACCTATATCGCACCGCTACGACCTAATACCCTTGCTGCGATCAAGCCCTGGGGGAGTCAAAGGGAGCTGGTCGTATAGGACTTACCCAGTGCAAAAGTAGTATAAATATCCGAATATGCAAGAGGGCTAGGCAGAGGATAAGCCTTTGGATGCCTAGGATTGCTCTTCGTCGAGGTCTTCCCAGTCGATCTCGAGGTCGCTTGCATCCTCGTCATCCCATTCGCCTTCTTCCCATTCTTCGTATTCCTCATCTTGGTCGGGGAGGGGAAGATCTTCGTCATCATCCCAGCTGAGGGAAGTGACATCGATGGCTTGCTGGATGATGGACTCTCGCTGATGCTTGGTCTCACGATTGAGCTCCTGCCAGAGGGTATCCTTGAGTTCGGTCAGCCCCTGATGTGCCGCAGCCGAGATGAAGAGGATGGGGAGCTCCTTGGGAAGCTCTTGGTGTAGCTCGTCGATGAGCCAGCCTTGGATCTCTTCGTCAATGAGGTCACTCTTGGTGATGCAGAGCACCTTGCGCTTCTCCATGAGCTCTGCATTGTACTTGGTGAGTTCGCCTAATAGAAGGCGATATTCACTGGCGATATTCTCGGTATCGGCAGGGATCATGAAGAGAAGTAGGGCATTGCGCTCGATATGGCGCAGGAAGCGAAGGCCTAAGCCTCGCCCTTCGGCTGCCCCCTCGATGATCCCAGGGATGTCTGCCATGACGAAGGAGCGATCATCTCGGTAGCGTACCATGCCGAGGTTAGGCTCTAGGGTGGTGAAGGGGTAGTTAGCGATCTTGGGCTTCGCTGCCGTGAGTACAGAGAGGAGAGTAGACTTCCCCGCATTGGGAAGGCCCACGAGCCCGACATCGGCCAGCATCTTGAGCTGAAGGATGACGGTGAGCTCCTTGGAGGGCTCCCCTGGCTGTGCATAGCGAGGAGCTTGGTTCGTAGAGGTCTTGAAGAAGGTATTGCCCTTCCCTCCACGTCCACCTTTGACGAGGAGCTCCTGCTGGCCGTGGCGGTTGAGGTCCATGATGAATTCCCCCGTGAGGGCATCATAGACGACGGTACCTACGGGGACTTCGATGACTTGGTCCTCGCCGTCACTTCCCGTGGAGCGGTTGCCACTGCCACTGCCCCCATTGGTAGCGATGACGTGGCGCTGGTAGCGTAGGTGAAGGAGGGTCCAATAGTTCTCATTGGCGCGGATATAGATGTCGCCACCTCGTCCGCCGTCGCCACCATCGGGGCCACCCTTGGGGATGTACTTCTCTCTACGGAAGTGGGTAGAGCCACGCCCCCCCTTGCCTGAGCGGCAGTAGATCTTGACGTAGTCTACAAAGTTTGATTCTGCCATAGTGGCTCTCCTCTTCTATACTGTGAATGATGAGACAAAAATAAGGAAAGGCACGTACCTGAAGGAGAGCTGGTTCTTCGTCGGGCGAAGAGCTGCACTTCAGGTACCATGCCTTGTCCTCCAACCGTGGGCCTTGGAGCTCGCTTACAGGGGCGAGAGGTTACCTCTAGCCTAGGGCTTCGATGACCTCGCCTATGCGAGCGGTGATATCCGTGATAGCGCCACTGCCAGGGATCGCGTGGTGCACACCCTTCTTGGCATAGTGCTCTGCGATAGGAGCGGTCTGAGCGTGGTAGACATCGAGGCGCTTCTTGATCGTCTCGAGGTTGTCATCGCTACGTCCGCTACCCATACCTCGCTTGAGGAGGCGCTTGATAAGTTCTTCTTCACCGACACGGAGCTCTAGGACTGCGTGGACGGCGGTGCCATGCTTGGCAAAGAGTTCGTCGAGAGCCTCCGCCTGAGCGACGGTACGGGGGAATCCATCGAGGATGAGCCCCTTCTTAGGCTGACGCTCTTCAAGGACCTTCTCGATCATCCCGATGATCAGGCCGTCAGGGACCAGCTGCCCAGCGTCGATAAAGCTCTTAGCGGCCTTGCCTAGTTCGCTTTCCTGCTTTATCTCAGCACGAAGGAGATCCCCCGTAGAGATGTGATCGAACCCGTATTGTTCGATGAGGACTTCACTCTGCGTCCCCTTCCCAGAGCCAGGAGCTCCGAAGATCACTAAATTAAGCATCGTTTCTTTCTATCTGTATGTTAATCTTTAAGTTGGTAAATGTCCTTAAGCATACGTCCGTAGTTGTCGTAGTCCAGACCGTGACCGAGGATGAACTTGGTCTCGATCTCCATGGCTACATAGTCTGCCTGCACATCGCACTTGATCGCTTCAGGCTTGATGAGCATGGTAGCTATGTGCACTTCCTTGGCTCCTAGGTTGTAGAAGTGCTTCTTCAGATGATACATGGTGAAGCCCGTGTCGATGAGGTCTTCGACGATGACTACGACGCGTCCCTCGAGGGACTGGCTTACGGGCATGACTTCCTTGAGCTTCCCTGTACTCTCGGTGCCTTCGTAGCTGCTGTAGCGAGCAAAGGCTACTTCAAAGTCCTCGTCGATGGCATACATGAGCTCCGAGGCGAACATGAATGAGCCATTCATGATGCACACGAAGAGCGGATCACGATCCTTGAAGTCTTCTCTCAGACGCTCTCCGAGCTTCTTGACAGCCTGGCTGATGGTCTTGGCATCGATATAGGGGACGAAGGTGCGTCCCTTGAGTACTATTTCTCTCATTGACAGATGATACTGGTCGTTAACTACTACGGTTAGCTAATAAGAAGATGCAAAGTTAACATTATTATGGGAGATGATGAATTTCGTGAGGAAAGTATCCCCTTTGTTCTATGTGTCTTACCGCATCATTTTGAGGTAACTAGGGGTTTCTTGCCCTTATGCTTACTATGAGTTCTTCTCCCTAGACGAGCTTTAGTTGCAGAAGAAATAAACAGAGGTGTGATCTGGGGCTAATACAAGATATGGGCAAACCCTCTATTGGGATTTTCTGCTTTCGATAGGAATAGCCACTAGGGGGGGAGGATCTTCTAGTTTTTTACTTGTTCTCCCCTGTCAGTAGAGTAACGAGTGTAATTCGAGCAAATCATCCAAGGGAAATGTAGCCCCTTTTCAGAGAGAAACTCCTTGTAGAAGTAGTCTGGCTCCATAGCAGGAGTAGGACACTTAGCAAGAACGGCAAATCGAATCTCTTCTACTCCTTTGCTAATTAGGAGTTCTTTGAAGCGTTGAGCAGTGATTCCTGTAACAACATCTCCTGCGACGAGAAGCACCCTAGTCAGGTCACAATGTCCAAGATCAATGCCATGAAGCAATTCCGCTTTTCTCATTCCAGTTTCATCTTTCGAGTACTTTCGATCGAAAGCGGAGAATGGTATATGTTTGTCTTTAAGCAGATTGCCTGATATTAGAGCGCTTAGTATGCTTCCGCCTCGACCTATTCCAACAATGTGGGTCGGAATATACCCATCTTCAAGTAGCTTCTTGTTAATAGAAAGAGCTCCTTGGTTAACGTCATGCCAGTCAAAGATAGTGACGGAACTAAATATCTTCCGCATCCATTCGCAGGAGAATATGTCAATCTTAGAGAAGAGAGAGAGTAATGCGATACACACAATGATCCAGATGGTCTTAGCGCTGGAGGTGTCATCTGTAGCGAACTTTGCTATTATCGAACTTATAGAGCTAACGAGTATGCTGAATAGGAGACTGCTAGCCCAACGACTAAAAGTTAATCTTCGAGAGTTCATACGTTGTGTTGATATGAAGTTGCTTTAAAGTAGTATTACAATACAAATATAGATCTTCGTAGTAAGAAGAAAAAGTCAGTGTAAGGAGTTTCAAGCCTTCCCATGACCCTTAATCTATCCTTGACTAAGAATTCTTATTCGAATGTTCTGAGCTGGGGAACGTGGAGCGCTTGAGGGGATATTTTGCGACCCACGGTAGGTCGCTTGGAAAACCTACTGTAGGTCGGTGTGACGACCTACCGTGGGTCGTCAAGACGACCTACAGTAGGTTTTTTTGAGCCCTGCGGAAGGTCGTGCTGAGGGTGAGCTGTAGAGGCGGGGTTTCTCCCATGAGAAGAGTACTGCGGAGGGTGGGGGAGGAATGGCTTCTTTTAGCCCCCTAAAAGTGGAGCGAGGAGGGGTAAGCGGGAGGCTGTGCGAACTAAAGGAAGAGAACCCCTTCCAAGCTGAACCTTGACAAAGCAGGAGGGAGAAAGCGTATCTTTGCGCCATGAAAAACGAAGGAAGTCGAGCCCTAGGGGCTCACCTGAGTCTCCTAGGCGCAGCCGTCTGCTGGGGGCTCATGTCGCCTCTGGGGAAGGATGCACTGCAGCATGGTATTAGCGGGATCACCTTGGTCTCCTTCCGAGTACTAGGAGGAGCGATCCTCTTTTGGCTGGCCTCACTCTTAGCCCCTAAGGAGCAAGTCGAACCTCGGGATCGAATCCTCTTCGTCGGGGCTGCGATCTTTGGGCTCGTGTGCAATCAATGTTGCTTCACCATCGGGTTAAGCCTTACGAGCCCCATCAACGCAGGGATCGTCACCACGACGATGCCGATCTTCGCCCTTATCCTATCAGCCTTGATCCTGAGAGAGCCGATCACCCAGCAGAACGCCCTTGGGGTAGCTCTCGGATGCAGCGGAGCCTTCCTCCTCATCTGGAGCAGTGCCCAAGCCTCGAGCTCAGCTCTTCAGCTGGGGGATATACGAGGAGATCTACTCTGTGTCGGAGGGCAAGTGTCCTATGCGCTGTATCTGACGATCTTCGGGAAGCTAGCTAAGAAGTATTCGGTCTTCACGGTGAATAAGTGGATGTTTCTCTGGGCTTCGATCCTGCTCCTTCCTTGGACAACAAGCTATGTCCTAGCGACGGACTTTGCGTCGCTTTCGCTGAAGACCCTGCTGGAGGTGGGCTATGTCGTCTTCTTCGGCACCTTCATTAGCTACCTCTTGATGATCAATGGACAGAGGACGCTTCGCCCCACGGTCGTCAGTATGTACAACTATGTCCAGCCCATCGTCGCTGTCGTGGTGAGTGTCATCCTCGGACTTGCCCTCTTCACGTGGAAGCACGCTCTGGCGATCGTCTTGATCTTCTGTGGTGTCTGGCTGGTGACCATCGCTCGAGGGCGAAAGACTAAGCCCGCTCAAGCGTGAGAGGCTCGCCGATCCATTTAGCTAAAAATAAGAGCGCCCCCACATCCCGAAGTAGGATGTGGGGGCGCTCTTGTTTAGGGGAGGAAGAGACTACTTGCGACGCTTAGCAGGAGCCTTCTTCGTGCTTGCCTTCTGAGCGGGCTGTTCTGCAGGTTCGATGGTAGCAGGAGCCTTCTTGACTACCGTGAGGTCGAGGTTCTGGAGGAGATCCGTCAGGTCAGGAAGAGAAGGAGAACCTACGTCAAGCGTACCAGCATCAAGTGCTTCACGCTTGTCATTCATCTTCAGCTGATAGTAGATACTACCGAGGATACCCTTGATGTTGTCAGGGCGAGACTTGTAGGCGATCTCTAGGACGGGGATAGAAGCCTTGAGAAGCTCTTCAGCTGTCTTAGCCATAGCCTGCGTGACATCCGTGTTCTCGTAGATCTTAGCTACAGCATTGTAGAGACCAGCACCGAGGTAGATGAAAGCAGTGGCATTAGAAGGATCAGCCTGAGCAGCCTTGTAGTACCAGTTGAGCGCACCCTTCAGATCCTTGTCTTCGAGGATAGAGCCCTTGACGAGGAGAGCCGTAGCATCCTTGGGGTTCGCAGCAAGGCGATCATCGAGGAGCTGGTTCGCTTCAGCTTCCTTGCCGTTCTGCTGGTAGATGTTGACCAGGTTCACTAGGAAGTAAGGTTCATCAGGAGATACCTTAGCAGCCTCGATGAGCACGGGGATAGCCCCTACAGAGTCCTGCTTTGCGAAGAAGGCAGAGACAGCCCACTGGTGGACATCCTTAGGGTTGAGCGAGATCGATCCGAAGCGCTTGTAGAGATCGATGACACGGTCGTAGTTGCGCAGGGAGCTAGCAGCACCGATAGCGTAGTAGGCAGCGTTCATCGCCATGGAGTCCATCGTGGCTACATCCTTGTCTTCAGCGAAGAAAGGAGCCTTCTTGACATCGAGGAACTTCTCCAGAGCTTCGACACCCTCTGCATACTTGTTGTTCTGCAGGAACCATGCACCACCGTTGAAGAGCTGGAGGTAGTCGTTGTGCAGGACTTCCTGAAGCTTCTTGGTGTACTTGAGATTGACCTTACCCTTTTCGTTGGGCTGGCTTTCGATCTCATAGACCTTGAGCCATGAGGGTACGGAGGCGGTAAGAGCTACGTACATGGGGGTGCGATCGATGTTCTGATCGATAGCAGCCTTCTTGAACTCTTCGGTGTAAGCCTTATTCTCGATGAGCCCAGCTACATACCACGTGTAGGGGTCGTTCTTCGTCTCATCGTTGGCTAGAGCTTCCGTGATGAGTCGGCGAGCTTCAGCGAAGTCTGGCTTGTCGGAGTTAGCGATCTTCTCAGCTGACTTGACATTGGCTACCTGAGCAAACGCTCCAGCGGAGGTCATCAGACCTAGGGCAATAGCACAAACTAATTTCTTCATTTTCATTCGGTGTTAGTGTGTCTAGTTATTATTGTCTTCGTTGAGAGCTCGGTCGAGGAACTCCTGTGGGAGTTGATCGTGTAGAGCCTCACCTTGGATAGGAGTAGCTTCGGTGGAGGAAGAGGCTTCGTTGGTCACTTCGTCAGAGACTTCTTCTTCCTCTTCGGAGAGGACCTGGCAGACGGAGGCGATCTCATCCCCTCGTTTCTTCAGGTCAATGATACGTACACCCTGGGTAGCACGACCCTGGACGGAGATATCACGAGCATGGACACGGATCGTGATCCCGCTCTTGTTGATGATCATCAGATCGTGCTCATCGGTCACGGGACGGATCGCTACGAGTTCGCCCGTCTTGTCCGTGATGTTGAGGGTCTTCACACCCTTCGTGCCACGGTTAGTCTTGCGGTAGTCTTCGACCACGGAGCGCTTACCATAGCCCTGTTCACTGATGACGAGGATGGTCTCTTCGGTGTCCTGCGCTACGGTGAGCATACCGATGACTTCGTCTCGGCCATCATCGTCGAGGGTCATACCACGCACCCCAGTAGCATTGCGGCCCATAGCACGGACAGCGGACTCGTGGAAGCGTACTGCACGACCGTTGCGATTAGCGATGAGGATCTCGCTCTCACCGTCCGTCAGACCGACCCCTACGAGCTGGTCGCCTTCGACGAGGTTGATAGCGATGACCCCATTAGCACGGGGGCGAGAGTAAGCCTCCAGCAGGGTCTTCTTGATCGTCCCACGCTTGGTACAGAAGATGAGGTAGTGCGAGTTCACGAACTCAGTGTCTCGAGTGAGATTCTTCACACGGATGAAGGCATTGACTCGGTCGCCAGGCTCGATATTCAGGAGGTTCTGCAGTGCACGACCCTTGGCATTCTTTGCCCCTTCGGGGATCTCATATACCTTGAGCCAATAGCAACGCCCCATCTGAGTGAAGAGGAGCATCGTCTCATGCATCGAAGCCGAATAGATGTACTCGATGAAGTCTTCGTCTCGTGTATCGCTACCCTTAGCACCTACACCGCCACGAGCCTGTGAGCGGAAGTCGGAGAGAGGAGTGCGCTTGATATAGCCGTGGTGTGAGATGGTGATGACCATATCGTCATCGGCATAGAAGTCTTCGGGGTTGAACTCTTCGGCCGTGTAGATGATCTCGCTACGACGCTCGTCACCGTACTTCTCCTTGATCTCGAGGAGCTCTTCACGGATGAGCTGGGCACGTAGCTCCTTGTCGGCAAGGAGTGCTTTTAGTCGCTCGATCTCCTTCATCAGAGCAGCGTACTCTTCCTTCAGCTTTTCACGCTCAAGACCAGTGAGAGCACGTAGACGCATATCTACGATCGCACGAGCTTGGATCAGTGAGAGGGAGAAGCGCTCCATCAGGTGCTCGATGGCTTCCTGTGGTTCGCTGGCTGCACGGATGATGCGGATGACCTCGTCGATATTGTCTACGGCGATGATCAAGCCCTCGAGGATGTGGACACGCTCCTCGGCCTTGCGTAGCTCGAACTGCGTACGGCGGTAGACGACATCATGACGGTGCTCGACGAAGAGCTCGATGAGGTCACGTAGGTTGAGTAGCTGAGGACGACCCTTGACGAGGGCAATGTTATTGACGCTGAAGGAGCTCTGAAGCGCTGTCATCTTGTAGAGCTTATTCAGGACGACACCCGAATTAGCGTCACGCTTGATGTCGATGACGATGCGGATCCCCTTGCGGTTTGATTCGTCGGAGATGCCTGAGATGCCTTCGATCTTCTTCTCGGTGATGAGATCGGCTATGCCCTTGACGAGTTCACTCTTATTGACCTGATAGGGTATCTCGGAGACGATGATACGCTCGTGGTTGTTGTGCTCCTCGATCTCGCAGCGGCTGCGGATGACGATACGTCCACGTCCCGTCTCGAAGGCCTCACGTACGCCAGCATAGCCGTAAATGATCCCTCCGGTAGGGAAGTCAGGAGCCTTGATGTATTCGATCAGCCCAGCGGCATCTATCTCACCGTGGTGGTCGATGTAAGCCACGCAGGCATCGATGGACTCAGAGAGGTTGTGCGGAGCCATGTTCGTGGCCATCCCGACAGCGATCCCTGCGGAGCCGTTGACTAGGAGGTTGGGGAAGCGAGCGGGTAGGACGGTAGGCTCTACGGTAGAGTCGTCGAAGTTGTTCTGGAAGTCTACCGTATCCTTGTCGATGTCACGGAGCATCTCGCTCGCTAGGCGATTGAGGCGTGACTCGGTGTAACGCATCGCAGCGGGAGAGTCTCCGTCGATTGACCCGAAGTTCCCCTGACCTTGGACGAGCGGATAGCGGAGGTTCCAGGGCTGGGCAAGACGCACGAGGGTGCCGTAGATGGAGGAGTCTCCGTGGGGGTGATAGTACTTCATCACCTGCCCGACGGCGCTTGCGCACTTACGGGTGGGCTTGTCATAGGTATTCCCATCTTCGTTCATGGCATAGAGCACACGGCGGTGGACGGGCTTGAAGCCATCACGTACATCAGGGAGAGCACGAGAGACGATGACCGACATAGAGTAGTCTATGTAGGCAGTCTTCATCTCATCCTCGATGTTGATGTCTATAATTCTGTCTTCTCGATCCAGCATTCTAGTCTAAAAGTTGTATTCACAAGCGTAGGCACCTATGGGGTGCACTAACAAGGCTCTAAGATACTACTTTTTGGGCAAATATGCCCCATTTGCTTGGCATCCGTCCTTAGATCGCCATTTGGGCGCTGCTAATTTGTAGAGCAGAGCTGTCGGAGTAGGAGATCTCGCACAGAGGTGCTGGGCCAGAGGGATCGAGAGGGGTAAAAAAGAAACCCACGGTAGGTCGTCGAAAAAACCTACTGTGGGTCGCCTGACCGACCTACCGTGGGTCGCATCGACGACCCACAGTAGGTTTTTTTGAGCCTTACCCAAGGTCCCTCAGAATAGCGCATAGAGAGAGCTCTCTCGAAGGGGCGAGGGAAGGGCAGAGCTGGGCTCAGTGTAGCGAGAAGAGGAGGAAGAGATAGAGGAGGAAAAGTCCGAGGAGTATAAGAGCTCGGAGTACGAGGCAGAGCACTAGTGCAAGGAGCTCGGTGCGCCGAGTGATCGTCACTGCTCGCTGGAGGTCTCTGTCGCTGAGGGCGCGGTCTTCTTCGCCGATGAAGGGCTTGTCTACAACCTCACCGAAGTAGTCATGTGGCCCGCCAAAGCGACAGCCGAGCATGAGGGCAAGAGCCGCCTCGGGATAGCCCGAATTGGGGCTAAGGTGTCTTCGTCCGTGGCGGAAGGTCTTCGAGAGGAGATCGAGCCTTCCTGCAGAGAGGAGCATTAGGATGGCTGTGAGACGTGAGGGGAGGAGATTGGCTAGGTCATCGAGCTTGGCCGAGAAGTAGCCATAGTCTCGGTAGTGCTCGTTGAGGTAGCCGACCATCGAGTCCTGCGTGTTGATCATCTTGTAGGTGAGGATGCCAGGCATCCCGAAGAAGGCCCAAGAGAGCATCGGACCGACGACCCCATCGCTGAGGTTCTCCGCCAGCGTCTCTAGAGCAGCGGTGCGGATCTCTTGCTCGGAGAGAGCTCCCGTATCTCGCCCGACGATACGCCCCACTTGCTTTCGCCCTTCTTCGAGTGAGAGTCCAACGGCACGGAAGACACCCCGCACCTCGTCATGGAGCGTCTTCCCCGAGAGCATGTAGAAGATGAGGAGCGAGGAGAGGAGGCCATAGGCGAGGAGCAGGAGCACACCAGTCGATCCTTCCCCCAGCCAATAGCTAGCCTCTACCCTAGAGAAAAGTGCGAGGAAGACCAGAAGGGGAAGGAGGAAGGTCAGGAGTACCAAGCTCCCGTTGTAGACGAAACCTTTGAGCAGACGTGCCTTGCCGTGATTGAGGTGCTTCTCCCCCCAACCGATCAGGCGACCAAGGAAGATGATCGGATGGCCGAAGGTCGTAGGATCACCGAGAGCTCGGTCTAGGAGGAAGCCTAGGAGAAGAGGGGCGATGAAGGCCGGGAGTAGGAGATCGAGCATAGAGAGGGCTAAGGCTGTGAAGCGAGGAGTGTCTGTAGGTAGGCACGGAGCACCAAGGGGTGGCAGTGCTCCTGATCGTGGGCTGCGTAGACGAGGGTGACCCGCTCCTGAGCTCCGAGGCGGGCGAGGAAGTCCTGAGGCGCAGTCGAGGCCTCCAGCTCGGAGCGGTAGTCACGGGCGAACTCGTCCCAGCGGGCAGGATCGTGCCCGAACCATTGGCGTAGCTCCGTCGAGGGCGCTAGGTCTTTAGCCCACTCGTCGAGCTGGGCTCGCTCCTTGCTTAGCCCTCGGGGCCAGAGGCGGTCGACGAGTACACGGTAGCCGTCGGTGGGCAGGGTGGGCTCGTAGGCTCGCTTGAGAAGTAGTTCCATAGTCGCAGACTATTTATTGGCTTGGAAGAAGTCTCGAGGATAGGTGTAGCGGATATTGCCCTCATCGTCGATGAGGAGGACGGAGAGCTCACTCTCGGGGACGAGACGAGCGCCAGCTTCGTGGCAGGATTCAGTGATCTGATGCATGAAGCGGTCGAGGTCTTCAGCGCTGAGACCTTGCCATAGTTCGCGTGCCAGCGTCAGGCCGTCGATGAGGGTGTGGGCTCGATCGGTACAACCCGCCTTCGTGGCTACGGTGTGTAGGTAGGCCTTGTTCATGACCACCTTCTTGCTGTGGGTGTCCATGTTGCCTTCAGCGAGCTTCACGGCCTTGCCCAGCATGATACCCATATAGATCTTGGGTATGGAGAGGGAGGCGAGCTTCTCGAGGGTCTCCCCGATGAAGTTGCCGTACTGGACGAAGGACTGGAAGGGGAGGTCGGGGAAGGCCGCCTTGAGATACTTCTCGCTCTTAGCACCAGAATTGATGACGATGGTATCCGCCCCCAAAGCTACGGCTACATCCGCCTGACGAACGATCGAAGCAATGAAAGCCTCCGAAGAGAAGGGCTTGACTACCCCCGAGGTGCCGACGACGGAGATCCCATCGAGGATGCCTAGACGAGGGTTGAAGGTCTTAGTCGCTAGTTCCCGCCCTTGAGGGATGCTGATGGTGATATCCACCCCGCCCTCGGGATAATGACGACGCACGATGGTCTCCATCATCTGGCGAGGTGTCTTGTTGATCGCTGGGCCACCGATCTCCAGCCCTAGCCCAGGGAGCGTCACGACACCGACCCCTTCGCCTTGGAGGAAGTGCACTCCGTCATGCTCCTTGGTGAAGGCTACTTCGGAGCAGATCTCCGTGAGGTGGGTCACGTCGGGGTCATCGCCCGAATATTTGCGAGCCATCGCCCGATAGCCTCGTTCTGTTTGCTCCAGTCGCTCCACAGGGAGCTTGACCTCTTCTCCCGAGGGAAGGATGATCTCTGCCGAATCGATGAATTCCCCTTCGTGCAATAGAGCATGGAGGGCGGCCGCAGTGGCTGCGGTAGCTGTACTGCCCGTAGTGAAGCCCGTCTTCAGAGGGAAGAAGTCGGGACAGAGACGCTCTACCGCCTTCCTAAGACCTACGGGTCCGTGGACATGCTCGTAGTGCTCAGGCAGAGCAGGGCGTGTGATCATGTAGACGGGCACACCAGCAGCAAGGGCTGGAGCGATCTTCTCCTCGAAGAAGCCACTCTCGCCACTCTCCTTCGTGATCACAGCATCGGGCTGTATCTCGTCGAAAAGCGCTTGGTCTTCGCCCTCACGGAAGTAGCGTATATGACTGAAGGGAAACCCTGCAGCTTCTGCCTTCTCTCTAGAGTCGTCTCGGTCAAGGATGCGGAAGAAACTCTCGTGCTTCTCCCAGAAGGGCTTGAGGGGAACGAGCGTATTCACTCCCGTCAGAGCAAGGAGCCTTCGGCAGGGCTGCGCCTCTAGCTTCTCGATCATCTCCTGATAGCTAGCGCACTCGATGACCTGACCCGTACGCTCGCTGTAGCGCCGCTCATAGCGGACGACAGGGATAGATAGAGCGGCAGTGACTTCGCCGATCGTCTTGTGTAGGACAGCTGCGAAGGGATGGGCGGCATCGATGACTAGGCGGATATCCTTCTCTTGGATGAAGTCACGCATGACCTCGTGGGTCATTGCTCCCGAGACACGCTCTCCGTGTACAAGGTCTATCTGCTGTAAGTCGCCTTTGGTCGAGTAATAGTATTCCTTGCCAGATTCGTCAAGGATGGAGCTGACGATACGTCCCTCCGTGGTCCCTCCGAAGATGAGGATCATAAGTTAGGGTAAGGGTTAGTCTAGGCGAAGGCGTAGCTCATCTCTGAGCGTCTGGATGGTCTTGCCTAGGGTGGGGTGTAGGAATTGTGGGGCGATCTCGGCTAGTGGATCGAGGACGAAGAGTCGCTCCTGTAGGAGGGGATGGGGTAGGGTCAGTCGCTCCGTAGAGAGCACAAGATCGTCGTAGCAGAGTAGGTCGATGTCGATGGGGCGATCTTCGTACTGACCTGCCACGCTCTTTCGCTGACGACCCAGCTGACGCTCGATCTCTTGGGTCCTATCGAGTACATCCATCGCGGGGAGATCCGTCTCTACAGAGAGGGCGATATTGAGGAAGGGATGCTTGCTCTCGAAGCCCCAAGGCTCTGTCTCGATAAAGGGTGAGATGCCATCGACCGGCCCGATGAGCAGGTCGATGGCATCTATAGCCGCTCTAAGGAGCATCTCTCGATCTCCTTCGTTGCTACCTAGGGATAGGTAGAGCTTAGCCATGAGGTGGGTTAGTCCACGATGAGCATAGCATCACCGTAGGCTCCGAAGCGATACTTTTCCTTGATCGCTACGGCATAGGCGTGCATGGTCTCTTCGTAGCCTCCGAAGGCTGCCGTCATCATCAGTAGGATGGACTTCGACATGTGGAAGTTCGTCACCAGCGCATTGGGTACGTTGAACTCGTAGGGAGGGAAGATGAACTTACTTGTCCAGCCATCGAAGGCCTTCATATGGCGCTCCGTACCCGAAGCTGTCTCCATAGCTCGGAGGACAGATGTACCGACTGCACAGATGTTGCGCCCTGCAGCACTGGCAGCGTTGACGATGGAGCAAGCTTCTTCGGTGATGATCATCTGCTCGCTCTCCATCTTGTACTTGGTGAGGTCTTCTACATCGATGTCACGGTAGTTCCCTAGGCCATTGTGCACGGTGATGAATGCCTTGCGAATGTCCTTGATCTCCATGCGAAGGAGGAGCTCACGACTGAAGTGGAAGCTCGCAGCAGGCCCTACGACAGCACCCTCATGCTCTGCGAAGAGGGACTGGTAGCGATGCGCATCTTCGCTGTTGGGGCTACGGTTCATGTACTTGGGAAGAGGAGTCTCTCCCATAGCATAGAGCAGGCGACGGAATTCCTCCTGCGACCCATCGAAGAGGAAGCGCAGGGTACGTCCACGGGAGGTCGTATTGTCGATGACTTCGGCCACGAGCTCATCGTTCTTACCGAAGTAGAGCTTATTACCGATACGGATCTTACGAGCAGGGTCGACGACAACGTCCCAGAGCTTGAAGGCTGGGTTTAGCTCTCTGAGGAGGAAGACTTCGATCTGGGCACCAGTCTTCTCCTTATTGCCGTACATACGTGCGGGGAAGACCTTAGTATCGTTGAAGACAAAGACATCATCCTTGTCGAAGTAGTCAAGGATATCCTTGAAGTAGCGGTGCTCGATCTCTCCGGTCGTACGATGGAGTACCAGGAGGCGAGACTCATCACGGAAGTTCGTAGGCTTCTTAGCAATGAGGTTCTCGGGGATCTCGATCTCGAAGTGGCTCAGCTTAGTATCCTTCATTTCTATCTAGTTCTGTCTTGAGGGTTGGTTCGTTCTTATTCTTCGTCGGAGCGAGGAGCGACATGCTCTCTGAGGAAGGCTTGTATATCCTCCACTCGTAAGCATTGGTCGAGGGTGAAGTCGCCCACACGTGTACGCTGTAGGGCGGTGAGATGGCCTCCCGAGCCGAGGGCTGTACCGATGTCTCGGGCTAGAGCACGTATGTAGGTGCCCTTACTACAGACGACACGGATGCGGAGGTGGGGAAGGTCGTAATCGAGGAGTTCTAGCTCATCGATGACGAGCGTCTTAGCCTTGAGTTCGAAGTCACGACCCTTGCGAGCCAGATCGTAGGCACGTCGTCCGTCGACCTTTACAGCGGAGAAGGCTGGGGGTACCTGTTCGATGGTGCCGATGAAGCTCTTCAGTACCTCCTCTACCGCCTCACGGGTGATATGCTCGGTAGGGAAGAAGGCATCGGGCTCGGTCTCTAGGTCGAAGGTCGGAGTCGTCTGCCCGAGGCGTATGTCAGCGATGTACTCCTTGCGACCTGCTTGCAGTTCGTCGATACGCTTCGTATGCTTGCCTGTGCAGAGGATCATCACCCCAGTGGCTAGGGGGTCAAGCGTGCCAGCGTGTCCGACCTTGAGCTTCTTGATGCCTAGGTAGCGACAAGCCTCGCAGCGGAACTTATTGACTAGGCTAAAGGAGCTCCACGTCAAGGGTTTGTCCAGAGCGATGGTTGCTCCGGCGATGAGGTCGAGTTGCTCTGGCATCTTAGTTCAGGGAGATGTTAGCTCCGAGGAGGAGGGCAATAGCCATGCCAACGGAGAGGAGGATGCGGTAGTAGCCGAAGACACGGAAGCCATACTTCGTCACAAACTCGATGAAGAACTTGATGGCGAGTAGAGCTACCAAGAAGGCTACGATATTGCCCACAAGGAGCGTGTGCCAGTTCGCCTCGAAGACCCCACTCATAGCGGGATCCTTGTAGAGCTTGTAGCCCTTGAGCAGGGTAGCACCGAACATCGTCGGGACGGCGAGGAAGAAGGAGAATTCAGCAGCCTGTCTACGTGTCAGTCCCTGCTGCATACCTCCGAAGATCGTCGCCATGGAGCGAGAGACACCAGGCACCATCGCTAGGCACTGGAAGAGCCCGATGATGAAGGCATTCTTCGTCGTGACTGGGCGCTCGGTCTTGTGGGTGAAGATCCGATCGAAGTAGATCATCAAGATCCCTCCGAAGAAGAGCATCGCTAGGACGACCCACGTACTGCCGAGGAGGGTGTCGATCTTGTCGTTGAAGAGCGCACCGAGGATGGCTGCGGGGATACATCCGATGATCATCAGACCATAGAGCCGCCAGCCTCCGAGGCTCGTCGTTGGGTCAGGCTTTAGTCCGAAGATGGGGAAGGGCAGGAAGCGTCGGAAGTAATAGACGAGGACCGAGAGGATGGCTCCGAACTGGATCATCACGGTGAAGGCCTTGAGATAGTCTGTGCTCTCCATCCCGAGGATCCCCTCAGTGAGGATCATGTGACCCGTCGAAGAGACGGGGAGGAACTCCGTCAGCCCTTCTACGATGGCCAGGATGATGCTCTCTAGGATACTCATCGGGTAGCGTCCTCCCCTTTCTTGGTCGTTGTAGGCTTGACTAGGATGGCATAGATCATCAAGATGAAGCCAGAGAGGCAGATGATCGGAGCGACGACGATGCGTCGGCTACTGAAGATCTCGGGGCTGAAGGCGGTAGGATTTTCGCTCTGGCCTCCCGACATCAAGATGAAGCCGATGAGGATCAGGAGCAGGGAAGCTCCCATCAGGAGATAATTCTTTTTGCTGTAGAGCATTGGGATATGTAGATACAGTTGGATGGCGGACGAAGGAAAGGGGTTAGATCAGATGGATCTTACCCTCCTCCATGTGGATGTAGCGGCGTGTGGCTCGCCATGAGGAGACGAAGCTCACCAGCACTCCGACCAGTGGGACGCAGATGGCTACTGCGACGAGGTGCATCGGAGGGCAGATCTTGAGCAGTGCATAGCCGAAGGCTTCTTCGATGCCGAAGAGTGCTCCAGAGAGGAGAGCTAGTGCTAGGAGTGCGCCGACAAAGCCCTCAAGGACAGCCCTACGGATGAAGGGGCGGCCGATGAAGCCCGAAGTTGCTCCGATGAGTGAGAGGGTACGGATGCGCATGCGCTGGGAGTAGATGACGAGCCCGGTAGCAGTATTGATCTGTAGGAAGCTCACGATGAGGTGTAGCCCGAGGAAGATCCAGAGGACGAAGCGGATCGTCTGCAGGTTCTTCGAGGCGGAGACCCACTGCCCTTGTTGCTCTTCGAGCCCTTCAGCCGTCTTGAAGAGGGGCTGAGAGGCGATGATCTTCTTGATGCTATCGGGGTGGGTGTATTCAGCCTTGAGGAAGATCTTAGCCATGGGCACAAGCGGATTGTACCCGAGGATCTTCGTAGGATCTTCGCCGAGGATAGAGGTGAGGCTACGAGCTGCGCTGTCAGCACTGATGATCTGTACCTCACGCACACAGGAGAGGCTACGGATCTCAGCAATGGTAGCTTCGGGGTTGCTCCCCTCGTCTTGGGGAAGTTCGATGGTGAAGGAGATACGCCCACGCACCTCTTCACTCATCCCTTGCTCTAGGACATAGACGAGCCCCAGAGCGCCGAGCATGAAGAGCGTGACGGTGATGCTGATGAAGCTCAGGAGGCGAGAGTAGCGTAGCGTCGATGATTGTTTTGATTTGGGCGCACCCATATAGCTATGTATCGGTCTGACAAATGGCTTGTCCTGCTATCCCTCCTTGAGGTAGGGATACAACATGGACAATTTGCATGCAAAGATAGACATTCTCTGCACAAGGATCGCTGAGGCTCTGCCTCTCTGTAGTACATCCCTCCCTCCTAGCCTCCTACGGGCTGATCCTAGGAAGAGAAAATCGGTGTCGAACGAGCCCGCTCAGTACGGGCGTTTGGGAGGGGTGAAAAACGATCCACGGTAGGTCGCCGAAAAAACCT
>ERZ772917.352-NODE-352-length-33084-cov-5.020497_pt1 | contig 33084 bp, 30 predicted proteins | sample MGYA00511187_ERZ772917 | MGnify/ENA primary metagenome ERZ772917 (study PRJEB29015, sample SAMEA2737925) | human oral metagenome | biome: human oral; feature: human-associated habitat; material: dental | place: China | collected 2012 ...
ACCAGGACATCTTACCTCATAATTAACCCTTGCTTATCCGAAAACACAATTAATAGGCTTTACCCCCGTTACAGCATTCGTAATGACTTATAAAAAATAATTTATATATCCCAACGCCACATATGCACTAACGCACTCAAAAACGATAAAGATCATATAAGCTGCAGAAATGAAAAATTCTAGCAATAGTAAGGCGAGCAATACTATTTGAAAATAACTAACAGTAGAATAACAGGCAAGATATTTACCACCACACGAGTCAAGTGAACTCATTACAGAAGTTAATAATTAGAACATGCTTTCCCATTCAAATCATACGAATGATATGCATTTCCATGCCGCACTATAAAACACAAAGAATCCTTAGTGTCGAATAACAATAGCTCTATATCATCAACATTCATCTTTCCGGTAATAAGAAAATAATTGCGAACAATCACAATGATATCGCGCTACGCATCACCAGAATGCATAATCACCATCAATAACATGTCTAGAACATGCATACGACAGGCCCATTGCCCACCTTGGATCGTCGTAAAGCAGGTGTAAAACAGGGGTGAAACCGGATGTCTGCCGCATGGTCTAGGGTAAGTCCATGGCCAAAAAACCTCGCCCTGTTCACCGCTGCACCGAATGCGGCTACTCCAGCCCCAAATGGTTGGGCCGCTGCCCGGAGTGCGGCACCTGGGGGTCCATGCAGGAACACCAACCCGCCACAGCCGGCAGCGCCACCCAGGCGGCAACCACCGGGGTGGTCACCAAGGGGCTCACGCCTACCTCCCCGGCCCAAAAAATCACCACTATTTCCGCAACAAAAGCCACCAGCCAAACCACCGGCATTGGGGAGCTCGACCGGGTGTTGGGCAGCGGCATTGTTCCCGGATCCGTTGTGCTGCTGGCGGGCGAACCCGGGGTGGGTAAATCCACGCTGCTTCTAGAGGTTGCCAGCCGGTGGGCGAAACTCGACCGGGTGGCCCTCTATGTGACCGCCGAGGAATCCGCCGGGCAGGTGCGTATGCGGGCCGAACGCACCGGCGCGCTGCACGACTCGCTGTATCTTGCGGCGGAATCCAACCTCGATGTGGTGTTCGGGCATGTGGACCAGCTCAAACCCAGCCTGCTTATTGTGGACTCGGTGCAGACCATGAACGCCACCGATGTGGAGGGGGTTGCCGGTGGCGTCGCCCAATCCCGGGCAGTGACCGCGGCCCTCACCACCCTGGCGAAAACCACCGGCATCCCCGTGCTGCTGGTGGGGCACGTCACCAAGGACGGGAATGTTGCCGGCCCCAGGGTCCTCGAACACCTGGTTGATGTGGTGCTGAATTTTGAGGGCGACCGGCACTCTAGTCTGCGCATGCTGCGCGGCATTAAAAACCGGTTTGGTGCCACCGACGAGGTGGGGTGTTTCGAACAACAATCCGATGGCATTAAGGAGATACCCGACCCGTCCGGCCTGTTTTTGTCCCACAGGGACGCCACCCCGGACGGCACCGCGGTCACCGTCGCCATGGATGGGGTGCGACCCATTGTCGCCGAGGTTCAGGCCCTCGTGGTTCCCACCGAGTCGAAAAATCCCCGGCGCGCCGTCACCGGCCTTGACGCCACCCGGGTGCCCATGGTGTTGGCGGTGTTGGCGGCCCGGGCCGGTCGGCGCACCCACACGAGCGAGGTGTATGTGGCCACGGTTGGGGGCATGAAGGTGGGTGAGCCGGCCACGGACCTGGCCATTGCCATGGCCACGGTGAGTGCGATAACGAAAAAACCACTGCCGGCGAAAACAGTGGTGTTGGGTGAGGTGGGGTTAGCCGGGGAAATCCGGCGGGTGCCTAACGTGCAGCGCCGCCTCATGGAGGCGAAACGGCTGGGGTATCGGCAGGCGGTGATACCGGCGGGGTCGGATGTGGATGATTCTGCCCTGCCGGGGTTGCGGGTGGTGGAGGTTGCCACGATCCACGACGCGCTGCGGCTTATTCAATAATTGGGTGATCGCCGAAAAGCCGGGTGGTTAGCGCATTATTGCAGGTTGAAGGTGAATGCGTCGGAGTGCACCACGCCTTCTTCCGTGTGAAGCTTACCGATGGCCGCATGCATGTAGTAGTCGCCGGCGGGGGCAGGCTCCCGATCAATGCAGGCGTTGGGTGCGGAGCTGGTGCGGGACCATTGCACCTTGAAGTAGCGTTCGGAGTTGGCTTTGAAGGTTTGCTTGCCGGTTTCCGCCGGGTCGTTGCAGTCGACGTCGGACCATAGGAGTTGGTTGGTGTCCATGGTGTAGATCTCAAACCGGATCACATTGTCGGTGAGGTCGATGATGCAGTCGGCCTTGGTGGGGTTGGCGACCTTCATGTAGAGGTTGGGGAGTTGGCCTTCCTCGTAGCTGAAATGGTCGGTGGAGGCTTCGATCTTGAGGTCGGAAAGGTCGCAGGTTTCTTTGGCCTGCGCGGCCTCCGACTCGGCGTCGTCATCCTTGGCGTCGTCGGCTTGGGCGTCATCGCTTGCAGCGGTGGTGTGTGTGACGGATTTCTTCCCGCCCACACCACTTGCCCCGCCGGTGCGGGTGCCGGCGGCCGTGCCGGGTGTGGTGGCGACCTCCGTGGCAACCTCGGCGGCCGGCTCGGAACCAGCCCCACCACCAGAAGCGGAAGTAGCTTTAGGGCTACCAGTGGGGGTTGCGGGGGCACCCCCGGTGGCGCGTGGCGTGGATGCAATGGGCTCCGTCACCGCCACCGTCGCGGACTCGTGGTTGCTCCTTATAAATAGGAGGGTAGCAACCACGCCAATAATCACTAACAGTGCGAAGAGAGCGGCGAGACGCCGCCGGCGGTAATACACTTCCGCTGGTAGGGGCCGCCCGTCGTAGCTGGGACGGGCGGCGCTGCGTATATTCGGGCGACGGGGGTAATTATTTCGGCGATCCACGCTTAAAGCCTAAAGCTAAAATTACGGGATTCAGCGGAGCTTCCTCGGTGTGTTGCAAAACCGTGTGATCTACACTGCTTTATTAATTTGTTACCCCCTTTTGCGTGTGTCAGGCTTGTGTTGTTGTGCCCGTTGCCTTCCTCGTTACACGCCCTCGACGGAAAGGTAGTCGATCGACCCATCCGCCAGGCTGTAGTGGGCGGCGATAAACGCGGTCTTACCACTCTTGACCGCTTCTTTAATCACTGGGGAAATACCCATGATCTTGCTGCGGATCGCCTCCGCGTGGGCGCGCTCGAAATCGAAAGGAGTATGCTTCCCGGTGCTTTTCGCCGAAAGAATGCTGGGCATGATCTGCTCCACAATGGTGCGCTGGTGGCCGGTCGGCACTTCCGCGCCATCGAGCGCCACCGCCGCGGCTGCCTTGACCGCGCCGCAGGATTCGTGTCCCAATACCACCAGTACCTCGACGTCGAGCGCCTCAACAGCGAACTCTAGCGACGCCAGCACCGCGGCGTCGACCACTTCCCCGGCGGTGCGGATGGTGAAAATGTCGCCGAGTCCCACGTCGAAAAGCAACTCGACGGGGACCCGGGAGTCGCCGCAGGTAAACACGGCCGCCCGGGGGGATTGCCCCATGCGTAACTCCTCGCGGCGGTTCACGCTCTGGTTGGGATGCAGTGGTTTTCCTGCGGCGAATCGGGCGTTACCGGCGAGCAGGTTTTCCCACACAAGTTTTGGATTGCGGGCCTCAGACGGGCTGTTGGGTGTTGTAGTCATAGTATTATTGTGGCACCGATGGATAGGTTGCGGATAGATTATTAGCAATCATGACCACACCAGTTACCGTAACCCCAGAAAAGTCCGCCGAGCTTCGAACCGTCCTGCACCGCCGGCTTCCCGCGTGGTTTGCTGCCAACGCCCGCGACATTGCCTGGCGCGCCCCGGAAACCTCCGCGTGGGGTGTGCTGCTCAGCGAAGTCATGAGCCAACAAACCCAGGTCGCCCGCGTGGAACCCATATGGTTGAAGTGGATCAACCGTTGGCCCACCCCCACCGACTTCGCTGCGGCCCGCATTGACGATGTGCTGCGCGCCTGGGGGCGTCTCGGGTACCCGCGGCGGGCGCTCCGCCTGCACGAATGCGCCCAACAGATTGTGGCGCACCACAATGGCGTGGTGCCGGCGGATGTGGCCGAACTGTTGGCCCTGCCCGGCATCGGCGATTACACCGCCCGGGCCGTTGCCGCATTCGCATACGGGCAGCGGGTGCCGGTGGTGGACACGAATGTGCGGCGGGTGCTCGCCCGGTTCTACCACGGCGAATACGAGCCGCGATCCCCGTCGAAACGGGAACTGGCGGTCATGGAATCCCTACTGCCGGACGCCGACGGGGGCGTGGACGCGGCGAAATTCAGCACGGCGATCATGGAGCTCGGGGCACTCATCTGCACCACCACCCCCAAATGTGGTGACTGCCCCCTCCGGTCGTCATGCCTATGGGTGGCCGGCGGGTCGGTTGTGACCCCACGCCGCCCCAGCCGCCGCGTGCAAAAATTCGCCGGCACAGACCGACAGGTCAGAGGACTCATCATGGCGGAACTCCGCGCAGCCGACGGCGTAGTGCCGCCCGAACGCATCGAAGCGGTGTGGGCGGATAGCACGCAACGCAACCGGGCGCTCGCCTCCCTGCTTGACGACGGCCTCGCGCGGGAAGTCACCGGCGGCTTCCGCCTGCCCAACTAGCCCCCAGCTAGCCCCACCCAAACGCACCACCCGGACTGGCTTACCACGCTTATAACCCTCTACAATAAGCCACCATGGCAAAGAAAACTATGTGCGTATGGTCAATCATCTTCCTCGCCGTCTCAGCCCTGTTCCCCCTTGCCGCCACCGCCGACAATGATGATTTTTACCAACCTCCCGCACAGTTTTCCACCCACCCGCAAGCCCCCGGCACGGTCCTGCGCACCCAGCCGGTCGACAACACCCGGGCCACAAAAATGCTGTATGCGTCCACCGACCAGGACGGAAAGCCGGTGGCGGTATCCGGGTATGTGATCGAACCCGACCGGCCGGCGATAGGGACCGTGGTGTTCGCGCCGGGGACGCGCGGCCAGGGGGACATGTGCGCCCCATCAAAGGGGCCGTGGCTGGTGGGGGCAGTGTCCCCGACGGCAATGTCGGTGAATTATGAGCTGCCGATCCAGTATTATGCGGCGTCGCTGGGGTTACGGGTGATTGTCACCGACTATATTGGGCTGGGCACGCCGGGGATTCACACATATGTGAATGCGGCGGAAGAGGCACATGCGGTATTGGATGCAGCCCGGGCGGGCCTGCGGGTGGCGAAGGCACCGCTGGATTCCCCGGTGGGGTTGCACGGGTATTCGCAGGGTGGGGGCGCCGTGGCGGCGGCCGCGGAACTGGCGGAGGAGTACGCCCCGGATGTGCGGCTGGTGGGAACCTATGCGGGGGCACCGCCGGCGGATTTGTTCGAGGTGTTCACCACGGTGGATGGGTCATCGATCAGCGGGGTGCTGGGGATGGCCATCAATGGGTTTTCGGCACGCGACGCCCAGTTTCGGGCGGCGGTGGATCGGCACGTGTCGGATGCGGGGCGCCGATATTTACAGACGGTTGCCACGAGTTGCGTGATTGATTCGGTGGGAAAGTACGGGTTTATGAAGTCGAATGTGTTCACGAAGACCGGAGTCACGTTCAAGGAGGTAGTGCAGCAGGAGCCGGTGATTGCTGAAACATTAAAACGCAATAGCCTGGGGAAAAAGCCGCCACGCACCCCGATTTTTATGATGACCGGCCGATCTGACGACATTATTCCCACAGACCAGGTCACACGCCTGGCCGATAAATATTGTCGGGCCGGGGCCACAGTATCGGCGACGCAATCGGCGCTGCCGCGAGTGACGCCCACGCTCAATTCGGGCATTAATCACGCGCTATCGAGCTGGGAGGATATTCAGCCCTCCATGGAGTATTTGCTGGCCCGGTTCCGGGGCGAGCCGGCGCGGAATGATTGCGGCAATTACCAAAGCCCGCATTCGTCACTGTAGGGCGTCGACAAGCGAGGTGCTATGCCGCGTCGAGGTAATCGCTAGAGGTAGGGGTGCTTTGTTGCTGGTTAGTGGTTTGTCCGGCAGCAGGATTGCTGGGCCCGAGGATCAGTGTGCCTTCGTCGAACTCCTTGAGCACCCGATCCTTGCCGGCTGGGGATATGACACCGGCGGCTACCGACCTATCCAGCTGTTTCACCAGTTCGGCGCGTTGGGCGGTGTTGGTGGGGTCGGCCGTTTGCAGCTGTTCGGACGGAATATCGGCGGTGACTCCCAAGCCGGATAATTCGGTGGCGCGAGCGGGCTGGAGACTGGTTGCCGCCACGGGGGATTCGCTGCTTGTTGCTGCGTATTGCGCATAGGCGGTGGTAGCGCCGACACCGAGAACGAGGGCAGCGAAGCTACCAGCAAGAACGAGTTTCTTATTAGCGAAGGGGGTACGCATTAGGAATCTCCTTAGGATCATCGGTGGAGCATGAGGGCTCTTAAAAACATTAATAATAAGATTAGGCGGCATGACTGGGCAGAAAATGGAAACGACCTTCTGTAAGCCGCAAGGTTTACTTTTAATTTCCTGAGCGATGCTGAAAAGTGGATTCGAGCTTACTGTGAGAATCCGGGGAACGCCGTCCTAGAACATCTGCTTGCCCGTTTTCGGGGTGGCGCTCTCCCCAAGGGTTATTGCAATCTATACACTTAGGCCGCATGAAGATTCTTATTGTTGGTGCTAACGGTCGTGTTGGCACCAAACTCATGGCGTTACTCTCCGAATCCCACACGGTGTACGCCGGCGTGCGGAACGCGGAGGCCCCCAATGCGGTGGCGCTCGACCTGACCGCCCCACTACCGGAGATCACCAAGGCGGTGAAGTCCGTGCAACCGGATGTCATCTATTTCACCGCCGGGTCGCGGGGGAAGAATTTGTTGCAGGTGGATGCGTTTGGCGCGGTCAAACTGATCCAGGCGGCCAAGGCGGCCGAGGTGCCCCGGTTTGTCATGTTGAGCACGGTGTATGCGTTGCAGCCGGAGCGGTGGAATGAAGCATTCCTGGCAGACCTGTCGGATTATTACATTGCGAAGTTCTTTGCCGACCACTGGCTGGTCCACCACAGCGACCTGGAATACACGATCCTGCAGCCTGGTCCTCTGGAGGACGCCCCGGGCACGGGTCGCATCGCCGTGGATGTGGCAGAGCCCCGCGGCAATAGCATGGATGATGTGGCCGCAACCCTGGCGGCGATCATTACGATCCCAGAGACCGTGGGCAAGGTCATCACTATGTCCGGTGGGGACACTCCCATCGCAGAAGCACTAGCTTCCTAATTTTCATTGCGCCCAATCATAATATGATGCGAGTTGCGCGCGCAGTTCGCTGTTACTGATGGTGCGCATGTGGCTCCTGTTGCTTTGCGACGCTCCCCCAGGCGCATGGGACAACCCCCTCATCCCGCCCTGGGATTCGGGGCCGCGAGTACTGTGCTGCGATATTGGCCGAAACGGGGCCTGGAGGATGCCTAAAATCCAGATATCGCAGCACACTACTTGTCAGATGACCTGGGTCCCAAGCGCCCAACCTTGAAACATAAATTTACGTGACATACCCCACCAACTAATTCGATACACCGCAACCCTCACCCCACTCCCTGAAGATGTGTGCTGCGATATTGAACGAAATGAGGCCCCGGGTGGACCCAAAACCCAGATATCGCAGCACACTACTCATCAGACAACCCAAGTCGGACGAGAGACCCCAATTCCAGGACATCCCTAGCCTCGCAACCGGGGTGTGTGCTGCGATATCTCACCCCAGATGCCGAATCCAAGCCCAAAACAGGCAATAACGCAGCACAGTACTTGTCAGACAAGTTGGATCGTAGGCGTCCAACCTTAAATCATCAGTTACGTGACTTCCGTCACTAACTAATTCAATGCATTGCAAACCCTATCTCTCGCCCTGAAGATGTGTGCTGCGATATTGGCCGAACGAAGCTTCACAACCGGCCTGCAATCCAAATATCGCAGCACACACAATCACGACCAACCGAATGAAGCCAACCAGACGGGGTGTGAGTGTGAGGTGATGGCCCCCGCTTGCGGCGTCGTAAAGCGGGGGGAACTGATTACTGAGCAGCGCGCTCCGGGCCACCGTGACCGCCGCCGGGGCCACCGCCAAGGACGCCGGCGTCAAACGCCTTCAGCACGGAATCCTTATCGGAAGACGACAAGGTGCCCTTGGACACGGCCTCGTCGAGGCGGGACGACAACTCGGTGCGGTGCTCCGCCTCACGCTCGCTGTGCATCTCGGACATGGCCTGCTCCACCTTGGAAACATCAACGCCCAAGGCGGTGGCAAGCTTCTGATCCATGGCGGACTTGTCGGGGCGCTCGCCGTTCTGCTCGCCGGAGCCCTCGGAACGCAGCGAATCCATGGCCTCCTTCAACTTGTCCTCGCTCACGCCCAGCTTCTTGGCTAGCTCGGCGGGACCCTTATCGTCCTTGTTGCCCTTGTCGCGGTCCTTGCCCGGCAGCTGGCTGGCGCTTGCGGACGCCGCGGGCGCATCAGTGGCGTTTTGGGCGTGGGCGGCCAGGGCGCCAGTCCCCAGGGCCACCGCCAGGGAACCGCCGATGATCGCCAACTTAGTTGTCTTAGAAAACGCACGCATGATTTGTCTCCTTCAATGTCGTAGGTGCGTGTTTTTGTGCGTAACCGATCCCTTTATTCAGTGAACCGATCACTGCCTATGATGATAAAGAGCATTACTGAATAATCCGTGGCAGAAGGCTTCTAATCTTCCCGAAATTCGCTCGAATTTTCCCGAACCAGCCTGTGAACTCCCCGCCACACCTGGCACCAACCATAAAAACTCCGGGCAACGACTGCCAGGAACCAATTGTTAGAAATCAAAATATAGTACGCTGCACCCAACCACAATATTTTCAGAAAAGAGGATCTCCCTGTGATAACTGGGCTCATCGGCATCAACGGCTCCGGGAAAACCACCCGGCTCAAGAACCTTTATGCCCAACACGCGCCAGGGGCCGCGCAATTCGTTCCCGACAGCCCCATCATTCCCATCGAAGTCAGCGCGCACGAGCTGTTGCACCGGCTGGGCAGGATGCACCGGCTGCCGCGGGTCGAAGCGAAACGCAGAGCCACCATCCTGTGTGACGAACTTGCTATCGACGGTGGTAGTACCCGCGCCATCAGTACCTATTCCGCCGGTAACTACAAAAAGACTGCCCTGGCCATAGTGTTTATCAAGCCGGCACATCACCTCTATCTTGATGAGCCCCTGGAAATGGTGGACGCGATTTCCAGGGCCCGGATCCTGCGGATACTGCGCCGCATCAGCAATCTGGGGCACCAGGTGACCATCTCCACCCAGGACTTCACCATTGCCGAACAGTGCGACGCAATCGAAGTCATGGCCGACCTGGAGGTGGTGGCGGAGGGCACGCCCCGCGAGGTGCTGGGCAACGACCCTTTCGCCCGGCTCATGGAACTATCCGGGGCCGAATTCACCGACTGCCAGGCAGATTGGTTAGCCGATCCGGGCGGGGCGAAAAGTGAGGCGAAACCGGGGTTGGGGTCGGAAGCCAGCCCAGCGGCCGGGTCGGCAGCGGACGGTCGGGGTGAATAATGACCACGCTCTTGCTGCGCCAACACTACGGGCGCGAATCGAACGGCGTTGGGCCGCTCACTGAATTTCTCATCGCCTTCTACGCCGGCGTGTTCTTCACCAAATCGGCAACCGGGCCGCAATGCCTGCTTGCCTTCCTGGTATGCACCGGCATCTCATTCAGCATGACCCGCCGGTATTCGTTGGCCCTGGTCACGCCGCCCATCGCCTTGACCACACGCCAACTGCTACCCAGCTGCCTGGCCTTCGGATTCTGCCTGGTGTCGTTCTGGGGCATGGTTCTCGTCGCCGCGGCCAACAGCAATTGGGTGGCGTTGGCGCTCACGGTGGTGGGCGTCGGGGTGGGAACCACGGCCGGCCTGTTTACCCCCAGAACTGTGGCCCACAACATGCCGCAGTGCAAACATTTTCGCAGGGCTGGGCTAACCACGGTAACGCCCCGACGCAGCGGGGTGTGGCAGTTTTTCGAATTCGATGTGCGCCGCCGACTCCTGCGGCCGGCAACCCGGGTAGTCATGCCGGTAGGGTACTTCGGACTTGTGTGCCTGATTGCGGCGCTCTTCCCCATGGCGCTGGTCCGCGGCATATCGCTGCCGGCCGCCCTCTGCCATGGGGCAGCCCTGTGGCTGGTAGTGAACTTCGTGTATGTTGGCCACGACGATCGACCCGGCCTGTCCCTGTGGTCGGCCTTCGGGTGGCGGCTCTGGCCGGTGCAGGCCGGGCTGGTGCTAGGTGCCGTCGGCCTTGGGGCTCTCGCCTCGCTTATCGACGCCACCTGGGGATATGTGATTGGTGTGGGCTGTGCCCTCTTCTTGGCCTTGGTGTTTTGGGCCAAAGTGGCATTATCGCCAGATCACCAGGCCCCCTGCCATCCCCTGGTCCGGGACCTGCCTCGGACCGGAATGGTGGAATGCATCATGCTCCTCATGATCGTTTCCGCGGGAGCAGCCCCGATCCTGGTGCTGCTCCGTTAACCCGCTAGTGTGTTAGTCCTCGGCGGCGTGCCGGGGAGTCACCGAATCGCTGGTGCTGGTGCCGGCGGCGGAGTCGGATGCCCCCACCGGCTTGGCCTCCACAGCGGCCGGAGCGGTGGACTGCAATTCCAGCTCCTCCGGCAGCGGCTTCGGCCGGGGGGTGAACACGAACGTGGCCTTGTCGTTGTGCTTGGCATCGCCGTCCCAACCCTCGACATCCACGGTGACGATCTCACCTGCGCCGACCTCACCGAAGAGGATCTTTTCGCTCAACACGTCTTCAATTTCGCGCTGAATCGTGCGACGCAGCGGCCGGGCACCCAACACCGGGTCGAAACCACGGGCGGCCAGCAGGTTCTTGGCCTGCTCCGTGAGCTCGATGCCCATGTCCTTGGCGGCCAGGGCCTTTTCGACACGACCCACCAGCAAGTCGACCATTTCCACAATCTGCTCCTTGGTGAGCTGGTGGAACACCACAATGTCGTCGATACGGTTGAGGAATTCGGGGCGGAAGTGCTTCTTCAACTCGTCATTGACTTTATTCTTCATGCGCTCGTACTGGCCGTCAGCATCATGCTCGCCAACCGCACTGAAGCCCATGCCCACAGCCTTGGAGATGTCTTGGGTACCAAGGTTGGAGGTGAAGATCAGGACCGTATTCTTGAAGTCGACAATGCGACCTTGGCCGTCGGTAAGCCGACCGTCTTCCAGCACCTGGAGGAGGGTGTTGTAGATTTCCTTGTGGGCCTTCTCAATCTCGTCGAAAAGCACCACGGAGAACGGCTTACGCCGCACCTTTTCGGTAAGCTGGCCGCCCTCTTCGTAGCCAACATAGCCGGGGGGTGCACCGAACAGGCGGGAGGCGGTGAACCGGTCGTGGAACTCACCCATGTCGATCTGGATCAGGGCGTCATCCTCACCAAACAGGAAATTCGCAAGCGCTTTCGAAAGCTCGGTTTTACCCACACCGGAGGGGCCGGCGAAAATAAACGAACCGGAGGGACGCCGCGGATCCTTCAGGCCGGCGCGGGTACGGCGAATGGCCCGGGACACCGCCTTGACCGCATCCTCCTGACCAATGATGCGCTTATGCAGCTCATCCTCCATATTGAGCAGGCGGGAGGACTCTTCCTCGGTGAGCTTGAACACAGGAATCCCGGTCCAGTGGGCCAACACCTCGGCGATTTGCTCCTCGCCCACCTCGGCAATGTCATCGAGCTCCCCGGCACGCCACTGCTTTTCCTTCTCGCGGCGCTCCTCGGTCAACTGGCGCTCCTGGTCACGCAACCCGGCGGCCTTTTCGAAATCTTGTGCGTCGATGGCGGCCTCTTTTTGCCGCCGCACCTTGGTGATCCGCTCGTCCATTTCCCGAATGCCCTCGGGGGCGGTCATGCGTTTGATGCGCATGCGGGCGCCGGCTTCGTCGATGAGGTCGACGGCCTTATCCGGCAGGAACCGGTCGTTGATGTACCGGTCGGACAGGTTCGCGGCGGCAGTCAGGGCACCATCGGTGATCGATACCCGGTGGTGGGCCTCATACCGGTCCCGCAGGCCCTTCAGGATATTGATCGTCATTTCCACGGAGGGCTCGGGCACCTGCACCGGCTGGAACCGGCGCTCTAAGGCGGCGTCCTTTTCAATGTGCTTGCGGTACTCGTCGAGGGTGGTGGCGCCAATGGTTTGCAGCTCGCCACGGGCTAGCTTGGGCTTTAGCAGGGAGGCCGCGTCAATGGCGCCCTCGGCCGCACCCGCGCCGACCAGGGTGTGGATTTCGTCAATGAACAGGATAATGTCGCCGCGCTGGTTGATTTCCTTTAACACCTTCTTCAGGCGTTCCTCGAAATCACCACGGTAGCGGGAGCCGGCCACCAGCGAGCCCAGGTCCAGGGAATACACCTGCTTGTCCTTGAGGGTTTCCGGGACTTTACCGTTCACGATGTCTAATGCGAGGCCTTCCACCACTGCGGTTTTACCCACGCCGGGTTCGCCGATGAGCACCGGGTTGTTCTTTGTGCGCCGGCTCAGCACCTGCATGATGCGTTCAATTTCTTGTTCCCGGCCCACCACGGGGTCGAGTTTGCCTTCCTTGGCGGCCTGGGTGAGGTTCCGGCCGAACTGGTCCAGCACCAGGGAGGTGGAGCGCTCACCGGCGCCGCGGGAGCCACGGGAGCTGGAGGCGCCGGGGCCCGCACCAGCACCGATAGCGTCATTGCTGTCGTTGGAGGTGTTTTCGGGGCTGTCGCCGCCTTCGTAACCGGACAGTAATTGGATAACCTGCTGCCGCACTCGGGGCAGGTCAGCGCCGAGTTTCACCAGCACCTGGGCGGCCACGCCTTCACCCTCGCGGATGAGGCCGAGCAGGAGGAATTCGGTGCCAATGTATTTATGGCCCATTTGCAGGCCTTCGCGCAGGGATAGTTCCAGGACTTTCTTAGCGCGGGGGGTAAAAGGAATATGGCCCACCGGAGGCTCGGTACCTTGGCCGATAATTTCTTCTACTTCTTGACGCACGGCTTCCAAAGAAATGCCCATGGATTCCAGGGCTTTAGCGGCCACGCCTTCGCCTTCGTGGATGAGGCCGAGCAGGATGTGCTCGGTGCCGATGTAATTGTGGTTGAGACCGCGTGCCTCTTCTTGTGCCAGCACAATGACGCGGCGAGCACGGTCGGTAAAACGCTCGAACATGTTCACTTCCTAAGCTGTACTAATAGTTGTAATGTTCCCAACTCTATAGCGGTTCATAATTTTGAACCAGCTTATGAGACACGCCGCACGTCACAGCCCCCAATTTTTGCATCATTCCTGCTGGTGATTGGGGGTTTTTGTTGGTGTACGCCTGTAGCGAACAGCTGCTAGTTTTTGGCTTGTTTAATGAAGAAGCTTAATAGTACAGCTACTACAGCCAAGATGGTGGCGACCAGGAATGCGCTGGTTGTGCCGTGGGCTGTTGCGTCGACAAGCGGGGCACCGGCTGCCACCTTGCTGTTTGTTTGCTGGGTGAGCACCGCGACGAGAATAGCGACCCCGATGGCGCTGGCGAGTTGCTGCGCGGTGGATAGGGTGGCGGAACCGTGGCTGTACAGGTGTGCGGGCAGGCTGCTTAACGACGCGGTGTACAGCGGGGTGATGGCAAGCGCAATGCCGACTTCGAACAACACATACAGCATGGCCATGGCGATGGGGCCGAACCGCTGGTAGGCGGCCCACGTGAGAAGCCCGGTGCTGATAGCCACCAGAATGATGCCAGGGATCATGAGGGGTCGAACCCCAACCCGATCGTAGAGCCGACCAATGAAGGGGGCGGCAAGGCCTTGGAGCAGCCCGCCGGGCATGACCACCAGGCCGGACACCGCCGTGGTGACCAGTATGGCTTTTTGCAGGTAGATGGGCAGTACGGTGACCAGCCCGAGGAGCAGGCCGAAGATCACCATGATGAGGACGATGGCAATAGCAAAACCTGGGACAGCAAAAACCCGCAGATCCAGGAAGGCCTGGTCGCTTTTGCCCAGGCTGAGCTGCCGCAACACGAACGCGACGAGTGCAATGATGGCGGCCACACCCACAATGATAGGGACGAAACTGCCGGCCATGAGGGTTTCAATGTCGCTGAGCGCGTAGACGAGCCCGCCGAACCCGATGGCTGCCAATGGCACCGATATGATGTCGAATGGTTTTTCGGTGGATTCCCCCACGTTACTAATGTATTTCACCCCCACTAGCAGGATGAATATGACGAATGGGACCATGAACCAGAAGACGAAATGCCAGCTGAAATAGTTGAGGATGAACCCGGACACGGTGGGGCCGAACGCGGGAGCAAGCGAAATCACGACGGACATCATGCCCACGAAGGAACCGCGCATGCTAGGGGGCACCACATTCATGACGGTGGTCATGAGCAGGGGCATAATCAGCGCGGTTCCGGCGGCCTGCAGCACCCGGCCGCCCAGCAGCGCCAGGAAGACGGGGGCGAGGGCCGCCACCAGGGTGCCGCCCAGGAAGAACACGAAGGCGGTGATAAAGACTTGCCGGGTGGTGAGCCGCTCGATAACAAACCCGGTGGTGGGGATAACGACCGCCATGGTGAGCATGAAGCCGGTGGTGAGCCATTGCGCGGTGGCGGCGGTCACCCCGAAGCTGTCCATGATGACCGGCAGCGCCACCGACAGCGTGGTCTCGTTCAACAGCATCACGGTTGCGGCCAGCACGAGGGTTCCAAGCACAAGCTTGGATTCCCTGGTGAGCCCCGGATTGTCCGTATCCATACGTTTCCTTTCTGTCTTCTATCCAGTTAAACAGTACGCCTGCTACTGGGCATCCCCGAAATAGTCCACGCTTTTCGACGCCCACCCCGGCGCGTGGGACAAGCTCCAGATCTCCGGACCTCCAGGGATGCGGGGCCGCGAGTACTGTGCTGCGATATTGAACGAAACAGGGCCTGGCGGCGGCCCAAAATCCAGATATCGCAGCACAGTACTTGTCAGACAACCGGGTTGGACGGGAGATCCCGCCCCACCGGAAGATGTGTGCTGCGATATTGGTCGAAACAGGGCCTGGGGCCAGCCTAAAATCCAGATATCGCAGCACAGTGCCCGGCATGTGACACCGCCCACAAAAAGCACCCCATCACCGGGATGTGTGATGGGGTACCCACGCTTGCGGCGTCGTAAAGCGGGGGGCTAGTTATCGCGCTCGGGCTTCACCAGGGGGAACAACACGGTTTCGCGGATGCCTAAACCAGTCAGGGCCATGAGCAGGCGATCAATGCCCATGCCTGCGCCCGCGGTCGGCGGCATGCCCTGCTCCATGGCGGCCAGGAAATCCTCGTCCAACACCATGGCCTCCTCATCACCGCCCGCAGCCAAACGGGCCTGGTCCTCGAAGCGCTCGCGCTGAATCACCGGGTCAACAAGTTCGGAATAACCGGTAGCCAGTTCGAACCCGCGAACATACAAATCCCACTTCTCTGTCACCCCCGGCTCGCTCCGGTGCTGGCGGGTCAGGGGGGAGGTCTCCACCGGGAAATTCCGCACAAAAATCGGCCCTTCCAGCTGATCCTCGCACAGCAACTCCCACAGCTCCTCCACCAGCTTGCCGTGGCCCCAACCGCCCTTGGCCGGCACGTCCAAACCGACGGCGTCCGCAATCTCGCGTAGCTCAGCCACGGTCGAATTCACCGTCACCTCGGGCTGACCTGGGAACTTCCGCTGCAACGCCTCATTGAGCGACGGGTACATTTCGATCGTGGGCCACTCCGCACCACCCAGATCGTATTCGGAACCATCGGCCAACGTCACCGTTGTGGAACCAAAAACCTCCATGGCAACATCCTGGATCAGGTTCTTGATGAGCTCGGCGCAATCATCGTAGGTGCCCCACGCCTGGTAGGTCTCCAACATGGCGAACTCCGGGGAGTGGGAAGAATCCACACCCTCGTTGCGGAAATTCCGATTCACCTCGAAAACCCGTTCGATACCGCCGACGACGCAGCGCTTTAAATATAGTTCCGGGGCGATCCGCAGATACAGATCAATATCGAGCGCATTCGAATGCGTCACGAACGGCCGGGCCGCCGCACCACCATGCAAAGTCTGCAACATGGGGGTTTCCACCTCCAGGAACCCCTGAGACTCCAAATAATTCCGCAGCGCCCGCATCACCTTAATCCGGGTCAGGGCATTCTCCCGCGCCTTCTCCCGCATAATCAGGTCCGTGTAGCGATGCCGCACCCGCATGTCCTCGCTCATATCGGCGAACGCCACCGGCAACGGCTGCAGGGCCTTCGCCGCCATATGCCACGACGAGGCCAGCACCGACAGCTCACCCCGCTTCGACACAATCACCCGGCCCCGCACCGACACGATGTCGCCCAAATCCACATCCGACTTCCACGCCGCCAACAAATCCGGGCCTACCTCGGCCAACGACAGCATTGCCTGAATCTGCGTGCCACTCCCCTCCTGGATAGTGGCGAAGCACAACTTGCCGGTATTACGAATAAACAACACCCGGCCGGCAATCGCCACCTCATCCGTGGTCTCATCCCCAGCCCGCAAATACGTCACCGGTACGGCATGGGCAGGGGTCGACTCCGGCTCGTTCTCCCCCTCAGCCAACACCACATACTTATCCCGCAAATCAGTGATAGAGATTGTGCGATCCACAATCACCGGGTACGCCTCACCACCGGATTGAAGCAACTTCTCCCGTTTCTCCCGACGGATCCGTTGCTGCTCCGGCATCTGGCGATTCTTTGAAGTTTGATTTGCGTCAGTCACGCAATTAAACAATAGTGCACCTAGCACATTTCACCAACACCCCACAGCAACAGCCGCAGCTCATTAAACTAATAAGCATGATTACTGTCTGCGGCGAAGGCCTTGTTGATCTCGTACCCATCCATTCCCCAACCCACACTGACCCCCGACTGCTTCCCCTGACGCCAGCCCTCGGTGGCGGCCCGTTTAACGTCGCCATCACCGCGGCCCGCCAAGGAGAACCCACCCAATTTCTTTCCCGCGTATCCACCGACAACTTCGGTGACGCTCTCGTCGACCGCCTCACCAGCGAAAACGTCGACATTTCTCTGGTGCAGCGCGGCCAAGAACCCACCACCTTAGCCGTCACCTCCCTCAACCCCGACGGCAGCGCCTCCTACTCCTTTTATATCGACGGCACCGCCGACCGGCTTGTCGACCCGCCCACCGACCTCACCACCGACATCGCCTGCTTCGGCACCGTCTCCCTCGCCCTCGAACCCGGCGCCTCCCGCTACGCTACCCTCCTGAAAAACCTACACCGCGACGGCACATTCATTGCCCTCGACCCCAACATTCGGCCCTTCTACGCCACCAAAGCCCACAGCGATTTCCTGTACTCCCTCCTCCCCTCCGTCGACCTGCTCAAGCTTTCCGACGAAGAAGAGGAGTTCCTCGACCACCCCGAAGCCCCCATCAAGGTAATCACCTGCGGGCCGGATGGGCTGATTGTGCACTTCAATGGGCAAACCATCGAAGTGAACGCCCCCGCCATCGAAGTAGCCGACACCATTGGGGCCGGCGACACGGTCATAGGATGTTTACTGGCCGAAATCCACCGCCGCACCGGGGGAAAGAATGTTCGAAGCAAGACCATGGAGTTTGCTGGTGAAGACTGGGCGGAAATCGCCAGCTATGCCGCCCGGGCCGCCGCCGTGACCTGCACCCGGGTCGGCGCCAACCCACCCACCCGGGCCGAAATGGAGCAACTGCCCGAGTGATTCTTGGCTAGTGCCGGCTGGGGCCAGAGGGCGGAAGGTCGGGGGTATGAGGAGTGTGGGAGCGTGGGCGCCCAGCTGCCCAGCCGGTCAAGAACCTGCCCAGGGCTGGTCAGCACGGCTTGGCACCCAGAACCACTCGCACGCTGTCGGTAATGCACACCCCACCCACCGTGGCACTTACCACCAGGCGGGCATCCCCCGCCTCTGGGGCTGACTCCGGGGCCGGGCCCAGCATGAGCGAATAGAGCGACAGCTCGTCCGGCTCCACCCCAGCCGCCGCCAACACCGCGTGAGCCGCAACCAGGATCGCAGCCGCACCATCTTGCGCCGCATACCTCCCCGTAATCAGGCTGGCCGAAACCGCCACCGCCTTATCGTGATCCGCAGGCGGAATATCTACGTAACGATTCGACACCGGCAGCCCCTCCGAGGTGCGCACAGTCGGCACTTCATGCACCACAACCGGGTAATGCAGGTCGGTGATCGCCTGCTGCACCTGGACCAGCTGGCGAATATTCTTCTCCCCCAGCACCAAATCCGTTGGGCCAATGATTCCCAATAACGCCATGATCCGAGTAACCGGCACGCCAGCGCCCGCACCGCCAGCGGCTTGACCAAGCGGACTGTCCACCAGCGTTCTGGGTCCGCTGGGCCACAGTTCGGCATCCGTGTAGGTGAAGATCGCGTCCACCCGGGCGTCGATAAGTGGGGTACAGTCAACATCGGGATGGATAGCAACAATGACTAGCGCGCCGGGAATGCGTTGGGCGGCGCGAACCAGGGCGCGATGGCCAGCGTGGATGCTGGTTGTTAATGGGACAAGCACCACGGGCGCGCCCTGTTTCTTCATGACACTCGCCAACATTGCTATGTGACGGGCGCTAGTTATGCGTGTTGCTTGTCGACGCTCAAAGGCCACCGTACCGCTCCTGTTGCTCCTTTGCCCAGGCCGCCAGATATTCCGGCCTGGTATTGTGTTGCGACAAACCATAGTAGAGCAGGGTGTAAAACACGGAACGTGCGTGGTCGGTGGGCAGCGCCTCGGCGCACCAGGCAAGATGGTGTTCTCTGAGAAGCTGCCTGGGCAGCAGCGGACGTTCGTGCTTCTGCGGTTGTTCGTGTTGCGCGGCAGCATCGGCGAAAGGATGCTCTTGTGGATCCTGCGGCTTGGGCTGGTTCGGCGTTATTGATAGCCACGACGGCAAATCTTGCCTGGTCGGTTCGGTAGGTTCGGTAGGTTCGGAATTGGGGCCGAGTATGCTGCTCACCGAGTTGCCGCTGGGGTCTTGTAGCGTGGCACCGAGCTGATATACCTCGCTGGCAAGCTGGCTGAGCACAAAACCGGCAACGAATTCCTGCTGCCGCTCCGCAGGAACATGCTCACACACGCTTGCTAATTCCGTGGTGAGGAGCTCCATGACGACAGTCGATATTTCCTGGTCCGCCAGGAAAGCATAGCGATTGGGCGCCAATGGCATGAGCACAATTGTGTGACAACCTTGGGCCGCCAACGGTTCGAGCACCTCAAGCGAATGGCAGTAATCAATCAGGATCAGAATTTGTCCGGGCCGCACACGTGACACCAGCGATTTCACGGCAGTCAGCCTAAATACAACCATGTCGGCTTGTGGCACGGCATGCGGCCCAAACACCTCATGGCCCTGGGCCCGCAGTCCTTGTATGAAATCCCAGGCATCAGATATGGCCCCGAATCGTGCGATGCGTAGCCTAGGCGGCCTACGGTATGGTTGCTGCGCCATTAGCCGTCATTTCGCCGCAGCAGGTCCGCGACGCTCAGTCCGCCGCCTTCGTCCCGACGCCGCCGCCCGTGCCGCGTGTCTTCGGCTTCTTGTTCGGGTCGCCGGTGCGAGCCCCGGTGGTTCTGTGGCTCCAGCTCGGGTTCGCTTTGCTTACGACGCCGCCCGCCGCCCTCGCTCGGGGTCGACCCAGCAGCCACCCGCTGCCGCCAACTGCCGGTGTCCTGCTGACTGCCAGCGGAATCGGTGGAGTCGGTGGTCGCGGAATCCCCTACCGCCGGGCTTGTCGACGACCAGTTCGGGGAGGCGTACGACGACCCCGAGGAGCTGGGGGCGTCATACACCGTGGCTGCCGAATCACTGTTCGAATCGGCGACCGGGGTGGAATAGTCGGGGGAGGAATATCCGCCGGACCCATAGTTGGAGTAGCTGAAGCCGGACTGGTTAGAGTTTGCGGAATGCCCGCCGCTGCGGTGGCTGCCCCGATTGTCATGAGTCGAGGCGGAGTAGTCGGTGTTTTCCTGTGAGCCACTAGGCATGGCGAAATTCGGGTAGGTCGCCCGATTGGGGGTATTAGCGTCATTGCTGCGGGCGTTGGTGGTGTCGCGGCTGTCGGTTTCACCGGCATTGGCGTTCGCCGCATTGCTGGTGGAATTCCCGAATGCAAAGGAATCGCTGCCCCTGTGGCTTGTGTGGCCACCCGAAGTCTGGGACCCTTGGGCGCCCTGTGCCGCCTGGGATCCTTGGGCCCCCTGGGAGGAGGCCGCGCTTCGACCGTAAATGTTTTGCAGGCGGGCGGCACTGAAATCGGCACCATACCCGCTGCTAGACGCGCCAGAATTGTCGGGGCTGGAATGGGCGCCACTGCTACGGCCGCTGTCGCTGCCGCTGGCACCGGTGTTGGCACCGGTGTTGGCGGGGAATGACCCGGTGGGCTCCTCCACCTCGGCGTCTTCGGAGTTTTCCGAAGCATAGCGGCTGCCCTCCCAGGAGCTATAGCTGGGAAGATCGTAGTCGGTGGGGATGGGCTCGCCGTCGACGGCGGAGTCCTCCATGTTGGAATTATTCGTGGCCGTTTCGACCGGGAATTCGCTAAAGTGTTTGGACTCATCCCACTCGGCATTGGGGTCGAATTCCGGTTCGGGATCCGGGACATGGCTAAATACGTCGGTCATGTCGGTGGCATTGCTGCCGGAGCCGGTAAAGGTGGGATAAGTCCCAAACCTAGCATTATTGAACTGGTCGGAATCGGCCGAAACGTCATCGGACTCACGGTAATCCTCGGCCATTTCGGGATCGGATGTGGTGGTGTCAAAGTCCACGGATCCGTAGTCCATGCCGTCGCTAGCACTGATTTCTTTAATCTCTTTGATTCGGTGTGCCTCGGCCCTAATCATGGTGGGTTCTTCGAAGCTCACCCCGGAGAGCATTTCTAATTGGCTCCGCAGATTGTCTAATTGATCCTTGATCTTATCGAGGGTCTCCTGCGTAGCGTCGTTAGTTTTTTCGGTAATTCGTTGTTCTAATTCTAATTCTCGCGCCGCCTGTTCCGCATGGAATGCCAGGCGGGCCTGTTCGATCTGGTTTTCGTGTTCTAGTTTTTGTTCACTGAGTTTATTGCGATAGAAATACGTAAGGAAGATGCCGAAAACAGCGGCCCACAATGCGGCAAGCAATGCGACTTTCAGCAGGTTGATATTGCCAGTGAGCATCATGATGACACTGGCAGCCAGCGCTAAAACAACCAGGCCAACTAAAAGGAGCTGGCCGGTATCGCGGGTCGCGGGGGCATCGTCCTGTTGTGCGAAGCCATGGTCTTCTGATAGCACACTCATAAATACCAAGCTACCTGACACTATCACCATCTGTTGGAGGCGGGGCGGCGCAAGCACGTTCTAACCACAGTCCGGCGGCGCATAACACCACGCCCCCAATGGCGGCGGTAATCACACCGGGAGCGTCGTTAGCTGCGGCAACAAGGTCGCCCATTCGGGGAATGACATACACTCCCATGCCCACATAGATTCCGGAAAAAATTGCCCCCGTCCATGCCGATGTTTTCCCAATGATAAGAAAGGTTGCCACCCGAGTGGGTTCTAGTTGGCTGCGATCAAAACCGATTCGATTGTCTTTGATTTGCCCTTTGACCCGCCAGGCTAACATGCAGCACAAGACGGCCATAATGAGGAGCGTGAGCCCCACAGAGATGGGGACGGTGGACATAACATTATAAAGGTTTTGTATTACAATCAATGTGGCGGCGGCGCAAAATCCGCCCACCCCCACGAGAGCGGTTATTGAGGTAGTTTTCACGCTTCAACCACCGCCTCTACGTCCGCAATATCGAGCTTTTCGACGACCTCCCGCACCGGAACCCCCAGCAACTGGGCCTCCGGGTCGGCCGCCAACCAAGGCACCAATACAAACGCCCGGTGCCGCGCCCAGGGATGCGGCAAAATCAACTCCGGATCCTCGGACACCAGTTCGACACCATTGGTGTCGATCACTTGAATAATGTCCACATCTAATGTGCGGGGCCCCCACTTGCGGGTGCGCCGGCGTTCCGCCGCCGCCTCTAGGCGTTGCCCACGATGCAATAGCTCCCTGGGAGTTTGGGCCACATTGACGATGAGGATCGCATTGAGGAATTCGTCTTGGTCCGGCACCCCCCAAGGTGGGGTGGAATAAATCGGGGACCGAGCAATGGTCTCATCCCGGAACTCCTCGAATACAGTTTCTAGCAGTGCGTAGCGGTCGTCCATGTTCGACCCAATGGATAATACGGCCCGAATCATATGCGCCTCCGGGACCTGCGGGCCACCACTGCCACATCCGTAAAATCCCGCGGGATCGGGGCTTGGGGTTTATGCACGGTCACCTCCACCGCATACAGCTGCTCATAGCGCGCCATGATGATATTGGCAATGGTACCAGCCACTTTTTCAATAAGATTGTAGGGTGGTCCGGTTATGACCTGGTGGGCGATCTCGGCCAAGTCCGCGTAGTTGATGGTGTCCGCCACGTCATCGGTTTCCACGGCGCGGGTGGCGTCGAGCCAGCAGATGAGGTCGACCAGGAAGTCCTGGCCGTCACGGTTTTCCTCCGGGAATACCCCGTGATAACCGCGGGCTTTCAGCCCGGTCAGTTCAATTCGATCGGCCACCAGAGAGTATCCTTTCTGCCACCCGCACGGCCATGGCTGAGCCGGCCACGTCGTGCACCCGCACCGCCCACACCCCCTGGTGGGCAACGATGGCGGTCACCGCGGCGGTGGCGGCATCCCGGTCGCCGCCCAATTCCGTGAGAAAGCGTTTTCGACTGGCGCCGATGAGGAGGGGGAAGCCCAGGGCCTGGATCTGGTCCAGGTGGTGCAATAGGCTCCAGTTATTGTCGGCGGTCTTGGCGAAGCCCAGGCCGGGGTCGAGGCAGATTCGGGACTGGTCGATTCCCGCCCGCGTTGCGGCGTCGACAAGCGATAGCAAATGCGTTCGAACATCGGCAATGATGTGCTCCCCATGGTGTGCCCCGGACGCATCGCCGAAGCGGTCGGTTTGCCAGTGCATGAGGCAGACGGGAACCTGCGCGTCGGCCATGACCCGCAGCATGTCAGGGTCGGCCTGACCACCGGAAACATCATTGATGAGAGAGACCCCGGCCGCAACGGCAGCGGACGCGACGCTCGCCCGCATGGTGTCCACGGATGTGACAATGCCCGCCCGACTCAGCTCCGTGATGACCGGGATGACGCGCGCATGTTCGACTTCTTCGGGCACGCGCACCGCCCCCGGCCTGGTAGATTCGCCGCCTATGTCAATGAGGTCCGCACCCGCATCACGCAATGCGAATGCGTGTTCGATAGCTTTGTCGAAGTCAATATAGCGCCCACCGTCAGAGAAGGAATCTTCGGTTACGTTGAGAATCCCCATCACCTGGGTGCGGCGACCCGCTTGTTCGAACATTTATCTACCCCCGAATCAAACTTAATGCTTCGGCCCGCGACTTTGCGGAATGCGCAAAACCGCCACGTACCGCGGACGTTACTGTAGCTGCTCCCGGCTTACGAATCCCCCGCATGGCCATGCACAAATGTTCGCATTCAATCACCACAATCACCCCATGCGGCTCCAACTTAGTTACTAACGCATCTGCTACTTGCCGGGTGAGGCGCTCCTGCACTTGTGGACGCTTAGCGAACAGATCGACCACCCGTGCGAGCTTGGACAGGCCGATCACCTTGCCGGACTCCCCCGGAATGTAGCCGATGTGCGCCTTGCCGAAAAACGGCACCAAATGATGCTCGCAGGTGGAATAGATAGGTATATCCTTCACCACCACGAGTTCCCGGTGATCCTCGCTAAAAGTGCGATCCAGCACGGTGGTGGGATCCGTGTGTAGACCAGCGAAAATCTCGGCGTAGGCACGCGCCACCCGAGCAGGGGTTTCCCGCAGCCCTTCGCGGTCGGGATCCTCGCCGATGGCCAAGAGGAGCTCCCGGACGGCACGCTCCGCCCGCTCATGATCCACCCCCTGCGACACCGGCGACTGCTCCCGACCCCGCTCAGCCCGTTCGAACTCCTGTGTCATTAACGGTGCTTTCCTTCGCTCTTGTCGTCATCGTTGGGGAACCGGTCAAAAATGTCGGTCGCCTGGTTGTCCCGCATCTGATTGTCCCAACTGCGGAAATGCTGCGACTGGGATTGGGACTGTGATGAATCGGTCTTCGGCTCCTCATCACGCCACGGGTGTTCGGTGCGCTCGTTCTCTGGGAGGCGGAAACCGATCTCCTCCTCCGGCGGCACCGGCGCGCTGTGGCGCTGCGCCGAATTCGCGTAGGGGTTATTGGCGCGATCGCCCGGTACCGTCCAACCAGCGGGCGGCGGGCTCCCGGCGTAGCGCCGCTCACTTGGCTTCTCCACCTGCGGGCTTTGCGACGCTGGCCCCTGCCCCTGTGGCATGCCGGCCGCATTCTGGGAAACGGATTGCTGCTGGCTCTTATCGTGTGCCCCGCCTAAGGATCCACCCAAGCCATCGCTCCGGCTGCCCCGATCGCTTCGGTTGCCTCGATCACCCCGGTCGCTATTGGGCCGCTCAATCAGCCGCCTGGCGCTCGCACCCAGCACGGAACGGGACAGTGATGTTTTCTGCTTCTGATTATTGCCGGCTCCAGACCCGACCTCAGCCCCGGAGCTATGCGCGCCGGCCTGCTGGCCATTATGGTTCTGCGGCACCTGCGGCTGTGGCTGTGGTTGTTGTGGCTGCTGTGGCTGTTGCACCTGTTGTGACTGCAGCCCGGGGCCACGACCCACCCCTTGGGGGCTACTACCAGGGCCATTGAGCCCATTGGGCCCACTGGCTCCACCCTGAGGGCTGCTACCATTAGGGCCACCTGAGCCACCCTGGCTACCAGGACCACCGGGGCCGCCAGAATTAAAGTTTGCGCCAAACCCATTGGGCGCACTCACACCTGCGCCAACCCCGGCACCAGCACTAGCTCCTGCCCCGGCGCCGGCCAGTCCGGCCTCTTCTTTCCGCTTCATCGCCTCCAACTCGGCTGCCCGCTTAGCGCGGGCCGCCTTGGAAGCCTCCAGTAGGCTAAACGGTTTCGGTGGTTCCTCGCCCCGTTCGATGGCCAGCTCGGTGGGGGTCTTCACCGGCTCCCGACCAACCTGGCGAGGGAACCGATAGTCTTCGCCAGGGAACACCTCGCCGACTTCCCGCGGGGTGATTCCATCAAAGAGCGCTTCAAGATCCGGCCGGCGCAGGGTTTCTTTCTCCAGAAGTTTTTCCGCCAGCTTATCCAAATAATCCCGGTACTCGGACAAAATCTCGTAGGCATCGGAATGCGCCTTGTCCAGCAGGAACTTCATTTCCCGGTCGATGAGGGCCGCCGTGTCTTGGGAGTATTCCAGCTGCCCCTGGCCGCCGCGACCCATGAATGGGTCGCCCTGCTCGTCACCGTATTTCACCATGCCCAGCGAGGGGGACATACCGTACTCCACCAACATAGACTTGGCGATCTTCGTGGCCATCTCAATGTCGGCGCTGGCCCCGGTGGTGGGTTCGCCAAACACCAACTCTTCGGCGGCCCTGCCACCCATGGCAAACACTAACCGGGCGTAGAGTTCATCCCGGTTATACATGCCCTTGTCGTCTTCCTGGGCGGTCATGGCATGCCCACCGGTGCGGCCGCGAGCCAAAATGGTGACCTTGTACACACGTTCGATGTTCTTGAGGGCCCAGGCGGCCAAGGTGTGGCCGCCCTCGTGGTATGCGGTGACTTTCTTTTCTTTCTCCGAAATGACCTTCGAAGAACGGCGGGGTCCGCCGATCACCCGGTCGGTGGCCTCCTCTAGGGCGTCGGCAGTAATAACATTGCCCCCAATGCGTGCCGTCAGGAGGGCGGCCTCGTTGAGCACGTTGGCCAGGTCGGCACCGGACATGCCGGCAGTGCGGCGAGCGAGCGCGGTCAAATCTACATCCTTGGCAAATGGCTTGCCCTCGGCGTGCACCTTGAGGATGGCCTCACGACCCTTGAGGTCGGGGTTGGTGACCGGAATCTGCCGGTCGAACCGACCTGGCCGCAGCAGCGCCTGGTCCAGAATGTCGGGCCGGTTGGTGGCGGCCATAAGGATCACGCCTTCACGATCACCGAAGCCATCCATCTCAACAAGCAGCTGGTTGAGGGTTTGTTCCCGCTCATCGTGGCCACCGCCCATGCCGGAGCCGCGTTGGCGACCCACGGCGTCGATCTCGTCGACAAAGATAATGCAGGGGCTGTTTTCCCTAGCCTGCTTGAAGAGGTCCCGGACCCGGGAGGCGCCCACGCCAACAAACATTTCCACAAAGTCGGAACCAGAAATGGAGTAGAACGGCACGCCGGCCTCCCCGGCAACAGCGCGGGCCAGGAGGGTTTTACCGGTACCCGGCGGGCCATAAAGCAGCACGCCGCGGGGGATTTTCGCACCCAGGGCCTCATAGCGGGAGGGGTCCTGGAGGAAGTCCTTGATCTCCTGGAGCTCGTCGACAGCTTCGTCGGCACCAGCAACATCGGCGAAGGTATTGGTGGGCATGTCTTTAGTGAGTTCTTTGGCGCGGTTACCGCCGAACCCAAACATGCCCATGCCCCCGCCTTGCATGCGACTAAAGAACCATAAAATCAGCCCAAAGACAATGAGCATGGGCAGGATATAGCTCAACATCTGCACGAGGATGCTGTCTTGGGTGACATTGGTGGTGAATTTATCGGTTTTGGAGGCCTCTACCTTTTTAAAAATGTCTGGGGAGGTCCGCGCCGGATATTGCGTCATGATTTCGGTAACATTCTGTTTACCATCATGCTCAATACCCTGCTTGAGTTTGAGGCGGAGGCGTTGTTCCCGATCATCAATGTTGGCCTCAGTGACGTTATTCTTCTTCAGCTGCGTCATGGCCACTGAGGTCTCCACATTGACAAAGCCACGGGTGGTGGAGCTCAATAGGGAAATCAGATAGAGGGAAATTAGTGTTATCGCCGTGATAGCACCAATTTGAATAATTTTTTTATTCTTCACGTTTACTCACCTATTGGCTTTGTTTTCATACTTTCGTGCATACTTTAACGATTTAACGTTCCCATGGCGCGCAGTAGTTCCCGTGTCAGCTCTCCGCATACACGCGCGGTTGGAGGGTCCCCACCCAAGGTAGGTCACGGTAGCGTTCCATATAGTCGAGACCATAACCAATGACGAATTCGTTGGGAATATCAAACCCAACGTCCAAGAGCTCAACCTTGGCGGTAATGGCCTCGGGTTTACGCAGCAATGTCACCACCTCCAAGGACTTGGGTTTACGGTTTTTGAGGTTCCGCACTAGCCAGCTGAGGGTCAGACCAGAGTCGATAATGTCTTCGACAATGAGGACATCTCGACCCGCAATATTACGGTCCAAGTCTTTGAGGATTCGCACCACACCAGATGATGTTGTGGAATTCCCATAGGATGACACTGCCATAAACTCTACCTGCGATGGGATAGTCAGTGCGCGCGCGAAATCGGTGATAAAGAACACCGCCCCTTTCAGCACACACACTAAAATCAGGTCGTTATCGGAGTCACGATATTTGTCGGAAACCTGATCGGCCATTTTCTGAATGCGGGCTTGAAGCGTGTCCTCGCTGATAAGGACGGATTCCACGTCATCGCCGTAGCGGTTCGGTGGCACGTCGAAGTTTTTATCATTTTGCAGAATAGTCATGCTTATCGCAGGCCCTCTCACAGAATTGTAATAAAATCGCAACACTCCAAAGTCTGCCATGTTTAGAAGGCCATTACCAACCACTTGAGGTACACCCAGGTGCTTCCCGCACCCCACCAGCGCCCTACCAGCAAACTACCTGTAATCCGCGCATGCTTCGCCCATGCCCGTCACCCCTATTTATCGCCCCAAATTTATTGCCTAAGCCGCCCACGGCAGAAAGTGCTTCTTTGGCGAAACTCGCTGAGGGTTCTGCTTCATGATTTCCGTCACTTTAGCAATAAGATCGCGCCACACCTCCCCCGGAGCTAGCCGCAATACTTGGTATCCCTGGTTTTGGATTTGCCGTTCCCGATGCCGCTCATCCTCCATAACCTGCCGATACGTCACTCCCCGTTCCTGCAAAAATCGTTCGTCGTATTTAATAAGCCCATCAATCTCAATGACCAGAAACCCATTGACCAGTAAATCCACCCGGCGCCGCTGCAGTTTTCCCTGGCGCGAGCGGGTGCTGAACCAGGCTTGCGGCACGATTTCGGTGATACCGAGCTGTTTTTCTACCCCACGCAGCAGCCAGCGCGCCACGGTTTCGTATGGGCTTTCGGCCAGCCCGGTGGCGTCGCCAAGCAGGTTTCGAGCCCGCCGAATCCCCCACTGGCCGCGTCTGCCCGCAAGATATCGGTGCAGTTCGGTGCGGGTGGTGCGTCTTTCGTGCAGCGCGGCGTCTATAAACACGAGAGCCTCAAGCTCACCGTGGTAGAGCAGAATATCCACATAGGTGCGGGGAATGGTGGTGACATACACCCCGTTGACCATGACAATATCAGCCTGCGCGAGGTATTTGTCCCGGTAGATGGTGTGGTCTCGCCATTTCCGCCGGCTGGGCGGCCGCCGGTGTTCGGGCAAGCACAGTTCCACGTTTTCGTACTGGTTCCGGTTGAGAATGGGCAGACCATAAATCTCCGCCGCAGACATTCCACACAACACTGCGGTTTTCACACTGCGCGCCACCGCCCACGCTCTCACTTTACGACGCTCAAAGTTCCGCAACCCATTGAACCAGCCCCGATCCACATAAACCCGCCGGGTCACCTCCACATTGGCCCTATACCACCCCGGCCTGCTGGTGACTTTCCTCCGGGCAGCTGGGGCATCCGGCATTCGCCGCAGCACATTTTCCAGATGAGGATCGGGACGTGGGGTGGGGGTCATAATGCACCTACGCATGGGCATGAGGGTGGGTAAGTTGTCGGCTACCTCCAGATTGCCCGCGTATTGCACTACTTGGCAACTATTTCCATAGACTGTTCCCAAACTGTTATTATTTTTGCCATCAATAGTAAATATGCTACTCATTTCCCCTGGTGAGAGCGTTTCCCTCCGCACAACCCTCGCCCCACACAGCATTTCTGCAGCATCCTCCCCCGGCCCCATATGTCGCTGCCTCCAGGCTTCCACACGCCCAGGCCCTGCACCCCAGGTGCCGCCTCCACTCACCCCAAACCCCGAGCCCCGGACGCCTCCACGAGCCCCGGACCCTGGCGCCCGCATCCGCGCCTAGCACCTGTGCTTCCCCCACGCGGCGTCCCTCCTTGGCCTGTGTGCTGCGATATCTGACTTTTTCGGCCCTATTTCACCCCAAATTCCCCGAAAACGCAGCACACAGAACGGCGACGGCGACAGGCGGCGGGCGGGAAGAGAATGAGACACCAGCAACAGGTGAGAGAATGAGGGTGAGGTGCCGACAGGTGAGCGTCGACAAGCATAAAACCAAGACCCGCGGCTGTGTGCTGCAATATCGGGCAAAACAGGGCTTAGGGCGGGCCTAAAAACCCGAAAACGCAGCACACAACACGGCAACGGGCAGGCCTGGCAGGCTCATGCTTATGTGCTGCGAGGAGTAACGCGGAGCTCCGCGCCCTGGCGACGCACCTGGAACCCCGCCACCGCCACCGGGCCCTGACCATGCCAATCCATCACCAGGGAATCAATCGCATCCAAATGCCGCGGCCCCAAGGGCGCATCCACCAGCGCCAGGTACGCGCGACGACGCAACGCAACAGGCAGACCTGCAATCTCCGCAACCTGGGACGTGGCAATCGCCTGCGCGTCCAGGGCCGCGGCGTCATCACGCGCCAGGGACGCGGCCGCTGCCAGGGGAGGCACCGGGTCGCCGCCATGGATGTCCGCAAGCAGGGGCAAAACCTCGGTACGCACCCGCACGCGGCGAAACCGCGGATCAGCATTCATGGGGTCGTGCCACACCTCAAGCCCCAATTCCACACAGGCCGCAACCGTGTCCGCCCGACGCACGCTCAAAAACGGACGGATCACATTGCCAGACACCGGCATCCCCACCGCACGCCCCCGAAGACTGCCCAACAGGTAGGTTTCCGCCTGGTCATCCATGGTGTGGGCCACCCACACCGACCGGCCCTCCGCCGCGGCGGCGGCCATGAGCGCCTCGTAGCGGGCCTCTCGCGCCTGGGCCTCAATATTCCCCGGCTTGACCTGCACTTTCACACTCTGAGCTTCGGCCCCTAGACTGCGGGCCGTCGCCACAGCCCTGGCCGCCACCGTCGCGGAATCCGGCTGCAATCCGTGGTCGACACACAGGGCCAACACATCTCTCCCCTCCGCCAGGGCCGCCGCAACCAGGCCGAGGGAATCCGCGCCACCGGACAGCCCGACCAGTACCGGGTCCTCCGAAGCTAATGCCCGCACTGCTCGACGCAGCTTCAGGAAGGCTGGGCTGCGATCCGGCCAGAAAGGCTGGGGCCGCCGCGGTGAACCCGCCCCCGCCTGTGTTGGCGCCGGCCCCCGCCCCCGCCGAAGCAGCGCCGATTCCTCCTGCGATGTCATTGGCCTCCCATCCCGCTACGAATGCCTAGCTAGCTGGATCGGACCGCACTGGTCAGCTCATCCATGGCCGACCGCGCCTCCAGAATCGGAGCGTCATTGGAGATAACCGCAAAGGTGTACACTCGACCAGATTCAGATAATATCGTCCCCACCAGGGCAGATGTATCAGTCAGGGTACCGGTTTTGGCTCGAACATATCCGCGACCACGCAAGGTTGTGTAGCGTGATTCCAGGGTGCCGGTCCCGGCCGCCACCGGCAGTGTGGCCAAGATAGCCGAGAGCCGGGAGTTGTCCTTGGCGGCGGCGTACATCAGGGAGTCCAGGAATTCAGCGGGGATTCTGTTGGCTTTAGACATACCAGAGTTGTCGAAAAGCTTCAGGTCAGCGGGGATTTGGAAATGCTCCCCCAAGATGCGGAGGGTTTCGCCCACCGGATCGCTGCCGCTGAGTTCCCGACCCACGGCCTCGGCCATGACATTATCCGAGGTCTCCATGAGTTTTTCAATGCGCTCCCGCAGGGTTGGGGATTCCACCTTGGCCAGCTCCTTCACGCCCTCGCCCGCAGGCACGATGCCTTCGGCCTTGGAGAACGCGGTCAAGCCGAGTTCCCGGGCCACGGCACCAGCCACGTCGAGCGCCGGGGTATTTGACCTGGGCACATCCCCGCTGCGGGCCCCGTTCAGGCGGGCGCCGTAGATCATGGCAGGCTCCATGGGGGCGATGAAGCCTTCGGTAATGTTTTCGCGTCCCCAGGATTCTATAAAGCTGGGGGCGGTCCAGGCGGAGGTGTCGATTTGGACTTGCTTCACGCCGGGGAGGTTTTTGCGTATTTGTTCGGCCAGGTCTTTGATGGTTTCGTAGGTCATCCAGACATCGCCGGCGGCCTTGATGACGGCAATATCAGACCCGGATTGCACAACCCGGGTGGTGATTCTATCGTCCAGGTCCAGCTTGAGAAGCGCAGCACTGACGGTCAAAACCTTGGTGGAGGATGCCGGCAGGAGGGGGAGTTGCGGGTTTTTGGCCAGCACAACGTTACCGGTGGCAACGTCCCGGAATTGGATGGAGGCTTTGCCGAGGCGCGCGTCGTCAAGCATGGGGGCGAGGTTGGCGAGGTTGGGTTCGCCCTCCGGGTTTTTGAGGGGGAATGCGACAGGTTTAGCGTCGACAAGCTGTGGCGCTGGATCGTAATAGAGCCGGTTTTTCTCGGTCACAATCACACCGGTCACCGCAGTTGCTACCACTGCTACGGTGGCCACTGCGGTCGCCACCCACCATTTTGCGTTTTTCATCTCTTATAGACTAACGCAGCGCATGGCGGGGTAGAATATCCGAGGGTGGAAAGCCCACCACACAGCTGCAAAGGAGTGCCGCATGAGCATTGAAGTAACCATCGAAATCCCCAAAGGTTCCCGCAATAAATACGAGGTAGACCACGAAACCGGCAAGATTTACCTGGACCGCTACCTGTTTACCCCCATGGCCTATCCGCTCGACTACGGGTTCATTGATGGCACCCTCGGCGAGGACGGCGATCCGCTGGATGCCCTCGTGATTCTGCCCGAGCCGGTGCTGCCCGGCGTGATCGTGCCCGCCCGCGTGCTCGGCGTGTTCAAGATGACTGACGAGGCCGGCGGCGACGACAAGCTCCTGTGCGTCATTGATGATCCCCGCTGGGCACACCTGCAGGATATCGAGGATGTTTCCCAGTTCCAGCGCGACGAGATCGAGCACTTCTTCGTGCACTACAAGGACCTGGAGCCGAACAAGGAGGTTACGGGATCCGGCTGGGGCAATAAGGCTGAGGCGGAAAAGATCCACGCCGAAGCCATCGCCCGCTACAAGTCCTAAGCTTTACGACGCCCACCGCTCGGGGTGAGAAGCCAGTTACCTACATATGGCGCTGGTCTCTCACCCCGCTCATTGAAGGAAGCCCCATAGAAGATGAACAACGTCACCGTATCCGAAGTACCAGCAGACGCCCAAATCATTGACGTGCGTGAACCCTCCGAGTATGCGCAAGGCCACGCCCAAGGCGCCATCAACATTCCCCTCGGCTCCGTGGTGGAGCGCTCCGGGGAATTAGACACCTCCAGGGACGTCTATGTGATCTGCCAATTGGGTGGCCGCAGCGCTAAGGCCGCCGAAGCCTTGGAGTCCCACCTGAAGCCTCAAAGCTTTACGATCCACAACATCTCCGGCGGCACCGAAGCCTGGATTGCTGCCGGCCTGCCCACCGCGTAGCCGCAGCACGCCCAAGCCCGCCTTCGCTTGGCAGCTTGCTGCCGCACCGCAGCGCCGCGCCGGGCCTCACCCCGCTCCCCTGTCGAGCGGGGTTTACTGCGTTGTCGCATTCTGCCCCTCC